>Ga0136611_10000815_pt1 | contig 20984 bp, 17 predicted proteins | sample AntDrymUQ2232306_2_FD_106645 | JGI IMG/M metagenome (GOLD analysis project Ga0136611, IMG submission 106645) | Polar desert sand microbial communities from Dry Valleys, Antarctica - metaG UQ223 (23.06) | ecosystem: Environmental > Terrestrial > Soil > Desert | place: Antarctica: Dry Valley...
ATCCACACCATTGACTGGCAGTTCACGACCGATGACGCCCGCACCAGGTTACGTCGGCTCTATCCGGCATATGACGCGTGACACACCACTAGAGGGTGTCTGAGAAGGGGGGAGACGCGAACCAGCAAAACGAGATGAGTGCCAGGGATTCGAGTGGCCGGCAGCCTTCGGCTCCGCCTCAGGGCAGGCTCCGTTGCCCAGCCAGTACGAGGCAGGATCAGGCGGCGGTCCGGGCGGTAGCCCAGGCCGCCACCTCCCGCTCCATCGTCTCCCGATCGTCCAGCCATCGGCCATGACGTGCGCTGTTGGGTTCGCATGTGAAGCGAGGGCACCGAGCCGGGGGAACGCCCCGATCTTGGTATGTTGGCGCCGCTCGGTGCTATTCGGTTCTGCCTGGATGATGACGTCCAGCGATGCCCAACCAAAGACCTGGCTAATTCCGTTCCTCCCTCTCTGCTGTTGTGCAACTTTCAGGGCATTCAGGACGAACGGCACCTGACCCGGATCGTTAGGGGATTTGCAGCCGTCACCCGCGATTCCTTTTCCGGGATCTCATCCTCAGGAGTCGGGGTTCTCCGGATACCAGTAATCGGACAGCTCGAGCGTCCATTGAGTGGCGTTTTTCGTCTCGAGGATGGCGGCATTGGCCCTTGGGAGGAACCGCCAAGGCGGCGTGACGCAGATGGCACGTTTTTCACTTCGGGCCTGAACTGGCAAGGTTGCCTATCCAAGCGTTTGGCCGCAGGTTCGATTCCTGGCTTGGCTCACGCCGTACCCTGCCTCACGGAACAGAAGAACCAGCACATCAATCGCTGCTCAAACAAGGAGCAGCGATATCCCACCTCTTACCACCCGGCCTACTGATACCTGATTGAAGCGCTCAGATGATTCTCCCCATTCTGGATGTATCCAAGTGAACGGGAGATGTCGTCGGCCGCTGCCCTGACCCATCTGAGCACAGTCTCCTCCCCCGTCTTCTCGATCCGGGAGCTGGGACCGGAGACGCTAATTGCTGCGACGACTTCGCCTGTCCAATCGTAGATGGGGGCGGCCAACGCGGTGGCGTGTTCCTCTATATCTCCGGCTGAAATATGGTATTTCTGGTCGCGGATCGTCGACAGCTGCTCGCGCAGCTTGTCGGGATCAGTCGTGGTGTGCGGCGTATATTGCGCCAGGGAGCCAGCAAGGATTTCTTCCTGCTTCGTTACTGGCTGAAACGCCAGGAGCAATTTGGTCGAGGTCCCTGCATGCCACGGACTCGGACCGCCCATCGTCCCGAATAATTTGTACCGACGCGGACTCTCTACCAGATCAATACAGGTCGGCCCCAGACAGTCAGGCACCATCAGCCTCGCAGTCTCGCCGCTTTGGGCCGCAAGCTCCTGCAGGAACGGATGGGCAATTCGTTGCAGCTCGGACTGCTGTTGAACCAGCATCCCAAGCTGGAAAAGCCGTAGTCCAAGGCGGTAATACTTTGTACGCGGATCGCGAGTCAGGAAGCCGTGGACCTCGAGTGTTCTGGCCAGTCGGAGTGCCTGGACCTTGCTAATCTCGAGGGTCCGACTGATATCGACGAGCCGGAGTTCCGGCGTGCTTGCCGTGAAGCAATCGAGCACATTTAGTGCACTCTCGACGCTTTTGAGCTGATATTGTGAATCCGCAACCATCTCATTAACACCCATCTCGTAAAGTAACCACCATGATCGCAACCTGCTTCGTCTCTATATAAAGAGGAGCAGGCTTAGCATTCAGATGCAATCCGAGCTGATTTCCCAGCGTAGACCGATTCACTCGGCGCCCTGGTCGTCGCCGTCAAGATATTTCCAACAGGGCCGACCACTGATAGGATCTAGGGTAGCGTATTCAAACTCACGTTTCACATACAGAACTTTATTATTGGCTATCTGGGAAGCCCGGTCGAGGCGGTCCCGGGATGCGGGAAAAGCATAGAAAGAGGAAGAATCATCATGGATCACGTCACTGGCCCCTCCTCAGTGGATGAGCTGTACAGGCATCTAACCGCCATCACGAGGGAAGTTCGTCTCTCTGGCACGCCGGAAGAAGCACGCGCGTTTGACTATATTGAGGAGCAACTCACAGGATGGGGTTATGAGGTCAAGCGGTACCAATGTGACGCCTATACGGGCTACCCACTCACCGCATCGCTATCCATGATTGCCCCTCACCATCAACGTTTTGACGCAAACGGGTATTCCTTGAGCCCGGTGACCGCCTTGCCAGGACTTGAAGGAGATCTCATTTACGCTGGCGCGGGCTCCGAAGCGGACCTTGGCATATACGACATCCCAGGCAAGATCCTGCTTACTGACGGCATGGCCACACCCGAGAAGGTACTCAACGCCGCCCGGGCCGGGGCTATTGGACACATCCACTCCAGCGGCGAGCGCATCTACGAAATGTGCATCTCGCCAATCTGGGGAACACCGACGCCGGAGACGGCCGGGCTGCTGCCAGCAATCCCCTCGATTGGGATCACAAATGTCGTGGCGCAAACCCTTCGCGCCGCCCTCGAGAGCGGACCAGTACGCGTCAATCTCTCCACGCAGCCCTATCTTGGCTGGTCAACGCTTCCGATCCTCACGGCAGATCTCCCTGGGGAGGAGGAGGACACGTATGTCCTATTCAGCGGACATGTCGATTCCTGGCACCTGGGTGTAATGGATAACGGGACGGCCAACGCAACGCAGCTCGAGGTCGCACGCCTACTCTCCGAGCAGCGTAGCACCTTGAAACGCGGCATCCGCATCGCCTTCTGGTCCGGCCATTCCCACGCGCGATATGCAGGATCCACCTGGTACGCCGACACCTTTCACGACGACATCGCAACTCGCTGTGTTTGCCATGTCAACATCGACTCGGTCGGCGCCAAAGGTGCGGTGCTGCTCGATCAGGCACCATCCATGGCCGAAACGTTCAGCTTTTTGAAAGACATCCTTGCGCACTCGGCAGGCACGAAGCTGACCTATCAGCGTATTAGTCGATCGAGCGATCAATCCTTCTGGGGCCACGGAGTCCCGACTGTGCTGGCCGCCCTATCGTATCAGGACACGGGAGCGGAGACGGCAGGCGGAGCCGATCGGCCGCTCTTTGGAATGGGAAACCTGGGCTGGTGGTGGCACACGCCAGAAGATACGCTGGATAAGATCGACCTCGAATTCCTGAAGCGCGACTGCAATATCTACTACGCCACACTGCACAGCCTGCTGACTAGCCGCCGCATTCCTTTCGATCCCGCTGCAGGACTGCTGGAGATGGCACACGCCCTTGATGCGTATGGTCATGAAAGTGATGGCAAACTGCCAGTATCGGACCTTTCGGAAAAGGCCCGTGCGCTCGCGAACCGGGCTGGACGTGAGCGCCTCTCCAACCTGGATGATGCGGCAACGAACGACCTCATTTCTGACCTACTTCGGGTCATCATCCCCGTGAACTTCACCGAGCATGGCCCGTACGGCCATGATCTCGCTCTGGGCACCGAACCACTACCGGGACTAAAGTCCACTCGCACGCTAGCTACCTTGGACCCTGAGAGCACTGAATACCGACTCCTTCGAACCAAGCTCGTCAGGGAACGCAACCGCATCTCCGGCGCACTGCGACACATCGACAGAATACTTTTGGGCGCAGGATTGTAGCTCGTTTCATTCCCCATACGAATACATGACCGCCCTGTGGGTGGGCAGGAACGAGCACAAGCGCTTGACAGTGTGGAATAGCGTTCATATACTTTTGTTACGCAAGCAGTTCTCAAGGTTCGGTATACGAACCTATTGGATGTACGACGATGTGCAGCGAGGGGCGGCTCTTGGAGCCCATTCCCTGGCGATCACTTCACGCGTCGTTGTGGCATGCGCTGAGCCAGGAAGGGATATAGCACCGTCGAAACCCGGAACTTGCTAACGTTCGGAATGTTCACATGAACCGCGACTGCCGCGGACTTTGGAAAGAGGGTGTTTCGTGTTGAAGCAACGTCCTGAGCTACTCAATACCCTGATCTCTGGCTACATGCGGGGAGGAATGTCCCGGCGGCAGTTCCTCCAGAGGGTCAGCGTCCTTGCCGCGGCGGCGAGCGCCGCTACGGCAGCCGGCGGGCAAGTCTCTGCCCAGGATTCAGGGGATCGCCGCATCCGCAAGATCGGCATGATGACGGTTCCGCAAGCCAATGTTCCGATCGAGTTCGAATCCACCCAGCTGTCGGCATCGCAGATTCAGCAGCTCGGTGTCGAAGTCGAGGTTCAGGTACTGCCAAACGATCAGCTGAGTGACATCGTGTGGTACCAGCGTGACAAATGGGATTACACGGCCTGGCAGATGGTCGGCCGCCCGGAGCGTCTCGATCCAGACGAATTCATCTACAACCTCTTCCACAGCGAGAACGTCGAGAACGGCTACAACTTCGTCGGATACGTGAATCCGGAATACGATGAGATCGCCCTCGCCCAACGCCAGGAGGTCGATCGCGACAAGCGACAGCAACTGGTCCACCAGTCACAGTACATCGTGGCAACCGATCAGCCCTATACTTTCTGGGCGTATCCGGAAGCGCTTTTCGCCTTCAACAAGCAAGTCTTCGATGAGAACACCGTGGTCGACGCCCGGGGTCTTGGGATCAAGAACTACTGGACATTTGTGAAAGCCGAGCCACTCGGCGACATGAAGGACTTTATCCTCAACACCCAAACACCTATCCAGGGCATCAATCCCCTCTACATCTCGGGCGGCCCGGACTCCTGGGTCACCGACCTGATTTGGGATCGCCTGCTCCGCATCGGTGAGGATGGCCTCCCAACGCCATCGGCTGCTACGGGCGTCGAATGGATCGACAACGTCACGATCAAGGTGACCTTGCAAGAAGGTCTCCTCTGGCACGATGGCGAACCAGTGACGACGGATGACGTTATCTTCTCTTTCCAGGCGCCTGCCGAAGACTCCGCCCCGATGTACAAGCCTTTCGTCTCCGGGATCGAGTCGATCACGGCGGAGGGCAACGACGTCACCTTTACGTTCAAGGCTCCGAATGCCGCGTTTGAGACATCGAGTCTCGCGAAAATCAACCTCATCCCGAAGCACATCTGGGGACCTGTCCTTGACGATCTCAAGGCCAAGGACCAGACCGCCGAGGAATACCAGGAAGAGGCGCCGGTGGGATCCGGCCCATTCAGGTTCGTGAACTGGGCTCGCGGACAGGAAACCATCCTTGAAGCGTTCCCCGATCACTACATGGCGCCGAAGGTGGGTAAGTGGATTCTCCGCGATGTCTCCAATGCCGCCGCCGCACTCGGCGGCCTGCAGTCGGGCGAATTGAACTTCCTCGCTGACTACACTGGCGATCCGGAACTGCTTGCGCAGACCATCAGCGGATCACCTGATCTCCTCAAGCTGGTGAGCACGGTCCAGGTTGGCTTCCGCTTCCTTGCACCGAACCATCGCCGCCAACCGATGAACGACCCCGCCTTCCGACTGGCCGTCTCGATGGCCGTGGGCAAGGACCAGATCGTAAACAACATCTACAAGGGCTTCGCCTCGGTGGCGGACTCTGTTGTCTCGGTCGCGCTGGACTACTGGCACGCACCGGATCTGGAGGGGTATCCAACCTCGGATATCGAAGGCGCGCGCAACGTCCTCGAGGCCGCCGGCTACAGCTGGGACAATGAAGGTCACCTGCTTTACCCCGAAGGCATCACCGAGACGCTTGCCGCGGATTAGTCCGCCCACGAATTACACGTCGGCGTGCCGTTATAGAACGGCACGCCCACTCTCTATGACTAGTAACGATCCGGCATTTGCCACCCAGACTAGCAACATCGCGTGACGATCACGAACCGATCAACTGAGAACTACAGGGAGAGAGGATGTTACGAGCCCGCTTTGTCTATCTGGGTAGCCGATTCCTGCAAATGCTTGTTGTGTTGTGGGCTATAGCCACCATTCTCTTTCTGATATTCCGGTACATGCCGGGCTCTCCGCTGACTGCCTACATCGATCCCACCTTCACGCAGGAGCAGGAGGCGGCGGTCCGCAAGCAGTTCGGCCTGGACGATCCAATGATTGTTCAATACGGCATCTATCTGAAGAACCTGACCCAAGGCAATCTCGGCGTCTCGTTCTTCCAGAAACAACCCGTCTGGGACGTGTTGATGGATGCCGCTCCCAACACCATCATCCTAACCTCGATCGCGCTGCTCATAGCCTATATCTGGGGTGTGGTTATCGGGTCGTTCTTCGCCTGGTGGCGAGGCAGCCGATTCGAAAACACTGGCATCCTGCTGACGCTCATGACTCGCGCCGCGCCAGAATTCTTTGTCGGGATGCTGCTCCTTTCGCTGTTTTCGTTCAATCTGGGCTGGTTCCCAACTTCCGGGATAGCCGGACCCGGCGTCCTGTTTGACTCCGTTTGGGCACAGCTGAGGTCAGGCGATTTCTGGCGTCATATGATACTCCCGGTCGCGACCATGGCGATTTATCTACAGGGCCTGCCTACGTTATTAATGCGCAGCAATATGCTGGAAGTCCTCGATGAGGACTACGTCGTGATGGCACGGATGAAGGGGTTCTCCGAATGGAGAATCATGATGGCCCACGCCGCGCGCAACGCGATGCTGCCGATCGTCACCGCCATGACACTTGGCGTTGGTTATGCCGTCGGGGGGAATGTCGTTGTTGAGACCGTTTTCAGCTGGCCCGGCATCGGGCAGCTCCTTGTTCGCGCGGTGCAGTCACACGATTATCCGCTCGCCCAGGGAGCCTTCCTGCTCATCGCGGTGGTCATCGTAGTCATGAATTTTGTCGCTGATGTCTTTTACAGCATACTTGATCCGCGGGTGTCTACCACCCGCAATGAGGTGGGATAGATGATACCGTCCACCACCGTCGCCCCGGTTACCGAGGCAGCGCAGCCAAAGAAACACGGTCTGCTCACAGGAGCACTCGCTCCCATCGTTTTGGTCTTCAAGCGGGACCGATCCGCCCGCGCAGGTCTCATCATCTATGGCGTGATGCTCATTATCGCTATCTTCGCCCCACTCATTGCCCCGCACAATCCAACGGCCGTCATGGAAGTCGATGGCATCTGGCAATCGAACAAGACGCCGGGAAGCGACTATCTCCTGGGCACCACGAACATCGGTCGTGACATCTTTTCGCAGCTCATCTATGGCACGCGTCCAGCCCTCTACGTCGGGTTTACGGCCGCCATCTCAACGGTCGTGATCGGAACGATGATCGGGCTTATATCAGGCTATTTCGGAGGCATGGTTGACTTATTCCTCATGCGCCTGACCGATGTCTGCTTCGGCATTCCCTTCACCCCGTTCGTGATCGTGCTTGTGGCGTTCCTCGGACCGAACATCTGGAATATCGTCCTGGCCATGTCACTTCTCTTCTGGCGGGATACGGCACGGGTGATCCGGTCGCAGGTACTCACCGTGCGCCAACGCCCCTTCGTGCAGGCGGCCAAGCTGGCCGGCGCAAGTGACGCGCGAACGATCTTTCTCTACGTGGCCCCAAACATCCTCGCGCTTTCATTCCTCTACGGAACGCTGGCGATCGGCTGGGCAATCCTCACCGAAGCATCCGTCTCATTCCTTGGTTTCGGCGATCCCAGCACGGTGAGTTGGGGCTACATGCTCCAGGACGCCTATGTAAGCCAGGCTCTCGGCCGGGGTGCCTACTACTGGTTCATCCCTCCAGGCATCACCACGATGCTGGCCGTGATGGCCGGTTTCTTTATCAGTCGCGGCTTCGAGGAAATGCTCTTCCCACGATTGAGAGGACGATAGTGACGAAGCCATTGCTCGACGTGCAGGATCTTCATATCCATTACGACACAGACAACGGAGTCATGAAAGCGGTCGAAGGCGTCAGCTTCACTGTTGGAGCCGGCCATCACCTGGGCCTGATCGGGGAAAGCGGCTGCGGCAAGACCACGGCCGGACGCGCCCTGATGCGGGTCATGCCGCGCAACGCATCGATCCCCCATGGGAAAGCCCTTTTCAAGGGCCGCGATTTAGTCCAACTCTCCGAAGATCAGATGCGCGAGCTCCGCTGGCGTGAGCTCAGCATGGTCCCACAGGCATCAATGGACTCCCTGAACCCGGTCCATCGAGTGGGGCGACAGCTCGTCGAAGTGCTCACGGTGCGGGGGGAGTTCAGCAAGCGGGACGCGCTCGAGCGCGCGTCCGAGCTCTTCGACCTCGTCGGACTCTCAAGGGATCGATTGAGTCATTTCCCGCATGAATTCTCCGGCGGTATGCGGCAGCGAGCCGTGATCGCCTTGGCCCTCGCCCTGAATCCCGACATGGTGATCGCAGACGAACCCGTAACCGCGCTCGATGTGATTGTCCAACGCCAGGTGCTGCAGACATTCCGTCAGCTTCAGGATCGGCTCTCGCTCTCGGTGATCATGATTACACACGACATCTCGGTGGTTGCCGAAACGTGCGACGAAGTCGCCGTCATGTATGCCGGAAAAATTGTCGAATGGGCAACAGTGCAAACCTTCTTCAACGAGCCGGTCCACCCGTATACGCTCGGTCTCCAGAACGCGTATCCCAACCTGGCCAAGCCCGACATGGAGCTTATTTCCATCGAAGGCTATCCGCCAAACCTGCTGAATCCACCGGCCGGGTGCCGGTTCGCCCCTCGTTGCCCGTTCTCACAAGAACGCTGTTTCGCCGAGGAGCCACCGCTCGTGAACGTCGGCCCTGACCACAAGGCCGCCTGCCACCGGGCAGATGAAGTCGACATGCTGCGCGAGCAAGCGAAATTCCCAGCAACATGGCAACAGAGTATAGAAAATGGCTAACCCCCAGACACACGCCCCCAAAGACACACCGGTCCCTGACGAAGTGCTTATCGAGATTACCGATCTCGTGAAACACTTCCCTATCGGCGGCGGTCTCTCCGGCGCCCTCGCGGGAAAGAACGGCGCAGTGCGCGCGGTGAACGGTGTCTCAATTACCATCCGACGGGGTGAAGTGATCGGCATCGCTGGAGAGAGCGGCTGCGGCAAGAGCACAACGGCCAAGCTTCTCATGAAGCTCTTCGAGCCGACCAGCGGCACGATCCGGGTCGACCGTGAAGACCTCGGCTCGCTGAAAAGAAAAGCGCTCAAGCGCTATCGCCGACGTGCCCAGCTGATGTTCCAGAACCCCTACGAATCCCTCAACCCCCGTTTCACCATCCGGCGCGCGCTACTTGAGCCCCTCATCATCCACGGCATCGGCACACCGGAAGAACGGATGGAGCGCGTGATGCAGGCCATGCACGATGTGCATCTGCGTCCGCAGGAAAGCTATCTCGACAAGCTGCCGCACCAGCTTTCCGGGGGCCAATTGCAACGTGTAGTCCTCGCACGGGCACTCATGCTGGAGCCCGATATCCTCGTTGCCGACGAGCCGGTTTCCATGCTGGATGTCTCGGTCCGAGCCGGAATCATGAACACCATGCGGGATCTTGCCGCCAAGCGGAACCTGACGGTGATCTACATCTCCCACGATCTCTCCCTGCTCCAGTACCTCTGCAACACCACCGCGGTCATGTACCTGGGACGGGTGGTCGAGATTGGTCCTACCCGGAAAGTCATCCAGCAACCAAAGCATCCCTACACCCAGGCCCTTATCGCCGCGGTTCCCGTTCCGGAGCCGGAACGGTCCCAGAAAGAGGTGCCTATCCAGGGTGGTGTGCCGAGCGCGATCCACATTCCTTCGGGATGTCCATTTCACCCTCGATGTCCGCATGCAATGGATATCTGCTCGAAAGAAATGCCCAAGCCAGTGAAGGTCAATGGCGTTCAGGTGAGTTGTTTTCTGTACACGGACGACGGGAACCCGGCGGACTCACAACGTGCCGATCTCGATCGCTAGGGAGAGGAAAGTTTCATGGCATCGGTCTATCGCGCCGGTTGGGTCTGGACGGCAACTGGTGACCCACCAATCCACGACGGCATGGTGATCGTCGATGGTGACCGCATCACCGACGTGGGCCCGTTCGATCAGGCGAGTGTGCCGGAGCACGCGGAGATCATCTCCCGACCGGAAGAATTCCTTATGCCCGGGTTGATCGATGCCCATACCCACATCACGATCAACCCGGGCAAGGGCAACCAGATCGGCCAGCTTCACGATCCCATCGAGATCCAGACGATGCGAGGTGTCCGCAATCTTCGCGACATGCTTGCCTCCGGTGTGACGACTGCCCGGATCATGGGTGAGGAACGCTGGCTCGATACGGCTTTCCAACGTCAGATCCGGAGTGGCGAAGTCGAAGGCCCCGATCTGGTGGTGTCGACGCGTCCCATCTCGCAAAGCAACGGGCATGGTCGGGCGCTGAGCGCGTTCGATGGTGCGGATGAGATCAGGAAGGGTGCCCGCGAGAACCTCTACCGGGGAGCGGAGTTCCTGAAGATGTTCATCACGGGCGGCGTCAGCAGCACGAGGGGCGGCGGGCTCCTAAAAGCCAGCTATAGCCGTGATGAGGTCCGCGCATGTGTCGAGGAGGCGGAGCGCGGTGGAACCTATGTCGCCGCGCATACCATCGGCGGCCCGGGAATTCGCCTGGCCGTCGAGGAAGGCGTACGCACCATCGAGCATGCGACCCTTGCTACTGATGACGACATTGCACTGTTCGAGGAACGAAAACCGTGGATTGTGCTGACCCAGTCGATCATGATGCACCCCACCGGAATCGAGCAGGGCGATCACGACAATCCCTTCATCATGCAGAAACTCCACGCTGCCCGGGCCGAAGCATCGGAGCGGCTACGGGCCATTGTCTCCTCCGCATCCCGGATCACCATCGGCACGGACAGCATGCATGGCCTCTTTCCTTTTGAAATGCAAATGCTCCGCACGTGGGGCATGCCGGTCGAAAGGGCGTTGGAGGCGGGAACCATCCGCGCCGCTGAATGCTGCCAGGTCGATGGAGCAACGGGCTCCCTGGAGCCCGGGAAACGCGCTGATCTGATCACGCTGGCTGGCAACCCACTCGAGGATTTCGACGCGGTCACCCGGACCCGCGTCGTCGTCAAGGGCGGCGTTCGGCAGGACCGATTGGCTTGGGAACCGCCCGGATGACCAGCATCGCACCCATATGAAAAACATCGCTTGGCAAGATTGCAAATAGCAGGAGAGATCACCACAATGAGCGCAGTTCAGGAAACCAGTATTGAAGCAACAGTACTTGCGGATGTCAGCGCAGATAAGACGTGGGCCACGGTTGAAGCGTTGAGCAATACGATCCGGCTGTCAGGTAGCGAGGACGAAGCGAAGGCGATCACCTATCTCATAGAGTCACTGACTGAGTACCGAGTCGATTACACCCTGCACACGCCCACCCTCTTTGTTAGCTGGCCACTTGCCGCCAGTCTGCGCGTGCTTGGAGCAGACGGCTACGCCGTGACGGCGAAGACACCCGCCATGTCGATCTCCACGAATGGCGAAGAGATCGAGGGGGAGCTCGTCTACGTTCCCACCGGTCAGTCCAAAAGCATGACCACACTCTTCCAGTCGATCGATCTCGGCGACCTCGACCTCACCGGTAAGGTTGTGATCACTGAAGGTCTGCCGATGCCAGGAAAAGTGGCGGAAGTCACTCGAGCGGGCGCCAAGGCAGCTGTCTTCATCTGCCCCGGTGAACGCATCCACGAAGGCGTTTGCACCACCATCTGGGGATCTCCTGACCTCGATTCGATGGACCGACAGCCAAGACTGCCCATCCTCGCGGTGAACAGCTCGGAAGGAGCGAAGCTCATCGAATCGACCAAAGCCGGTCCGACAGAGATCGCATTTTCCACAACTCTCGACACCCAGTGGCGCGAGATTCCGATTCTCGAAGCGACGATCGAAGGTAAAGCCGCCCCTAACGAGTTCGTCCTCGTGCATGGTCACCTCGATGGCTGGCACTATGGTATCGGGGACAATCTGACGGGCGTCGCCACCCTTCTGGAGCTCGCCCGTATCTTCAAGGCCCACGAAGGCGATCTCAAGCGGACCGTCAAATTCGCTTGGTGGTCTGGCCACAGCCACGGTCGCTACGCGGGTTCCACCTGGTATGCCGACACCTTCGCCATCGATCTGGCCGAGAACTGCGTAACGCAGGTCGATTGCGACTCGCCTGGATGCCGCTGGACCACCGTGTTCACCGATGTCATGTGGACCGAGGAAACCGGTCCCGTCGTCAAACAGGCGATCAAGGACATCACCGGGGAAACGGCCAGCTGGGCACGGCCGCTGCGCGCAGGTGACTACTCCTTCAACAACATTGGAATCTCTGGATACCTGATGCTCAGCAGCACGATGAGCGAAGAGCTGCGGGCTGAAAAGGGCTATTACTCGGTCGGCGGCTGCGGCGGCAACATTGCCTGGCACACAGAGGACGACACCCTGGAGATCGGCGACAAGGACAACTTGGGCCGGGATGTCAAGGTCTACGTCGCCGCGGTTCTCCGGGTCGTCAACGCAGCCGTTCCCCCATTCGACTTCCGGCTGACGCTTGACTCGTTCGAATCCACAATTGCCAGCTACCAGTCGGTGGCAGGCGATCGCTTCGACTTTTCTCCCGCTCTCGATGATATCGCCGCAGTTCGATCAGATTTCGATGCATTCTACGCAAGGATCGACGCGCTCGAAGACGCCGATGCTGGCGATCCACAGGCACAAGCCGCTTCCCGGGCGCAGCGGCAGCTGGCCCGAATCCTCGTCCCCGTGAACTATGCGCGCGAGGCCCGATTCCGGCAGGATCCGGCGGAAACTGTCCGTCCCCTCCCCGATCTAGCGGTCGTTAGCCGGGTCGTTGCCCGAGAGCCGGGATCGCATGAAGCCCACGCCGGTGTCATCTCCCTTCAGCGCGGTTTGAACCGGGTGCGTTGGGCAATCCGCCAGGCCGGAGCCGTCGTCCGCGGCGAGAAGGCACTGGACGCCTGATGACCACCTCAACGTCTACTCCCGGGACGATGATGGCCGCGGTGATTCACGAGCATGGCGGCCCGGAGACCATTCGATACGAGGCGTTCCCACGCCCAATACCTGGTCCGGGGCAGGCAATGGTCCGCGTCCACGCAACCTCGCTCAACCGTTTGGATCTCTGGGCCCGCAGCGGGCCGCCGGTCAAGATTTATCCCTGGGCCGATCCCGACTTCCCGATCATCAGCGGCAGCGACTGCGCCGGTGAGGTGGCCGAACTGGGTGAGGGCGTGACGAATGTCGCGGTCGGCGACAGGGTCGTGCTCTATCCGGGTCTCTCGTGCGGAGCCTGCGAATACTGCCTCGCCGGTGAGCAATCGATGTGTGTCGATTACCACATCTTCGGTGAGCACACGCATGGGGCAATGGCCGAGTACGCCGTGACCTCCGCCGCAAACCTGATGCATCTGCCGACCCATGTCTCGTTCGAGAATGCCGCCGCGATGCCCGTCGCCTACACGACGGCCTGGAGGATTATCGGCACATGCGGCGGCATCCAGGCGGGAACAACCATGCTAGTCCTCGGGGCCGGCGGCGGGGTCTCCTCGGCAGCGCTTGAAATGGGCCGACGAGCGGGCGCAACCGTCTACGCCACGGCTGGCTCCGCTGAGAAGCGCCAGACCGCGATCGAACGAGGCGCTACGGCGGCCTTCGATCACTCCGGTCGTGCATTTTCCGCCGATGTCCTGGAAGCCACCGATGGTCGCGGTGTCGACATCGTTGTCGACCCCCTTGGATCGACATGGAAAGAGAGTATCCGGAGTCTCGCCTTTGGCGGCCGGCTCGTCGTCTGTGGCGCCACCGCCGGGAATACGCCGGAATTCGACATTCGGGAGCTCTACCAGCGGCACCGACGCATCTACGGGGCGCCAATGGGAAATCGACGTGAATTTGCTCACGTCATGAATCTGCTCAATCAGGGCAAGATCTCTCCCATCATCGACTCCGTCTTTCCCCTCTCTGAAATCGCCGAGGCTCATAAGCGTGTGGAGTCTCGGGAAGCATTCGGCAAAGTCGTGGTGACCTGTAAATAAGCACATTCGTCGACTGATTGAGCAAGCACCAACGGGTGCAAAGGAGATTTTCATGGCCGTTACCGAATCGGATTTCAGGAACTGGTCGGACTCCCTAGTGGAGTTGTCCATCCTCGAAAGCATCAACCTCGACACCGCTTGGCCAGTCGTCGAGCAGTTCTCGAAGATTGTCCGGCTCTCAGGATCGGATCAGGAGCGCAATGCGCTTGACATCCTCATCGGGCACCTGGAGTCATGGGGAGCCCCCTATACCCTACATGAGCCAGAGTGCTTCATCTCCTGGCCAATCGGTGCGACGCTTCGCACCCTTGGCAACGACGCGGTGACCCTCCATGCCAAGACAACCGCGATGGCGCGCTCAACAGACGGAGAGGAAATCGAGGCTGAGCTGGTCTACGCGCCGCCGCGTATTCCGGAAAACACTGTCGATGACTGGTCGTATGGTCTTGATTTCACCGGTCTCGATCCGGCCGGCAAGATCGTCATTGCCGACGGCATGGCATCGCCCGGACGTGTGATCGATGTGATGAAGGCGGGAGCAATCGCCGCAGTCTTCGTGAATCCCGGCGAGGCGATCCACGAAAGCATCGTCACGACCATTTGGGGCACCCCCGATCTTGATTCGTCCGCGCTCGTAGATGCCCAACTTCCGGTCCTTGGCGTCAACCGCCGGGAAGGCGATGCGCTGATCGCGAAGGTCAAAGCTGGTCCGGTTCATGTCGCGGTTTCAACCACTGTCGATACCCGATGGCGCACGATTCCGGTGCTAGTCGCGGATATTCCGGGAAGTGAGATTGCCGATGAATTCGTGCTCTTGCACGGGCATCTCGACTCGTGGCACGAGGGCGTTGGCGACAACGCGACGGGTGACGCCAGCATGCTTGAGATAGCACGCGTCTTCTGGCAGAACCGCGAGCAGCTCAAGCGCGGCGTCAAGGTCGCCTGGTGGTCCGGGCACAGCCATGGCCGGTACGCGGGCTCGACCTGGTTCGCAGATACGTTCGCCATCGAGCTGGCGAAGTCGTGTGTAGCACAGGTGAACTGCGACTCGCCGGGTTGCCGCTGGGCGAATACCTATAACGAGCTGACCGCCACAACGGAAACATGGAAGCTGATCGACTCCGCCATCAGGGATACCACCGGCATCACGCCGAATCCGGAGCGGCCGCCTCGCGCCGGCGATTATTCCTTCAACGGGATAGGTATCAGCTCCTTCTACATGCTCTCGTCCACGATGTCGCAGGAAGCCCGCGATCAGAAGGGCTATTACCCGGTGGGAGGCTGCGGCGCCAATATCCAATGGCACACCGAAGACGATCTCATGCCGATCGCCGACCGTGACAATCTGCTTCGGGACATCAGGATGTATGCGACCTCGATTCTCCGCGTTACGAACGCGCTGCTGCTTCCCTTTGACTGGCGCGCGGTGACGGCCGAATTCAAGGAAACCCTCACCACCTACGCCAACGCGGCGGGTGGAGTATTCGATTTCGGTCCTGCTTTTTCCGCGGTTGACGAGCTCGATCAAGCTTTGACGGCGCTCTATGCCACCGAACCTACGACCGAAGACGCAATCGCATCCTTCAATCGCACCCAGCGCATGCTGTCTCGGATCCTGGTTCCGGTTAATTACAGCAGGGCCCTGCCCTTCCACCACGACCCCGCGGTCGAGGTGCCCGCCTTGCCAGACCTCGAACCCTCCCTGACAGCCGCCCGGATCACCGGGGATACCCATCAGGAAGGCATGCTCAGGGCCCACTTGCTCAGAGGCCGCAACCGCCTCGTTTGGGCCTTGATTCAGGCGAAGGACGAAGTCGATCTCGCGTTGACCTAGCGACCATATGCGATCTATGGCATGTTCGTATCGCCCGATCACCGGGCACACGTCTCAAGTGAGAACATCATGAAACTCTGCTACATAGGCCCAGCCGGTAGAACCGAAGCACTGCAGAAGTTCCTCAGCTCGGGTGTTGCGTTGGAATCCCGCACTACCGAAGGTGGCCCCAAGAGCATCGAGTCGATGTGGGAAGAGTACCTCTCTATTCCCGGCACGATGGAGCTGGCGGTGCAGCTCGAGAAGGAAGGGTTCGACGCGATCATTCCGGGCTGCGTCGGCGATCCCGGCATCGACGGCATCCGTGAGCTCGTCACCATCCCGGTGATCGGGCCAGGCGCCACATCCATGCAGGTCGCGGCCGGGCTCGGGCATTCATTCTCCGTACTCACGATCCTCGACAGCGTCATTCGTCCGACCGAGCATCTCGCCCACACCGCCGGTGTTGCCTCCAAGCTGGCATCGGTCCGCTCCATCGGCATTCCCGTCCTGGAGCTCAATGACGATCTCGAGCGAACGTTCGACCATCTGGTAACCACCGCCAGGCAGGCGATCGAGCAGGATCGCGCAGAAGTTCTTGTCATCGGCTGTGGCACGCTGTCGTTCCGCTCAGAGGAACTCCAGGAAGCGGTCGGCGTCCCGGTGGTGAATCCACTCCGTGCGGCGCTGCGCATGGCTGAGCTGCTGGTCTCGTCCGGTCTGTCGCACAGCAAGATTTCCTACCCCACGCCGCCCAAGCTGGCAGCTGCGCAGATGGAGCTGGTGAACTCATGATCACGATCGGATTTGCCACCATCGGCGAATCACCTCGTGACGATGTTGTTCCGGCCATTCTCAAGCAACTCAGACCAAATACCCGGGCAGTCGAACGCGGCTGCCTGGACGGTCTACAGCTTGATGAAATCGAGGGCCTGGCTCCGGAAAGCGACGAGGCCGGCATCATAACGCTCCTGAGAAGCGGCGCATCTGTCCTGCTCGCCCATAAGAAAATCCTTCCGCGCATGCAGCAATGTGTCGATCAGCTCATGCATGACAAAGGTGCGGACGTAGTCGTCATCCTATGCGGTGCCGATTGGAGCGCAATTCGCAGTGAACGCATGGTGATCAACCCGGGAAAACTCTTCCCTGCCGTCGTGAGCTCACTCGCGCATGGCAAAAAGCTCGGCATCATCAAGCCATCCGCCGGGCAAATCGAACAGGAAACGGCGCGCTATGCGTCGATCGGTATCGATACCATGGTTACGTCCGCCTCGCCCTATGCGGGCGATGACCGGCTGGCGCTGGCTCGGGATGCCGCTAAAGACCTTGCCGACGGCGGCTGTGACCTTATCTGGATGACGTGCATCGGGATGGATACCCGGATGCGCGACGCAGTGGCAGGTGTCACCCAAAAACCGGTAATCCTTGCCCAATCACTGATTGCCAGCATCGTCTCCGAGCTCACACCGGGATCAGGTGGTTGAGAGGATTCATAGACCGCTCCTGGTCTCGCATCCGCCAGGGAGCACCTGACAACCAGTACCAAGACGAAATCGATGCGAGCGATCGTTCGGCAGCAAACGCATTAAGGGAAAGGGAATCCTCGTGTCAACTCCAGTCTCAACCTCAACAGAAGCGCAGGTTATCGCCGACATCTCTACCCGGCACATGCAAGCGCATCTCGAGGTCTTCAGCACACTCTTTCGGGATAGTGGCACCGAAGACGAATGGAAGGCCGCACGCTACGTGGCTGAAAAGCTCACAGAATACGGCGTCGACAGCGAAATCCTTGAGTTCGACTCACTGATCTCCTGGCCACAGGAGGGCAAGATCGAGCTGCTGGATGCCGATGGTAACGTGACCGGGTCAATTCCCTGCCGCACCCGGGCCTTTGGCGCGCAGACCCCTGACGGCGGCATTACAGGCGAACTCGTCTTCGTCCCATTTGCGCAACCGGCCAAAGGCGAAATGATTTTCTCCCATCGCGCGGTGGCAGGCGACTACAGCAACATTGATGTGACCGGCAAGTTCGTCCTCACCGCGGATGGCGGGCCGGACGGCATCCGCCGCGCTCAGGAGCGAGGAGCGGCAGCCCACATTCACATCTGGCCATCCGATGAAGCGGTAATCCACGAGATGATCGGCACCAGCGTCTGGGGCACCCCGACGCCGGAATCCGCGACACGCATTCCGGCGATCCCGGCGATGGGCGTTGACAACGCCAATGGTCAGGAACTTGAAACTAGGCTGATGACCGGTTCAGTCCGGGCTTGCATCGAATCGAACGTCTCCACCGAATGGCGCCGCGTCCCACTGGTGACCGGGTTTATCCCGGGCACCGAATCCGACGACTATTTGATCGTTGGTGGCCATATCGATTCGTGGTATGAGGGAATTACCGACAACGCGACGGGCGATGTCGCCATTCTGGAGATGGCCCGCATCCTGGGACCGCACCGTGATCAGCTCCGCCGAGGTATCCGCTTCACCTGGTGGCCGGGACATTCGACCGGCCGATATTCCGGTTCGACCTGGTTTGCGGACACGCAATTCGACGAACTCCGCGCACACTGCATCGGCTATCTGAACATCGACTCGCCTGGCGTCCGTGGCGCGACCGAATGGGATTGCCGATATAACATGGGCGAAATCGAGCACATCACTGCCGCGGCGGTGACTGAGAAAACTGGTCAGGACCCGGCAATCCGGCGCCCATTGAAGGCTGCGGACATGTCATTTCTCGGCATCGGCTTCCCCACTCTTGGAGCCTATCCCATGCTGCCTGTCGATCATCCGGACCGCAAAGCGGTGGGCGGCTGTGGAGGCGCCTATTGGTGGCACTCTCCAAAGGATACACTCGATAAAGCCGATGTGGACTTGCTCGCGCGCGATGTCGGAATCTACACGACAATGACACTGCGGATGGTGACACCGGAGGTCATCCCCTACATCTTTGTGCCGAGTGCAAACGACTTCCTGACCGAGTTGACCGCCTTGCAGGAAAAGGCCGGACAGTATCTGAATCTCACCCAGACACTGGCTCTCGCCGAGCGTTTCGAGGAGGCGGCGGCAGCCCTCGCGACCTCGACGCCATCAGCGAGCGCCACCCGTAATATGGGCCTCAAACGCATTTCACAGGTCGTCAACCCCGCGCTCTTCACGATTGCCGGGCCCTACGAATTCGACCCGGCATTGCAGCTACCAATCTTGCCGGGCCTGGCGCCGATGGAGCGATTGAGCGCACTTCATCCGGAATCCAGTGAGCATCGCTTCCTCCTCACATCACTCATACGCCAAAGGAATCGCATAGGTGACGCGTTGCTCCGGGCCTGCGAAATCGCAGAATCCCTGGTGAATGGATGAACCATTGCTGCTCTCCTGATCCCTTGGCCCTCAATAAAAATCTACTGGGAGGGCAATGGGACAATGGTGTCGGCTTCGTCTGACTCATCGCGCAGGGTAACCCTCGTTTAGAAAGGATCCCCTCCGCTACGGCTTTCCAGCCAGAGCGGAGGGGGTCTCTTACGGCTCTTATCTGCGCCCCGTTGTGTTGAGAAACGGAAATGCATCTCAGCATCACTCAGTTGTGCATCCGTGAGGGCGTTCAAGATGAACGGTACCCGTGCTGGCTGGATGAGCCTGGGCCAACTTCGGATCCAACACCAACGCGATTACCAGGCGAATGATCTCTGGTTCGAAGCTCGCTTCTCACCATCAAAGCGGCAATTGCAGCGGTCACCCGCTCTCTATTCTGATGACCAAAGTGCAAAAGTCAATATCGCTTGGCTGCAGGTAAGTGTTCAGAGGTGAGTGTGGGGGATGGCCAAGGCAGCATCGGCGGCCTATGGGGCGAGGATGAGTGATCTCGTTCATGCCACCTGCGATGACCTGATCCGGCTCTTTCTGGCCGAGGGCGATGCCCGGCAGGAGCTGGAACGTCGTGCCGAGCGCCAGGCGCAGGAGATCGCCGCGTGAGGGCAGGCGGTGGCCATGCTGACGGAGCGGGATGGGACGCTGACCGCGTCCCTGCGCCCCGGAAACGGCGCGCGACGGGCCATGGTCGCCCTCGGATGCCGGCGACCGACCAGATGATCCACGCCCTGGCGGCCTGTCCGGACTGTGGAAGCATCACACGGACCCGGGACGTGATCGACCTGCCGCCGCCACGGATCATCGTCACCGCGCACGTCTATCTCGAGCGGCACTGTTCTGATTGCGGCAAACGCTGTGTGCCCCGGCCCCAGGTGCAGGGGGTGGTCACCGGGCCAGGCCGGGCCGGCCATCGCCTGACCAGCCTGCTGGGCGTGCTGCGGGAAGAGACCCGGATACCGATCCGGGGCATTCAGCGCCTGCTCGCCACGTTGACCGGGCGGCAGCTGAGCGTGCTGGGCGATCACCGCCGCCACCGAGCGGATCGCCCCGCACGCCACGCCCACGCTGACCGCCATCCAGGAGGCGATCCAGGCCAGTCCGGTGGTTCATCGCGACGAGACCGGCGGGAGGGAGGCGGGCCGCAACGGGGATGTCTGGACCGCCAGGACGCCTGACCAGCGAAATCGGCAGGTATGGCGGAATCATCCGCGTTGGCGATATGTCTGCGGACCTCAATGGTTACGATATCAACTACATGACCGGCGGTCCCAACCACTTCCTCCGCTACAACCCGGACCTTACCGACACTGAACCCAACATCGCACGGAGTGTCGACGTTTCCGATGATGCCATCACCTACACCATCAACTTTCGCCCAGGCATGAAGTGGTCGGACGGCAAACCACGGAACTCGGCTGACATGATGTTCAACTATGAGGACATCCTGCTGAATGAGGAGCTCACGCGGTCGCCATACACGGGATTCCGGTCAAACGGCGACATCATGCAGGTCACGGCTCCGGATTAATACATTATCGTCATCACCTTCGCCTAGCCAAATCCGATCTTCCTGCTGTCCAACCTGCCCGACCAATATGGCTGGCCAAACGCCCGCGGCGTGCAAGTCAATTTCAATCACCAGCGACGCTTCGGTCCGGAATTCCGGCAGGCGCGCGAACTGCTTCGATCCAGAGCCATCGGCGATCTCGTCCGTCTCGAAGGCTCTTGTGGCAACCTCTTCGATTGGGGCAACCACTGGTTCGACATGTTCTTCTTCTACAACGA
>Ga0136611_10000816_pt1 | contig 20982 bp, 22 predicted proteins | sample AntDrymUQ2232306_2_FD_106645 | JGI IMG/M metagenome (GOLD analysis project Ga0136611, IMG submission 106645) | Polar desert sand microbial communities from Dry Valleys, Antarctica - metaG UQ223 (23.06) | ecosystem: Environmental > Terrestrial > Soil > Desert | place: Antarctica: Dry Valley...
GCGCCGAGAAGCCTTCTTCTGCGAAATTGGATGAGTGAAAACGGGATGAACATAGAAATAAAAGTGGACGGTGGTGCGAGGGCAGCGGGGCGGCTCAGTCGTAAATCAGCGGGCCTTCTCCGCTGTTGCAGCAGTCGCCGGGATCGGTCGGCGAGAGCACTCGCGAGTCGCCGCGCTCCGCTTTGCCAGTCGCGGGGCCGCGCGCCAAAGTTGGCCACGGGAAGCGTTTCGCGGGCAGATACCGCTCGCTGTTTTCAGCCGGACCGGTGATTGGATCCGCCGCCGCAGTGCGAACCTGTTTGCCGTCGCGAACCTGCTTTCCGTCCGCCCGCTCGTCGCTGCCCGCGGGCCCGCCGAAGAGCATCTCGAAGCGCACACCCGCTCGCCATTCCTGAGCGATGCCGTGCGCATCGCCGCGCCATTCCGATTCGACGACCCAATGTTTGCCGAAGCGCAGCTCCCCGCGCACCGTCGGCCCCGCGTAAATCTCCGGCCGGTCCTCCGCTTCGCGATACGCGTAGCCGACCGCGAGCCGCGGATCGACCCAGCGGGGCGGATTCGGCAGGCGTAGTTCCGCCTCGACATCAAAGCCCCGCATCGGCGCGCGCTCCGAAAAACGTTCCCGCGAAAAGGAAACCGCCCGGCGATCGGTGCCGCTGCCTTCCACTTCTTCCCATCGTGCTGTCCCGGAACGTCGGCGATCTTTTCCCTGAAGCGGCAGATAGCCATTCGCGCGCGCCGTCCACCAGTCGCGAGTGAAGCCGACGCCCGCACCGAGCTGCGGATACGCCAAGCCATCCGTGCTCCGCAGCCCTTCAAAAAACGCGTTCACCTCGAACGAGCTGCGGGTGCTGATCGCATGCCGGTAGATGAGTCCGCCGCCAATCAGCCCAAGGTCGCCTTCACCCTCGAAGCCGTATCCTTCGAGAAGCACCATCGACCTTCCCGCTTCGAAAAGCGGTCGAACGAGATGCACGCCCACCGCCGCGTCGTGCTCAACGGTTCGCGCTTCCAAGACAAATGCGCTCGGTCGATTCCACCAGCCGGCCTGCGAAGAGATCGGCTGAAGCGGCGGAGGCGTCGGCGGTCCAGCCAGACAGGTGCCTGCGATGAGGGTGGCGGCAGCGGTGCGGACGAAGAAACTTGCAGGCATGGGATGAGCGTCGAGGTTCGCGGAATCCCGACTGGATTTTCCGCGTGACTTGATTGAGGTGTGCGCCGCTCCAAAGCAGCGAGAGTGCCAACGCTCCCGATTCTCTCAAACGTGACACTCCTCTGGACTGTCACCGCCGATAGACGGGTGCCGAGCCCCAATCCGCCCGGCCGCAAGCGCGCGCAATCTTATCGTTGAGAGTGGTCTGACGCACGTCTTCGCGCTTGGCGGACGCGGCTCCCCCACGAAAATGCGCCGCCGCCCCGAACTCGCCCGTGACTTTCCTCGCACCCGCCAAAATCAACCTTTCGCTGATCGTGAAGGGCCGGCGTGATGACGGTTTCCACGAGATCGAGACGGCGATCGTTCCCATTTCACTTTGCGACGTGCTCGACATCGAACGGCACGATGAAGGGGGGCTCGAGTTTACGTGCGACGATCCATCTGTTCCGGCCGACGAGACAAATCTCGTCGTTCGTGCCGCGCGGCTCTTTTGCACCACGGCAGGTCTCGAGCCGCACCTGCGGATCGCTCTGCGAAAGGTGATCCCGCACGGCGCAGGGCTCGGCGGGGGGTCGAGCGACGCCGCCACGACGCTGCTCGCGCTCAACAGGATCCTCGACGCGAATCTCTCTCTCGAAATGCTCAACACTCTCGGAGCGCAGCTCGGCTCCGACGTCCCGGTCTTCATTCACGAAGGCGCGGCCATCTGCCGCGGGCGCGGTGAACAGATTGCGCCTCTGGATTTTCCGCAGGCACTCGCGCTGCTGCTGATCAAACCGCCCTTCGGCGTGCCGACACCGTGGGCGTATCAGCGCTGGGAAGAATCGCGGGAAATCCCCGGGGTCTCATACGCGCCGCAGCGGTTCCCGTGGGGTAAGTTGCACAACGATCTCGAGCGGCCGGTATTCGAGAAATACCTTTTTCTCGCTGAGCTCAAAATGTGGCTGCTCGCGCAACCCGAAGTCGCCGGCGCACTGATGTCCGGCAGTGGCTCGACCGTTTTCGCGGTGTTGCACGAAGCGGGTGTCGGCGCGCCGCTCGCTGAGCGCGCAACGGTGGAATTTGGAACGAACATCTGGTCCTGCCAGGCGCAAATCAGGGCAGCGGCCTCCGGGGATGTGCCAGGGGGAACGCCAGCTTGATTCGCCTGAGCGACGTCAGGACACTTCATTGGCCTAATCGCTTTTGGAGGTAAGATTCTGCCTTGTCCGCCGCGCCTCGATAGCGATACTGCGCCGGCACCTCGGAAGGGTGGCTGAGTCCGGTTGAAGGCACTCGACTCGAAATCGAGCGTTGGGTTAAACCAACCGTGGGTTCGAATCCCACCCCTTCCGCCCCCTTGATTTCCAGGGACTTACGCGAGCGGAACCGGAAAGTCAGAACAACAATCAGAACCTTTCCGCCTGTTTCAACCACGTTCGCCCATGCTGACATACAGAAGGGTTCGCTCTCTGCTCGGCTGAACTGCTAGGGGATCGTCACACCCGCGCGAAAGAAAATGAACCGTAGCCGATGGACTTTAGCCGCGTTGTTGCTTTCCGGATGCGACCTGCCCCAGCAAAACATTGCGCCAACGGTAACCAACTCCGAGCCTCCAAAGCCGCGTGACTCGACCGTTTACGCCACGGCGCGTGAGTTCGTCTCTGCGTCGCTGAAAGCGCCTTCGACGGCAAAGTTTGCGACCCTAGAGCAAGGCGGAAGCGCGACCGGAATCGGTAACGGCATCTGGCATGTTCTAGGATACGTGGATTCGCAAAATTCGTTCGGAGCGATGCTGCGGAGCAACTGGGAGATGTTTCTGCTCGTCGGCGATAGCGGCACCGTGGAGATGAAGTATTTCCGACTCGGCGAAGATGAAGTCGGAGACCGGACTCAGGCGGAGCGATACGCGGAGGGTTATGATCCTGAGCATCCCTACAAGCTGAAAGACGGCGTGCAAGTCACCGGTGCAGCGCTACAGCGGCAGCGCCAAGCATTCTTCGCAGAGGAAGAGAAAAGCAAACTGGTATGGCGCGAGAAGAACGAGATCCATCTGCGCGACAGTGCGGCGCTTGCGGCAAGCGAAGCCGAAACGACGCGCGAAAGAGTGGAGCGGGAGCGGTTAGCCAGGGCCATTGCAGAGCGGATTGAGCATCACAGCGCCGCCCGCGAAGCGGTCGTTGAGTGGCGGTTTCCGCAGCTTCCCATTAAACATTCAACGCTTGGCGCGCAGGATGACAACTGGACGGTTTGCAGACAAGTAAGCAAGGGGGTCTGGGAGGCAAAGGGAGTTTTCCAGACCAAAGCCGGCCGAGAAAGCTGGCGGGCTTTATTCGTGACGTTCGAGCAAAGCAAAGCGGTTGAACTCCTTTACGCGCAGTCAGGAACGGCGACACGTGGGAATCTTTCCGAGGTGGTCAGGACGCATGGTCTAAGGGCGGTTTCAACGCCATGAGGTCGCGGAACGACGCCAGCTCGCCGGACGTGCAACGGGCGAACGCCGAAACCTTGCGGGGCGACATCGAGGCCACCGGCACGAATGGATATGGGCAAGACGCACAAGTATCTGCCAGCGGAACCCTCGGGAAAGTAAAGGTGGGAGGCTCTGTGCGCGGAACCGGTGGTTCTGGGCAGGCCTCGATTTATGGCAATGACGGCATCGGCAGCATTGTCATCGGGGGCGACTTCGAAGGGCCCGGCAACCAGTTTGGCGGCCTGATCAGAAGCATCGACGGGGTGATCAATCCGTGAGGATCACTGGCGATATGCTCGGCAGCTCGATCCGCGCGGCCGGGCTGGGAACTGTTTTCGTCAGCGGGGATGTCATCGGAGCAGGTCAAACAGCGGCGTGATTGCCAGCACGTCGACCGCGACAGTCAAGAGCATCTCAATCGGCGGTTCTCTCATTGGAGGCAGCGAAGACGGCATTTCCGGTCGAATCGACATCGCGCTTTCGGCAACCCTCTCGAACCTCTTCATCGGCGGAGACCTTCGCTCGACGTTCTTTAGTAGTGGAGAAGTGCGGGCTGGAACACTCAGCAACGTGACCATCGGGGGCAGCGTCTACGCGAGTGAGACTCCCGACACGGAGGTTACACAGATCTTTGCAGCGGGCAGCGTGGGCACCCTGCGCATCAGTGGCAGCGTGGGCGGCAATGATGAGAACATGGCGGTGATCAATTTTGACCGTGCCACGAAGGTGAAGGTCAATGGCCGGGTAGATCATGCGACGATCATCGGCGAGGGCGCTGCCGCAACCGTGGGCAAGGTCAACGTGGGCGGAGCTTGGGTTGCGAGCCGACTTGCAGTCGGGACTACTCCTGGAGCTGATACGCTCTATGGCACGGCCGATGACACGATCCTTGTCGGGACCAGCAGCATTGGATCGGTGAAGATCAAAGGACAAGCACTTGGGAGTCCTGAAGCGGGCGACAGCTTCCGCATCATCTCCAAGACCATCGGTGCAGTTTCCGTTGGGGGCGTTGCGTATCCCTTCGGTGCAGGTGCGCAATCTCACCCCATCGGAGTCACCGACGATTTCGTGGTGATCGATCAGACGTAATCCGCATGCGCGCTCGCGAGCATGCGCAGCGCCAACTCGAGACCGCAGTAGCGCCTGTCGCACCCCGCCTCCAGTTGTGCGAAAGCCGCACCCCCGCGTCGAGGAATGCCGCTGCGTGCGCTTCTTCCCTCCCTCTCCTAAACGCGCCGCGCGCTTAGGAAGCGAGAGAGGAAAACCCGCACGTCACGGCCGTGGTGCCGGCTCGGCATTGATCTTACCCATGAGCACTTGCTCCGCAGTCGCTTGGTGGTTCTTCACCGAGCTGGTCCACTGACCCCATATCATGGGGTCGATCTTATCGCCATTGGTGCCGAGGTTCTTCAGTCGCTTCTGGTCGTCTTCGGTGAGCACCTGGCCGGGTAGGGGAGTGAGGTGCGACACGTCCTTCGCGGTCATCCCGAGCGCCTTCGCGACATGGTTTCCGTAGTCGTCATGCACGAGGAAAAAGTGCCAGAGCATCCGCTCCTGCACGTCGCGCTGACACTGCCCGAGCAGGTCGCCCATGTTCTTGATGAGGTCGTCGCGTTCCCAGTCCATCATCGTGTTGAAGCGACCCCGCGCTTGCGAGTAGTCGTTGCGCCGCTCGAGCACGCTGCGGGTCAGCGGTCCGGTGACTACCGGTGAATTGATCGGCTCCGGCCGCTTGCAAGTTTGGATGCCCCCGTGGATTGATGGCTCATAGTTCACGTGCGGATTCTGCCCCGGCGCGAGGTCTACGCCGTAGCTCATCTGGCCGCCGCGCTGGTTCGTCGCGACGGGCGCCTTTGGCTGATTCACCGGGAGTTGGAGATAGTTCGGCCCCACGCGATAGCGCTGCGTATCCGAGTAAGAGAACGTCCGCCCCACAAGCATCTTGTCGTCCGAGAAATCGAGCCCATCCACCAGCACGCCCGTGCCAAAGGAGATCTGCTCGTTCTCGTTGTGATGATCCTTCACGTTCCGGTTCAGCGTCATCACGCCGATATGCCGCAGCGGGAAATCCTTCTCTGGCCAGATCTTCGTATCATCGAGCGGATCCCAGTCGAGTTCCGGGTGCTCGTGGTCGTCCATGACCTGCACATACATATCCCACTGTGGATACTCTCCGCGCGCGATGTGCTCGAAGAGATCCTTCGAGGCCGACCCGAGGTCCTGCCCCTGCACCTTCCCCGCCTCCTCGGCCGTCAGGCTCGCCACCCCGCAACGCGGGTGAAAGTGATACTTCACCAGCACCGTCCCGCCCTCCGCGTTCACCATCTTGTAAGTGTTCACGCCGAAGCCCTCCATGTGCCGGTAGCTCGCCGGGATGCCGCGCGGCGAAAAGAGATGCGTCAGCATGTGCATCGACTCCGGCGTCTGCGACATGAAGTCGAAGATCCGGTTCGCCTCCTGCCGGAACGTCACCGAGTCCGGCTTCAGCGAGTGGATCACGTCGGGGAACTTGATCGCGTCCCGGATGAAGAAGATCGCGAGATTATTCCCCACCAGGTCCCAGTTCCCGTCCTCGGTGTAAAACTTCACCGCGAATCCGCGCGGATCGCGGGCGGTCTCCGACGAATCGCGCCCGCCGATGACGGTCGAGAAGCGGATCGCCAGCGGCGTCTTCTTCCCCTTCTCCTGGAAGATCTTCGCCCGCGTGTATTTCGACGCCGGTTCATCGGCGATCATCCCATCCGCCTCGAAATCGCCGTAGCAAACAAACCCCCGCGCATGCACCACGCGCTCCGGGATCCGCTCCCGGTCGAAGTGGGTGATCTTCTCGAGGAAATGGTAGTTCTCCAACGTCGCCGGCCCACGCGAGCCCACCGTGCGCTGCGACTGATTGTTCGTGATCGGATGACCCTGGCGATTCGTCAGCGTCTGGTCTGGCGACTGCGGTTCGTTTTCTTCGTTTTCCATGGAAATTCCTCAACCATTCGCTTCTCGCCCCGGGCTCAGCCTTACCCTTGCCCCAGGCGGGAACCGCGCGTGTCGCTCCCGTCCGGAGCGAAAGAGGACGACGGAGCGCCGAACCCGCCGAGGCGGCAGCGGAGTGCCATGTCATTCCCCTTCGCGACGGAACTGCTCCGTGACTTGCGCCACAACCACGCCCGCCTTCCGGATCGTCGAGTGGTTGAGCAAGGTGCGCCCGTCCGGCTGCAGATACATCCACTGCGACATCCGCACGTTCGCCAGCGGGTTTCCCGGCTGGGTCGCCAGCGTGAACTCCCAGTGGAAGACATTCCCGTAAGCCTCGCCGCGTGCCGTGCCGACGATGTCATTCGCCGTCGCCTCATAGCGATGCGCATCCACCCGGCGCACCCGCCACGACCGGCGCTGCGCCTTCACTTTGCTCTCCGGGCCGAAGCGCAACTCCTGCTCGATGTGCAGCGTATCGCCCACGCGCCGTCCCACCGTCTCCGTGGCGACGCGCTGCATCGGTGCGCCGCGCCGGTTCTCCACCGCGCCCACCGACCGCGTCCTGCCGTGAAAGAACTCATCCGGTCTTAGCAGCGGCCGTTCGTCGGCAAAGTCGGACGGCTTCATTGACGCGCAGCCACACAGCAAGAGAAGGAGGGAAACGGCAGCGAAGCGGATCATGGTCAGAGGATTCGCACCTGTCCCCCGCTTGCCGACGATAAGCCAGCGCGCATGGGGGCCATCTCTATTAAGACCGGCCGCAACTCTTCCGGTCCCGCGAGCACGCGTCCGTCGTTGCGCACCGTGAGGGTCTTGCGAAGGATGCGCATTCGCCTCGGCAAGGCGGCAGAGGTGAATCGTGGGGTCTGGGCGAGCAGACGAGGCGGAAGGAAATCGCAGGTGGCTGGTAGACGCGCGAGCCGCCTTCAATCATCCAATGAGGTGATCAACCAGTCTCCCAGTTTGATTCTGCCATCCTTTTGGACTCTCATCGAGTCTTGCTCTCAAAGTTGCGAAGCGTTCCGCAACGAGGGAGGAATCTGCGCATGAGAGGAAATGTCCCACACGGAGTGTCTTCGCTCGAAGTGAATTTAGCTTGCGCTTGCTTCCTTGGTTTCAGCATAAGTGAGTCAACAAATATTTGGATGAGCATTACCTCGTTGATTTTACAGCGTCGACGCGGAGGACTCTTCCGTGCGATGGTAGTGTTTGGACTAACTGGATCGTTAGTCGAAGCGGGGCGCGGCCGCGGAGTGGAAAGGGTTCCCGGCCTCACGGTTAGCAGTGCCGCGGTGCAGATCGTTGCTCTCGGTGCCGACGGTGACGGGAAGGAGTTTAAAGAGACCGTCGATGAGATGGCTGTGACTTCCCCAGGAACGCTGCAATTTCGAGCATCGTTGCAAGGTGATGCAGCCGCGTTCGCCCTTCTAAGGCGTCCGGGCATTCTCCCGATCACTCATGAAGTTACGGCATGCGGCGGATTGCGGGAACGCATTATCGAGGTGCAGCAAGTCGGACTGCAGGAGAAAACTCGCCCGGGCTGGTGAGTCAGGTATCTGGAGGAGGTGCTGCGACAAGAATTAAGAGCCGGCAGCACTTTCATTACCAGCGCACTCAGCCGGACCAGCTTGGAAAAGCGCTCTGGGCGCTACAAGATCCGTTTCGTCACAAGTGACGGCGGTCTGCTCGCTGGTCCCGACGGAAAGCCAATCTCCGTCGTGGTGGAAACTCCCTAGGCGTTCCATGGGCGCCTCTGACCCCAAGCGTCGCGAAAAGCTGGATGAAATTCTGCGAGGGGCCGAGCTGCTCATCGAGTATGCTTCCCGCAATGCCCTGAAGTCGGAAGGCGTCGCAGAGCAGGAACTCTCGCCGGTAATCCTTCGCGTTGCCAAAGTGCGTGCCGCCTTGGAAGCGGGCACGCTCACCAGCGAGGACGAGGGCCAGTTTTTTTGCGACTACCGCCTTCTCTCTCGCGCCTTTCTGCCAGTGACCGTTGGCAGCATACGCGACTCTCTGCCGGACGACACAGGGCGCTGCCGGAAGTATGTCTGGTGGGGGCATCCCATCGCTCCGGCTGCCGCGGCGGTGCGGCGCCTCAGCATTTGCTCGCTGATAGCGCTGTTCCTTCTGCTGATCTTTCAAATCATCTGGCTCGTTGGCTTCGACCTTTCTGATCGGGTGCGCGCGTTGGAGAAGGAAGAGGTGCTCGCCACCGCCGCGGTCAAGCTCGCGCAGGCGAGCGAAGCAGCGAGACAGGCGGGGGAGCGTGTCGAGGTGACGGAAACGGGAGCGAGCACGACACAAAAGGAATTGGGCGACCTTGAAGCGGGAACGGCAAACAAGGACGACAAGGCCGTTGCTGAAGCGACGCGGGCGGCTCAAGGAGCGTCGGCAGCTTGGCATGCCGCGAAACTCGAGCTCACTGGTGCCAAAGCGGCGGAGAGGAGGCTTCTCGAAGACCAATACTATCGTGAGGGTCAGAGAAAGCTCCTCACAGGCATGCTAACCAGATGGACTTACATTTTTCGTTGGGATCACCTGTTCGGAGGAGGAGACGCATCGGACGACGGAACAGATCCGAAAAAGGCAGAGCCCCGAAAGACTGCGTTAGGGAGCCAGCAAACCCTTGAGGAAACCCAAGACGATCATGACACAGTCATCCTCGTCGCGATTACGGTCACAATTCTGCAGACCTACTTTCTCCCGCTCCTCTACGGCTTCCTCGGCACATGTGCCTATGTCCTACGGCAACTGACGATCGAGACCCGCGCGCGCACTTTCCGAAGTGAGATCGAGATTGGTTATTGGCTGCGGATATCCCTCGGCGTGCTCGCAGGTCTCGCCGTCGGGTGGTTCCTGCGGCCTGATCCCGATACGGATGGGTTGATTCAAGGCCTTACCCCCTTCGCGCTCTCTTTTCTGGCCGGCTACAGTGTGGAAGTCCTTTTTGCCGGCATGGATCGGCTCGTGTCCGCGTTTGGCTCATCGACAGAGAGCGTCAAAAGCTGACTCGGGAAGCGTCACGCCCACGGGCCCGGCCGTGTTGGCAGCTTGGAAAACCGAAGTAGCAAACCGGTGCCCAGAGCTGTTTAGCTTCCGCCACAGCAAGAATCCCCCCGATGGACATACCGGCGCCAACTGGAGTTCGCCGTCGGCGGGAGCCGTGATTTGTCTGTAGGGCGCGCATCACGAGAACTTCGCTGCAAACCGCACGCAGAACGCCCGCGCGACGAGACGAGTGCCGCAGAATGGCGCCGGGACGTCTCTCGATGCGCCGCCGTGCTTCATAACAGCCTCAGATGCGCACGAATGTCGTATTTTTGCTGGGGTGTAGACGAGTCACCGGTCCCGCCGCCCAGCGCGTGGTCCGATTGGCTTCCGCACGCTTGCCGCGACGGCGTGCACAGGTTTCATGAGTGCATGTTTCCCTACGTTGCCCTCGCCGAAGACAAACCGTGGCAGCCGGGTCCGTATCCCGGCGTGGACCTGAAGATCCTGCACCGGAACGAAGCAACCGGCGGACTCGTCGTCCTGCGCAGGTTTGGCGCTAGTCAAACCGTCCCCGCGCACACGCATCCCGCGGCGAACGAATGGGCCTGGGTTCTTTCTGGCGAGTGGGAGGAAAGCGGCGTCACCTACACCGCTGGCGCGCTCTTCTTCGCGCCGAAAGGAACCCAACACGGCCCCCACGTGGCGAAGTCTGAAGTCGTCAGCCTCACCGTCTTCGACGGCCCGCTGACTTGAGCTAGGTTCGCCGGCGAGTTCCGACGGGAGTCGGGAGGGAGGGCTCTGTGGGTAGATCAGCGCGAGGTCGCGTTGACCCGGGCGTCTGGGCAGAACTCCGTCTCTTAAGATCGGTTCGTCATCGCAGGTTCTTGCCCGTTCCAAGTGCACGCAGCGCTCTCACCTCCCGCTCCCACTTCCTGCGCCTCGTGTCGCCTCTAATCCCCATCCCCGTGCCTCTCGATCCAAAGTTAGACTGCTAACGTTACTGCGCCGTGATCCGCAGTTCTTCCTCGGTCTCCAGGAAATCCACCTGTCCGCTGCTGATCTCGTAGTAGGCGCCGATGACTGCTAGTTGCTTTTTCTCGACTGCGGCCTGGACCACGGGGTTTTCCCGCGCCTTCTGGACCTGCAGCCGGACATTGGCGACCACGGCCTCTCGTGTGCGTGCTTGCGTGTCGCGAATCAGCGGCAGATTGCTCACGGAAGGGACAATCTGATCCAGCAGGAAACGGACGTTCTCGGGCTCCGCGGCTCGATCCTTCTCCGGCAGCATCGCGGCTTTCACGGCACCACAACCTTCGTGCCCCATGATGACCAGCAGCCGCGTTTTGAGATGGGTGATCGCGTATTCGATGCTCCCGGCGGTGGCGGGCTCCACGATCTGGCCAGCCACGCGGATCGCGAAAATCTCGCCGAGCCCCTGATCGTAAACGAGCTCGATCGGCACCCGGCTGTCCGAGCAGCCGAGGATTACCGCAAAAGGGGTCTGGGTGATGATCTGCGCACGCCGCTCGTTGGCAGAGATCTCGGGACGCCGCGCCTGCCCGCCGAAGAATCTCGCATTGCCGGTTTTCAGCGCGCGAATGGCGTCTTCGGTAGTGGTGATGCTCGGCGCTTTCAATTTCGCGATCTCCTCCATGGTTGCGCCTTTCTGGATGGCGTCGCGCAGCTTCAATTCCAATTCGCTCGCCTCTTCGGACTGCTCCGCGGGAGCCGCAGGCTTTTCCGCTGCAGACCTTTCCGCCGCGGCTTTGGAGCGCCCTGCCGGAGCTTTGGCGGACTGGCTGTAGCCAGTGGATGCGACACCAAGGGTGGCAGACAGAAGAAGGCGAGCGATGGTGGCTTTCATGATGGAAGGATCAGGTAAGAGATCGGCACTTCGCAAGAGCGCGGATGCCCTATTCGCTGCTAGCTGACTGCGGGCGCAACGGTGCGCCAGCGGTGCCGCGCTCGCTTCCGGGATGCCGAAAACACCGTCAACGTGGGACGGCTGACATTGGTGATGCGGTGAAAGTCGTCATTCCTCGCCTGTCACGAAGTGTCGCCTGATCCCATTCCTCCATTCCCACATTCCCGTTGCCTGACTCGAGACGATGCCGCCGCGGTCAGTTGCCAGCCCATCTCGCTCTTACGCCGGGAGCGCCAGCAATTGCATCAGCGTTTCTGGAAGCGTGCGGCTGATCACGTCCGGCGCTGGCAGCGCCGCGGAGAAAGGGCTGCCGCGCTCGACGCCGCCGGTCGTCAGGCCGGCGCGACCCGCGCCCGCCGTATCCCAGTCATGGGCCGCGATCAGCGCCATCTCCTGCGGCTCCACCTGCATTGTTTTCGCGGCGTGCAGATAGACTGCCTTGGCTGGCTTCCAGTGGCGCACCTCGTCGATCGAGATGCCCCGCTCGATAAAGCCATCGAGCCCGGCATGCTCCAGCAACTTCCGGGTCACTTCGGCGTTGCCATTGGTGAGGGTGATCATGCGGACGCCGGCCGCGCGCACTGCCTCGAAGCCGGCTTTGACGTCAGGGTGCGCGGGCAGCGTGGCGAAGTGGGCGAGGACGCCCGCGATTTTTGCCTCATCGACCGCGAGATCCTGCGCGCGACACATCACTCCCAAAGTCCCCGTCGCGATCTCCTTGAAGGGTTTGTATTGGCCGATGATCTCCAGCGCGAAGGCGTCGCGGAGAAACCTGGCAAACCATACTTTGAGTGATCCTTTCGGCAGACCGAGCTCCACCATCGCCGCTTCAATCGGGCTCGGATCAAAAAGGGTCTCGATGACATCGAAGGCGATCAGCTTCGGACGCCGCCGACCCGTCACCGCAGGCTCAGCGGCCTCCAAGCCGTGCAAGGATTCTAAAGCGATCCCTCCGACCGCGATGCGGTGCAACGCCTTTCGCCGCGTAATCGCCCCGTTCATCAGAAAGTGAGGATCTGGAAGCCGCTCTCGACGAGCTTCCGAGAGCTGGGATGACCCTTGAACTCATCGACCAACGGCAGGTTCGCCTCCTTGATCTTTTTCGTCACCTCATAAGCCTCCGCGCAATAGCTGCACACCGTCACCGCCGTGCGCACCTTCTCGAAAAGCTTGTGGTATTTGTGATCGTCCCTGGCCAGTTCCGCCGCGGCCTGCGTTCCCGCGCCGTCGAAAACGATCTGCACCGTCTCGCCGAGTTCCACGTATTCGAGCGCTCCCATGAGCGCGTTCACCACCCGCCCGAGACTTTCATGCGTGTCTCCCGCGGCCAAAATGATGAATGCGACCTTGGTCATAGGCTAAGGATTCGTCTCCCTCACACGAACGCGCGTGTCCGTCACAAAGTATCCGCACGATGCCGAAGTCGTTGAGAAGCAGCAGCACTTTTGAGCTGGGCGATTTGCGAATCCCCAAAACTTTGGCGACGCGCGCGCCCCATTACTGGCGGGCATAAGAAGCGGCCAGTCACCGCAGTCGCCGCGAAGTAGGGATTCTCTCTCTTACCTCAAACTTAAAGTATGTATCACCACATTAAGAAACTCATGTTCACCGTCCGCGTCGGTCAGCCCGATCCGCGTTTTGGCAATATGCTTCTCGAGCAGTTCGGCGGGGCCAACGGCGAGCTGGCTGCCGCCATGCAGTATTCAATCCAGGGGATCAACTGCGACGACATGGCCTGCAAGGACCTGCTCATGGACATCGGCACGGAGGAGCTCAGTCACCTTGAAATCATCGGCACCCTCGCCCGGATGCATCTCAAGCCGATGAAAAAGGATGCCGACGCCGCGGAACATGACCCGCTCATTGCGATCGCCGGCGGCGGTGGTGTGGCCTTGTGCAATTCCATGGGCAGCGCCTGGACAGCCGACTATTTGAAAGTGACGGGCGAACTGGATGTCGATCTGCGGAGCAATATTGCCGCGGAAGCGCGGGCCAAGATCGTTTACGAGCGGTTGATCAACTTCTGCGACGACCCCGGCACGAAGGAAGCGCTGCAGTTTCTCATGACCCGGGAAATCACGCACATGCGCGCCTTCATGCAGGCGCTCGACAGTCTCGGCAAACCGCCACTGTCCATCGGGCTCATCCCGCCCACGCCGAAAATCGTGGATCAATACTACAACGATTCGACGGGCAAAGGTGATCTCGGCGAAGTGGACACCACCGGGCCGTGGAATTCTGGCGATGGCATCACGGTGGTCGAATCTCCAGCGCTGGCGGAGTTTCAAGTGGTCAAAGCAACGCCCAAGGAAGGCCGCTCGACGCTGGATTCCGGAACGAGCAAAAAGGCGTCTGCACCTTCCAAACCATCGAAAGCGCGGGGCAAATAGCGCACACCCATCTCCTACGGGGTCTTCATTCGCATTCGTGCCCTCGCGTTTCCCTAAAGTAATGCCGCGCTTTATGGGACGAAGCCGCGACCGCCGGTGGGGTAGGACGCAAACCTTGGCCGCGAGGTGAGCGCGGCTCCCACACCTCCGCTGGCGCCGTCGGCGAAGTCGCCTTCTGCGCGGAGGTCGTTACGGTCGGGAAGAAGAGGACAAAGAAGGCGAGGAAACGGGAGAGCATCGCGATTAAACTCGCGCTTTGATTATTACCGGTGTTCGCACGGTAGCGGCGGGCGCGCTGAGCTGAATCATTGTCGCAGCCGCCGGAAGGGATTGTAGCAACGCTTGAGGCGAAGAGTTGTGGTCCGAATCGTCGAATAGCTCGGCCGCAAATGCGACCCGTTGATGAGGAGTGAAATCGATGCCAGGGTAGTATTCGGCGATTTCCTCATAGTTCAGTTCTAAGACCCACATATCGTCTTCTGGAATGATGTTCTCCGGCAGCCGTTTCAGATCGTAAGTCCGATCAATGAGCGGGTAGCTCTTGTGGCCGGATCCTGCGCCACGAAGAGCTGGAGTGTTAAGCGCGACATGCAATCTGGCCGAAACTTTCCTGCAAGCCCAGACCCCCTCCACACCCGCGTTCACAGGGGAATCCCAAGCAACGACAACGCGCAGTTTTGGAGCCTCGGCGTCTGCGAGCCAGTCGAGCGGAATCGGGACGTGGACACGTGCAAGATCATCAGCAGCCTGTAACGTGCCTTGCCAGACTATGACGGCCGAATTCACGCGAGGTTGACTGAGACGCTGAGCGCTCCCCACGCCCCGACCCAATGTTCGATCCGCCAAAGGCTGGAGTGCTGCAGGTAGGTCAGGCGGAACCGCAGTTAAGGCGAGGAATGCCTTCACCAATACGCCAAAGGGTCTCGATCCCGGCGAACAAGCCGGTTGCAGATTGTGAAATGCTATGGCCGCTTCTCGCGCAAGAAGCGGAGCCGCAAAGGAGGTTCCAGGATAATCCTCCCAGAGTGCAGACGCACTACACCCCCAAACACCGAGACCGTTCTTGAAGTTGTATTGTGGAGTAGAGTTGCCGCCATGCGCGGAGAAATCGGGTTTCGGGCTGCCACACAAACCGGGCCCTGCTCTTGTAAAGGGAGATGGCGCTCCAATCTGATTCGCGAGGCCTTCTGGGTGCAGACGATCGGAAGTTGACCCACACGTCAGAGAGTTGAAGCTACGTGGCCAAGTCCCCATAAACCACCGCGGATCTTCATAGTGGCGCGGGTAAGGCGTGTTAGGAGGGGTATTTATTGGACTATTGCCTGCCGCAGTAACGACGAGCACGTCGCGCGCAAAAATGAAATTGTCGAGGTCCTGAACGAGGCGAAGCTTTTCGGCTCGTTGAACAGCTGGTTCGAGTTCAAGTGCTCGAACGTTGTCGAAACTGAGGTTGAATACTCGGACATCTGGCGCGGTGCCAATCACTGCCTCCAACGCGCGGAGAACGCTTTTCTCTACGATAGCCGTTGGGCTGCTCGCGACGTTGACGTCGTAGAATGAACAACTCCCGACCAAATCATCCTCGGGCAATCCTGTTGGGAGGTCCAGATCGCCAAATACGACGCGCGAAGCGACCATCGAACCATGATTGCCAGCCGACTGCCCGATGGAATCCGGATCGATGAATTGCCCGCGGCGGTAAGGGCTGAGCACCAAATGGTCAGACGGAACGCCGGTATCTAAAACAGCGACGCATGGCAGATTAGCCGCATCAACACGGGTTGGCTTCTTGCTCGGCTTGGCGTGGGGGGAATCGCGATGTCTTTTTGGGGAGGCAAGCGTAACTGAAAAGAGCGGAGGGTGTATCGACTGGATTGAGAAAAACTCCTTTGCGATCGATTCGATCGAGTTGCGGTTAATGCGACCGCGAAGCCAGTGACGTCCCGAGAAATCGGTTCCAATGCCGAGAATTCGTTCACCTGTCCGGCGATCGAGCAGATCGTTGAGCACGCGTAGGATGCGGTCAACATCAGCGGAGCCAAGTAAAGGCTGAAATTCTACCAAGGCCTCAGCTACGGAATTCTCTCCTATTCCTCGAAGCCACTCGCGATCAACGCGGAGGCTGGACGGAACGGCTGTAAAGCGATCAATCGTTGCCCACCTTGCTTTCTCGCGCGGTCCAAGGGCGTCCAATTGTTCGGACGAAGCGAGCAATCGATCAAATGCATCTCCTCGAGCATGGACGGTAGCCGTCCCATCTGGATTTACTTGGATCAAGTCCAGCCCGAGGCGGCCAAATACTTTTGAGTCTTGTGCCGCATAGTCCACTTCATGGGGCACTCGACCTTCAACAGCTTTATTTTTGTCTGATGAGCGCTTGAAGAGATCGCGAGTAGGGTTTGCTAAAACAAAGAAGCGATCACTTCGAATGGGGTCGCGAGAAGCTCGCAAATGTTGCCGCACATCCCCCAGGGATTTGGCGATTTGGTTTCCTTTAGCTCGCCAATTGACACCGAGATAAACCGCCAGTCTCCCTTGCGCAGGCTTTTCGGCGCGCGTGAGCTCGTGGTGCTCGTTTAGGAAAAAGGTTTTAGGTTTTGGAACTTCGCTTTTTAGGGGCATTTTTTGCGGCTAATTCTCCAAGCAGCTCGCGCCGTGATGCGGCCCTCACAATCGCTTCAGCTTCGGCGTAGCTATTGGCTTTTCCCACGCTCCCGTTGAGGACTGAGGTATTTGCGAGTTTGTATTGAGCCGCAACGTCCTTGCCGAATTTGCAAAGTTCCGATCGGGTTGGTTTCGCAAACTCCACGGCGAGGTCGAAACGGCGCCATAAAGCGTCATCTAAATGCGTCGGAAGATTCGACGTTGCGACGATGAGACCTCGAGGATGCGAATGCTCTAGCTCTTGCATGAAGGCTATGACGATGCGGTCGAGTTCACCTACATCCAAAGGATTGCCCCTACGCTTTCCAAGCGCATCCACTTCATCGAAAAGTAATACGCATGGAGTTGTGTTCGCGAAGCGAAACAGCTCACGGAGGTGAATGGCTGTCTGACCCAAGTAGGCACCGATTACAGCGTCAAAACGAACTAAATAGGTCGGGACGGACAGTTCATTTCCGAGAGCTTGAGCGGCAAGACTCTTGCCGCAACCGGATGGGCCAAAGAAAGCCAACTTTGATCGTCGGCCGAGTTTCTTGGATTCGAGGAGCTTAGCATTTCGCCATTCGATAACCACATGCTGAAGCTCCGCCCGAGCGTTTGTTCGAAGGCGAACATCATCTAGGCGAATATCTCCCCCGAGCCTCACCAACGCCGATGGCAAAATGGTAGAGGCGATTTGCGTCGGGGCGCTGGGCCGTGCGCCGACTCCATCTTGTCGCAATGAGCCCCGTAACGCACGGGCTGCAGAGTGATGGCCCTTTTGTTCTTCCTCCTTCACGATTTCTTCGGCGATCGACGAGGCAGAATCGACGCGTTGCTCCGCTAATGCGCGGAAAAGTGACGAAAGTTTTTTGATGGTCGGCACGACGTTGATCAAATGGCACTATGCCTTCGCGTAAACCTCCGCGCCTTTCTCCACAAACTCCTTCGACTTCTCCGCCATCCCTTTCGCCAACGCCTCTTCTTCGGCCACGCCCTGTTCGGCGGCGTATTTGCGGACGTCTTCGGTGATGTTGACGATGCTGCGGCCCCGCAGCATCGCCCTTCGGGCTGGCGTGCGCCCAGTCTGTCTCGCTTTTCCTTCAAAAGCTCGGCTCATCGAGGAGAAGTGCGGGCCGCACATGCTGCCAATTACGCCGCCTGCAGATTCGCCGTCACGTATCGCGTGCGATCCAAAACCGCTTGGGTGGTCTGCACGGGCACGAGCTTGATCAACTCACGAATGCTGAACTCCTGTTGTCCGACGACCTCGATTCCGAGCACGTTGTCGTCTGCATCGAAATCGAGCATCACCAAACCGCGATCGGAACCAAACGGCTCAGTTCGCACGACTTTTCCATCGCGAAGACGGATGTAAGCGGCCGTCGCCTCGGTATCGATCTTGATGACCGGCGGCTCGGTGATGGGGATGACGAACCCGGCGAGGTCAGTTCCAGTATCCGGTGATGATCCAGCACTCATAGTGTTTGATTTCGGCAACTACGACCAGAGTCCTACCCTCAAAAACCCGGAAGAACAACCAGAGCATGCCGCCGTGGTTGCCGCGGCGCGGTGGCGTTTTCAGGATCGAGCCGGGATTATTGATGGTGAGCCGGTGCGGTCGAGAACGAAGCAAAGATCGTCAAAATCGAGATTCGCGTCGGAGCGACCTGCAAGAATCTTCGCGACGGCGTTCTTGACCCGACTCATGGCGAAAAAAGGGGCTTATGCCTTCGCGAGAACCTCCCAGCCTTCTCCACGAAGTGGCGCGCCGTAAAACCGTTCGAAAAGCAGGCGCTTGCGGTCCGCCTCCGGCAGTTCGGCGGGCAGGGAGGCGAGGACCATGCAGCGGGCGGCTTCGCACATGCGAATGCCCATGAGAAAACGCTCGGCTCCGGACAACGCCATTAAGCGGGTGCGGACGGTTTCCGCGATTTCGGGCGGCGTGTCGGTTACGCTCGGCATTCGTTCCAAAGGTTAGTGAGGCCGAGAGTTTGCGTCCAGTGCTCGACATAGTCCGCATCGTAGCCCGTGGAAACGAGGTTCTTGACGTCGCGAAGCTGCAGCTCGGAGTGCGAGTCTTTGGCCCACGCGAGCTTGGAGATGATGAGGTCTTCTTTGCTGGCGATGCAGGTGGAAAAATCCTCGATGGTGATGCGCTGACGGCGCTCAAATTCCGCGAGTCGGTAGGGGATGTCGCGGGTCATGCGGGGCTGGGCGTAGTAGTTCATGGCCATGGACCCGGTGAGCATGTAGGCGAGCCCGGCACCGTCGAGACGCAGAGAAACGTCGCGGACGATATCGAGTTCGTTCTGCATCGCAGCCTTTGCGCGGTCTTTTCGGCTACGCCTTGGCTAAGATCGCTTGTTCGGCGGCGTATCCCCGGACGTCTTCGGTGATCATGCGGGCCGTTCCACGACTTTGCCGTCCTGCCACACGATCACCGGGAGTTTGAGTGCCCGATTTTGAGTGCGAACGGTGTCAGCGGCGCGAAGCAGGGCGCGCTCGGCGCGGAGGACAAACGCCGGTAGTTTCGCCGGGCTGGCTGGGGTGGATGTGTTCTTCTTCATGCGCGAATCAATTCTTCGACGGAATTTAGATGGTGGGTCGCGGAAGTAGCGAGCCGTTTTGCCGGAAGACCGCGGCTATCCCAGACAGCCCAGCGGCTGGCGAGTGGGAGATAGTCGGCGAGCAGATGGACGAGACTACGATGGAAGCGTCGGCGGATATCGACGGCGGGGACGTGGTGCCCGCCTTGTTTCACGCGTTGCCGCACGCGAGCGACGGCTTGCGCGGGGCTGGATAACCACAGGTAGTGTAGTTCGATTTCATATCCGAGCTGGCGCGCCCGCTCGAAGAGGCGGAGGTAGGTCTTGCCGCTCAAGGTGGACTCAAGGGCGAAGGTGTCGCGGTGTTCGAGGGCCTGTTGAACTTCTTCCAACAAAAGACGCCCCGCCTTCAGCGCCCTGGCGCTCGGCTGGAACGGAGAAAGTCCGCGGGCGATTTCATCGGCGTTCAGGAAACGCAGACACTTCACCTCCTTGGGCAGGAACTCCCGCGCGAAAGTGGTCTTTCCCGCGCCATTGCAGCCGGCGATGACGTAGATGGTGGGCGGCTGCTTCTTCGGCATCGCCTCAGGCCGGTTGGTAAACTTCCGCGCCCTTCTCGGTGAACTCTCGGCTCTTTTCTTCCATGCCCTTTTTCAGCACCTCCTCTTCGGCGAGGCCTTGTTCGGCGGCGTATTTGCGGACGTCTTCGGTGATCTTCATCGAGCAGAAATGCGGGCCGCACATGGAGCAGAAGTGCGCGGTCTTGGCGCCTTCCTGCGGGAGGGTTTCGTCGTGGTATTCGCGGGCGGTCTCGGGGTCGAGGCCGAGGTTGAACTGATCCTCCCAGCGGAATTCGAAGCGGGCTTTGCTCAGGGCGTTGTCGCGGTATTGGGCGCCGGGGTGGCCTTTGGCGAGGTCGGCGGCGTGGGCGGCGATTTTGTAGGTGATGACGCCTTCCTTGACGTCCTTTTTGTTCGGAAGGCCGAGGTGCTCCTTGGGCGTGACGTAGCAGAGCATGGCGCAGCCATACCAGCCGATCATGGCGGCGCCGATGCCGCTGGTGATGTGATCATAACCGGGGGCGATGTCGGTGGTGAGCGGCCCGAGGGTATAGAACGGGGCTTCGCCGCACCATTCGAGCTGCTTGGCCATGTTTTCCTCGATGAGGTGCATGGGGACGTGACCGGGGCCTTCGTTCATGACCTGCACGCCTTTGGCCCAGGCGCGGGTCGTTAGGTCACCTTGCACCTTTAGCTCGGCAAACTGTGCCTCATCGTTGGCGTCAGCGATGGAACCTGGTCGAAGACCGTCGCCAATGGAGAAGCTGACGTCGTAGGCGGCCATGATATCGCAGATGTCGTCCCAATGTTCGTAAAGGAAGCTTTCCTTGTGATGGGTGAGGCACCATTTCGCCATGATGGAGCCGCCCCTACTTACGATGCCGGTCATGCGGCGTGCGGTCATGGGGACGAAGCGCAGGAGCACGCCGGCGTGGATGGTGAAGTAATCGACGCCCTGCTCCGCCTGCTCGATGAGGGTGTCGCGAAAGAGCTCCCAGGTGAGGTCCTCGGCTTTGCCGTTCACTTTCTCGAGCGCCTGGTAGATCGGCACGGTGCCGATGGGCACGGGGCTGTTGCGCAGGATCCATTCGCGGGTGGCGTGGATGTTCTTGCCGGTGCTGAGGTCCATGACGGTGTCGGCGCCCCACTTGGTGGCCCAGCGCATCTTTTCCACCTCTTCCTCGATGCTCGACGCGACGGCGCTGTTGCCGATGTTGGCGTTGATCTTCACGAGGAAGTTGCGGCCGATGATCATCGGCTCGAGCTCGGGGTGATTGATGTTCGCGGGGATGATGGCGCGACCGGCGGCGACTTCGCTGCGGACGAATTCGGCGGTGATCTGCTCGGGGA
>Ga0136611_10000817_pt1 | contig 20974 bp, 22 predicted proteins | sample AntDrymUQ2232306_2_FD_106645 | JGI IMG/M metagenome (GOLD analysis project Ga0136611, IMG submission 106645) | Polar desert sand microbial communities from Dry Valleys, Antarctica - metaG UQ223 (23.06) | ecosystem: Environmental > Terrestrial > Soil > Desert | place: Antarctica: Dry Valley...
CATAGATCCCGACGGTACAGGATGGAAGCATGGTTGTAGGGGCGTTCAACGGGCGTTCAACGGGGGGTCAACGGTGGTTCTGCGGGCGTTCACCGGGCGTTCAGTTGAACGCCCCTACAGGGCGGCATCGCTGGCGCGGAGATCCGTACCTCTGTCATCGTTAGAACCTCTAACCGCTGGAATCCGACGGCTAATCGCCTCCCGCTTCCCAGCCATCGGGGATTTGAGGAAGATCGTCGGTGTCGTACAGATACACGCGGTTGCCCTCGGGGTCAACGAGGGGGAGCAGGCCGTCGGTCGACTCGCCGAGGAGCCACACGCCGCGCTGTTCAAGTTCGAACGTTCGACGGGGGAGGTCGCGCACATGGAGGCAGAGGGAGAGCGGGTTTTCGCGCGGGGTCTTCGGCGCCTCGCTGCCGTAGCCGCCGGAGACGATCTCAAGCACCAGGCCCGGCCCGGCTTGAAGGCGCGCCCGGCTGTGAATCTCGTCGCTTGCAATGAGTGGGAGGCCGAGGAGGTCGTGGTAGAAGTCAACGGTCTCGTACCAGTCCTCGGCGGCGAGCGTGATGAGCGCGAGCGTCGGGGGCGAGTGGTCAGCCATCAGCGATCAGCCGTCCGTCCTGCTTACGTTGCGTCATTGTCACCTCCTGGTTGTTGTTCCTGTGTGGTGTTGGCGTGGAGCATGTAACGTTTTCTGCTGTGCGCCGTTATAGCATGGAGTGGAGAAAGCGGAGTGTGAGGGGTGGGTTGTGCAGGCGATATGGTGGTCTCGGCGCAGTGGCGCGGTGGTGGGAGTCGCGGTATTGCTGATGGCGGTACTGGCGCTGCCGCGCGGTGTTGCGGCGTGCAGCGGTGGGTTGCCTGACGGTGACCGGGGGAGGCTCCAGCGTTCGGATGTGGTAGTCGTGGGGCAGGTCACGAACGTTGCGTTCCTGGGCGAGAACGGCTACTCTGTGGAAGCGGCACGGGTGACGATACGAGTCGATCAGGTGCTGAAGGGTACTGCGCCGGGCGTCGTGCATTATGACGATCGCGCCAGCTATATCGGCTGGACGCAGGGCGTGGAGCACACGGCCCAGAACGCGATGTACGGCGGTGGTGGCGGAGCGTGTGCCACGCCGGACTTCAATCCGGAGGGCACGTATGTGCTCGCGCTCTTCTCGCGCCTCGATGATGGCACCCTGACCACCAGCCGCACGTACATACACTTCGTGGACGAGCCCGAGCAGCTTACGGCAGCCCTGGAGAGGTACGGGTTGCCCGTGCAGCTTCCCGCGGCGGGTGCGGGCGGGATCGCCCCTGCGCGCAAGGGGGCTCGTGCTTCCGAGGGCATAGCCCTTGCCGCGCTCACGGTGCTGGCAGTATGCGCTCTCCGGCTCCGGCGCGCGTGAATCGTGGATGGCGGTATTACTCATCCGACCCTGCTGTCGCCGGAGAAAAGGTTGCGGATTGTTGCCGCGAACAGATAGAGGGGATATGAGAGGATGGCGGATCTTCCGGACCCAGAGAAGCACGCGTTGGATGGACTGCTGCACGACACGCTCCATGTGGAGAGGCGCATCCACGACTGGGGCAGTCCGCAGTGGCTCTCGCTCGGACTCGGCTATCACATGGGTAGCTCAATACCGCGCGCTGCCATCGTGATGCAGCAATCCGCCACCGTTGTACAGACAGCGCGGTACCACATCTATATGGCCCACTACGAGAGGCTTAGGCACCACAAGTACCTCACCCCGCCAAACATCGGTGGCGGAAACATCCATGCTTACTTCAATGTCACCTCATTCTCCCTGCACGCCATTGCCTCTGAGCGGCATATCCGGCTGGCCCTCGTGCTGCAGCACCGGATTAACAAAGCCCTGAACATCAATAGTGCCACCAGTGTGACGACGGAGGAAGCCTACAAGTATCTAGCCAGCGTCAATTCGCCCTATGCCGGAGTGATCAAGCCTTTCGATACAGATGCAGACTGGCAGTGGTTGCAGGACTACCGAAACCGATACGAGCATGAGGACCCAATGCTGGTCGAGGAACTTGGCTTACAGTACCGGCTGAGGAGCCAACTCTGGGAGGTCGATGAGGACAAGGAGACGGGGGCTAAGACCGTCAGCCTGAGTTTCAACGGTGGGGATCCGTGGGAGACCAACGTAGAGGAGATGCTCAGTAAGGGGGTTTCCTGCTTCAACCTGCTTGGTAAGCAGTTCGAGCTGTACGCACAGTTAGTCTCTGCCGAGATAGAGGAGGGCTGGCAGAAGGATCGGCGCCGAACACCAGAGTCCTAAAGGAGCCCGCGGAGTGGGTTCCCGTGGTCCAGCACATCTCTTGCGGTTCGCTCGAACTCTGGCCACAGATCCACAGCCACGCCCTGGAAGGCGCCACGGGCCATAACCGATGGTGGAATGCCCGGCTTCGTCTGCCACTCCGGGTCATCATGCTGCCTGGCAACGTTGGCAGCCTCCGCTAGCGCGGCCAGACGACTATGGATTACGTGGAGTGTGTCCAACTGTCGGTGAAGGGATGGACTTGCCTTATCTTCTCGGACTTCAGAGCACGAGGTATCCGGCCTGTCAGTTCGTCCCAGGCTCGGCGGTCCCAACCGGGCCACGGAATGCTCAATAGCGCATACGCCCATTCCGCCTCCTCCAACGAGCCGGTGCCCGAGTACCTGGGTATTGCTTTCTCTATTGCTCCCCACAGGTCGTGGAGACGTTCGAGATTCTGCTCAACCTCCAAGGCCAGCATTGTGCGCGTCGAATTGATCTCAGCCTTCTCTGTCTGGTGTTCCCTCCATTGAGTCGCTACAAGTTCCATCAAGAACCCTACGACGACACCGATGAGACCCCAGAGCACTTCGCTCAACCTGCCTCCTCCGCTTTCTCTCAGCCTGCCGGGCAAGCTGCGGTTGCCGGGTGTCCCTTCTGCGACTGGGCGCGGATGCCCTAACCGACGCGCTGCTATGCGCGCCGCTGGCTGTGCGTGGCGATGATCCAGATGGCGTGGACGAGGCCGGGGATGTAGCCGAAGAGCGTCAGCACGATGCTCAGCCAGAAGTGCAGCCCGATGCCGACCGTGAGGAAGACACCGAGGGGCGGGATGAGGATCGAGAGGACGAGGCGGAGACAGGTCATGTGGTACCTCCTTGTGCGGTATTTTGTGGTCGATTGTACCGCGTCTGGCTCCCGTGGCGTGCGAACTAGGGCCTGGAGCAGATGATCGAGCGCGACGTCGGGGTCGGCGCAAAGGCCGGTGTGGACCGGGGAGGTCTGCACGATCGTGCTGCGCGGGCTGACGAGCCAGTCGAACCGCTTTGCCCGAGCGAGCGCGCCGATGGCGCCTGCCTCGCCGGCGCACACGCATGGGATGATCTCCAGGGCGGAGCACACGGCGTCCAGATCGATCTCCGGGGCAAGCGCGCGGAGTCGTTCTGGGTCGAGGTCGATCAGCGCGCGGAGGTATCGCTGCTCGGTGCAGTGCAGGATGACGCCCGCGTTGATGTACTCGCCCCGCTCAACGCGCGGGACAACGCGGACGACCGCGTAGTCATACGGGCTGGGCGCGGGCACGCTGTACCTCCTCGACGAACACGCCGGACGCTTCGAGCCGAGTGAGCAGGTATGCGGCGTATGCCTCGCGGTGCTCCCGTGCGCTCTCGAACCCTCCCTCCCTGAGCCAGCCCTCCGGGATGAGGCCGACGACGTCGCGGATTACGGTGGGCGTGAGCCGCTCCCGCGCGGTCGCGTCCGCCTGTGCGACGGCGGTGGCGCGGTCGAGCAGGACGTGCTCGGCGATTTGCGGGAAGGGGTTGCGCGCGCGGGGGGCGTACGGTCCCTCGCGGTGGTGGATGTACAGTGCGGCTCCGTGGTCGATGAGCCAGAGCCTGCGGTGCCACAGCAGCATGTTCGTGTTGCGCGGGGTGCGGTCCACGTTCGTCACGTACGCGTCGAACCACACGATGCGCGACGCCAGTTCCGGCGTGGGCGGCGGCGAGAGCAGCGGATCGAACGCGAGCGAACCAGGGAGGAAATCGAGCGCGAGGTTGAGGCCGGCGCTGGCCTTCAGGAGCGCCTGGATCTCAAAGTCCGGCTCCGAGCGCGCCAAGACAGGGGCGAGCTCCACGAACACCAGCTCCGGGACCGGCAGCCCGAGCGCGCGGGCCAGCTCGCCCGCGAGTAGCTCCGCGATGAGTGCCTTTGGTCCCTGGCCCGCGCCACGAAACTTGAGCACATACGTGCCATCATCATCCGCCTCGATGATCGCCGGCAGCGAGCCGCCCTCGCGCAGCGGCGTCACGTAGCGCGTGGCGTTGACGGTGCGTAGCATGCTCTCCTGTCCCTGAGACTGACCCCTCAACAGGCCCCTATCATACCAAGTGGGCAGGCGCGTGGGACGGCGGGCCGCTTGCGCCAGGAGCGTCCCGGTATGCACAGCCGCGCTGCCCGCTCTGCTAGACTGCCCTCGCGCGAAGCTGGGATGCCGGGGAGGCGCGATGGATCACAGGATAGACAGCTACGACGAATACGCCGCCGAGTACGCCGCTTCCGTGGTGACGCGTGACCGGGCGGGCCTCGATGACCCTCTGGGTATCCTCCCGTCCATGCTCGATCTGCTGGGGGACGTGGATGGACGCGATGTGCTTGACGCGGGCTGTGGCGAGGGGTACATGGCGCGCGTGCTCGCCAGTTGCGGAGCGCGCGTCACGGGTATCGACCTCTCGCCGCGTCTTATCGAGATGGCGATGGCCCAGGATCCGGTGGGCGCTATCGCATACCGCGCGGCGGATCTGGCCACGCCCATGCCCGAGTATACCGGGCGCTTCCACGCGATCGGCAGCTACCTGGCGCTCAACGACGTGTATGAATACCGTGACTTCGCCCACACGCTCGGGGCGGTGCTGCGCTCAGGGGGCAGACTTGTGGTGGCGCTGAACAATCCCTACTCCTACGTGGTGCGCAAGCACGTCGCCGACTACTTCGACTCCGGCACTGCCTTTTTGTATCGGGGGATGGCGGCGGAGGGCATCAAGGTCCACTTCTACCATCGGACGCTGGAGGAGTACCTCGACGCGTTCCACTCCGCGGGCCTGCGGCTGACGAAGCTCGTAGACGTGCCGAGGACCGCGAGCAACAACCGTGACACGCTGCTGCCCGAGGGCTTCCGGTTTCCCTTCATGATGCTGCTGGCCTTTAGCAAGGACTGAGGCGCACCCGCCCGCGCGCTGTTTCCTATTAAGTCATGTTTCGTCCGTATCGGCGGCGTTGAGCCGATGCAGCCAGGGATGAGCGGGGTGCGATCGCGTCAGCGCGTGGACGAGCCACCCTTTGCGCTGTGTGTCGAGCAAGGGAAGAACCATCGCAAAGTCTGCCTCGTCCTTTGGTCGGGGCGCCTTCGATTTATAGAGAAGCTGAATCTCCGGCGCGAGGAACCGCAGCCCGTCCGGCGTGCACAGTCCTACCTCACCCAGTGGCCGAGTGATCGTGGGCAGGCGGCGGTAAACCCAATCGTCGCCCTGTGCCTCGGCGAACATGATCTGCAGCGCCCACGGCGCATCGGGCGTGGGGCGGCACCAGATGCTGTGGATCTCGTCACCGAGCCACTCGCCTGGCGGCCACGGTCGGAGCACGCCGTTTGCCGCTGTGTGCAGGTCCCAGCCAACGAGACACCGCTGCACTTCCATCTGATCGCGACGCAGTAACTCGACGTCACAGTCTTCGTGGTCGCGCGTTTGCCGACCAATGAAGAGATCAATCGCCCAGCCGCCCGCGATCCACCACGGGCACCGTAGGGCGGCAAACAGCGTTCCGGCCTGCTGCGGGAGGAGCGGCGCCCACGGGCCGAGGTTCGCTTGTGTGGGGTGGTGGGTCACAAACTACCTACAGCAGGTTGCGGAGCGCGCCGCCATCGACCTGGATCGTGGTGCCGGTGATGTAGGAGGCGGGCTCGCTCGCCAGGAAGACCACGAGGTTCGCGAGTTCCCGCGGCTCGCCGTAGCGGCCGATGGGGATCTGCGCCTCGTTCTCCCGACGGGCGTCCTGGGTGCTGATGCCCGCCCGCCGCGCCCGGTCCTCGTCCAGGCTGCGCACCCGATCGGTGTCGAGCCGCCCGGGGCAGACGTTGTTGACGAGGATGTTCTCTGCGGCGACTTCAGTGGCGAGCGTCTTTGCCATCCCGATAACGGCAGCGCGGACGGCGTTGGAGAGCAACAGGCCGGGTATGGGCGCCTTGACGGACGTGCTCGTGATGTTGACGATCCGACCCCAACCGTTCGCGCGCATGTGCGGCAGCGCTGCGCGGATGAGGCGCGTGGTGCTCAGGAGATTGAGCTCGAGCGCGCGCGCCCACTCCTCGTCGCCCAATTCCGCGAACGTTCCCGGCGGCGGCCCGCCCGCGTTCGTGACGAGCACATCGAGCCGGCCCCAGCGCGCGGCCGCTTCCGCGACAAACCGCCGGGTGTCCTCCGCGCGGCTGACGTCGGCGGTGACGGGCAGCGTCTCCGCGCCGGTCGCCCGTGTTATTTCTTCGGCGGCTGCCTGCACCCTGCGCTCGTCACGCGAACAGAGGGCGACACGCGCCCCCTCCTGCGCAAGCGCGTGCGCGGTCGCCCTGCCCAGTCCTGCGCTTGATGCCGCGACTGCGGCAACCCTCCCCTGCAATCCCATGTCCATTTGCGCGCTTCCCTCCTCGTATGCGGTGACTATAGCCCAAGCCGCTCCGTAGCTCAAGGGTGCGAGTGCGCTGCCACCACGCGGAAGCGCGGATTCTGGTGGCCGGTCGCGCTGCTGTACGGCTGTGTGCTCAGAGACGCTTGCTGCGGGAAACAGGACCTTTGGGCTACGCAGCCAGGGCTATGTGCTGGGAAGGGCCTGTTATTGTAAGAGTAATAGAAGGAATGGTTCTCAAGAAGTATTGCGGGAGGGTCTGCGTGACACGGATTTTCAAGACAGGTCGAACCTTCGGGCACGGCGTTCGCGGTGTGCTGTGTCGCCTGCTGGCGGTCATTGTGCTGCTCGCCGCCGTGCTGCAACCTGCCGGCGTCGCGCGCGGGGCGGATTTGCTGCCAACCAGCGCGACGGCCCTCCCAGTTGCTTCGCGCGATGGGGTGGCGCTCGGGGTAAACAGTGACGGATCGGTGGGGTCGATGAAGGTGGGAAGCCGCATCCTCCCTCGCCACACCACGCGCGGCGGGTTCTCCGTGCGGATGGCCGGTGGCATGCCGAACCTGTTCCACAACCCCGCCTTCGAGACCGATGCCGATGCTAACCGAGTGCCGGATGGCTGGACCTTTGGAGGGACGACCGCCCGGCCCACGTGGGATGCCTCGGTGTACCACACTGGCAAGCGCTCCTTGAAGCTCTCCAACGCAACGAAGGCCACATCCGGCTCGTTCAGCGTGACGGTGCCCGTCGAGGGGGATGCGAACTACTTCTTCTCCGGCTGGTTCAAGACACAGAACGTGAAGCCGACCGCCGCCCTGGGTCGGGAGTCCGGCCAGCTCGACGGTTCTCCCGTTCGTGTGAAGGTAGAGCTGCTCACGAAGTTGAGCGTGGTGAATACGGTGTATGCGTACACGGACACGGCGAACTGGCACAAAGCGTTTATCGGGTTCCGCGCTCAGAAGAACCTCATCGCGGTGCGGATCACGACGCAGATCGTTGCCGGATCGGGCACGGTCTGGTTCGACGACTTCCACGTGGGTCGGCTTCTCCAAAAGACGGAAACCGCGGTCGGCGGCACGGTCCGCGCGACCACCGATGGCAGCGGCAAGCTGTTGCACCACGCCGACCTGACCGCCCAGGGACTGGCTCTGGATGCAACGTACACGCCGAACGCGAATCACATCCGCGTCGATGGGGTGGTGCGGAGCACCGTCGCGGCGGACAAGCCACTGCAACTGACGTACACACTTCCGGTGAATGCCACGGGCTGGCGATGGGCCGACTATGCCCGCCGAGCCGAGACGATTGGCGCGGGGCTAACGTATGCCCACGACACCTCCAAGCTGAACCAGAACTCGCGATATCCGTACCGCGTCGTGTACGACAGCAAGTCCGCGCTGGGAATGGGTATCCCGCTGGACCAGCCGCGGATGTTCCGTATCCAGTACACCCCGAAGGGTTTGGCGATCACGTTCGACCTGGGTCTGTCCCGTGCCGCTACGAAGATGGGTCCGAAGGCGTCGTTTTCCTTTGTGCTATACACCTCGGACCCCGCGTGGGGCTTCCGAGCCGCGACACTGAAGTACTACCAGATGTTTCCCAGCTCGTTCACGCGGCGGATCAGCCCTGAGCGCGAGGGCGGCTGGTATCTCTCTCCCCCGTACGGTTCGCTTGATGGCAAGGTCACGGACTATGGCCTGGGCCTGAACTTGATCGCGCTCGGCACGGACGGCAACCAGGGGTACAGCGCCGCGCTGCCGCGGATCTTGCTGTGGGACAATCTGTACAAAATCCACGCCACGGCGTATAACCACCACGGGGCGTACTTCCAGCCTATGGGCAGCACCACGCTGCCGACGTATGATCAGGCGGTGGCGAAGCTGCAGGCTGACGCGAACATGACGCCGACGACCCCGACGCAGGAGCGGATCCGCGACGAGTCTTTGGCCGCGCTGCACTCCACGGAGCGCGACTACAATGGACGCCTGTACTATGAGCAGTATTACACCAAGCTGGCGTGGTATCAGGCACCGCTGGTTCTGCCCAACGCTCCGTACGACTGGGCACGGTCGGTCCGCAAGCATCAGGTAGACCGCGCGTTGCAGATGGCCTCAGACGGAGGAGGCACCCTCAGCGGCATTCATCTGGATTCGGTCTCCGGGATGCGTCGGTGGGCTGGGGTAGAGGACTTCAGCCGCTCACATTGGGCAGCCGCGCAGATCCCCCTGACGTTCAGCTACAACAGCGGGTTGGTGACCCAGAACGGCGTGTTCTCACAGTTCGAGGACTCGCGGAGCCTGGCCGCGTATCTGCACAGCCGCGGCATGCTCCTGACCGCGAACTTCAATGCGAACGAGAGCAACTCGGGCGGCTACTTCCTGGCGGCGAACATTGACTACTTTGGCATCGAACAGGAGCTCTCTAGCCGAAACGACACCGGGCCGGAGGTCACGACGACAGCTTCGCGATGCTCAAGCGCGCAATGGCGAGCCAGAGGCCGGTGAGCACGCTCGACTACCGTGTGGGCGACGGACCGATGGCGTCCGCGACGCTGCACCGCGAGATCCAGCAGAACCTGTTCTACGGCATCTACACCGGCCCGCACGCGACGGATAAGACGTCGTGGGTGAGCGACTCGATCCAGGCGGTGTTCGCGAAGTACTCGCCGATCTATCGCTCACTGGCACCGGGGGGATGGCAGGCGGTGACGAACGCGCGCTCCTCCAACGGCAATGTTTGGGTGGAGCGGTTTGGCCGGGCGGCCAGCAACACCCTGCATCTGACGCTGCGCAACGAGACCGCCTCTACCCAGAGCTACACGCTGACGGTGGACCTGAACCGGGACGGTCTGACAGCCGTGCGGAGCGCGTCCGCGCTGGAGCGGGTAACGGGCAGCAACGCGACGGTGGTGCTCAATAGCACGAAGACGCAGGCGACGATCAAGGGCTCAATCCCCGCAACGTCCACGCGCGTCCTCAAGGTCGCCGTGACGCGCTGATCACGGCGCGTCAACATATTGATTGATACGCGTGCGCCGGCATCCGCCGAGGAGCGATGTTCGGCGCACGCGAGACCACGTTCCCTAACCCCGGCGCCTGCTCTCCGCATCGCGCCGGGATTACCGGTCCGTTGAGGTCTGCGAAGTTGGTCTGATTGTCCGCAGCGGTGCCCGAGGTTCGTCACGCAACCGACACGGGCGGGGTTAACCAGGTGCGAGGCACGAACAACTGGTCCCAGCGAGGGAGATTCGGATGGGCTGTGGTCCGCTCGCGCGACTTGGTGAAAAGTGCGGGAATGATGCAATCCGGCGGCAACGGTATTGCGTAGTACTTTGTGAAGGATGTCACAAACCTTACCGACGTGGTGAGGAGGTGTTGCGGGAAGGCGGAAGCCGTCTGGGGAGCAGCCCGAGGTCATGTGAGATGGACATGCGGCCATCAGTCACGAGCATGCGTTGTAGTTCATTTCCCTGTCGCCCGTGCACGATGTATCAGGCCCAGGTCGGTGCGGAGACGTTCCGGCGGTATTACTGGAGTAGAACATGGCGCTGCGAGAAAAGGTAGAGATCGAGGAGCAGGACACCACCGAGGAGGCCGCGCCCAGCGCAAAAGCGGACGCGGCGCCCGGCGCCGAGGATTCGGTGGCGGTCTACCTTCGGGACATCGGGGTCATCCCCCTGCTTACCGCTGCTGAGGAGGTCGAGCTCGCGAAGAGCATAGAGCTCGGTAAGGAGGCCGGCAAGCGGCTGGACGAGGACGTGACGCCAGCGGAGCGGAAGCTGATTGTTCAGCAGGCGGAAAAGGGGCAGCAGGCTCGTCGCAAGATGATCGAGAGCAACCTGCGGCTTGTCGTCTCCATTGCCCGCCGCTATTCCGGTCGTGGTTTGCCCCTGTCCGATCTCATCGAAGAAGGAAACCTGGGGCTGATGCGCGCGACGGAGAAGTTCGATTACACCCGCGGCTTTCGATTCAGCACGTACGCGACGTGGTGGATCCGCCAGGCGGTGACGCGCGCGCTCGCAAGTCAGAGCCGTGTGGTGCGGCTACCGGTCCACGTCTCGGACCTGATCAGTCAGGTCTCGCGGGTGACGGTCCAGCTTTCCCAGGAACTGGGCAGGGAGCCGACGAGTGAGGAGATCGCCCGTGAGGTGGACCTCCAGCCAGCGCGGGTACGCGAGATCGTCAAGGCGGCGCAGCAGCCCGTGAGCCTGGAGCAGCCGTACAACGACGGTGGCGAGGGCACGCTTGCGGACCTGATCGAGGATAAGGGCGAGGCACAGCCGCAGGACCAGGTGTCGCAGGGGTTGCTACGCGAGACAGTGCATTCCGCGCTCGGCAGTCTCACCGACCGGGAGCAGCGGGTGCTGGCGTTGCGGTACGGCCTGGCGGGGGACCACGTTTACACCCTGGAGGAGGTCGGGAAGGTCCTGGGGGTGACGCGAGAGCGCATCCGGCAGATCGAGAAGGAGGCGCTCCGCAAGCTGCGCCAGCCGGACCACTCGGAATCGCTCCGCGCCTTCCTCGTCTAGCGGGCGTGGACTACCTCCAGCATAGTCGCGGAGGGCCAACGTGACCGGAGGCTTGGACCCCCACCGCCTCACACCCGTCGCTTCCCTTAATCGCGTGCGTATCGTGGACCTGCCCGGTGTGGTCTTGCCGCCCGAGGTCTGCGGTGCGGTGGCGAGCGACCTGCTCTCCGCATCGGCCCTGGCCGATTGTCTTCGGTCGCGGGCGGGCCAGCTTGGCCTCTCCGCCGTGCGCGCGGCAGAACCTGATGTGCTGCTGCGGCGCTTCGACGAGTGCTTCGCGCACCCCGATTCAACGATCCGCGCGGCGGCCGAGGGGGTTGCGCGTCAATTCGGCGCGTACCTGGGGTATGTGCTCCTGACGCTCAAGCGCGGGGACAGCGCGAACCGAGCGGTGCGACCAGAGTGGGGCGACGGATACTGGCGTCACTGGGGTGGTGTCACACGAGTTCGCCTCGGCGGGGGTGTGGTGGCGGGACGACTTGGCCCGCGTCTCGTTGCGCACGCCGCGCAGACGCTGACGGACGCAGGGATCGACGATTGCGGCGTTCAACTCGCCCCCTGGCCGACGCTGTTGCCCCTCGTTGGGGCGGCGCGGGCGATGCCGCCCGCAGGTCCCTCCGCCGTGGTGCTGGATTTTGGGCACAGCTTCATCAAGCGTGCGTGCGCCGAATACCACCACGACACCCTGACCGCGCTCCGTCTCCTGCCTGCCGTCCCGACGCCCCCGACTGAGCTCACCACAGAAGGAGTGGGCCGGCTCGCACGGTACGTGGCGTCGGTGGTAGCTGACACTCAGTGCGAGGCGGCGGATCCGGGTGTCGCGCTTGCGCAAACGGTTGTCGTCAGCCTCGCCGCGTATGTCCGCGACGGACAACCGCTGCTCCGGACCGGTGACCCGTTCGCCGCCATGGCTACGATAGCCGGGAACCTGGAGGTCTGGTTGTCGGAGCGTGCGAGCGAACGGGCAGGACAGCCGCTGGAGGTTGTACTCCTCCACGATGGCACGGCCGCAGCCTACGCCTGCGCGGGCGTGGAGCGCGCGGCTGTGATAACCATGGGCACCGCACTGGGTGTTGGCTTCTCGCCTCCGGCAGACGGATTGCGGACGATCGGACCCGGATTTTCGATCACCTGATCGCGGGTCGGGGTATTGCACGGGTGTGTCTGACCGCTACTTGGGGAATGAATCGTGACCTTCTGGCGTTTTGTAGAGTAGCAGTGCAGGGGCGCTACGACCGCCTGTTATAATCCACACCAGGCAAGGTAGCGCGGCGAGAGGTGTGGATGGAAGGTTTCGATACGGAGCTGTTGCCGGGGTCCGACGACCCGTTCTTCGCGGGGGCCATGACGCATGTCGACGCGCTGTACCGCACGGCGTTGCGGATGACGCGCAATCCCGCAGACGCCGAAGACCTCGTGCAGGAGACATACCTCAAGGCTCATCGGTTCCGCGATGGCTTTACCACAGGGACGAACCTGCGCGCGTGGCTCTTTCGGATCCTTACGAACAGCTTCATAAACGAGTACCGGAAGCGTTCCCGCCAGCCAGCGACGACGGAGACGGGGGATCTCGAGGACTACTATCTGTTCCGGCGGATAAAGGAGTCGGGCGAAGACCTGGGTATCAACCCGGAAGCGACCGTGATGCGGATGTTTCTGGATGACGAGGTCCGACAGGCGCTGGAAGAGTTGCCCGAGCAGTACCGGATCGCGGTGCTTCTGGCCGATGTTGAGGGGTTCAGCTACAAGGAGATCGCGGAGATCACGGAGACGCAGATGGGCACGGTGATGTCCCGACTGCATCGTGGACGCAGACAGCTCCAGCAGAAGCTGTGGGAGTATGCCCAGAGCAGGGGCTATGGTGACAAGGAAGTTCGAGGGACGGCATGAGCGACTGTAACGAAGTGACCGAACAGCTATATGAGTATCTGGACCGCGAGCTGACTACCGAAGAGGTCTGCGAAGTACAGGCGCACCTCAGCCGTTGCCCGAGCTGCTTCGAACTCGAGCGCTTCGAGTCGGGCGTGATCAAGCTCGTGCGGCGGGAGTGCGGCTCGGAGCGGGCGCCGGAGCGTTTGCGTGAGCGGCTGCTCACCGTCCCGCGTTCCTGAAGTCTGCGTCGCCACCATGCAGAGCGCACTCGCTGGTGCGTCACAGCATGTGCGCGCCGCCCATCTCGCACCACACAGGTCCCTGAGAGGACGCGCGCGTGCCCGCCGCCCGCTCGGCGTGTGGGACCGTAGATCGCCTCCTTCCCATCTTTTGCTTGCGGAGGAGTCTCGGTATCCACCTGTTATACTGAACGATACTCATCAATCAAGAAATAGGGGCAGCACCGCACACATGTCGAGAGATGTCAACGACTACGGAGCGATAGATCGCATGCAGGCCGCGTCGGTTGGGTTGCCCGGTCAACGCACCTTTCGCCTTCAGTTCATCAACGCGGACGGGCAGAGTGCGAATCTCTGGATCGAGAAGGAGCAGATGCAGGCGCTGGGCACTGCCATCGACCAGCTCATGGCCCAGTTGAGCGACGACCCATACATCGACATCGCGACGCGCGAGGGGCAGGACGACACCCAGCAACCGGAGCCGCACTTTCCGGACACCGCCGATCTGGAGCTCAAGATCGGCAAGCTCGCGCTTGGCTATGACGAGGGACGGGCGCGCTTCACGCTGCTCGTGCACGACATCGAGGCTGATCAGCAAGGTCCCGCGAGCTTCCGGTGCCTCGTGACGCGTGATCAGTTGCGCGACCTCAGCGGAAATGTCGAGGATGTCGTGAGCTCTGGTCGGCCCCGGTGCCCGTTGTGCGGCACGCCCCTCGCCGTGGGCATGGCGCACTTCTGCCCGCCGTCGAACGGCCATGCCCAGGTACACCTCGAGGAGTGATTTGACCACGGGGTGAATGGTAGCGCAACTGTCTTTCCGAGTCGGCATAATTGCTGCGGTTTCATTCGCCTGTAGTACTAACTCCGGCTGATTGGTAGTGCATCTGTCATTCCGAGCCTGCGAGGAGTCCGTGGTCGGGGTTACGGATCCCTCATGGAGTTCGGAATGACATGTACCATGGTTCAACCGGATGGCGTATTGACACCCGCCAGGAATCATTCTTCCCAGGTCAACAAAGTACTGCTACCTGGTAGGTCGTAAGCATTGACCCCGAAGGTATGGGTCGGTGGCGAGGTTGGGCGGGCGTTCAGTTGAACGCCCCTACAAGGCGGCGTAGCATCACATGCGCGGGAGATCGGGGATCCATGATGCCTCTATTCACTGCGGTAGCGGCTGCCTCGCACAGCGCTGGGGGTGCCCGGCGGACCTGCGTGCCTCGATCCTCTCTGAGCGGCCTACCTTTCTGCCATCTCATTTCGAGCCTGCGAGGTAGCCGTGGTGAGGGTTACCGATTCATCGCGGCAGTTCCAATATCACGCGTCGATCGGATCGAGTGCCGCCTCGATTACTCCGGCTACTGCCGGGCACAGGACACTTTGACGGCGGACGATGCTGCGGGGGATCGTGTTGACGGACCGTGCCACGTCTGGGATACTGCTTGCACGAGGTGGGCAACGATAAGGGAGGTCTGGATGGATCCGGTACGGATGGTCGATTGCGTCAAGCTGGGTCGGCGGCTTCCGGGCCTGGCAGCGGCCCCCTCCGGCGGTGCCCTCGGTCAGCGGATCTTCGAGAACGTCTCCGCTGATGCGTGGAATATGTGGGAGGAGCAGTCGAAGCTCGTCATTAACCACTATCAGCTCGTGCTTGCCGATCCCGAGGCGCGGGCGTTTCTTCGTGAGCAGATGGAGGAGTACTTCTTCGGCGAGGACGCGCAGGTGCCGGAGGGCTACACGCCGCCCGGCAGCAAAGGAGCCCCGGCGGCACCCGCGAAGAAGTGAGGCAGCCCGGAGCGATCCTGCTCCTTTCCTGCTACGAGCTGGGCCACCAGCCGCTGAACCTCGCGTCGCCCCTGGCGTTCCTCGCGCACGCGGGGTACGCACCTGCGGCTATCGACACCTCCGTGCAGCCTCTGCCGGCCGAAGCCATCACCGCCGCGCGCCTCGTCGCGATCTCCGTGCCGATGCACACGGCGCTGCGTCTCGGTGTGGCGGTCGCGGAACGGGTCCGCGCGGCGAACCGCTCAGCGCACATCTGCTTTTATGGCATGTATGCTACGCTCAACGCCGACTATCTGCTCGACGACCCGGCAGACTCCGTGATCGGCGGCGAGTACGAAGCGCCGCTGCTGGCGCTCGCGCGTGCGCTGGAGGCGCGCGCGCCACTCAGGGTGGAGGGGGTCGGGACCCGGCACCGCCCCGCCGCTGCCGTGCGGGCGCGCACCCCGTTCCGCGTGCCCGACCGGAGCACCCTGCCCCCGCTCGCGGCGTACGCTGGGTTGGAACATGATGGTGCCCTGACGCTGGGCGGCTACGCAGAGGCGACGCACGGCTGTTTGCATACCTGTCTGCACTGCCCGCTCACGCCGGTCTACGGTGGCCGGCTGTTCGTCGTGCCGGCCGATGTGGTGCTTGCCGACATACGGGCGCAGGTCGCGATGGGCGCGGGGCATATCACGTTCGGCGACCCCGACTTTCTGAACGGCCCCGGCCACGCGCTGAAGATCCTGCGGGCGATGCGCGATGAGTTTCCCCACCTGACGTTCGACGCCACGATCAAGATTGAGCACATCCTGGAGCGGCGCGCCCTCTTCCCGGAGCTGCGGTCGCTCGGCTGTCAGTTCGTCCTCTCCGCCGTGGAGAGCGTGAGCGATGAGGTGCTCCGGCGTCTCGACAAGGGGCACGCCCGGCGGGATGTTGTGGAAGCCGTCCAGATCACTCGCGCCACCGGCATCGCGCTCCGGCCTTCCCTGCTGCCGTTCACGCCCTGGGAAACTCTTGCGGGTTATGTGGATCTACTCGACTTCTTCGAGGAACACCAGATGCTCGATCAGGTGGACCCGGTGCAGTACGCCATCCGGCTGCTCGTCCCTCCCGGCTCCGCGCTCGCGGCCGACCTGGCGAGGGATGGGTTGCTGGGGCCGCTGGATGCCGCCGCGTACAGCTACGCGTGGCAGCATCCCGACGCGCGAATGGACCGGCTCCAGCGAGAGGTCGCGGCGCTCGTGGAGGCTGGCGAGCGCTCGGGTGGGCATCCGGTGGACACTTTTTATCGGATCAAAGAGCGGGCGTGCGTGCTTTTGGGCCGGGCCGCCACTGCCCGGTCGTACGTCGCGGGCGCCGCGCCGCCGCGGCTGACCGAGTCGTGGTTCTGCTGAGCGGAACCTACTTCGGGTCAGTTGGACCCGCTCATGCGCCAGTCAGCGGACCGTGCTGGTGTTGCTCCGCGCCCATTCGCGGCGTGCTCCGGCGGCGGCGATGCGTGACAAGCAACGAGTGATGAGCGATGAGTGGGGGCACGGGGAAACGAGCAAAGGCCAACGAGCAACCACACGCCGCGCAGGAATCGAAAGGTCAGGCAATGGCAACTGACGCAACGACCTTGACCGTGGAGGCGTACGAGCTGACGCTCACCGGCGGCGATGGGCCGTTCCGCGGCTCACTCTCGACGGAGCAATCAGAGGACGGCGTTCACCTCGTACGCATACTTATCGAGGCAGACGAAGCTGCTTCACCACCCGTGTATACGCTCGCGTGGCGGCAGCCGGTCGTGGATATCGCGGGATACTGGCACCCGGGCGCGGGGCACAACAAGGGACTCTCCGTCTCCTGGGGCGGGGGCGCGTTGTCGAAGGCCACGTCCAACGCGCCCGTCGGCTGTGCGTACGGCTCGACGGGGCGCAACCGGCTTACGTTCGCGCTCTCCGACGCGTTGAACGCCGTCACGCTCAAAGCCGGGGTTTCGGAGGAAACGGCGACGCTGGACTGTGCCATCGTGCTCTTCGATACCATCGCGCGGCAAGGATTCGGCCCACCCCCGCCGCCGGGTCAAACCCCTTCGGCGGCAACCACGCTGATCTCTCGCTACGAGGCCACGCTGCGGCTGGACACCCGCGACGTGCCCTACCACGAGGCGCTGCGCGACGTTGGCGCGTGGTGGGCGTCGATGCCGGGCTACGAACCCGCACCCGTGCCGGATGCCGCCCGCCTCCCGATGTACTCCACGTGGTACAGCTTCCACCAGGCGCTGACGCCGGAGGGCATCGAGGAGCAGTGCCGGCTCGCGAAGGCGCTGGGGTGCGCGGCGGTCATCGTGGACGACGGGTGGCAGACAACGAGCAACGAGCGCGGCTACGCATACACGGGCGACTGGCAGCCCGCGCCGGAGAAGATACCGGACATGCGCGCGCACGTGGAGCGCGTCCACGCGCTGGGACTGCGGTACATTCTGTGGTACTCCGTGCCCTTCGTGGGTGCGCATTCTGCGGCGTACTCACGCTTCCAGGGCAAGTTTCTCGGCGAGAACGCGCGCCTCGGGACCGCCATCCTGGACCCTCGCTTCCCCGAGGTGCGCGAGTACCTGATCGGGACGTACGAGACGGCGATGCGCGAGTGGGATCTCGACGGCTTCAAGCTCGACTTCGTGGACGCGTTCGAGCCCACGCCCGACCGTCAGGGCGAGCGTGGCGGTGGCCGGGACATTGACGCCGTGCCCGAGGCTGCGGACCGGCTGCTCACAGATGTCATCGCCCGGTTGCGCGCGATCAAGCCGGACGTGATGGTGGAGTTCCGCCAGAGCTATATCGGCCCGCTGATGCGCAAGTACGGCAACATGTTCCGCGCGGGCGACTGTCCGAACGACGCCGTCGAGAACCGCGTGCGGACTCTGGACGTCCGCCTGTTGTGTGGAAACACCGCCGCGCACGCCGACATGTTGATGTGGCATCCCGAGGAGTCAGCCGAAAGCGCGGCGCTGCAACTGCTGAACGTGCTGTTCAGTGTGCCGCAGATCTCCGTGTTGCTCGACCGCGTGCCGCCGGAGCACGTCGCGATGCTGCGCTTCTGGCTCGGTTTCTGGCGAGAGCACCGCGACGTGCTGCTCGATAGACAGCTCGCGCCGCTCGCGCCGGAGGCGATGTATCCCGTGGTGCTCGCCCGCACGCCGGAGAAGCTGGTTGCCGCAGTGTACGTGGACGCCGTTGTCGCGCTCGATGCGCCGCCGCCTACACTCCTGCTGATCGTCAATGGCACGCTGAGTGAACGCGCGGTGCTGGAGCTTGTCACAGACGGCGGCGAGCGGGAGGTGGAGGTGCGTGACTGCCGGGGCACCGTGGTGCGGACCCAGCGCATGGACCTCACGCCGGGTCTGCACCGAATCGAGGTGCCGCCTGCGGGGCTGGCGACGCTGAGGGCGGTGAAATGAGCGGCGCGCAAGGCAACTCGCCCCTCCTGATCGAGCTGCCAGAGTATCTGGATGGTTCCCGCGTGCGCTTGCGGCCATTCTGTGCCGACGATGCGCCCGTCCTGTGGGAGGCGGTGGACGAGTCGCGCGAGCACCTCGCGCCGTGGCTGCCGTGGGCGGCCACCTACCGCTCCGTGGACGACGCGCGCGAGTTCGTGACGCGTGCGGCGGCGTGGTGGCTCCTGCGCCAGAACCTGCCGGTCGGCATCTTTGAGCGGGAGACCGGGCGCTTGCTCGGTGGCTGCGGACTCCAGGGTATAAACTGGGACCTGCGCTCGTTCGAGATCGGGTACTGGCTGCGGCGCACCGCCGAGGGCAGCGGCTATATGTCCGAGGCGGTGCAGCTCATCACCCTCTGGGCGTTCGATGCGCTGGCCGCGAACCGCGTGTTCATCCGCATGGACGTGCGCAACCAGCGGAGCCAGGCGGTCGCGGCGCGGTTGGGCTTCGTCCACGAGGGCACGTTGCGGAACAGCCTGCCCGACGCCGAGGGCGCGCCGCGCGATGTCCACGTGTACGCGCTTATCCGCGAGGACTACCGGGGGCTGCCCTGGGCTACCGGTAGTGAGTAGCGTAAGTGCCGCGCAATGCCGCCCCTCGGGCGACCGATGAAAAAGCCAGACGAGCCGTGCACCTAACTACGCCGACTATTGTCCAGGGCTATGGCAGCAGGATGAGGTCCACTTCTCGGGCAACCACGCCGAAGTGGCGTACGTCCAGCGTCAGGACACGACCGCCGTGTCGCTCCGCGCAGACAGTCACGGCGGCATCGGCGAAGCCGAGCGGCAGATCGGCGTAACGGTTCACCAACCACCGGATTCGAGCGAGATCCTGCTCGCCACAGTCCAGGGCAAGATCGCCTATTTCCAGTGACGCAAGGAAGGCATCGAGGACTTTCTGGCCGATTCTTCGCTCGATGAAATAGGTGATCTCCGCCAGGATGCCCACCGGTAACAGGTATGGTCCCGCATCCGCCGCTAACGCCTCGCGAACGCGATCATGATCTTGATCCCGCGCATCGAGCAATGCAACGACGGCTGATGTGTCGAGGGTTATCAATCCGCGTGCCAGTTTTGCTCGAGCCAGCCCTCGACATCCCGAGCCTGAAGGTTGCCATCTTCAACGATGCCCACGAAGCTGGGTAGCTGACGCTGTTGCCCCCGAACATAGAGCTCCAACGCTTCCCGCATCAGATCGGCTTGTGATCTGCCGGTCCGCTGCGCCAGAGCCTTCAGCGAGGCTTGCATCTCGCGCGGGATGTATACTGTCGTTTTCTCCATACCTTCAGTATACCACCTGCCACATATGGTAAACAATCGTGGAATTGAGCGGTGCTGGCACGACGGCCCTGCCCGCAATCGCTGAACGCGGAGATCGGCAGATGTGACGGTATGATGGAATAGTGATGGGGGTTGTCTGCATCAGACCGCCCGCCAGGCTAGCCATGGTCTTTGCTAGGTGTCATACCAACTCCGGCTGAATAGTAGCGTTTCTGTCATTCCGAGCGTGCGAGGAATCCGTGGTCGGGTTTACGGATCCCTCACGGAGTTCGGGATGACATGCAGTAGTGTTCAAGCGGATTGCGTATCATAGCTTGGCCGTAAGAGCAGGGCCAGCGTAGCCGCTACGGCAGCGGCGGCGCTAGAGGAGAGCAGCGCGGCGTCCACCCCGGCGTGTTCTGTCACGATCCCCGCCACGTAGGCGCCGCCCGCGAGCCCTCCGACGAGCGCCGTGGTCCACCAGGTGAACGCCTCGGTGAGCGTGCCCGCAGGTGCGACGCGGTCTACGAGCAGGAGGGCGCACGTCACGCCGGGAGCGATCGTGAAGCCCATCAGCGCGAGCAGGACCGCCATCTGGGGGATCGTATTGGGCAGCGCGAGGGTCGCGAGCCCCGCCGCCGTCAGGCCGAGCAGCGGCGCCCACTGCCGCGAGAGGGGTATGGAGAACCTGCGCGCCCCGTACCAGAGGCCGCCGGGGATGCTGCCCACGGAGATTGCCGCGATCAGCACCCCCGCCGCCGCAGGCACCCCCTCGGCGTCAGCGAACGCGGGCATCGCCACATCCATCACCCCGAAGCTCGCCCCGACCGGAACCGAGATGAGCAGTATGGTTCGCAGACCCGGGGATACCAGCGGCCCGAGGATGTTGCGTACGGTGCCGTCGGCTCGCTCGGCGCGCCACTGGCGAGACGGACGCGAAGCGGCAAAACCGAGCGCCCCACCACCCGCCAACGTGGCCGCCACCAGCACCGCGCCGGACGGGGATCCCACTGCTGCAAGCAGGCCCACGAGTAATGGCCCTGTGAAAAACGAGATCTCGATGACGACGGACTCGAAAGCGTATGCCGTCTGACGCTGGTCGTCCCCGTCCAGAAGTTCCGACCAGAGCGCCCGCATGCACGCCGACACCGGCGGGTACGTCAGCCCGGCCACGCCGGCCA
>Ga0136611_10000818_pt1 | contig 20973 bp, 19 predicted proteins | sample AntDrymUQ2232306_2_FD_106645 | JGI IMG/M metagenome (GOLD analysis project Ga0136611, IMG submission 106645) | Polar desert sand microbial communities from Dry Valleys, Antarctica - metaG UQ223 (23.06) | ecosystem: Environmental > Terrestrial > Soil > Desert | place: Antarctica: Dry Valley...
CCGTCCACGAAGGCGGCTGGCAACTCGCGCTCGACCCGCACACCTACGAGCTCACCATCACCCGCCCCGACGGCACGATTCAGACGACCGGACCACCACGCGCGAGGGCCGGCTGACGCTCCGACCGACGCCGCTCGCGGCGATCGAAGGCGTTCACGCGAGGCCGGCTTGGCGCTGGAAGACGAGGCTGTCCCAGTAGTCGACACGGTGGCGGATCAGAGCGTCGCGGATCGCGAACCGCATGACGCCGCGCACGGCGACGTCACGATCGTTCAAGCGCGCGCGCAGCGTGTACGCGGCCGCAACTCGCTCGCCGTCCGCGATCACGTCCTCCACGTCGTACCGGAGCCCCGGCATCGACGCGAGGAACTCGGGCAGACGGCGTGCGTACTCCTCCTTGCCGGAGCAGCCGCTGCCGAGCGCGGCGGTGTGCTCGTTCACGAAGTCGTCGGTGACCCAGCGAACGATGTCGTCGGCGTTCCCGGAGGCGAAGGACTCGAGGTAGCCGCGCGCCACCTCCGCCGGCGTCACGGCCGGTCGCCCCACACCTCTTGCGCCTTCGCATAGACGCCCTGGTCGTAGGAGAACTCGATCATGTTCCCGTCCGGGTCGGTGAGGGCGCAGATGTATCCGATCGGCGGCGGCATCATCTGCGGCGGCCACACGAGGCATCCCTCGGCATCGCCGCGCCGGGCGATCTCGTCGATCTGCTCCTTGCTCGGCACCTCGATCCCGATGTGCGCAAACGGCTCCATCACCGGATGCGGGCCGCTCGCCTGGTCACGAAAGAAGCTCACGAGGACGAGGATGAACGGCTTGTCGCCCTGATCCGGATGACCGAGCCACGCGCCCTGTCCGTCGGCATCCTCGCGGCGGTCGAGGAGCTCGAGCGGCGTGAAGCGCGTGTACCAGTCGATGGTCCTGTCCATGTCCGTGCACGGGAGCGCGATGTGGGTCCAGCGCATCGACGTCGGCCCGACCGCGTGCATCGGTCGCTCTGCGGACGCCATCGCCCGAATGTAGCGGCCGCGCCCGCAGCGGGCGCCGGGTCTCCGGCGACGTCAGTGACCTTTGGCCCTGGTGCGGTGGCTGACGGGCGACGCACCCTGATCGTGTCCAAGGCAGTGACACGCGGATGACGCGCAGATGAGAGGGACGAGGGCCATGAGTCCGAAGGTGCAGGATCGTGTGCGGGAACCGGAGCGGGTGGTCGGGATGGACGCCCTCGTGGACGACGTGTGCTGGCATCTGCTCGCCGGCTCGAGACTCGGACGGATCGGCTTCGTCGTCGACGGCGAGCCGTGGGTGCTGCCGTTCAACTTCGGCATGCGCGAGCGGGCGCTCGTGCTCCGCACATCCGAGGGTTCGATGCTCCACTCGCTCGGCAATGGCTCGCCGGTCGCAGTCGAGGTCGACAACGTGGACCAGGCGGCGCAGACCGGTTGGAGCGTCATCGCACGTGGGCGGGTGTGGGAGATCACCGATCCGGCCGACATCGCCTCGTTCGCCGACGGCGCAGTGCAGCCGTGGGCGCCGGGTCCGAAGGATCGGTGGATGTCGGTGCTGCCGCATGCGATCAGTGGCCGTGCGATCAGCCGCCGCCTTCCCAACTGGCGGCTGCCGTACATGCCCGAGAAGCCCGCGAACCCTGCCGGCGGCTGACTGCACCTCCGCCGGCTGACGCTCCCGACAACCCGGCGGCTCTCCTCCCTCGTCCTAGTCTTCGTCGCGTGAACGGCGAACTCTGCGCGGACGCTGCGCTCGCCGGGTACTGGTACGCCGTCGCACGTTCTGACGCAGTGCACGACGAGCCGGCCGCGGTGCGGCTCCTCGCACGCGACATCGTGCTGTGGCGGACTGCGGACGGTGCGGTGACCGCCGCTCCCGACCGGTGCCCGCACCGGGAGGCGCCGCTGTCCGCGGGCACGGTGGCGGACGGGTGCCTGCGCTGCCCGTACCACGGCTGGACGTTCGGCGACGAGGGGCGCTGCGTGTTGGTCCCGTCGGCGAACGACGGCGTGCCCATCCCGCCTCGCGCGCACCTCTCGACGGTGCGCTGTACCGAGCGGTACGGCCTCGTGTGGGTCTGTCTCGGCGAGCCGGCGGTGGACATCCCGACGCTCGGCCTCGAGTCACTCGAACGCAGCAGCGAGTTCCGCCGGATCAACACGCCCGCCGAGATCTGGCGGACGTCGGCGCCACGGATGACCGACAACTTCCTCGACATCGCGCACTTCCCGTTCGTCCATGCCGGCTCCTTCGGGCGTGCGCAGGAGACGCGGGTGCCGAAGGTCGAGCTGGAGGCGTTGGACGACGAGTTCTTCGGGTACCGCTACGAGGTCGATGCGAACAACTCGGACGCCGGCGTCGTCGCGAGCGGCCAGGCGGCCGAGGTCGTGCACCGCCGGATGACGACCGGGTTCCAGCTGCCGTTCACCGTTCGCAGCACGATCGAGTACGACTCCGGGCTGCAGCACGTCCTCCTGCTCCTGACCACCCCGGTCGACGACGTCACGTCGCTGTTCACGTTCGTCGTGTGGCGCAACGACGACTTCGACGTGTCGGCGGAGGAGATCATCCGCTTCGACCTCGGGATCGGCGCCGAGGACAAGCTGATGCTCGAAAAGATCCCGGGGCCGATGCCGCTCGTGAGGACCTCGCTCGTCAGCGTGCAGGCCGACCGCTGCTCGGTGGAGTGGCGGCGCAGGTTGGCGATGTTGTTGAGCGACGGCACCCACCGGGAAGTGTGATGTCTCACAGCGGACGTCGCGCGTCGCGACGTCACACGTCGACGCGCGCGGACGCTGCGGTCGGGCGCGACGGGTCAGCGCGTGGCGTGGGCGTCGAGGACGTGGGCGAGGCAGGCGGTCAGGCGGCGCGCCGTCGGGACGTGGAGGTACTCGTTCGGTCCGTGCGCGTTGGCGCCGGGGCCGAGGACGCCGGTGATCACGAACTGCGCGTCCGGGAACATCGTCGCGAGCATCCCCATGAACGGGATCGAGCCGCCCTCGCCGAACGACCGGGCCGGCTGGCCGAAGCTGGCCTGCGACGCGTCGTCGAGCGCCGTCTCGAGCCACGGGTCGAACGGCGGCGCGTTCCAGCCGTCGGCGGCGTGCGTGTCGGTGAACGTGACGCGTGCGCCGTACGGAGGGTCGGTCGTCAGCGCACGCTCGAGCGCCGCGAGTGCGGCGGCCGAATCACACGTCGGCGGAAGGCGGACGCTCAGCCGGAGTGACGTCGACGGCCGCAGCACGTTGCCGGCATTGCCGACGTCGGGGATGCCGGCGACGCCGGTGATGCTGAGCGTCGGCCGCCATGTCCGCTGCAGCAATTGCTCCGTCGGATCGTCGGACATGGGTCGTGCCCCGTCGACGAACGGGAAGTGCTCCGCGATCGTGTAATCGGCGGCGGTCGCCGCAGCCTGCGTCGCTCGGTCCGGCGGGATCTCCACGTTCAGCTCCGGCAGCAGCGGTCGGCCGGTCGCCGAGTCCTCGATCCGGTCGAGCAGCCGGCGCAGGATGCGGAACGACGACGGCACCACGCCGCTCGCTTCACCCGAGTGCACGCCCTCGGTCAGCACCTCGACCCGCAGCGCGCCGTCGGCGAGGCCGCGCAGCGAGGTCGTCGCCCACAGCCGCTCGTAGTCGAGGCAGCCCGAGTCGAGGCAGAGCACGAGCGTCGGCGACCCGATGCGGTCGGCGAGTGCCTCGAGGTACGGCGGCAGGTCGGGACTGCCGCTCTCCTCGCTCGCCTCGACGAGGACGACGCAGCGCGCATGGGAGAGACCGTCGCGCTGCGCGGCCTCGATCGCGAGCAGCGACGCGAACGCCGAGTAGCCGTCGTCGGCGCCGCCGCGGCCGTACAGGCGGTCGCCGTCGAGCACGGGCGACCATGGGCCGAGGCCGTCGCGCCAGCCGACCATCTCCGGCTGCTTGTCGAGGTGACCGTAGAGCAGCACGGTGTCACCGCCTCGACGAGCGGCGTCGCCGAACGCCGGCACCTCGACGAGCACGACGGGGGAGCGGCCGTCGAGCTCGACGACCTCGACCGTCAGGCCGGCCACGTCGCGGGCCTTCACCCACTGCACGATGAGGTCGACGGCGCGGTGCATGTGGCCGTGCTCGCGCCAGCCCGGGTCGTACGCCTCGGACACGCACGGGATCGCGATGTACTCGTGCAGCGCCCGGACGATGTCGCCGTCCCACACGCCGTCGACGTAGTCGCGCAGCGCGGCGCTCGGGCCGCGATCGCTGGTGGTCGCGGGATCGGTCGGAGAGTTCGTCGTCATCGGCGCATGGACGCGAGCCGGTCGATGGTGCGCTCGGCTTCCGCCATCATCTCCTCGACGAGCTGCGCCGCCGGCACGAGACCCGTGATCGCACCGACGCCTTGACCCGCCGGCATGAACTCCTTCGTCACGTCGACCTCCGTGCCGTCCGGTGCGCCGAGGTGGTTGACGCCGGCCTGCGACGACGCGATGACCTGCTGCGGGAACGGCTGCAGCTCCTCCGGGTGCTCCTCGAAGTGGTTCGTCCACTCGTTGCGCACCACGCGGCACGTCTTGCCCGTGAACGACCGGCTGACGATCGTGCCGTCCTCCGGGATCGCGACGAGCGTCTCCTTGTACCCCTTCACCGCACGCGCCTCGGGTGTCGCGATGAACCGGGTCCCGATCCACACGCCGTCAGCCCCGAGCGCAAGCGACGCCGCGAGGCCGCGACCGTCGAACAGGCCGCCCGCGGCGACGACCGGCACCTTGCCGCCGACGGCGTCGACGACCTGCGGCACGAGCGCCATCGTCGCGATCGTGCCGGTGTGCCCGCCAGCTTCCGTCCCCTGCGCGACCACGAAGTCGACGCCGCTCGCGATCGCGCTCACCGCGTGGCGGACCTTGCCGCACATGCTGCCGACCAGGATGTTCTTCGAGTGCAGGAGGTCGACCACCTCGCGGGGCACGCCGAGGCCGGCGACGAAGATGCTCGCGCCGCCCTCGATGACGCTCTGGATGCCACGCTCGACCTGACCCGGCATCGCGGTCAGCAGGTCGACGCCGAACGGCTTCTTCGTGAGCTCGCGGACCTTCGCCATCTCCTCGGGCAGCTCGTCGGCTGCCATCGTCGACGCGCCGAGCGTGCCGATGCCGCCGGCATCGCTGACTGCGGCCACGAGACGGTGGTAGCTCACGCCGCCCATGCCGGCGAGCATGATCGGGTGTTCGATGTCGAGCATGTCGGTCAGGCGCGTGCGCATGGGCCGAAACGTAGTCACCCGGAAACGCGTTCTCGCAGTGCGCCCGTGGGCCGTGTCCGGAACGTCCCCGGCCGTCGAAGCAACTTGCGATGCCACCGGGACGGCGTCAGCAGCAGCGCCCGCGGCTCGTCCTCGAACATCCAGCGCGCGAAGTTCCGCCGCGTCCAGTCGCTGGCCGACAGCACCCTGATCGCGCCGCGAGCGCCGCGCTCCGAGGACAGGATCCTGCTCAGCGCCGCCGACATGCGATGGTCGGCGACGAGCTCGTGGTGCACCGCCGTCTCGTACTCGGCGGCGGTCACGTCGGGCCGGAGCGCACCTGCGGCCAGGATCGCCTCGGCAGCGAGCCGCCCCGTCAGCAACGCCTGGCCGATGCCCTCACCCGTCATCGTGTCCGTCGCCATCGCTGCGTCGCCGACGATCAGCGCCCGGCCGCACGTCAGCGTCGCGCGATCGATGCGCGCCGGAATCGGCCATGCGGTGTGCCGGTCCTCGAGCTCGACGCTCGCCCCGAGCGCCTCGACGACGTGCGGACGCGCGAGCAGGTCCGCCCACTGCGCCTTCATGTCCTGCACGCGGCGCCGGCCGTCGCGCTGGATTCCGAATCCGATGTTCGCCCGCCCGCCGGGCAGCGGGAAGCTCCACATGTACCCCGGCAGCAGATCCGGTTCGAACCACACGTACAGCCGCTCCTTCGCGGGGCCGGTCACGTTCCTCGCGTACTGGCGGAACGCGTGCCACTCGCCGAGGTAACCCGCCTCCGACACGCCGAGCAGCTTGCGCGTCGGCGACCACATCCCGTCCGCCGCGACGACGTATCGGCAGCGGACGGTGCAGGTGCCGTCCTCACTGATCGGCGAAGTCTGATTCGTGTGAGCCGAAAAGCGCGTCGGCGATTCATGCTTCGCGTCGGCGGCCGCGAACGTGACGTCGACCGCATCGTCGTGCTGGGTGATGCCGGTGATCGGCCAGCCCTCACGGACGTCGGCGCCGGCGGCGCGGGCGAGTTCGACGAGCGCCGCGTCGAGCTCGCGGCGCGGTGCGGTCGCGGCGAACAGCCCCTGACCCTCCGGGAGCGGGACGCACACCTCACGGCCGGACGGCGAGCGCAGCCATGCGGCGTCGACGTCGAACCAGTTGGGCACCGCACCCCGGTCGAGCCCGAGCGACTCGAGCTCGCGCAGCGCGAGCGTGGTCAGGCCGTCGCCGCAGCACTTGTCGCGCGGGAATGCGGACTTGTCCGCGAGGACGACCGACCGCCCGGCCTTCGCGAGCAGCGTGGCCGCCGTCGCGCCGGCCGGACCTGCGCCGACGACGACGACGTCGACGGTCTCCACGGCGCCGAAGGCTACGAGCGGTCCGGCTGTGTCACGCCGGCGTGCCCGGAGCGGCACTGCGACCGTGACACAGGCGCGGACTTATGATGCGGATTTCCGAGGGATCAGGGAGCATCGAATGAGCCGGTTGTGTGAAGGGCGCGTCGCCATCGTCACGGGTGCAGGCCGCGGGATCGGGCGCGAGCACGCGCTGAGCCTCGCGTCGCAGGGCGCGAAGGTGGTCGTCAACGACCTCGGCGGGAACGTCGACGGCTCTGGCGGCGACCTGTCTCCGGCGGAGCAGGTCGTAGAGGAGATCAAGGGGATGGGCGGCGAGGCCGTCGCGAACGGCGACAACGTCGCGTCGTGGGAGGGCGCACAGCGTCTGGTCAACACGGCGATCGAGACCTTCGGTGAGCTGCACGCCGTGGTCAACAACGCAGGGATCCTCCGTGATCGCGTGCTCATCAACATGACGGAGGAGGAGTGGGACGCTGTCATCGCGGTCCATCTGAAGGGCACGTTCGGGCCGAGCCGGTGGGCCGCCACCTACTGGCGTGAGCAGTCCAAGGCCGGCAAGCCCGTCGACGGCCGGATCATCAACACCACCTCGGTCAGCGGCATCTACGGCAACCCCGGCCAGACGAACTACGGCGCCGCAAAGGCCGGCATCGCCGCCTTCACCGTGATCTCGGCACTCGAACTGAGCCGGTACGGGATCACCGTCAACGCAGTCGGACCCGTCGCACTGACACGCATGACCGAGGGCCTCGGACCCGCGCCGGAGACGGACGAGGAGCGCGAGATGCGCTCGCCGCGCTGGATCGCGCCGATCGTCACGTGGCTCGCATCCGCAGAGTCGAAGGGCGTCACCGGTCGCGTCTTCGAGGCGAGCGGGCAGACGCTCGCCGTCGCCGAGGGCTGGGTGCGCGGACCCAGCGCGCCGCCCGTCGAGGACCCGACGCAGATCGGCCCAGTCGTCGAGCAGCTGCTCTCGAAGGCGCGCAAGAACTCCGGCATGGACGGCAAGCCGGGAACATGGCCCCAGCCGCGAGAGTGATGGGTTAAGCGGTTGCGGATCGGGGCAATTCGGGGCGAGTACCACCCCATTGCACAGCCCATCGCCCACGGAGGATCGAGTGCCGCCAGAGCCCAGGAAGTCCCCAGCGAAGCCCGGAGCGAGGTCCGCGGCGAGTTCTGCGGTGGACAAGTCGTCGATGTCGCAGCGGCGACCGTCGACCAAGAAGGCGGAGGCCGCAGCGCCGCCGCCGTCCGTGCAGCCGATCCTCGTCCCCCGGGGCAGCAAGGTCCCGGCGCAGGACAGCGAGTTCCTCACGACATCGACCGGCGTCCGCCTGCACCACACCGACGACTCGCTGAAGGCCGGCTCGCGGGGCCCGACGCTGATGGACGACTTCCATCTGCGCGAGAAGATCACACACTTCGATCACGAGCGCATCCCGGAGCGCGTCGTCCACGCTCGCGGCGTCGCCGTGCACGGCATCTTCGAGGCCTACGGCAACGCATCGAACCTCACCTCAGCCGGCTTCTTGCAGCCGGGCGTCGTGACGCCGGTCTTCACCCGCTTCTCCACGGTCGTCGGCTCCCGCGGCTCGGCGGACACGGTGCGCGACGTGCGCGGGTTCGCGGTGAAGTTCTACACGGAGGAGGGGAACTTCGATCTCGTCGGCAACAACATCCCCGTCTTCTTCATCCGTGACGGCATCAAGTTCCCGGATCTCATCCACGCTGCGAAGCCGGAGCCGGATCGTGAGATCCCGCAGGCTGCGACGGCGCACACGACGTTCTGGGACTTCGTCTCGTCGATCCCCGAGTCGCCGCACATGCTGATGTGGGCGATGTCCGACCGTGCGATCCCGCGGTCGCTGCGGATGATGGAGGGCTTCGGCGTCCACACGTTCCGGCTCGTCAACGAGGCGATGGAGACCTGCCTCGTGAAGTTCCACTGGAAGCCGGTGCTCGGCGTGCACGGCCTCGTGTGGGAGGAGGCGCAGACGCTCGCCGGCGTGAACCCCGACTTCCATCGCGCCGACCTCTACAACGCGATCGGCGCCGGTGCGTTCCCGGAGTGGGAGCTCGGCGTGCAGGTCATGCCCGACTCGGAGGATCAGTTCTTCGAGGAGATCGACCTGCTCGACTCGACGAAGCTCGTTCCCGAGGAACGAGTGCCGGTTCAGCGGATCGGGCGGATGACGCTCAACCGCAACCCGGCCAACTTCTTCGCGGAGACCGAGCAGGTCGCGTTCCACACGGGTCACCTCGTGCGCGGCATCGAAGTCACGGACGACCCGCTGATGCAGGCCCGGATTTTCAGCTACCTGGACACGCAGCTCACCCGCCTGGGCGGGCCGAACTTCAACCAGATCCCGATCAACCGGCCGATCGCTCCCGTCAACGACAACCTCCGCGACGGCATGCACCAGCAAGCCGTCCACCACGGACGCACGCCGTACCTCCCGAACGGCGCCGGCGGTGGTTGCCCGGTCCTCGCCAATCCGCTCGAGGACGGCGGCTACATGCACATCCCTCGTCCGGTGGCCGGCCCGAAGACGCGCGAGCGCTTCCAGGGCGATGACCACACCCAGGCCGCGATGTTCTTCCACAGCCTCACGCCGGTCGAGCAGGACCACGTGATCCTGGCGTTCACGTTCGAGCTGAGCAAGGTCGACGTCCCGGCGGTCGTCGACCGGATGCTGTTCCGCCTCGCACAGGTCGACCCCGCGATCGCAGCTCGGGTGTGCGATGGACTCGGAGCGGCCCTGCCGCAGGCCGAGAAGGTGAGCCTCGACTTCGCGCCGTCACCGGCGCTGCGGATGGTCAAGGACGAGGTGTTCCCCGCTGACGGACGTGTGGTGCAGATCCTTGCGACCGACGGCTGCGACCTCGGGAGCGTCCGGGCACTCAAGGACGACCTCATCGCCGCCGGGCTGGCCGTGCACGTCGTCGCACCGCACAAGGGTGCGATCCGGGGTGCCGGCCGCAAGTCGTCCGACGAGCTGACGGTCGATCGGTCGTTCCTCACCGCGTGTGCCGCAGAGGCGGACGCCGTGATCGTTGCAAACGGAACGACTCCGCTCGCGGACGTCCCTTCCGTCGTGACCTACGTGCAGGAGGCCTACCGGCACCACAAGACCGTCGCTGCCGTCGGCGACGGGCTGCGGGTGCTCGAGGTCGGCGGCATCCCGACGGCGGAGGCCGGAGTGCTGGTGACGCCAAAGGTCAACAAGGCGTTCGGCAAGACGTTCGTCGGCCTGGTCGGTCTGCATCGACACTGGGAGCGCGGTCCGCTCGCGCTGGCAGCACGTGCGCCTGCGGGCGCCTCGACGGAAAGGGCCGGTGGCTGAGATGCCCAACGGAATCGATCTCGTCCTCGCCGACCACCGCAAGGTCGACGCCCTGTTCGCACAGTTCAACGCCACGCCGCTCGGCTCGTACGCCGGACAGATCTTCGACTGCCTCGCTGCGCACGACGATGCGGAGAACGGCGCCCTCTACCCGCTCGCACTGGGCCTGCTCGGCGACGCCGCGCTGCTCGACCGCGCAGAGACCGCACACTCCGGTGTGAAGAAGCTGATCGACCATGCGAAGACGCTCGAGGGTGCCCCGCTCGTCGATGTGATGGCGCTGCTCCAAGCGGCTGTCGAGACGCACGTGCAGGACGAGGAGAAGAACCTCCTGCCCAAGCTGCAGGAAACGGCGACCGCTGCGCAGCTCGAAGGCCTCGCCGCCCGCTGGGAGCAGATCAAGCAACGCGTCGGCTGAGCCGGCCGGGGCGGACTGAGCTCCGCCTTCGATCCGACGGCATCCGGTGCGTCATGATCACGAGATGCCGCTCAATCCTGATGCCGTCGGAACAGAGTCAGAGCCGACCACGGTCAGCTGGAACAGCAAGGATGCACTGCTCTACGCGGTGAGCCTCGGCGCGGGCCAGGACCACCTCGCCTACTCGACGGAGAACACCAACGGCGTCGACCAGCAGGTGCTGCCGACGCTGCCGGTCGTGCTCGGTGGCGGCGGAGGAGTGATGGCGAACATCGGCTCGTTCAACCCGGCGCTGCTCGTCCACGGGCAGCAGGCGGTGACGCTGCGCAAGCCGTTGCCCGTCAAGGGCGAGGCGACCGTCGTCGGCACGCTCGTTGCGATGTACGACAAGGGCAAGGCGGCCGTCGTCGTCACGGAGGCGAAGGCGACCGACACCAGCGACGGGCAGCCGCTCTACACAACCCGCTCATCGGTGTTCATCCGTGGCGAGGGCGGTTGGGGTGGTGAACGCGGTCCTTCCGGTGCGCAGAACGTCCCGCCGGAGCGTGCGCCCGACCACGTCGTCACGTTCCAGACGTCGCCGGATCAGGCGTTCGTGTACCGACTCAACGGCGACCGCAACCCGTTGCACACGGATCCGTCGTTCGCCGCGATGGGCGGCTTCGACCGGCCGATCCTGCACGGCCTGTGCACCTACGGCTTCACCGGGCGTGCTCTGCTCCAGACCTTCTGCGACAACGAGTCCGCCCGCTTCCAGCACATCGAGGGCCGGTTCGCGTCGCCGGTGACGCCGGGCGAGGAGCTGACGGTCTCGATGTGGGACCTCGGCAGTGGCGAGGCGCTGTTCGTCACGGGCGTCGGCGACCGCGCAGTGATCGACCAGGGACTCCACCGCTACCAGAGCTGATCGGCGACGCGGCATCGCCGAGCGACGACGGTCTCGTTTGCAGCGACGCCCGGACGGGTATCCGCGACCCGTGAAAAGATCGATCCTTCCCGTGGCTGCTGCTGTTGCTGCCGCGCCCCTGCTCGGTGGCTGCGTCGTCGCCACGAGCTCGCGCTCCGGCGGTGGCGGCGGAGGGTTCTTCTTCCTGCTCCTCCCGCTGTTCCTGTTCTTCATGATCGCGCGGATGGCGCGCCGCAGCCGGCGCGGACCGAGCATGTTCGGCGGCGGCATCCGCGGGATGGGTGGGATGGGCGGCCAGCGGATGGAGCCGATGCAGCCAGCCGACCCACCGATCAGCGCCGGGATGCTGCGCGCCGAGTTGTCCGTGCTCGCCGACGACGTGCTGCGACTCGAGCCGCAGGTCGCCCTGCGCGAGGAGGCGCGGGACGACTACGAGGCTGCGACGCATCGGTACCGCGTCGCGCAGACGGCAATGGACCAGGCGCAGGACGAGGTCGATCTCGTCCGCGTGCAGCGCGTCGTCGACGAGGCCCGCTGGGCGATGGCGCGCGCTCGCGCGATCCTCGAGAATCGGGTGCCGCCTGCGCCGCCGCCGGCACTGCAGGCTCCAGGCCCGCACGGCGAGCCCGCGGTCGCGCTCGACGCGCAGCAGAACCCGGTCTACGTCGGCTCACCTGAGCCCTTCCGATCCGGCTGGTTCAGCGCCGGCAGCGGCCTGTTCGGCGGGTTGCTGCTCGGCTCGATCCTGAGCGGCGGCTGGGGCGGCTTCGGCGGCTTCGGCTCCGGTGACGGTGGCTCCGGTGACGGCGGCTCCGGTGACGGCGAGTTCGGCGGCGGCGACTTCGGTGGCGGCGACTTCGGTGGAGGGGAGTTCGGCGGCGGCGACTTCTGAGGCCGGCTTCTGAACGGTGCCTCACGCAGCGGACGGGACGCTCGCGTGGCGCACACCTGCCTGTCATCCTGTGGCGATGCCGAGCGATTCCGCCCGCCCCGACCCGAAGGTCGACCTGCGCCGGTATCTCCAGCACGCCCGCGATTCGCTGCTGTGGAAGCTCGAGGGGCTGTCGGACTCCGACGTGCGACGGCCGATGGTGCCGACCGGGACGAACTTGCTCGGGCTCGTGAAGCACGTAGCGAGCGTGGAGCTCGGTTACTTCGGTGACGTCTTCGGCCGACCGTCGGGTGAACCGCTGCCGTGGACCCGGGAGGGCGCCGAGCCGAACGCCGACATGTTCGCGACGGCCGAGGAGTCGCGAGATTCGATCGTCGCGCTGTACCAGCGCGCCCAAGGCCACGCCGACGCGACGTTCGACGCGCTCGAGCTCGAGGCGACCGGCGTCGTGCCGTGGTGACCGGAGGAGCGACGGATCGTCACGCTGCACCAGATCCTCGTGCACATGATCGCCGAGACGAACCGCCACGCCGGCCATGCCGACCTCGTCCGCGAGCTGATCGACGGGTCGGCCGGCCTCCGCCGGGACAACGACAATCTGGCTGCCGGCGACGCGGCGTGGTGGGCGGAGTACCACGACCGCCTGGAGACGATCGCCCGCTCCGCTCCACACGGCTGACGGCGCGCCGTGCGGCGACGCGCTCAGAAACCTCGCGCCTCGGATCAACATCCGTGACAGCGCTGCGACGTCACGTTGCCGCGGCGGAGACCTCTGCGATCACATCCGCCAGCGCCACGTCCCTGCGTTCGCCACTGCGACGATCCTTCACCTCGACCAGCCCGTCGGCGAGGCCGCGGCCGACCACCACGATGGTCGGCACGCCGAGCAGGTCGGCGTCGTTGAACTTGATGCCGGGCGACACGCCGGGCCGGTCGTCGAACAGCACGCGCAGGCCGGCCGCCTCCATCTCCGCCGCGAGCTGCTCCGCAGCCGGCAGCTGCGGGTCCGTCGCCTTGCCGGTCGCGATGAGGTGGACGTCGGCCGGCGAGATCTCGCGCGGCCAGCACAGGCCGCGCTCGTCGCACGTCGCCTCGGCGACCGCCGCAATCGCGCGAGTCACGCCGATGCCGTACGAGCCCATCGTGACCACGACCTGCTTGCCGTTCTGGTCGAGCACCGTGAGCCCGAGCGCGTCCGCGTACCTCCGGCCGAGCTGGAAGATGTGCCCGATCTCGATGCCGCGGGCGAGCTCGAGCAGGCCGCCGCAGTTCGGGCACTCGTCGCCGGCGCGCACATCGGCCGCCTCGATCACGCCGTCGGCGGTGAAGTCGCGGCCGTGCGCCAGGTTCACCACATGGTGCCCGGACTGGTTGGCGCCCGTGACCCACGTCGTGCCGTCGACGACTCGTGGGTCGACGAGGTAGCGGATGCCGGCGGGCTTCTCCGCCCCGAGCACCTCCGGCCCGATGTAGCCCTTCACGAGCTGCGGCGCCTTCGCAAAGTCGGCCTCGGTGAACGGCTCCGGCTCGGCCGGGCTGACCTGCGCCCCGAGCCGCTTCATGTCGACCTCACGGTCGCCCGGGATCCCGACGGCCAGCGTCTCGAACGTGCCGTCCGGGTGCTTCAGCTTCACCACGACGTTCTTGAGGGTGTGCGCCGCCGTCCACGGTCCGTCGTCGCGGCGGAGGTCGTCGCGCGCATTGAGCAGGTCGACGAGCGTCTGGATCGTCGGCGTGTCCGGTGTGTCGTGCACGACGGCCGGCGGCAGCCCGTCGAGCGGGATCGCCGCCGGGATCGGGACGCGCACGGCCTCGACGTTCGCGGCCAAGTCGCAGCTCGTGCAGCGCACGAAAGTGTCCTCGCCGACCTCGATCGGGGCGAGGAACTCCTCGCTCTGCGACCCGCCCATCGCGCCTGACATCGCCGACACGATCACGTACGGGAGCCGGAGGCGGTCGAAGGTCCGCTGGTAGACGACGCGGTGCCGGGCGTAGCTGAGTGCGAGCCCGTCGTCGTCGACGTCGAAGCTGTACGAGTCCTTCATCACGAACTCGCGACCGCGGAGCAGGCCGGCGCGCGGCCGCGCCTCGTCCCGGAACTTCGTCTGGATCTGGTAGATGACGAGCGGCAGGTCCTTGTAGCTCGAGTAGAGGTCCTTCACGAGCAGCGTGAACATCTCCTCGTGGGTCGGCGCGAGGAGGAAATCGTTGCCGCGGCGATCCTTCAGCCGGAACAGGTTGTCGCCGTAGTCCGTCCACCGATTGCTCGCCTCGTACGGCTCGCGGGGGAGCAGCGCGGGGAAGTGGACCTCCTGGAAGCCTTCCCGGTCCATCTCCTCACGGATGATCCGCTCGACGTTCTGGTACACCCGCCACCCGAGCGGCAGGAACGTGAACCCGCCGGGTGCAGCGCGCCGGATGTACCCGGCGCGGACCAACAGGCGGTGGCTCGCGACCTCGGCGTCCGCCGGATCGTCGCGGAGCGTGCGGACGAACAGCGAGGACATGCGGAGCATCCGGCGGAGGCTACAGCCACGCTCCGGAGCAGGCCCGGGGCTGTCCGGCACCCGCTCACGAGCGGTATGATCGGTGTGTCCTGAGTTCGAAGAACTGAAGGCGTGGGCCCGCGGGTCCACGCCTTTTCTTCTGACTGGAGGGAGTTCGACCGGAAGCCGAGGCGAGAGGAGCGACCATGACCGACAACGCGACCGTTGCCCGCGTCACGCGCCTCGTCGCGCCGCTGATCGCCGACCTGAAGCTCGACCTGTACGACGTCGAGCTGCGCGGCGGGACGCTGCGGGTCACGGTCGACACTCCGCCCGGGTCGGGCGGCGGCGTCACGCTCGACACCCTCGCGCTCGTCACGCGCATGCTGTCGCGCGACCTCGACCACGACGATCCGATGCCGGGGCACTACACGCTCGAGGTCACGAGCCCGGGTCTCGAGCGGACGCTGCGCGTGCCGCAGCACTTCCAGCGGGAGACGGGCAAGGTCGTCGCCATCCGCCTGCGCGACACGGTCAACGGCGAGCGCCGGATCCAGGGCACCCTCGCCGGAGCCGACGACCGGACGGTGACACTCGCGCTCGAAACCGGCGACGAGCGAATCGTCTCGTACGACCAGATCGACCGGGCCCGCACCGTGTTCGAGTGGGGTCCTCTCCCGAAGCCCGGCAAGGGCCCCGCCAAGGGTGCGAAGAAGCCCGCGAAGAATTCGATCGAGCCCGACACCGCCGACGCGATCGCCGACACCCCCATCCCCACCGACGAGAGCACACAGGAGGAAGCCCGATGAGCAGTCTCGACATGTCCGAAGCCGTTCGCATGCTGGCGAACGAGAAGAACATCTCCGTGGACACGTTGCTGCACGTGCTCGTCGACGCCCTGGCCACCGCCTACAAGCGTCGCCCCGGCGCGGCCGCTGAGGTCGTCGTCGAGGTCAACCCCGACACGCTCGAGTTCACATTCACCGCGTACGACGTGGACGAAGAGGGTCTGTGGGTCAACGAGCGCGACGACACGCCGAAGAAGGAGGAGATGGGCCGCATCGCGGCGCAGACCTTCCGGCAGGTGATGGGCCAGCGCATCCGCGAGGCCGAGCGCGACCGCAAGTTCGAGGAGTACGCGAACCGCGAGGGCGACATCGTCACCGGCATCATCCAGCAGACCGACGCGCGCTACACGCTGCTCGACCTCGGCCGCGTGGAGAGTCTCCTCCCGCAGGCGGAGCAGGTCCCGTTCGAGCGTCCCGAGCCCGGCGCACGCGTCAAGGCGTACATCGTCGAGGTCCGCAAGACCGCGAAGGGCCCGCAGATCGTCGTCAGCCGGACACACCCCGGTCTCATCAAGCGGCTGTTCGAGCTCGAGGTGCCGGAGATCGCGGACGGCATCGTCGAGATCAGGGCGTGCGCCCGCGAGCCAGGGCATCGCACGAAGATCGCCGTGTGGAGCAACGATCACAACGTCGACCCGGTCGGCGCGTGCGTCGGTGCGCGCGGCGGCCGTGTCCGCATGGTCGTCAACGAGCTGCGCGGCGAGAAGATCGACATCGTCCCGTTCAGCGAGGACCTCGCCGACTTCGTCGCGAAGGCACTGTCGCCGGCCAAGGTCAAGGAAGTCATCATCAGCGAGGACGGGACGCAGGCCGAGGTCATCGTCCCCGACCACCAGCTGAGCCTCGCGATCGGCAAGGAAGGGCAGAACGCCCGCCTCGCCGCTCGTCTCACGGGTGTCCGCATCGACATCCGCGGCGAGTCGCAGCCGTCGCACGGCGCCGTCGAGGACGAGGCCGACTACGCTGAGGGCGAGTGGGTCGAGAACGCCGCCGGCGCGATGGAGTTCCGCATGGCCGACGGCACCGTGATGTCGATGGAGGAGTGGAACGCCACCAACGCCGCTCCAGGCGCGACGCCCGTGGGCGACGGCGACGCGAGCGCGCCGAGCGACGGTCGGGTCGGCGATGCAGACGGCGCGCCTGGCGAAGCGACGATCGGTGACGAAGGCGCGAGCGCTGCGGCTGCGGTCGCCGCCGATGCGCCGGATGCCGGGTCCGACGACACGAACGGAGCGGGCGACGACGCATCCAGCTGACCCCGCCGAACCGATCCGCACCTGCGTCGGGTGCCGCAGCCGGACACCACAGGGGTCGATGGTGCGGTGCGCGCTTGCTGCCGATGGTGTGGCCGAGGTCGGGCGGACCGCGCCCGGCCGCGGGGCATGGCTGTGCTCTGCCGACTGCTTCGCGCTCGCCGCGCAGCGCAAAGGGTTCGATCGCGCGTGGCGACGGTCGCTCCCGCCCGAAACGTTGGAGGGTCTTCGGGAGGCTTTCCAACGCTGCACTGACAGAATGACGATTGCGTCGACGAGCGGCAGTACTGCCGCGCCCTCGACACCCACGAAAGGCTGACCCGGTTTTGGCGAAGAACGTACGCGTGCACGAGCTCGCGAAAGAGCTCGGGATGACGAATGGCGAGATGCTCGCGCTCACCTCCGCGATGGGTGTGGAGGCGAAGAGTCAGTCGTCGACGATCATCGAGGCGCAGGCCGATCGCCTCCGTCGTCGCGCCGAGCGGGACGGCCTGACGCGGCCCGAGCAGCCGGAAGAGGTCAAGCCGGGGAAGAAGTCGGGAGCGAAGAAGGCCGCCCCCGCGGCCGAGGCCGCCGACGGTGACGGGTCCGACAACGGGTCCACCACCACCAAGAAGGCAACCGCCAAGAAGGCGGCCGCGGCCAAGAAGGCTGCTCCTGCGGCCGACGGCGACGGCGACGGCGCAACGTCTGCGCCCGCCGCAGAGTCGGCTCCGGCCGTGTCCTCCGCCGCGCCGGCGACGGCGACCGGAGTGTCGGAGTCGACCAGCGTCTCCTCGCCTCCTGCGGATGCGCCGCGCCCCGCCGCTGCCGCGCCGGCGCCCGTGTCGTCGGCACCCGCGCCATCTGCGCCGGTGTCCTCGGCGCCCGCAGCCTCCGCTCCGGTGTCGTCGGCTCCCGTGTCGTCCGCGCCGGCCCCGTCGGCTCCGTTGTCCTCGGCTGCGGCCGCGTCGACCGCTGCGCCGGCCGCCCCCGCGTCGACGTCGTCCGCGCCGCCCGCCGACGGCGACGCCGAGAGCCGCAAGATCACGAGCACACGGCCGTCGCCCGGCGACGCTCGCCCGAGCGTGGTCGCTGCACGCCCGCTGCCTGCGAGCGCGCAGCGCCCGCCCGCCGCGCCGTCGTCCGCACCACGCCCGGCAGCCACGGGCGCCTCCGCGCCCTCCGCGCCGACCGCTCCGGGTTCGGCGCCGCGCCCGCCGGCGTCGCAGCCTGGCCCGGCCGCTCCGGCGACTCGTCCCGCAGCGGCGGCACCATCGGCTCCTGCCGCTGCGTCGGCTCCTGCCGCTGCGTCCGCAGGTGCGCCCGCGCCCGCAGGTCCGACCGCGCCGTCCGGTCGTCCGATCCCGCCGCCGCCCGGTGCGAGTCGCCCCGTCTCGGCAAGCGGTCGTCCGATCCCGCCGCCGCCCGGGAGCGCACGTCCTCAGGCGCCGGCTGCGAACGCCCGTCCCGGCTATGCGCCGCGCAGCGGCCCGAGCACCGGCTACGGCCAGCGTCCCGGCGGCCCGTCCACCGGCTACGCAGGTCGTCCCGGCGGCCCCGGCGCCCGTCCCGGCGGTCCGAGCACCGGCCCGAGCGGCTACCCGCAGCGTCCAGGTCCCGGCCAGCGTCCCGGCGCGGGCTACGCGGGCCGTCCGGGTGGACCCGGCGGACCCGGCGGCGCACGTCCCGGCGGTCCCGGTGGTCCGGGTGCGCGCCCCGGTGGTCCTGGCGGCGGTCCCGGTGGGGCACGTCCCGGCGGTCCCGGTGGTGGCGGTCCTCGCCCGACCGGTGGTCGTCGTGCGCCGCGCAAGAAGAGCCGCGCCCGCCGGCGTCGTGACTTCGAGGCGCTGGCGCCGCAGACCGGCGGCGCCTACATCCCGAGCCTCGCCCCGGTCCCCGAGGGCACGATCGTCGTCGAGCGTGGTGTGTCGGCGCAGGAGTTCGCTCCGAAGCTGAACCGCTCCGCTGCGGACGTCATCCGATTCCTCCTCCACAACGGCGAGATGGTCACCGCGACGATGACGCTCACCGACGAGCAGATGGAGCTCTTCGCGCTCGAGATCGGCGCGGATCTGCTCCTCGTCGAGGCCGGGCAGCAGGAAGAGCTCGAGCTGCAGGCGATGTTCGACGACAGCGACGACGAGGTCGAGGAGCTTCAGCAGTCGCGGCCGCCGATCGTGACCGTCATGGGCCACGTCGACCACGGCAAGACGACGCTGCTCGACAAGATCCGCAGCGCGAACGTCGTCGCCGGCGAGGCGGGTGGCATCACCCAGCACATCGGCGCCTATCAGGTGGACCGGCCGACCGGCCGGATCACCTTCATCGACACCCCGGGCCACGCAGCCTTCACGAAGATGCGCGCGCGCGGCGCGCAGGTGACCGACGTTGTCGTGCTCGTCGTGGCGGCGGACGACGGCGTCATGCCGCAGACGATCGAGGCGATCAACCACGCGAGGGCGGCCGACGTGCCGATCATCGTCGCGGTCAACAAGATCGACAAGGACAACGCCGACCCGCAGCGCGTGCTCACTCAGCTCGCCGAGCACGAGCTCGTGCCGGAGTCGTGGGGCGGCGACACGATCGTCGTCGAGATGTCCGCGACGCAGGACCTCGGCATCGACGACCTGCTCGAGCAGCTGCTCGTGGTCGCCGAGCTCGAGGACCTGACGGCCAACCCGGACGGGCGCGCCAAAGGCATCGTGCTCGAGGCGAACCTCGACACCGGCCGTGGCCCGGTCGCGACGATCCTGGTCGACAAGGGGACGCTGAAGGTCGGCGACCCGATCGTCGCCGGTGCGGCATGGGGTCGTGTGCGGGCCATGCTCGATTCGGGCGGCAAGCCCGTCCAGGAGGCCGGTCCGAGCACACCGATCGTCGTGCTCGGCCTGTCGGCAGTGCCGAACGCAGGCGACGAGTTCCGTGCCGCGCCGGACGAGAAGACCGCTCGGCTCGTGGCCGAGGCGCGTGAGCAGCGGATGCGGCTCAGCAACCAGCGCGGTGACGCTCGTGTGCAGCACGGCGTGAAGCTGGAGGACATCTTCAGCCACATCCAAGCGGGCGAGGTCGCCACACTGAACTTGGTCCTCAAGGCCGACGTGCAGGGCTCGCTCGAAGCCGTCACGGAGAGCCTCCGCCGGCTCGAGCGCGAGACGGTGAAGCTCGCCTTCGTCCACCGCGCCGTCGGCGGGATCTCGGAGAACGACATCACGCTCGCCGCGGCCACCAACGCGACGCTGATCGGCTTCAACGTCCGTCCGGACCGCAAGGCCCGCGAGCTGGCCGACACCGAGGGTGTCGAGATCCGCACCTACGAGATCATCTACAAGCTGCTCGAGGACATCGAGAAGGCCATGGTCGGCCTGCTCGCCCCCGAGTACGAAGAGGTGGTCACCGGCGAGGCCGAGGTGCGCGAGGTCTTCCGCGTCCCGAGGATCGGCGCGGTCGCCGGCTGCATCGTCCGCTCGGGCACGATCACCCGCGGGTCCAAGGTCCGCTTCCTCCGCGACGGCGTCATCATCTGGAAGGGCGCGATCCAGTCGCTGCGCCGGTTCAAGGACGACGTCCGCGAGGTCCGCGACGGCTTCGAGTGCGGCGTCGGCCTGTCCGACTTCCAGGACTTGAAGGGCGGCGACCTCATCGAGACGTTCGAAGAGCGCGAGATCGCCCGCGTCTGACGACTCCACTGGGGCTTCGGCCCCCAGCTGTCGGACGGGTGAGCCCGAGTGGGCTCATACACCTGACAGCGCCTCGCAGATCGGGGCGCCGGTAGCGTTCTCACATGGCCGACCTCGAGTTCTTCTTCGATCCGGTGTGCCCGTTCGCGTGGGTGACGTCGCGGTGGGTGAAAGAGGTGCAGACCCAGCGGGAGTATGACGTGACGTGGCGGTTCATCTCGCTTGCGATCATCAACGAGAAACGCGTCTCCGACTGGTACACGCCGGAGTACCGGGCGGGTCATCTGACCGGGACGATGGGCCTGCGCGTGGCCGACGAGGTGCGCCAGACGGCCGGTAACGACGGCGTCGATCGGCTCTACACGGCGCTCGGGACGGCCTTTCACCCCGGCCGCCGCCGTGCGGAGATGACCGAGGACCCGGTGCCGTTCCTCGAGTCGCTGCTGAAGGAGATCGATCTCGATCCGCAGCTCGCTCAGCACGCGCTCGACGAGTCGCACGACGCGTACCTGCGCCAGGAGACAGAGCTCGCATTCAGCCGGACCGGCCCCGACGTCGGCACCCCGATCCTCACGTTCA
>Ga0136611_10000819_pt1 | contig 20957 bp, 27 predicted proteins | sample AntDrymUQ2232306_2_FD_106645 | JGI IMG/M metagenome (GOLD analysis project Ga0136611, IMG submission 106645) | Polar desert sand microbial communities from Dry Valleys, Antarctica - metaG UQ223 (23.06) | ecosystem: Environmental > Terrestrial > Soil > Desert | place: Antarctica: Dry Valley...
GAGTAACAATTCAATAATGGAATTATACCTGTGATCGTAACCTTCCCCAATAGTCCGTACAAATTACATCAATCATTTGAACCCGCTGGTGATCAACCACAAGCCATTACACAATTAGTGGAAGGGATTAACGACGGCCTTGCATTCCAGACGTTATTAGGAGTTACCGGTTCAGGTAAAACCTATACGATCGCTAATATGATTGCCCATTTGGGCCGCCCGGCAATTTTGATGGCACCGAATAAAACGCTGGCGGCGCAGCTTTATGCTGAAATGCGCGAATTTTTTCCTGAAAATGCGATCGAGTATTTTGTTTCTTATTATGATTATTATCAGCCGGAAGCGTATGTACCATCACGAGATCTTTTTATCGAAAAAGATTCCAGTATTAATGAGCATATAGAACAAATGCGCTTATCGGCTACAAAATCTTTATTGGAGCGCGATGATGCCATCATCGTGGCTTCCGTATCGTGTATATACGGTATCGGCGATCCGGTGGATTATCATGGCATGATTTTACATCTGCGCAATGGTGAGAAAATCACGCAACGCGAGATGATTAAACGCCTGACTGAAATGCAATACGATCGCAATGAGTTGGAATTTAAGCGTGGCGTGTTTCGTGTCAGAGGCGATGTGGTGGATATTTTTCCGGCTGAAAGCGCAGAAGCGGCTGTGCGGGTGTCATTATTCGATGATGAAGTGGACAGTATGGCGTTATTTGATCCACTGACGGGTCGAATATTACAAAAATTGTCACGTTATACCATCTATCCCTCCAGTCATTACGTAACGCCTCGAAGTACCACGTTACGTGCCATTGAAACAATAAAAGTTGAATTGCGTGAACGCCTGGAATATTTCTATCAGGAACATCGATTGGTTGAAGCCCAACGCATTGAACAGCGCACACGATTTGACCTGGAAATGCTGAACGAACTGGGTTTCTGTAAAGGCATTGAAAATTACTCACGTCATCTTTCCGGTAAGCAACCAGGGGAACCGCCGCCAACCCTGCTCGATTATCTGCCGAAAAATGCGCTGATGATCATTGATGAAAGCCATGTCACCGTGCCGCAGGTTGGTGGAATGTATAAAGGGGATCGTGCGCGTAAAGAAAATCTGGTGAATTATGGTTTCCGCTTGCCATCCGCATTGGATAATCGTCCTTTAAAATTTGAGGAATTTGAAAAGAGGATGCCACAAACTGTTTTTGTATCGGCAACGCCGGCTGATTATGAAAAAATTAATAGTGGTCAGGTTGTGGAACAGGTTGTCCGACCTACAGGGTTGGTCGATCCGATGATTGAAGTGCGTCCAGTGACAACACAAGTAGATGATTTAATGTCTGAAGTCAGTTTAAGAACGGCTAAGAATGAACGGGTATTAGTCACCACATTGACAAAACGCATGGCGGAGGATTTAACCGATTATTTTTCCGATCATCAAATCAAAGTGCGTTATCTGCATTCTGATATTGATACTGTTGAACGCGTTGAAATTATTCGTGATTTACGTTTGGGCCAGTTTGATGTTCTAGTGGGCATTAATTTGCTGCGCGAGGGATTGGATATTCCTGAAGTCTCATTGGTCGCTATACTGGATGCCGACAAGGAAGGCTTTCTACGCTCGGAAAGATCATTGATTCAAACCATCGGTCGGGCTGCACGCCACATTAATGGCACGGCAATTCTTTATGCCGACAGAATAACCAAATCAATGCGTTTTGCGATTGATGAAACAAAACGCCGACGCGATAAGCAAACACAACACAACCTGCAGCATCACATCACACCGCGATCCGTGCATAAGCGCATTAAAGATTTAATCGATGGCGTCTACAATTATGAATCCGCACAGCAGAACCTCAAAGCCGCGCAAGTGCAAGCGCGCTATGATGCCATGAGCGAATCTCAGTTAGCCAAGGAAATCCAACGCGTTGAAAAGAAAATGCTCAGTGCTGCCAAGAATTTGGAATTCGAGCAGGCAGCACTGCACCGGGATGAACTGAAAAGCCTTAAGAATAAGTTACTGATTGGCTTTACCGATGTGACATGAAAAATTATTTCTTAACCTGAGTGGATGAGACAAAAATTAGTGTACCGAAAGTACGATTCAATGTTTTACTGGTAAAGTTAGTCATCGTCATACTCTGAACAAAGCGAATATGATCGCCTTTGTTCACTTTGGTCGTGGGAGCGGCAATCCAGAATGTTTTGCCGCCGTTTTCTAGTTCAATATAGGTATAACCGGTTGTATCAATGAAAGAAACGACTTTTCCTTCATTGTTGGGTGTTTTTCCATTGGATTCTTGTGCATTCTGTGGTTCATGGTGCAGCGCCATGACATTAGCGGAATTGAGTAGTAAACATCCGATTAAGGCCATGAGAGATAACAGTGAGATTTTCATTAGTGCTCCAAAGGTGCTGTTTAATTAGGTGGCCGTATGATACACCGCTATATTATTTACTTCCAATATTGCAAAGTGCTTTTGATTCTCTATTCTGGCGTACTTTCTCAAAAAGACAAATCGCGGCAGCGGCAGCGGCATTTAATGATTCAGTTTTGCCTGGCATGGGAATAGAGATATTTTCATCAGCTGCTTGTATGATTTCTTGAGATAGCCCTGTTCCTTCATTGCCGAACACAAATGCAATGGGTCCTGTTAATGAAATTTCAAAAAGATTGCTTTTGGCTAGTATGGATGTGGCGATTACGGTTCCACAAAATTTCTGTGCAATCTCCGGTAAGTCAGAATTCTCATGAATGTGCAAAAAGAAATGCGCTCCCATAGCAGCTCGCAGTGTCTTAGGCGACCATGCATCCGCACATTGTTTTGAAAGATAAACATCGCTGACATTAGCAGCGACAGCCGAACGTAAAATAGAACCAAGATTTCCAGGGTCCTGGATGGTTTCAAGCAAAACGCTGAAAATTTCTTCCTGGCTATCGGTTTCTTCATTTAATTTAGGAATCGAAATGAGTGCAAGAATTCCTGTTGGCGTTTTTACCGGAGATATTTCACGAAATAGTGCATCACTGATGATCGTCATTTTAGGGTTTTTATATCTAAATAAAGTCCTAAGGAAATATTTATTTTCAGAGCCCTCAGAATAGGATTGACTGACAATCAAATTTTCTGGCGAGCCTAAAACAGTATGATAGATTTGAACGAGGTGTACGCCATCAAGCAGTGTCAATCCCGTTCTTTTACGATATTGTGAAGATTTTTCTAACTTGATTAGCTGCTTGATGAGTGGATGATCGTGCGAAGTAATAACTGGCATGATGAAATCTCGCAGTTATCGATAAATTATCGTGATGATAATAATCTCGCGTTTATCTATTTTTATAACGATACTCAGCTGACAAGGCATGGGCTTGCAGCCCTTCTCCGTAAGCCAGAACCGATGCGATCTCTCCCAGTTTTTCAGCACCCTGTTGTGAAACCTGGATAAGACTGCTGCGCTTTTGAAAGTCATATACGCCCAATGGGGAGGAAAACCGTGCTGTGCGTGAGGTGGGTAACACATGGTTGGGGCCGGCGCAGTAATCTCCTAACGCTTCACAAGCATGGCGGCCGAGAAAAATAGCACCGGCATGGCGGATTTTATCCACCCAATTTTCAGGTTGATCGACAGATAATTCCAGATGCTCAGGTGCAATTTTGTTGGCGATTGTGCAAGCCTCATCCAGGTTTTGTACCTGAATCAAAGCACCGCGATTTTCCAGTGAAACGCGAATGACCTCTTTCCGCGGCATGCCGGGTAGTAAGCGCTCAATACTGTGCATCACCTGATCGAGAAAACCTGCATCGGGCGATAACAAAATGGATTGCGCTAATTCATCGTGTTCCGCTTGAGAGAATAAATCCATGGCAATCCAGTCGGGATCTGTTTTGCCATCACAGATAACCAGAATTTCAGAAGGTCCTGCAACCATATCAATACCGACGATGCCGAATACCCGGCGCTTGGCGGCAGCGACATAGGCATTCCCAGGGCCAACGATCTTATCAACCTGCGGTATCGTTTCAGTGCCATAGGCCAATGCGCCGACAGCCTGTGCGCCGCCGATGGTAAAAACACGGTCAACCTTGCTGATTGCAGCCGCGGCCAGCACCAGGTCATTTCTTTCTCCATCCGGTGTGGGAACAACCATGATCAGTTCTGCTACACCGGCCACTTTTGCCGGAATGGCGTTCATCAGTACGGAGGAAGGATACGAAGCTTTACCGCCAGGCACATAGAGGCCCGCACGATCCAGCGGTGTTATTTTCTGACCAAGTAGTGTACCGTCCGAGTCGGTATATTGCCATGAACTGAGTTGTTGTTTCTCGTGGTAGCTTCGAACTCTCGCTCTGCAGCCTGCTCCAGTGCGTTGCGCTGAATCGACGGCAAAGCTGCCAGAGATTGCTGCAAATCATTCTGTGTGAGTTCAAGCGCTTCAGCAGATGTGACGGAGAGTCTGTCAAACCGGTTGGTATATTCGATTAAAGCGGTATCTTTACGTTTTCTGACATCTGCAAGAATATTGGCGACTGTTGAATCGACCGCATCATCCTGTGCATTTTCAAAAGCCAATAGCTTCTCAAGATTCGAATTAAAATTAGAGTCGGTTGAATTGAATCGCTTTATTTGGATCATGGTATGAGATTAATTTCAGATTGGCGGCTGACAAAATTATTTTTTAATGACGTCGGAAAACGCATCCAACACCGGTTGAATGATTTCTCTCTTAAGTTTCAATGCGGCTTGGTTAATAATCAATCTTGCCGAGATCGGCATGATTTCTTCCACTGCTTTAAGATGATTGGCTTTTAATGTGTTACCACTGGAAACCAGATCGACAATCGCATCAGCTAAACCCACTAAGGGAGCCAGTTCCATCGATCCATACAACTTGATCAGATCGACATGCACGCCTTTGTCGGCAAAGTGTTCGCGGGCGGTTTGTACATATTTGGTTGCAATACGCAAGCGTGCGCCTTGACGCACAGCGGAGTCATAATCAAAGCCTTCAGGTACGGCGACCATCATGCGGCAACGCGCAATATTCAGATCCAGCGGTTGATAAAGACCGGCACCGCCATGCTCATGCAGCACATCTTTTCCAGCAATACCGAGATCCGCTGCACCATATTGCACATAAGTCGGCACATCCGATGCACGTACAATAATCAAGCGCACATTGGCGCGATTGGTGGAAAGAATCAGCTTACGCGATGATTCCGGATCATCCAGTGCAACGATCCCGGCTGCCTTTAACAGCGGTGCCGTATCTTCAAAAATTCGCCCTTTTGACAGGGCGATGGTGATATCAGTCATAAATCAGGAGATTATCCGAGATTAGCCGCGGCAAAATCCCAATTGATCAGTTTATCCAATATCGTATTTACATAATCCGCGCGGCGATTTTGGTAATCCAGATAATAGGCGTGTTCCCATACGTCGATGGTCAATAATGGCCGGATATTTTTGGTCAATGGAGAGTCGGCATTGCCTGTTTTAGCCACGGCGATTTTGTCGCCATCCAGTACCAGCCATGCCCAGCCACTGCCAAACTGTGTCATGGCCGCTTGGGCAAATTCCTTTTTGCACGCATCCATACTGCCGAACGCGGCTTCGATTTTTTTCTTAAGTGCTGCTGGTGGTTCACCACCGCCATTAGGTTTCAGACTATGCCAGTAAAACATATGATTCCAGACTTGTGCAGCGTTATTGAAAATGGCGGCTTTATCGGCTTGTCCGGCGGTTGCTTTGATAATCTGTTCCAGTGATTGACCTGCCAAATCGCTGTTTGCCACCAGATTATTTAAGTTATCGACATACGTTTTATGGTGCTTGCCATAGTGAAAACTGAGTGTATTGGCGGATATCACAGGCTCCAATGCATTATTCGCATAGGGCAGGGGTGCCAGTATATATTGCGAGCCCGATTGAGCGGTTTTAGAGAAATTCTCAAGATTGCTATTAGACATTATTCTCTCCTTAAAGAATGCGTTGCTGATACGACGAATGAGTGATGTCATTTTATGCTGATAAATCGTATTTGATATGATGGGTTATTTGGTATTGTTTGTTTCGGTGGTAAACGTGATTTTATTGTACCCTGCCGAGCGCGCAGCTTCCATAACCGTGATGACCGATTGATGAGTGGTTTTTGCATCCGCATTGATAATAATGAATGGGTCCAATAAATTCTGGGCTGCGGATTGCAGTGCATCGCGCAAGCTCTCGATACCGGAAGATTTAACGGAAACCTGATTGATCGTATAGTCGCCAACAGCATTGACAGTGATGTCAATACTATTGGGTTTCTCGATATTTTTGTCGACTTCTTCAGCACTTGCCTGAGGCAAATTGATTTCGAGTTCAGCAAATTTTGAATAGGTCGTAGTCACCACCAGAAATATCAGTATCACCAGTAACACATCAATCATTGGAACCAAGTTGATTTCCGGTTCGTCGTTTTGTTTTCCCCCGCTGAAAATTCATAAAAGCCGTTTTTGTAGATAATTTAAATTTTAGAAACTGACTATCCTGAAAGATAAGCCATTCAACAGGATGATTACTGAGTGCGGCTAGTATAATACCAATTGCATTTTTATCGAAGCTATCGAAATAAATCACACAATTATTGCACAGACTTATAAAATAGCCAGCCGTGTTTTTATAGCTTGATTGTGCAGGATTTTGTTCATCGTTATTCTCAAACTTATAGCCGACTGAAGTTAAATGATTAAACCATTGATTAGTGTAGTGATGGGTAGTAAAAGCGATTGGGATGTGATGCAGCATGCGGTTGCGATATTAGAGGAATTTCATATCGCTTATGAAGCCAAAGTTGTTTCAGCGCATCGTACGCCCGATCTGATGTTTCAGTTCGCCGAAGAAGCCAAGGCACGCGGCATTCAATGCATTATTGCAGGCGCGGGTGGCGCGGCGCATTTGCCGGGCATGATTGCGGCGAAAACCACGCTGCCGGTTCTGGGCGTTCCGGTTAATTCCAGGCATTTACAAGGACTTGATTCACTGCTGTCCATTGTTCAGATGCCCAAAGGTGTGCCTGTCGCGACTTTTGCCATTGGCGAAGCGGGTGCTGCCAATGCGGGACTATTTGCGGTTGAATTGTTGGCGGTGAATAATAGTGCGCTGAGTGCACAACTCAGCGAATACCGGCAGCAACAGACCGAATCTGTATTGGCTTCCGAGTTGCCGAAATAATGCGCATCATGCCTGGAGCCATGCTGGGTGTCCTTGGCGGTGGACAACTGGGACGCATGTTTGTGATGGCGGCGCAGCAAATGGGGTACCGGGTCACGGTATTGGATCCAGCTAGTGACAGTCCTGCCGGACGCGTTTCTGATGATTTTTTCTGTGCCGATTATACAGATCAATCAGCGCTGGAGAAACTCAGCAGCCAATGTGTCGCCATTACCACCGAATTTGAAAACATTCCCGCGAATTCGCTACGAAAGCTGGCTAAATCTTGTGTCGTCAGTCCGGATGCATACAGTGTTTCGATAGCACAAAACAGGATTGCAGAAAAACAATTTTTGGGTACCAATGGTTTTGCCGTCGCACCGTTTGCGGTCATACAGCATCAGGATGACTTTGCCACTCAGGATGTTGCGGATTTGCTTCCCGGCATCCTGAAAGTCAGTCAGTTTGGTTACGATGGCAAGGGACAGAAATCCGTTGCCAATGAAACCGAATTGATAGCTGCCTATGCGCAGTTGAATCAGTCGGTTTGTGTGCTGGAAAAATTCATGCCGCTGAAAAGTGAGATATCCGTGGTGGTGGCGCGGGGTAAAGATGGTGAATTCAAAACTTTCCCGGTTTCCGAGAATCAACATGTGCATGGCATTCTTGATGTGAGTATTGTCCCGGCAAGAATTACACCGGCACTGGCGCAACAAGCCCAGGATATTGCCTGTCAGGTTGCTGAAAAGTTGGATTATCAAGGTGTGCTGTGTGTGGAGTTTTTTGTATTGCAGGATGGTGAGCTACTGATCAATGAAATCGCGCCGCGCCCGCATAATAGCGGACATTATTCCATTAATGCCTGTGTTACATCGCAGTTTGAACAACAAGTGCGCACGCTTTGTGGTCTGCCGTTGGGAGAAACTACACAACACAGCGCTGCCGTGATGGTCAATTTGTTAGGGGATTTGTGGCAAAACGGCGAACCCGATTGGGGTTTGGTTTTGCAACACACATCCACTAAATTACATTTATACGGCAAAGCCGAAGCGCGCCGAGGGCGTAAAATGGGGCACTACACCGTACTGGACACGGATGTTGACACAGCGTTACAAGAAGCCATCCACATTAAAAAACACCTTGAACAAAATTTAATCGAAAACCAATGATGCATTCATCCGCTTTATTCGAAACTAATATAAAAAGCCTGCCATTCTTGCATCGTGGCAAAGTCAGAGATATCTATGCCGTGGATGACGATAAATTGCTCATCGTTCAAACCGACCGGTTATCGGCATTTGATGTGATTTTACCGACCGCTGTACCAGGGAAGGGGAAGTTACTGACGGCATTATCTGATTTCTGGTTCAAGAAACTGGAACATATCATTCCCAATCATTTAACCGGCATTTCACCGGAATCGGTCGTAACTGAGAATGAGCGCGAACAAGTACGGGAACGCGCATTTGTCATCCGGCGTTTAAATCCGCTGCCGATTGAAGTCATTGTGCGTGGGTATGTCGTTGGATCAGGGTGGAAGGATTATCAAAAAACCGAAGCCATTTGCGGTATTCAATTACCGGCGGGGTTGAAACTGGCGGAGAAACTACCCGGTGGCGCAATTTTTACACCATCAACTAAAGCTGCAGCGGGCGCGCATGATGTGAACATCACTCTGATGGAAGTGGAAAGTCAACTCGGGAGAGCACTGACTACAGAAGTCAGTCAAAAAGCCATCCAGCTCTATACCGAAGCGGCTGATTACGCAGCGCAAAGCGGTATTATCATCGCCGATACCAAATTTGAATTTGGCTTAGATGACGCAGGCGAGCTGTATCTGATCGACGAAGTACTGACCCCCGATTCATCCCGCTTCTGGCCCGCCGATCAGTATCAGGCAGGGCAGAATCCGCCCAGTTTCGATAAACAGTTTGTGCGTGACTGGCTGGAAAAACAGAATTGGAACAAAAAAGCTCCGGCCCCTGAATTGCCGGAGGAGATTTTGCGGCAGACGATGGAAAAATACCAGGAGGCTTTGAGATTGTTAGTTATCTGAATCCACAGGTTACATCGTTTTTATCTTGTCTTGAATTACTTTAATCTGGACCTGATATCGTGTTTGCAGGCTTCCTTCGTTCCGTAATGTTTTTGCCGGTCCAGAAAATTCAGCTCCTTCCTTTCATCACTTAATCCCTTGGCTTGTTCATCTTGAAACTTAAGGAGTCTCTGAATAACTGTCATTTCGAGCATAGCGAGAAATCTATGCTGTTGATTCCAAAATATTCCTCACTACATTCAGAATGACGTCAGCTCTATAAGATCGCGGCATATCAATTGAAAGATGTGAATTTTTTGTTAATTTAATAATTATGTAACATGAATGTAATAATTCTTTCATATGGGCATGCTACACTGAAAATGATTGCAACTTTACAAAATTGTTTTTGTAAGATAATGTTTGTAAAAGATAACTTATAATAAGAGGTGATAATGTGTTTAAAAGAATTTTGCAATCTTGGTAATGTGTATGGCTCTTCCGGCATTTGCTGACGATATCAGATGCGCCAGAACTATTGGCGCGGTTATGATTGATGGCAATATAATTGTTCCAGCTGGACGTTCATGTACGTTGAATGGAACCAGGGTAAAAGGAAATGTCGAGTTGCGTGATGGAGCGCAGGTACTGATCCAAAATGGCGCGAATGTGATTGGGAACGTGCAAACTGATGGTGCTCACCGCGTCCGTATTCTAAATAGCAATATTAATGGAGACGTACAATTAACTGGAATTACTAATAGCTTGCGCAGCTTGATTTTGCATAGCCATGTTGGAGGAACAGTCGATTGGTACGATAACCAAGCTCCGTTTCTGATTCAATATAGCGATGTTGATTCGGATGTCAAAGTCAATCAGAACAATCGTGCTGCAGGTGTTTACGATAATGTGATTGGTGGAAATTTACAGTGTCAATCCAATACGCCCGCACCAAAAGGAGCGCGTAATGTCGTTGATGGCAATAAAGAGAATCAATGTGCCCGATTCTAAGAACCTGTTTAGAATCTTTTAAGCACGGTAGGTTGGGATGACAATAAGAATCCCAACATCCATTCCGTATTAATTGCTGGGGTTCGCCGACTCACCCCAGCCTACCGGGCTGATTACACCTAAAATTTTCCTTTTCAACCTTTATGGACTAGAACGGCTCTCTTTTAAAAAAGAGATTATCGCTATGTCTGTCAATGTCAAATTACCTGAAAACCTTGTTAATCAGGCTAAGCAGTATGCACTGATCGAGCATCGTTCAGTACCCAAGCACGGTAGGTTGGGTTGATGGTAGGAATCCCAACATCATATTTGATCTTGCGTTTTGTATCTCAAGTTAAGCAACTCAAATTGTCAGACCTATCAGTTTACAATGCGGTATTTGTTTTTACGATCTATTTGCATATGTTGTTATAATTGAACAACATAGATGTTATGTGAAATAAAAGTCTACAATTTCTCATTCATGAATCAAATCTTGGAGTAAAGATCATGCAAAAACAAATGACGGCCATTATTGAGCGTGAAGGTAGCGGTTACGTGTCCTTCTGCCCGGAGCTGGACATTGCCAGCCAAGGCGATACTGTTCAAGAAGCGCGGGAGAATCTTCGGGAAGCATTGGAGTTATTTTTTGAAACTGCGTCACCCATGGAAATTCAGCAGCGATTTCATGACGAGATTTACATTACTCGATTAGAGATTGCCGTTGGGTAAGCTGCGTATTTTATCCGGGCAACAAGTTTGCAGTATTCTGGCGCATCATGGTTTTATTGAAATCCGCCAACGCGGTAGCCATATTGTGATGCAAAAACAACTTGGGAATACCACAATCACGGTGCCGGTACCCAATCATTCTGAAATACGTATCGGAACACTTCAATCCATCATTCGCCAGTCAGGCATTGCCAGGAGTGAATTCGAAGGACGGTAGGTTGGGATGACAATAGGAATTCCAACATCCATTTCGCATTAATTGCTGGGGGTTCGCCGACTTACCCCAGCCTACCGGCCTGATTACACCTAAAAGTTTCCTTTTCAACCTTTATGGACTAGAGCGGCTCTCTTTTAAAAAAGAGATTATCGCTATGTCTGTCAATGTCAAATTACCTGAAAGCCTTGTTAATCAGGCTAAGCAGTATGTACTGATCGAGCATTGTTCAGTACCCCAGAAAATCGAATATTGGCCAAGAATCGGAAAAATTGCCGAAGAAAACCCTGATCTGCCTTTTGCCATGATCCGCCAATCATGATTGCTGATCTGGAAGAGTCTGCCGGTGAATATCAGTTTGACTGATGCGTTGACTGGTCACATCGTTCATTCGAACGAACCATAAAGAAACTGTTCAAACTGCAAAAAACTGGTCTCGATGCAGCTGTTCGTTTCATCGTCGCTAACTTCATTTTCTCTTCCTGTGTCAGGTCTTTATCAACTGTAACTTGCCAATCAGTCATTGTTTCGACATCATGGTGTGGCGTGTTCAATGAATCGAAAAGAAACGCTGGTAATTCTTCCATTGGATATTCCTTCAACAACTTGAAACATGGTGGGTGACTGGCAGATAATGTTTGTTAGAGCAGTTGCTATTAACCGGGTAGTACCTATCAGGAGACGATATATGATGAAAATTGATCGCATGCCGGGATTGAGTGTGTTTTTAGTTGCTGTTTGTTTGGCAGCAACTTTGGTTTTGTCAGGTTGTACGGTGAAGCTGATCAGCAGTTATGACGAAACAACCGACAGGACAGTCACTGCATTACAGAGGAAGACAGAAGCCCATCTGGTTACACTTGAAGCCGTAGAAGGTCTACCGGAATGCACGTACGATAACCACAAGCAATTTTATGATGAGGCCAAGGTTGATATCAGTGCGATTACCATCCGCGCGGCAGCTATTCCTAAAAATGAAATCACTACACAAGAAACAATTTTACTTTCCAGTAACTTAGAAAACTTCGAAAAATTGCATAAAATTGCATGTCTGTCCAAGGATCAAATTGCGCTCCTGCGTTCGCATTTCAATTCCAGTTATACTGCAATCCTTAAGCTGGAGCTTGCAAAACACCGGGGTGAGTAACTTTTAATCAAAAATTAATATCTGAACTTGAGGAGAAAATGATGAGTCTTGATGCAATGAAACTTGGAAAAGACATACTCGCAGCATTTAATGGCACGCTTGCGGATAAATGGCCGGATATAAAGGAATATGGTGAGGCTGAGGCAAAGAAACTTGCGCAAACTTTGGTGATGATTGAGACGCTGAAAGTCTCAGGAAAAATCAACGAGGAACAAGCCGCTTTGCATCTTGACATGCAAAAGAACGCTACCCGTATGGTTCTCATGACGATTGAGGGACTAGGTATTCTCGCTGCTGAAGCTGCGATCGGCTCGGCACTCAATGTGGTGAAGGATAGCGTTAATAGTGCGATTGGCTTCACGTTACTTTAACAAACCCAAGACCTTTCTCACGCGACATTTCCGGGAAAACAGTTTACGAGCTTGCTAAAGTAAGCTGAGTAACATTCTTATCGCCAGGCTATACAGCAGCACAACAAAGATTGTTCTTAAAGTGGCAGTTTTTGTGGAGTGCGTGAGCTTCGCACCGAGCGGTGCTGTTAGCATACTGGCCAAAACCAGCCAGACTAATGCCGGTAAATAGACATAACCCAGACTGTAGTCAGGCAGTATTTCTGATTGTATATATCCATTAGCGATGTAGCCAACAGTGCCAGCCAGTGCAATGGGGAAACCGATGGCTGCCGCAGTGCCAATGGCATGCTGAAGTTTAACATTGCAAAGCGTCAGAAATGGCACTGACAATAATCCGCCACCTATCGCGACCAAGCTGGATAGTGCGCCGATCACGCTACCGACGAAAAACAGTCCGGTTTTACCGGGAAGCTGGAAAATGGGATTAGGGCGGAATTGCAGCAACATTTGTGTCGCGGCATAAAAGATAAAAATGACAAAAATGATGCTCAGTAGCTGACCTGTCATTGAGCTCGCCAAAGCTGCGCCGCCGAAAGTACCGAGAAAAATACCCGGTGTTATGTTATTTACAATCTGCCAATTCACCGCGCCGTGCTGATGATGTGTGCGCAAACTGGCGGCTGAGGTGAATATGATGGTGGCCATCGTAGTGCCCAGCGCCAGATGGACGATGCGGTCGGCAGGGAAGTCCTGTGCAGTGAATATGGAAATCAGCACGGGTACGATGATGAGTCCGCCACCAATACCCAGTAAACCGGCAAAGAAGCCCACAAACGCACCTGTGAGCAGGTAAATTAACCACCATTCCATTTGATCAAACCTTATAAGATTGAGGGAAAAACAAAAGCAGCAAGTCATATTACAGAATATTCATAATGAATTGCCATTCTGCCGGATCAACCGGGGTTATTGATAAGCGGTTACCTGTTTGTAACACCCGCATTCTGCGCAGTTCTGCATATTGTCTCAATTCCTTGATCGGGATGAGACGGGTTCTGTTAGCCAGCGTGATTTCAACATTAAACCAGCGTGGATTGCTTACGTTTGCTTTGGGATCAAAATACTTGCTTTCAAGAGTAAATTGCGTGGCATCCGGGTAGGCCATTTTGCTGACGACGGCAATACCCAGGATGCCGGGATCTTTACAGCATGAATGATAGAAGAAAACCTGATCGCCAATAGCCATTTGATTGCGCATAAAATTGCGCGATTGGTAATTACGCACACCTTCCCAGACAATGGTTTGGTTTGGCAGTGCTGCAAAATCATCAATGCTGAATTCATAAGGCTCTGATTTCATGAGCCAGTAGCGCATATGTACTCCATTTATTCCTGATTAATCGTCCCTGAGAGATCCATTTTTCTCAACGATCAAATTGTAAATTTGGCATGAGCTTGCCTGTCTGCTGTTGATCTGTCTGTGCGTGTTGCTTATCCGCTGCTGACGGCGTGCTGCTTACATTGACTATTTGGCCTTTTCTGAATAATTGATAGAAAGTTGGCTCATTTGCTTTTGCCAACAGCTTGAAAAGCTCTCGATGAGTTGTACTTCGTTTTAATTGTAACAATAAGGCAGTGAGCCCGGATATATGCGCTGTAGCAAGGGAATTGCCTGAAACAAAGTCATATGCACCATCGGGTAACGTAGTTAATATGTCTTCTCCGGGCGCAGATACAGTAAGATTTCCGTATGACGATTGCGTAATCTTGCTATTCATACTTCGAACCCCGATGACACCCGGTTGCTGTGCTGGGAATCCGGATTTCTCATCATCTCTGTCAGCTTGCGAAGCGATGATAATAATGTCTTGTTGAACGGCTTTTTCAATCAACCTGGCCAAAAGTGGGTCATGGGGACCAGTTAAACTTAAATTAAGAACATCAACATTCATTTCAATCGCTGTATTGATTGCTAAAGCCAATGTAAAGCTATTACAAACTGCCTCCAAACTTCCTGTTTTTACTCCCCAGCAGGCTTTCAGCGCGATGACATAACTATCGGGTGCGATACCGACAATACCTTGCCCATTGTTTGGCTTGGCTGCTATCACACCGGCTATTGCCGTACCATGGCTGTCGCCAGAAAGATCCAATGCCTTTTGTGTAACAAAATCCTTACTCTGCTGAATTTGTCCCTCTAAATCAGGATGCTTGGTATCAACACCGGTGTCAATAATCGCAATCGTTACATTTTTGCCAGTGGCCTGGTTATGTATATCCGCTAAATTCATCGAATGAATATTTGTTTGCAGACGGTAATAAGGGTCACTATATTTGTCCGCCATCACTTGAAAAATATTCATCGTTTGAACGTTATCGATACGATTGTCCTTTGCTAATGCATTGATAACATCAGCCATCGGTTGATCCTCATTCACCAGATAGAGAACGCAATGCTCACCGATTTCTCTGATTGGCCATTGTGAAAGGATTTTTAATTTGTAATCTGCTTCTATACTGGATGCTACTTTTTTGCTCCAGGTTGAGCTGCTGTAGTCACCTCTGCGACGATATGCCTGGTTAGCTGTTCCAATCGGAATACGGTTTATGTGCTTATCTGCGTAGGTTACCAAAATGATACGTTCTGCTTGTTTGCTATCAAAAACTTGAGGGTCAACAAATAATCCTTGTTTAGCGCTGACTGGTAAAACAGCGAGCATTACCCATAGCAACGGGAGGAAGAATAAGCAAATTTTCATTTGATTGCTCCGCATCAAGGTCTAATCCTAATCCTAATCGGAAGAAGGTGATCCATGAACCAGTTCAGCAAAAATGACCAACGTATTTTTACGTAAGTATGAAATAGCATTTTTGACTTCCTGAGAATCTGTTTGTTGATTACCAATTTGAACTTCGTAAACACCATGTTGGGATGGACCTTTAACGATATGGCCTGAGACATTATCCAAAATAGCTTCGATTTGCTTTGAATTTGATGGGTCAGCAAAGACGATATGTATTCTGTTGTTGCTTTGCTCACCTGCAATCGAATTGGCCAGTGTTCTGTAATCGCCGGTTAACTTGGATTGATCCATTAGCGAATTCGACATGAACGGTAGCGCCAGTAATAATAAACTTGCTGCCAACGCCGTGTATTTTAAAAAACTTGGAAACTGACGCAAGAAAAGTTTTGGTTCTTTTTTTGGTTCGTTATGTTTAGAAAACGTATTGAGTTTAGGTTGTTCTTCAATTTTTCTTTTCAATTGGGCAAAGGAAATCTGCGATACTTGTTGTAAAAGATCGGTCTGTTGTATCTTTGCAAGCACTTGTTGTTGCTGATTTAATTCAATCCTACAGGTAATGCAAGTCTTAACATGCATATTTACAATATCTTGTTCAGCAGGGTCTAAAGAATGATTAACATACCAAGGCAACAGATCCCATACTTTCTGATGTTCACTGTTACTGGATGCTTTGATATTTGAAGACAACATCTTTTAACTCCTGTGATTAAGCTCTAGAAACAATTTTGCCAAAATTTTTCGTGCATGGAACATTCTGGTTTTTACTGTATTCTCAGGACATTGCATAATTTCTGAGATTTCATTGTAATGTAGGCCTTGATAATAGGTCATTTCTACCACAGCACGCTGTTCAATGGACAGCTTGTCAAATGCAACTTCAAGCCAGTTACTGACTTCCAATTCTGCAATCCATTTAGACCCGCTATCAGGGAAGTAATCCAGCTCGTCATTGAATTCAGCCGATCGATCTTCTCTTATCAAGCTTTGTTCAGCACTTTTTAATGCTTTTAAATAAGCAATACCTAAGATCCATGTGGACGGACGACATGTGTGATTATAGGTAGATGCTTTTTCCCAGACGACATACATGACATCATTAATAATTTCTTCAATATAGTCCTGACGCCTGATGACATGGAAGATAAACTGATATAAGCGATTAAAATAGAGTCGATAAAGTTGCTCAAAAGCTTTGCCATCACCTGCCGCAGTTTTTGCGATTAAGCTTCGTTCCTTAACCTGCTGCTCCTGCGAGCTAAAGGATTTTTTTCTGCTTAATTTTGGCGGCTCATACATGTTTTTTCATCAATCTAAAATGTTGATATTTGCGATTTCAGTAAAGTTGATGTGTTTATTCCTTACAATGAACAAAAAGTTCATTGCTCATAAAAACAATTGAAAAAATCAGAATCCGACTGTGATAGAAAATACAACACGGTTATCGACAACGTGGGGATGGAAATGCCAAAGTGGCAATGACGCTTCTTTGTTAGTTGATGCATGAACACCTCCATAGTAACGCACATCAATACCTATATTGCGGGAGAAATGCACTGTTAACCCGGAAGTCCAATAAAGATAATCATACTGTAGAACCTTCTTCTGGTTATTGTAGCCAACAGTACTGGATATTTCGATCGAATCCGTGATGGGATAACGACCCGTAATCTCGGAATTGAATGACATGTGATTCTGTTGATAGCTATTTTCGGAAAAGTTGAGGTTGATTGTCAGTAAGTCACGAAAATGAGTATAAAAATAGAATTCATTGTAATCAACCTGTTGACCAAATATTTTGCCATCATAAATGTAGCGGGTCCATGCCGTATTCAATCGCCAGTCATCCGATAGCTGATAGGCAAAACCCAGATAAGGCCTGAATTCTGTTGTAGAACGGTTCTCGAAGCCATGGTCAGCAAAATTAACCGTTGAAGCAAAAGAGCCGAGATAAATACCCGATTTGAACTCGTAATCGATATTCGCTTGTACGACCGGCTTTCCATTACTCTTTGAATAGCCGCGCCAAATATAATCCGTAGTGCCAGTCAAACTGCCACTTAATTCGGCATAGCAATTCGCAGAGCAAGTGAGGATCAGTAGAGAGCATAAATAACGATGGCTCAACCAGGTTAAGAAAATTTTCATGTTTTGTAGATGTTATTGAATTTGGTAACGAACCAGTGAAGTAGTCCAAAGGAAAGTTTTGCGAATTCTTTACTATGTTTGAACCTTTTCTTGTTCTAACAGAATAAACGGTATGTAAGAAGAGAAATCTTGGGTTTTTATGGAAGAATATTTGCACAAAGTTGGATATTAAAAATATTCAGGAGGAATTTAATGTTCGATATGTCTTTTATTAAAAAGATTGTAAGCTTGACGGTTTGTTCCTCAGCAATCTTAACTTTATCTGTCAATAACGCTTCTGCGGGTGACAGATGAGCAGTGTCGATAGGGTTTCTTAATATAAAGCACTATTGATTACCTCGACTTACTAACTTTATTAGGAGAAAAAATGAGCTCAGTAAATGATGATAACAATCAAGGGGATAGTGGCAATTCGCCTGATGGCGGTGAACATAAAGCCTTCAAATTTACCATTGACAATGGCGAGGTAACCGAGGTATTTGAAATTAAAGATGGCGTGCCGGAGCCTAAATCAATTGATGATGATGGCACTGAAACCTATACGGTGAGTAGCGATGGTGTCGTGACCCGTACTGAAGTTAAACCCTTCGGCACGGAAATCACCCGCTATGCTGATATCGATGGAGATGGCGATTACAATCGTATTTCCGAACAATGGCAAAGCGCTTCCGATGCGCCCGGAACCGGACACTTTAAGTTTGAAGATAATCTCAGCTATTCCCCTTCAGATGGTGATGATCATATTGCCGTACGCGGGGGTGAAGATTGCAATGGTGGACTGGGGTCAGATGATTTTGTCATCCGTGAAGCGGCGCATTTGCGTATCGCAGACTTTAATTCAAGTGAAGATGGTTTGATTATATTTGATACAGGCCTTGGTCTAACCTCAGTGGACCAACTGGCAGGTTTTGTCACCGGTATTCGTCGTAGTGATGATGGCCAAGATTTCATTGTAGATTTTGGTACGACTGCATCCATCACGCTGGTCGGGGTACCATCTGATCAAATCAGTTGGGATGATGCCAGTGTGTTGAGCTAGCACTGAATAAATAAGGGGGCGTTAATCGCTCCCTTCTAGTTTTTAGAAGAGCTATCATCATTTTCTAAAGCGCATAGATACAGGAATTAAAAATGAACATTTCACACATTGGCCAAGAGCGCTTATTTAATGCCAAAATAGCTTACACGTCGCGCAATCTAAGACTGGAATCGGTGACGGCTTTGTTGCAGGAAGACGATGTTATTCCTAATGTCGGGGATATGCTCCTGGCGAAAGTGACAAAGACGGGCCACCCTGATGGATTAGAGTTAACCCATGGACGATGCTCCGCCTTGTTGATAGGAGATGAGATTATCGTGTGCTATGGCAATCACTATGCGCCGGATCAGTTTGAAGCTCAAGTCCCCAAAGATTTTGGATCATGCGATCTGGTGGCATCGGGGGGTATCGCAGCACACATGAATCACCGGCATGCGAATGTAAAAACGCCGGCCAATATTCAACCTATCGGCCTGTTAGCGGATAGCAATGGAAAGCGAATAAATTTGAAAGATACGGCTTTACCTAAGCTGGTGAGTCTGTTTCCTCACCCTTACACAGTGGCAGTGGTTGGCGCGACAATAAATGCCGGCCAAACCACTACGGCGGCAACCATAATTCATGGCTTGGTCAACGCCGGATATACAGTGGGCGTCGCCAAGGTGACTGGTACTGGCTCAGGCAGAGATTCTTGGTTGATGACAGAGGCTGGGGCTAAATTAACTTTGGATTTTACCCATGCAGGTTTTCCATCGACATACCTCGCTACACCGGAACAGATTGACCACATTGTGGAAATGTTGGTTACCCATTTGAGTGTAGCCAGAGTGGATGCGATTGTCATTGAGGTAGCTGACGGTTTGTTGCAGGGTGAGACAGTCGCCTTACTAAACTCCCGGGTGTTCGCAAAGATTGTGGATAGCGTGATTCTTGCAGCAGGTGATGTAGCGGATGCGGCAGTGGGAGCCGAATACTTAAAACGTAAAAAACTACCAGTAACAGCAATCAGCGGTCGCTTGACGGCTTCCCCTCTGGCGATAATTGAAGCTATAGATGCCGCTGGATTGCCTGTTTTAGATCAAGCAGCGCTCAGGTCTCAAACCATCGTCGATGTATTGCAAATGCCTCCCCTGCAAATACCTTCTGTACAGAACATGCTGGTAAGTTAAATATCACCGGTTTTACGGTGGCCTGTGCTAGTGAACGCATGAGCTGCTCTTGTCAGTAAACTCCATAGCCAGTTTCATGTATTGTATGCTAGGTAATATTTCATATATTTAATATAAAACAATAGGTTATTTTTTATTAGATTAAGAGTGCACTTCATTAACCAGTAACGCGCTTTCTTGATGGTTGTGATATTTTCAGATCATGCTATCTTTGAACAAAAAATTTAATTTTATTTATTTCAATGATTTGTTGTAATTAATACGTTATTTTCAGTCAAAATTCTGCACGATAACGCTCAGCTTCTGTAATATTCCAGAGTTTTTATTTGCTCATTCTAACTATTTTAATAATGAATAATCACTTACTTTCTGATATTGCAGTTGATACTTGGGTTCAAGGCGAATCCGTTGCTTTAAACGATCTGGTTGGCTCGGTGGTGCTGATCGAGGTTTTTCAGGTGAATTGCCCAGGCTGTTTTATTTATTCATTGCCCAGAGCTATTGATTTACATGACAGATATCAGCAGCAGGGATTGGTTGTGATTGGCCTGGCGACGGCATTTGAAGATTATGATAAAAATACGCTCGAGAATTTGCAGAAATTAGTTACAACGGGTGAAGTGATCGGTGAGACATTTAAAGCCCTCAATCAATATGGCATGCTGTCGCAAGGCAAGCTCGCATGGAAAATACCTTTTGCAGTTGGCATGGATCGCGTGGTGGCGGAAACCGAGCCTGTTACGGATGAGCGGGTATATCGTTATGCAAGCGAATTTCTTCCTGATTTTGAGAAGTTGGGTAATGAGCAAAGAAAATCTGTGCTTCAGCAAGTCAGGCATTATATGGAGCAAAAATCCATGAGAGCTGAAACTTTTGAACGCTTTGCTTTGCAAGGGACGCCATCTTGTATCCTGTTCGATCGCAAGGGTCAATTAAAAGATGTTTCATTTGGCCAGGTAGATTATAAACAGGCAATGGTTGAGCATTTTCTGGCAGAGATATTAGGCGACAATTAACCTGTCCGCTTTGACGACAATTATGATGTCCGGTTGAATGAATGTAAAAACCTGTAAAGTTTCTCCTTAAAAAGGAGGTGAACTTGCCAGGCAAACACATCACTC
>Ga0136611_10000820_pt1 | contig 20936 bp, 22 predicted proteins | sample AntDrymUQ2232306_2_FD_106645 | JGI IMG/M metagenome (GOLD analysis project Ga0136611, IMG submission 106645) | Polar desert sand microbial communities from Dry Valleys, Antarctica - metaG UQ223 (23.06) | ecosystem: Environmental > Terrestrial > Soil > Desert | place: Antarctica: Dry Valley...
CAATTCGGGCAAGGCGCTCGACATCGCCCGCATCGCTCGCGACATGCACGGCGGCAATGGCATCAGCGCCGAATATCAGGTCATGCGCCACGCCGCGAACCTCGAGACGGTCAACACTTATGAAGGCACGCACGACGTCCATGCGCTGATCCTGGGGCGGGCGATTACGGGAATTGCCGCTTTCTAGCGTGCCGTCCGCTGCAAGATCGCGATGGGCTCATCGTGATAGATGCTGTCGGCGCACCGCTCGAACCCGAGGCGTTCGGCAAGCTTGAACGAACGCGCATTGCCAGGTGAGATGATCGCCCAGATCGGGATTGGCGCCAAATTCGCATCGGCCCAGTCGAGCACTGCCCGGCAAGCTTCGCCGGCGACCCCCTGGCCGTGGACCGAGCGGTCAAAGATCCAGCCCATTTCGGGGAGCCCCGAGATGTCGGTATCAAGCCCGCGTTCGAAATCGCATAGGCCGGCCTGACCAACGAGGCGCCCGTTCATCTCCACGGCCCAAAAGCCGAAGCCGAGCAAAGGCCACTGTCCAACCGACATCATCAGCTTGCGCCACGCATCCTCACGGCTAATCGCCGTGCCGCCGAGATGGCGCATGACCTCGGGGTCGGCCAGCGTCGTGGCGAGCGCGTCGAGATCGCCGCGGCGAAATCCGCGCAGCACGAGGCGTTCGGTCTCCAGCGTGGGAGCCGAACCGATGGATGTGGTTGGGGTAGACGTCATTACCGAGTGAATAGCCTACTCACCGGCCGGCGGACCGGCGGCGCGCGCTATTTCTTGCCGAGCGTGAGGCCACCGAAGCGCTTGTTGAAGCGCGCGACCTGACCGCCGGTGTCGAGCAGCCCGCCGCGACCACCGGTCCAGGCCGGGTGCGCGGTCGGATCGATCTCGAGCGCGAGGGTGTCGCCTTCCTTGCCCCAGGTCGAGCGCGTCTGATAGCTGGTCCCGTCGGTCATCTGGACGGTGATCATGTGATAGTCCGGGTGAATCCCGCTCTTCATGGCATGTGCTTTCGATGGTGGCTGGTTCCGACCAGCCTCAAATGGTCGCGCGCCCCTACCCCAGGCGCCCGGGATTGACAAGCTTTGCCGCCTCCCCCACTCGCCGCCTCAGGACCAGGGTCCGGCGGTGTAATGCCGCCGGCAAAGGGGGAAGCCGGACAATCCGGCACTGTGCCCGCAACTGTGCGCCGCATGTTCATGCGGCGAAGTCAGATACCCGCCCGGTCTGTCGTCCGTTTCCCGGCCGGGTCCAGCCGTGAACCGTGGGTAGCCTGCGTGCGCCTTGGTGCGCGCCGTCCTTCCCTCCGTGACGACAAGTCATGGACCGGAAGGATTTTTACGTGCCCGATTTGCCGATTTACACTGAACCCACCGTCATCGTCACCGCATCGCGCGGCGCCGAACAGCCCGAGGCGACCGCCGCCAGCGTCACGCTGATCGGCGCCGAGCGGATCGAACGCCTTGGTCCGCCGCTGGTCACGGAGTTGCTGCGCCTGTCGCCCTCGCTGTCGGTCGCGACCAGCGGACCGGCGGGGTCGCAGACGCAGGTCCGCATCCGCGGGGCCGAAGCCAATCATACACTGCTGTTCGTCGAAGGCATCCGCGCCAACGATCCCGCCGCGGGCAATGAGCCGCGCTTCGAATTGCTCAACGCCGATCTTGCCAGCCGGATCGAAGTGGTGCGCGGTCCGCAATCGGCGCTGTGGGGTTCCGAAGCGATTGGCGGCGTCGTCGCCATCGATGGCGCGGCGCCGGGCAGTGGCGGGTCGATCGCGATGGTCGAAGGCGGCAGCTTCGGCACATTGCGCGGTGCGGCGCGAACCACGCTGGGCACCGCCGAGCGCGGCCTGTCGATCGGCATCGCGGCGCAACGCAGCGACGGCATCGACAGCTTCGCGGCGTCGGGCGAGCGTGACGGCTATCGCAATCACTCGCTGCGCGGCGCCGGTGCGTACCGCCTGTCGCCGTCGGTGCTGGTCGGCGGGTCGGGGTTCGCGCTTCGTGGCACGAGCGAATTCGACGGGTTCGATCCTCAGACCTTCGCTCGCACCAACACGCTCGACCGCAGCCGCAACCGCCTCGCCGCAGGACGGCTTTACGCCACCCTCGGGAACCGCGCCGCAACCTACGCCAATCTTTCGGCGAGCCTGCTCGGCTCGACCAATCGCAATCTGATCGACGACGACCCGGTCAATCGCACTCAGGCGACCCGCCGCACGCTCACGCTCGAAGCCGGGCACTCCATCGGCCGCCACTCGCTGTTCGCCGCGGTCGAGGGCGAGCGCGAGACATTCGAGGCAAGCGACACCGCGTTCGGGGCCTTCACCGACCAGCAGCAGTCGCGCCGCCATCAATCGCTGACGCTCGAATGGAAACTGCGCGATCTCGGGCCGATCTCGACCGATCTCGCGCTTCGCCGCGATATCTTTTCGCGGTTCAAGGACGCGACGACGGTGCGCGCCGCGGCCTTGGCCACGCTTGGCCGGGGCTTCCATCTGTCGGCAACCTATGGCCAGGGGATCGCCCAGCCGAGCTTCTTCGACCTGTTCGGCTTCTTTCCGGGAAGCTTCGTTGGCAATGCCTCGCTTCGCCCCGAGGCAAGCCGTGGTAGCGAAGTGTCGCTTCGCTATCGCCACCGGCAATGGTCGGGCGCGCTGACCTATTACCGCCAGCGATTGCGCCACGAGATCATCGATCTGTTCGATTTGACCACTTTCCTGTCGACGACCGCCAATGCCGAGGGTCGCAGCCGCCGCCACGGCGTCGAAGCCGAAGCAAGCTGGGCCGCTTCGGACGCGCTTCGCCTGTCTGCCACCTACGCCTGGCTCGACGCAAGCGAGCCGACCGCGCCGGACGGCGGTCAGTTCAAGGAGCAGCGCCGACCGCGTCACAGCGGCAGCGTTGCCGCCGATGGCGTCGCTGGCCGCTTCAGCTATGGCGCGGCAGTTGCGTTCACCGGCGCGCGGATCGACAGCGACTTCTCCGCCTTTCCCGCAGCGCGCGTTCGCCTGTCACCTTACTGGCTTGCCCACGCCCGCATCGCCTATCGGGTCGCGGGTCCGGTCGAGGCACATATCCGCGTCGCCAATGCGTTTGCCGACCGCTACGAGGACGTCGTCGGCTACCGTACTGAGGGGAGAAGCGTCCATGCCGGTGTCCGCATCGCTTTGGGCGACTAGCGCGGCGCTTCGCGTGGCGTCGCTCGATTTGTGCAGCGACGAATATCTGCTGCTGCTCGCGCGGCCCTCCGAAATCGCCAGTGTCAGCCGGCTATCGCACGATCCGGCGGACTCACAGCTGTGGCGGAGCGCGCGGCGTCACCCCGCCAATCGCGGCAATCTCGAAAGCGCCCTGGCGCAGCGCCCCACCCTCCTCCTGACGATGGGCGGCGGCGGGCGCGCGACCAGCTCCATCGCCCGGCAGCTCGGGATTCGGACATTGAAGCTGGCTTTTCCCGCGACGGTTGCCGATGTCGACCGGACGATGCGCGAGACCGCGCTCGCGCTCGGCGACGCGCGCCGTGCCGACGGCTGGCGGCGGCGGCTGGCGGACTTGCGCACCGTGAAACTGCCGCCTCTCGACGCGATTTACCTGACCGGGGGCGGCGGAACGCTGTCGCCGTCCTCGCTTGGCGGCGAATGGCTGCGGATCGCCGGGCTGGTCCAGCGCGCGCTTCCCGGGGGTCGTGCAAGCCTCGAAACTCTCGCCTTGCGTCCACCCGCAGTGGTCATCCGCTCAACCTATCGCCGCGCCCAGCCTTCGCTCGGACAGCGCTGGCTCGACCACCCGCTAGTCCGCAATATGCCGTCACGAAGGATCGACACCGACGGTCGCCGCTGGACCTGCGCCGGGCCGCTGATGCTCGATGAAATCGAACGATTACGCAGTCTTCGATGAGGAAGCTCATAATACTTTTCATTCTTGGGCTCGCGGCGGCGCATCTGCTGTTGCCGTTTGCTCCGCTCGCCGAGGCACGGACGAGCGATCCCGAGCTCATGCAATTGCTGCTGGTCGAGCTTCGGCTGCCGCGCACCCTGCTCGTGGTGGGTTATGGCGCGACGCTCGGGATCAGTGGAGCCGCGCTCCAGGCGATCTTCGCCAACCCGCTCGCCTCGCCCGACATCAGCGGAGCGTCGAGCGGCGCGGCTTTGGGGGCGGTGCTCGGCGGATATTGGCTCGGGCTGACCCAGCCGATGGCGCTCGCGGCATGCGGGGCGACGGGCGCGCTGGCGGCGATGGCATTGCTGATCATGCTGGCCGGGCGGCGTGCCGATACCGCCACCTTGCTGCTCGCCGGGCTCGCCATCTCGCTCGCGGCTGGGGCGGCGACCAGCCTCGCGCTCGCGCTCGCGCCCTCCCCCTTCGCCTTTTATGACGCGTTCGACTGGCTGATGGGTAGCGTCGTCGACCGCAGCCTGCCCCAAGCGCTCGCCGCGCTGATCCCCGCCGCTTTGGCCTGCCTGATGCTGCTTCGCCGTGCGCGCGCGCTCGACCTCGTCGCGCTCGGCGAAGACGTCGCTGCCTCGCTCGGCCATCGCCCGCGCCGGCTCGGCCTCGAAATCATACTGCTATCCGCGATCGCGGTCGGCGCCTGTGTTGCGGTCGCCGGCGCGATCGGCTTCGTCGGGCTGGTTGCCCCCGTGCTCGCGCGCCGGCTCACGCGCGGTCACCCCGGCCAAGCGATGGTCCCCGCGGCGCTGATCGGTGCGATCCTGCTGACCCTCGCCGACCTCGCCGTGCGCGCCATCGCGCTCGACCGGCCGATTCCGATCGGGGTGGTAACCGCCTTGTTCGGCACTCCATTGTTCCTCCATTTGATCGTCACCATGCGCCGCGGCGTGGCGTCATGACGGCGATGTTTGCCAGCAATCTCGCCATCCCCGACCGCCTTTTGGCGACCGACCTCAACGTCGCCGCGGGCGAGATGGTCGCGCTGGTCGGGCCCAATGGCGGCGGCAAGACCAGTCTGTTGCGCGCCATCGCCCGGGTCGAACAGGCGACCGGCCAGGTGTCGATCGATGGCGAGAATATTGCGGCCCTGAGCGAAGCCCGGCGCGCCCGGCTGCTTGCCTTCCTCCCCGCGTCGCGTGATGTCGCCTGGCCGATCCCTGCGCGCGACGTCATCGCTCTCGGCCTCGGCGCGCGGAACGATCAGCGGATCGACGAACTGGTCGAGCTGTTCGAACTGACCGGGCTCGCCGAGCGCAGGGTCGACCGCCTGTCAACCGGCGAGCGGACGCGGGTGCTGCTGGCGCGGGCGCTCGCCTCATCCCCGCGGCTGCTGCTGCTCGACGAGCCGCTGTCGAACCTCGAGCCTTATTGGGTGCTGCGCCTGATCGAAATATTGCGCGCGTCCGCGGACCTCGGCGGAATGGTGCTCGTCGCGCTCCATGATCTGAGCAGACTCGAAGCTTTCGACCGCGCGCTATTGATTGCCAACGGAAGCGTCGTTCGGGATGCATTCCCCGCCACGTTGATGGCGAGCCCGCAATTCGAAGAGATTTTCCGGATCCGCGCCAAGCACGGGAACTGGACGCTCAGGCGCTAGGCGGGTCGGCGATCATTGCGGTAAAATTCGCTTCGGCGACGAGCTTGCCGGCGACCGAGGCACGCCCGGCGAACTTGCACACGCTGGCGCGCTTCTGGACGAACTCGACGTCGAGCGTGAGGAGGCAGCCGGGCTCGACCGGGGCGCGAAATTTGGCACCCTCGATCGCCATGAAGTAGACCAGTTTGCCGGTGCCCGCGAGGTCGAGGCTTTCGACCGCGAGCACGCCCGCGGCCTGCGCCAGCGCCTCGACGATCAACACTCCCGGCATGATCGGCCGGCCGGGAAAATGCCCCTGGAAGAAATTTTCGTTGATCGTCACCGCCTTGATCGCACTGATCGAACGGTCGCGGACCAGTGTCACGACGCGATCAACGAGCAGCATCGGATAGCGGTGCGGAAGCGCCGCCATCACCCGCTTGATGTCAAGCGGACCGATGGCGGCGTGATCGATCGCTTCGTTCACCGGCCCTTGGGGGCGGCCGGTTGGGCCTGCGCCGGGGCAGTCGTCGAAATCGTCGTCAGGCTTGCGTTGAGGGCCGCGACGACATCGTTGGTGACTTCGATCGAAGGCGCGAAACGAACCACGTTCGCCGCATCGAGCATCACCGTCGCGCCGCGCCGGGTCAGCACGCTGGCCACCGCCGGCTCGAGCTTCTGTCCGATCTGTTGAAGGACGTGCGCGCGATTGCGCTGGAAGGTCTGCTCGCGCGTCTGCAATTGGCGCTGGGCGTCCTGCTGCTTCTTTTCGAACGCGGTGGCGCGCGCCGTAAGCGCCGCGTCGGGCTGCTTGCCGGCGAGTGCATTGGCCGCGGTCTGGATCGAGCGCGCTTCCGCCTCGAGCGACGTCTGGAGCGAGCTTTGCAGCGTGCGCAGTCCGTTGGCCTGGCCCTCGAGCTGAGTGAGCGCGGTGCGGCAGGCGTTGCAGGTAGAAGTTGCGCGCTGGACATCAACCACCGCGATCACCGGCGCGGGCAACGCCTGTGCCGAGCCCAACGTCGGAATCGCGAGGAGCACGGCGGCGGTCGCCGAAAGGAAATATTTCGTCATCAAAATTGGGTTCCTACATTGAAAGAGAAGAATTTGGTGTCGTCGCCTTCCTGCTTGAGCAGGGCCTTGGCGAGATCGAGGCGCAGCGGCCCGAACGGCGAAATCCAGTTGACTCCGATGCCGACCGAAAGCCGCGGCTTCGGTGAATTGCCGAGCAGGACTTCGCGAAGCCCGTTGGAACGCGTGAAATCCATAGCACACTCCTCACCCGGAGTCTGGATTTGATAAGTGGTGCCGGCAGTGTTGGTCGCGTTCGGGGAACAGAATGCAATTACGTCGGTCAGCGCCGGGCTTCTCACCTTCCACACCGAACCGACATCGACATAGGCCGACGGACGCAAGCCTAGGCTGCGAATGCCCGCCGTCACCGGGAATTCGACCTCGAGGCGCCCCATGTAATAAGCGCGTCCGCCAAGTGCGTCGGCTTCGATCCTTTGCTCCTCGTCGAGCACGCCTTGCGAATTGTAGCTGACGCGCTGGATCCGCGGTCCGATCCCGCGAACATCGAAGCCGCGCATCTGCGCTCCGAAGAAGCGATCGGTGATGCGGATCGGGTCGCGATCGCTGGCGGTCGACTCGAGGGGATGGATATAGCCGCCCTCGGCATGCGCGGAGAGGACGAAACCCTTGGGCAAGCCTACATATTTGGTGCCGTCGACGCGGGTACGCAGATATTTAACGTCGCCGCCAAGGCCGGCGAAGTCCTGGCTGAGGACAAGGCGCTGGCCGCGGGTCGCACGGATCCCGTTGCTGTTGTCGAACGCTACCGTGTAGCCAAGCGAAGACGTCAGGCGCCCGCCAAGTTCGTCGCACAGATAGCGCCCGGCCTTGAGCGGATCGCACTCCAGCCCGAGCGGGCCGTCGCCGTCGAGATCGGTAAAGAAGTTTCTACGGCTGAGCGTGATCTTGTCCTGGACCAGCGAATAGCGCGTTCCGAAGGTCAGGAATTCGGTGACCGGAAAGCCGAGCCGCAGACCGAGCCCGTTGGAAAGTTGCGAATAGGTCGTCTCGCGCTCGTTGCCGACATAGTTGAAGCTGTTGAGGTCGCGTCGATAGATTTCGCCACCCAGCAGGATCGGCCGGTCGAACAGATAAGGCTCGTTGAAGCCAAGCGACGCCGATCGCGAATAGCGCGACCAATTGACCCCGGCAGTGGCGGTCTGACCCTTGCCCATGAAATTGTTCTGCGAGATCGACGCCGAAAGCACGAGCTTCTCGAGGCTCGAATAGCCGGCCGACAATTGCACCTGCCCGGTCGACTTTTCCTCGACGTCGACGCTCAGCACGACCTGGTCAGGGGTCGAGCCCGGAGATTGCTTGACCTCCAGTTTCTCCTGGAAAAATCCCAGACTGAGAATGCGATCCTGGCTTCGCTTGACCTTGATCGTGTTGAACGCGTCGCCCTCGTTGAGCCGGAACTCGCGCCTGATCACCTTGTCGCGGGTCACCGTATTGCCCTGGATGTCGATGCGCTCGACATAGACTCGCCGGGCGTCACCGACCTCGATTGCGATATTCATCAGCCGCTTTTCGGGGTCGCGATTGTAGCGCGGGCTGATCTCGGCGAAGGCATAGCCCTTGGCGCCGGCGACTTCGGTCAGGCCGGTGACGAGGTCCTCGATCGCCTTGGCGTCGAACCAGTCGCCCTGCTTGATCCGCACTGCGGTCATGATCTGCGCCGGAGTGAAGTCGCGCAATTCGCTCTGCGCCTCGATCGTGCCGAATTTGTAACGTGGCCCTTCCTCGACGACGTAGGTGATCACGAAGTCGCGGCGATCAGGAGTCAGTTCGGCAAGTGCGGACACTACCCGGAAATCGGCATAGCCTTCGGTCAGATAAAAAGCGCGCAGCTTCTGCTGGTCGGCGGCAAGACGGTCGGGGTCGTAGCTGTTGTTTGATTTGATGAAGCCGAGCACGCCGCCGGCCTCCTTGGTGAACATTTCCTTGCGCAAGCGACCGTCCGAAAACTCCTCATTGCCAAGGATGTTGATCGCGCGGATCTTCGATTTGTCACCTTCGTTGATTTCGAACACCAGATCGACGCGATTCTGGTCGAGCTGAACGATCTTGGGCTCGACCGTCGCCGCGAAGCGTCCCTGGCGCTTGTAGAGGTCGATGATTCGATCGACGTCCGAGCGAACTTTCGAGCGAGTAAAGATTTGGCGCGGCGCGAGCCGGATTTCGGGCTGGATCTTGTCGTCCTTGATCCGCTTGTTGCCCTCCAGCACAATCCGGTTGATGACCGGATTCTCGCGCACCGTAATGACAAGGTTGCCGGTATCGGCGCCGGTAATCACCACATCGGCGAAGAGTTCGGTATCATAGAGCGCCTTCAGCGCGGTATCCAGCGTTTCGGCGGTGTAGGTCTGGCCCGGCGACAGCGACCCGTAACTGCGGATCGTTTCGGCCTCGAGGCGCTCGGCACCGCGGACCGCGATGCTGCGGATCGTCCCCGAGGCCGCAACCGGCGCGGTCGCGGGAGTTGCGGCCGGTGGAGGCGCGGTTGCCGGAACCGGAGGCGCCTGTTGCGCGAGCGCCGGAGCCGCCCAGCCGCCAAGGACCGTCCCCACAAGGAGCAGGCCGCTTGCGCGCTTGGAAAATTTATTTGTGCTGGAAGTCACGCGTCCCCGCCTAAATGCTGTGGCACCACCCTCCTCGGGGGTACCCGGTTCTATGCTCAATGCCCTGCCCCAACCGCTCTAGCCAATCAAGCGTCCAAGTCGGTCGACGAGACCAATCGATGCCAGATCGTTGACCGTTGCGAACAACATCAGCGCCAGAAGAAAGGCCAGTCCTCCGCGGAATGCCCAATCCTGCGCCCGCAAACTCAACGGGCGCCGTCGGACCGCCTCCGCCACATAAAAGAGAAGGTGGCCGCCATCCAGCATCGGGATTGGCAACAGGTTGATGAATCCCAGATTAATCGAGAACAAGGCCAGCAACTGGACGAACTCGAATGGGCCGAGACTTGCCTGCTGTCCGGCGATTTGCGCCATCTTGATCGGCCCGCCCAGATCCTTGGTCGATCGCTGGCCCGAAATGATCTGGCCAAGGCCGTCAGCCATCGATTTGGTCAGCGCCGCGGTATAGCCGATCGATGCCGGGACGAGTTCGACCAGCGACAGCCGCTCGAGCACCCGCCCGGTGGGCGACACACCGAGCAATCCGACCTCGTACGGCTGGCCGAATTCGTCGACCCGGCGATCGCGTCCGAGCGTCACCGCGATCCTCCGCTCGATGCCGTTCCGCTCGACCACCAGCTCGACCGGCTGGCCCGGGCGGATCGAGACGATGCGCCGCAAGTCTTCGAAACTGTCGACGCCCTCGTTCGCCGCGCTCAGGATGCGGTCGCCCGGCGCCAGGCCGGCGACCGCAGCGACGCTTCGCGCTTGCACCTCGGCGACTACCGCCGGAGTGCGCGGAGCACCGAACGCCGCGAAGAAGAACACGAAGATCGCGATCGCGAGCAGGAAATTGGCGACAGGGCCGGCAAGGACGATGAGGAAACGCTGCCACACCGGCTTGAGGTGAAATGCGCGCTCGCGATCGCCGGGGGCAAGGTCCTGCGCATTACCCGGCTGGCTCGCGGGGTTCATGTCGCCGACGAAGCGAACATAACCGCCGAGCGGCAACCAGCCAATTTTCCAGCGGGTGCCGCGCTTGTCGGTCCAACCGGCGATTTCGCGCCCGAACCCGATCGAAAAGGTTTCCGCGCCGACCCCGCACCAGCGCGCCACCAGATAATGGCCGAGTTCGTGGATGAACACGAGCGGGCCGATCGCGGCGAAGAACGCCAGCGCGATGAACCAGAAAGGCGGCTGGGCAAGCATCAGGTGGTGGGCACTCGCATCATCTCCCTGACTCTGTCGCGCGTCTCCGAGTCGATGTCGACCACATCGGCGATGGAATGGGGCGCAGATGCGTCAGTCCGGGCCAGGGCGTCCTCGACCAGTTCGGCGATATTCAGAAAGGCGATCCGTCCCTCAAGAAACGCGCCAACCGCGACCTCATTTGCGGCGTTGAGGACGACCGCCGCCGCGCCGCCGGCTTCGAGCGCTTCGCGAGCGAGTCGAAGCGCCGGAAAGCGCTCGGTGTCAGCTATTTCAAAGTCGAGCCTGCCAATCCGCGCGAAGTCGAGCTTGTCCGCCGGGGTAGCCATTCGATCGGGCCAGGCGAGCGCTGAGGCAATCGGGATGCGCATGTCGGGGCTGCCGAGTTGGGCGAGCACCGATCCGTCGACATATTCGACCATCGAGTGAATGATCGATTGGGGGTGGATAAGCACCTCGATCCGCTCCGACGGCAAGCCAAACAGATAATGCGCCTCGATTAGCTCGAGCCCCTTGTTCATCAAGGTTGCCGAATCGACACTGATCTTGGCACCCATCGACCAGGTCGGGTGAGCGACTGCTTCGGCCGGAGTCATCCGTGCCATCTCGGATCGGCCAAGCGTCCGGAACGGGCCCCCACTGGCGGTCAATATGAGTCGCGAGACGTCGTCGAGGCTCGATCCCGCAAGGCATTGGAAAATCGCATTATGCTCGCTGTCGACCGGAAGGATGGTCGCTCCCGATCGCCGTGCGGAGTCGATCATCAGCGCGCCTGCGGTAACCAGTGCCTCCTTGTTCGCCAGCGCGACGGTTCGCCCCGCTTCGACTGCGGCCATCACGGGCTCGAGTCCGGCGCAACCGACGATCGCCGCCATCACCCACTCGGCCTCCCCCGCAGCGGCCTCGATCAGCGCGGTGCGTCCGGTGACGCCGCGGCAGCCGCTCCCGGCAAGGCGCTCTTCGAGCTCCGGAAGCAGCGCCGCATCGTCGATCACCGCCAGCCTGGCACTGGTCCGCCGGGCCGCGTCGGCAAGCGAGGCGACGTTGGTCGCGGCGGTCAGCGCGACCACTTCGAACCGCTCGGGGCTGCGTTCGACCAGATCCAGCGTCGATTTGCCGACCGATCCGGTGGCGCCGAGGATCGAGACCGTCCGGCGCTTCATATCGCGCCCGCCGAAAGCACGGCCGCGGTCAGCACCGAAACCACGACCAGGCCGTCGAGCCGGTCGAGCGCGCCGCCGTGGCCGGGGAGCCAGTTTCCGCTGTCCTTGATCCCCGCGCGGCGCTTGAGCCAGCTTTCAAACAAATCGCCGAGCTGCGCGCCAAGCCCGAACGGCAGCGTCAGCCAGATCAGGATCGCGGGCAGCTCGAGCAGCCACGCCCATAATCCGCCGAACAGCCCGGCCGCCGCCATCCCCCCAATCAGTCCGGCCCAGGTCTTGTTCGGGCTGATCGCGGGGGCAAGCCTGGGCCCGCCGATGCCGCGGCCGGAAAAATAGGCGCCGATATCGACCGACCAGGTGGTGATGAACACCCACATCAACAATTCGAGGCCGATCGGCGAACGGTCGCGGATCCAGAGCAGTGCGATCGCGGGCATCAGTGCGTAGACGAATCCCGCAACTTGCCAGCCGAACCCCCAGCCGCCGACCATCCGACGCCATTCGTAGAACATCACACAGGCGGCGAGCGCGACGAAGCCGGCGAAATAATAGCCGCCGAGCACCGCCGCGACGAGCGCGCCGATCCCGAGAACGACGCCCATCGCCGTGCGCTGGGCAAGTTCGTTCATCGACCGCCGAACCGCCGCTGCCGCCGCGCGTAATGGTCGAGCGCCTCGGCGAAGGCGGTCCCGTCGAAGTCGGGCCACAGAGTGTCGAGGAAGACGAGCTCGGCATAGGCCGCTTGCCACAGCAGGAAATTCGAAAGCCGGATTTCGCCCGAGGTCCGGATCAGCAAATCAAGTTCAGGCAGATCGGCGGTCTGCAGTGCTGCGCCGAGCGAGGTTTCGTCGATGCTGGCCGGATCGAGTTCGCCCTCTGCGACCCGCACCGCGAGCGACCGCGCCGCCGCGGCGATCTCAACACGCGAACCGTAGTTGAGCGCGACCACGAGCGTCAGCCGATGATTGACCGCGGTCCGCTCGACCGCGCGTTCGAGCCTGGCCGCCATTTCCTCGCCGAACGCGGAGGGGTCGCCGATCAGCTTGATCCTGACGCCCTCCTGCTCGAGCGTATTCAGTTCGCGCTCGAGGTAAAAGCGCATCAACCCCGTCAGGTCGGCGATCTCGTCATCGGAACGCCGCCAATTCTCCGACGAAAAGGCATAGAGCGTAAGCACTTCGATCCCGGCCTCGACCGCGAATTGGATCGCTTTGCGGACCGCTTCGGCGCCCGCGCGATGACCTGCCACTCGCGGCAGTCCGCGCTTGGTTGCCCAGCGGCCGTTGCCGTCCATGATGATTGCCACGTGGCGCGGCCCCCCGCCCGACTCGCTTTTGCCCGCGAGCGCGCTTTCGTCCGAAGCGGCCGGGATCGGGCTCACTTGCCGAGGATTTCCTGTTCCTTGGCATGAGCTGAGGAGTCGATATCGGCGATCGTCGCGTCGGTCATCTTCTGGACCTCGGCCTCGAGCCGCTTGCGCTCGTCTTCACTGATCTCATGCTTTTTCTCGTCGGTCTTCAAGGCGTCCATCCCGTCGCGGCGGACGTTGCGCGCGGCGATCCGCGCCTTTTCGGCATATTGTCCGGCGAGCTTGGCGAGCTCCTTGCGGCGCTCCTCGGTCAAATCGGGGATCGGCAGGCGGATCATCGTCCCGTCGGTGATCGGGTTGAGGCCCAGCCCGGCCGAACGAATAGCTTTTTCGACCGGCCCGACGTTCAATTTGTCCCACACCTGCACCGACAAGGTGCGCGGCTCGGGCGCGGAGATCGTCGCGACCTGGTTGATCGGCATGTGAGCGCCATAGACTTCGACGTTGACCGGATCGAGCAAGGCTGTCGAAGCGCGCCCGGTGCGCAGACCGACCAGGTCGTGCTTGAGCGCGTCGATCGCCCCGGTCATGCGGCGTTGAATGTCGGTCTTGTCGTAGGCGGGCATAATCTACTCCTCGTTCTGGACGATCGTCGCGATCCCGCGCCCGGCGAGCACCTCGGCGAGGTTGCCCGACTGGCGAATGTTGAACACGACGATCGGGATTCGGTTGTCGCGGCACAGCGCTACCGCGGCGGCGTCCATTACTTTGAGATCGTCGGCCAGTACCTGGTTGAAACCAAGTCGGTCGTAGCGGGTTGCGCCCGCGACCTTCTTCGGGTCGGCGTTGTAGACGCCGTCGACGCTGGTACCCTTGAACAGCGCGTCGCAACCCATTTCAGCGGCACGAAGCGCGGCTGCGGTGTCGGTGGTAAAGTAAGGATTGCCGGTGCCCGCGGCGAAGATCACGATCCGCCCTTTTTCCATGTGCCGCATTGCGCGGCGGCGGACGTAGGGCTCGCACACGCTCGCCATCGGAATCGCCGACTGGACGCGCGTATCGACCCCGATCTTCTCGAGGGCGTTCTGCACGGCAAGCGCGTTCATCACGGTTGCGAGCATCCCCATATAATCGGCGGTCGAACGATCGAAGCCCGCGGCGGCCCCCGCCAATCCGCGAAAGATATTCCCACCGCCGACGACCAGACACAATTCGTGCCCGGCCTCCTTGGCCGCGGCGATCTCGCTTGCCATTCCGGCGACGGTATCCAGATCGATCCCGTATTGCCCGGGTCCCAGCAGCGCCTCGCCCGACAGCTTTAGCAGGATCCGGTGGAAGCGCGGACGGGTCATCGAGGATCCTTGCGAAGGTGCGGCATCGTCCCGCGAAGCAAACGGGGCGGGAGCGCTTTAAGACGCCCCTGCCCCGCTGCCAACCGGATATTCCTCCCAGCATTTGCTGGGGAGAATCTAAGTGCTTACGCGACCGCTTCGTCTTTCTTGACCCCGGCGACGGCGGCGACTTCGGCGGCGAAGTCGCTGGCTTCGCGCTCGATCCCTTCGCCGAGCTGGAAACGCTCGAACGCCTTCAGGGTGACCGGCGATCCGGCCTCCTTGCCCGCCGCCGCGACGACGTCGGCGACCGGGGTCTTGCCGTCGATCACGAACACTTGGCTCAAGAGCGCATTTTCTTTGGCGAACTTGGCCATCGTACCGTCAACCATCTTTTCAATGATGTTGGCGGGCTTGCCGCTGGTCGCCGCCTTGTCGATGGCGATCGCGCGCTCGCGCGAAAGCAGGTCGGGATCAAGCCCCCTGGCGTCGAGCGCAAGCGGGTTGGCGGCGGCGATGTGCATTGCCAATTGCTTGCCTAGTGCGGTCAGCATCTCCGCCGGGGCTGCGCTTTCGAGCGCGACGAGCACGCCGATCTTGCCCATGTTCGGCGCGGCGGCATTGTGGACGTAGCTAATGACCACGCCTTGTTCGACCTCAAGCAAGGCGGCGCGGCGCAGCGACTGGTTCTCGCCAATCGTGGCGATATTGTTCGTCAGCGCCTCGGCAACGGTCCCGCCCGCGGGATAGGCCGAGTTGTTAAGCGCATCGACATCGCTGCCGGTCGCTAAAGCGAGTTGCGCAACATCGCGCACAAAACCCTGGAATTGCTCATTCTTGGCGACGAAGTCGGTTTCGGAATTGACCTCGACGACCGCGCCCCTGGTTCCAGCAACCGCGACTCCGACCAGGCCTTCGGCGGCGGTGCGGCCGGCCTTCTTGGCGGCGGCGGCAAGCCCCTTGGCGCGCAGCCAATCGACCGACGCTTCCATTTCGCCCTGATTTTCTGTCAGCGCCTTCTTGCAGTCCATCATGCCGGCGCCGGTGCGCTCGCGCAGCTCCTTGACGGCGGCGGCGGTTACTTCAGCCATGTTTGAATCCTTTTACCCCCCTCCCGCCTGCGGGAGGGGTTGGGGGAGGGAATGTAGTGAGGCGAAGGACATGCCCTCCCCTCGATCCCTTCCACAAAGGGGTTCCCATGAACGTGTCACTTTCATGGGGCCCGAGCGGGAGGGAATGACCGACGTTACGCCTCGAGCGCGGCCTCGACCGGGGGCTCGGCCATTGCGCCGATATCTTCACCGCGCGCAGCGGCATTGCCCTGCTTGCCCGAGGTCGCGGCACTGGCGATCGCTTCGCAATAGAGGCGGATAGCGCGGCTGGCGTCGTCATTGCCCGGGACCGGGAAAGCGATGCCCTGCGGGTTTGAATTCGAATCGAGGATCGCGACGACCGGGATGCCAAGGACGTTGGCTTCCTTGATCGCGAGTTCTTCCTTGTTCGAATCGACCACGAACATCACGTCGGGAAGCCCGCCCATGTCGCGGATCCCACCCAAGCTCATTTCGAGCTTGTCACGCTCGCGGGTCAGCTGAAGCACTTCCTTCTTGGTCAAGCCCGCGGTGTCGCCCGACAATTGCTCCTCGAGGCTCTTGAAACGCTTGATCGAATTGGAAATTGTCTTCCAGTTGGTCAGCATTCCGCCGAGCCAGCGGTGATTGACGAAATGTTGGCCGGAAGCGCGCGCCGCATCGGCGACCGCGTCCTGCGCCTGGCGCTTAGTGCCGACGAACAGCACCTTACCGCCGCGTGCGACCGCCTGATTGACGAATTCGAGGGCGCGCGCAAACAACGGCACGCTCTGCGAGAGATCGATGATATGAACGCCGTTGCGGTCGCCGAAGATGTACGGCTTCATCCGCGGGTTCCAGCGGTGAGTCTGGTGGCCGAAATGGGCGCCAGCTTCGAGCAATTGCTGCATCGTGACGACGGGAGTCGCCATAGGATAGTCTCCTTCCGGTTAAACCTCGGCAGCGCCTGCAACCGATCTTGCGACCGGCACCGGTATGGTGGCCCTGCCTGTGGGATGCGCGGGCCGATAACCGATTGGTTCGTCGCGTTCAAGTGGCTCGCAAATTAGCTGAATAGAACAAAGGAGCAACGAAATCGCTTGACAGCAGGGAACGTATGACGAACATCTCACTATACCAGCGCATTAATGCCCCATTCTGGAACATAGTTGACCGTTCGAGGTTTGGTCGAGAACGAAAGGGAACCGCTCATGCTTGCACCGTTAGCCACGCTCGCCTTCCTCGCCACCTTATGGCTCGTGGCAAGGTTGATGCTCGACCGAATCGCGGCGGACGGCGCGAAGATTGTTGCGGCACTACAGGGCCGCTCGATGTTGGTTCAGCCGCCGCAGTCGGTTCGTCCGCTTACCGTGCGCTTCCAGCCGCGGGCAGAATCGGTCCGTTACCCGGCCCATGCTCAGCCTGAATGGCGCGCCGCCGCTTGACCCGCGAATAACTGGCAATGCTGAACGGCAGGCACGCCAGATAGACGATCGATGTCAGTAGCAAGGTGATCCACGGCTCATTGAGCAGCGCCGCGCCGAGCAGCGCGACTCCGGCGAGCGCGAACAGCCGCCACTCGCGGCGAATTCGGATCGACGACCAGCCGAAGGTGGGAACGCTCGAAATCATCAGCGCGGCGATGAACAAGGTCCACGGCATCACGATCATCCAGTTGCGACAGGCTTCGTCGCCGGTGATCAACCACAGATAAATCGGCACGAACGCGAGCCCGGCCCCGGCTGGTGCCGGAACCCCGGTGTTGAAGCCGGCTTCCTTGTGCGGCTGCGGCCCCGCGTCGATTCGCGCGTTGAACCGAGCGAGGCGAAGCGCGCAGCACACCGCAAGTGCAAGCGCCGCGATCCAGCCAAACCTGGGAGCGGCCTGCAACGACCACATGAACAGAATCAACGCGGGGGCAGTCCCAAACGCGATATTGTCGCTTAAGGAATCGAGTTCGGCGCCGAACTTGCTATTGGCCTTGAGCAGGCGCGCGATCCGCCCGTCCATGCCGTCGAGCACTCCGGCGAAGACGATCGAGGCGAGCGCCTTGTCCCAGTCTCCACCAATCCCGAAGCGCACGCCGGTCAGTCCAAAGCATAATGCCAGCACGGTGATCGCATTGGGCGCCAGTGCGCGCAGCGGGATTCCGCGCGCGGGGCGCTCGTCGATCAATTCGCTCACTGGCTCCGGCCCGGACGTTGCGGGTCCTGGCCGACAATTCCGAGCACGGTCTCGCCGGCGATCGTCCGCTGGCCAAGCAGCACCTGCGCCCCGGTACCGGCGGGAAGATAGACATCGACCCGGCTGCCGAAGCGGATGAGGCCGATCCGCTCGCCCGCGACCACGTTGTCCCCTTGCTTGACAAAGGACATGATCCGCCGCGCGACCAGTCCCGCGATCTGAGTGAAGCCGATCTTCAGCCCGTCCTCGCGCTCGACGAGGAAATGCTGGCGCTCATTGTCCTCGCTCGCCTTGTCCAGGTCGGCGTTGAGGAACTTGCCCGGGACGTAAGCAATCTTGGCGATCCGACCAGCAATCGGGGTGCGATTGATGTGGACGTCGAACACCGACATGAAAATCGAAACACGTGTGAATTCGCCCGACATATCGCTTGCCAACTCGGGCGGAGCGGCGACCTGGGAAATCATCGTCACCAACCCGTCCGCCGGGGCGACGATCAGCGCGGGATCCTGCGGAGTGGTGCGGACCGGATCGCGAAAGAAGGTCGCGACCCAGATCGTCACGCCGAGCAACAGCCAGCCGATCGCGTCTGGCAGCAAAAGGAAGCCGAGGAGGGCGACGAATGCCGCGATGACGGTGAACTTGCGTCCTTCGGGATGAACCGAGGGGAAGCGCCACTTGACCGCGGTCAACTGGCTGTCGGGATTGTCGAGCGATACCATGAGCGTTCCTTACGGTTCGATGCCGCTGGCCGCAATCCGCGCATTGCCTTGAAACCGGCCCGCGCCTAAGGCCCGCGGCAACCCGAACCCCTCGCAGCAGGACCCGATCAGCATGGCCAAGATCAAGGTGAAGAACCCCGTCGTCGAACTCGACGGCGACGAGATGACCCGGATCATCTGGCAGTGGATTCGCGAGAAGCTCATCCTCCCCTATCTCGATGTCGAGCTGCTCTACTTCGACCTCGGCATCGAGAAGCGCGACGAGACCGACGACCGGATCACGGTCGAGGCGGCGGAAGCGATCAAGCAGCACGGCGTCGGGGTCAAATGCGCGACGATCACGCCCGACGAAGCGCGGGTCGAGGAATATAAGCTCAAGAAGATGTGGAAGTCGCCCAACGGCACGATCCGCAACATCCTTGGCGGAGTCGTCTTTCGCGAGCCGATCGTGATGGACAATGTCCCGCGGCTGATCCCAGGCTGGACCGACCCGATCGTGGTCGGCCGCCATGCGTTCGGCGATCAGTACAAGGCGACCGATTTCCTCGTCCCCGGTGCGGGCAAGCTGACCATGAAATGGGTCGGCGAGGACGGCCGCGAGATCGAGCATGAAGTGTTCGACTATCCTTCCGCCGGTGTGGCGATGGGGATGTACAACCTTGACGAGTCGATCCGCGACTTCGCCCGCGCCGCGCTCAATTTTGGGCTCGATCGCGGCTGGCCGGTCTATCTTTCGACCAAGAACACCATCCTCAAGGCCTACGACGGGCGCTTCAAGGACATTTTCGAGGAAGTCTACGAAGCCGAGTTCAAGGCCAAGTTCGCCGAAGCGAAAATCGAATATCAGCACCGCCTGATCGACGACATGGTCGCCTCGGCGTTGAAATGGAGCGGCAATTTCGTGTGGGCGTGCAAAAATTATGATGGCGACGTCCAGTCGGACATGGTCGCGCAGGGCTTTGGAAGCCTTGGCCTGATGACCTCGATCCTGACCACTCCCGACGGCAAGATCGTCGAGGCCGAAGCGGCGCACGGCACCGTCACCCGCCATTATCGAATGCATCAGCAGGGCAAGGCGACCTCGACCAATCCGATCGCTTCGATCTTCGCCTGGACCGGCGGCTTGAAATATCGCGGCAAGTTCGACGAGACCCCCGAAGTCGTGCGTTTCGCCGAGACGCTCGAGCGGGTATGCATCGAGACGGTCGAGGGCGGCAAGATGACCAAGGACCTCGCGATCCTCGTCGGCCCCGATCAGGCATGGATGACCACCGAGCAATTCTTCGAGGCGATCCGCGAAAACCTCGAAGCCGCGATGGCGACCGCCGCCTAGCCGAACGCATCAGGTGAGCGCACCCGCTCACGGCGAATGCCGAGGCCGATCATCCGGCCCGGGATTCGCCGAAGTAGCGCAAAGCGGTCGAGCATCCGGATCGGCCAAGCCGCGCGGGTAATCGGCGTGCCGCCGAGTATTCGGTCGATCACTGCCTGCTGCGCCGCCTTCTGCCCCGCCTGAATGATCCGCGTCGGCAGCAATCGCCGCCGCTGGACCTTGCCGAGCAGGCCATCGACCCCTTCCCCACGCGCCAGCGATGCGGCGAGGATATTGGCCGCTGCGACGGCGTCCTGGATGGCGAGGTTGATGCCGACCCCGCCGATCGGCGACATCGCATGCGCGGCATCGCCAATCGCCAGCAGGCCGGGCCGGTGCCATGTCTTCAGACGGTCAAGCTTGACTTCGAGCAGGTGGAGGTCGGCGGTGGATTTAAGCACGCCCTCACCCGAAAAATCGAGGTCCGGGAAGGCCTTGCCGACTTCGCATCGGATCCAGTCGACGCCGCGCGCCTTGATCGTATCGGCCTGGCCCTTTGGGATCAGGAAGCCGCATTGCCAATAGGTTCGGCGGTCGATCAGCACTACCATGCGCCCGGTGTCGATCGACGCGCGCAGGGACTTGCCGGAATCCCCCGATCGCGGCAGCTTGAACCAGAAGACATCCATCGGTGCCCCGATTTCCTCGACCTGCAGCAAACCGGCGCGGCGGACTAGCGAGGATCGGCCATCGGCGGCGATGACCAGCTTCGATGCCCGAAGCTCGCGGCCGTCCGCGAGGCGCACGCCGGTGATGCGCCCGCTCTCCTCTATGACGCTGTCGGCCGGGGCTTCCATCTCCAGTTGGTAAGACGGGTAAGCTGCCGCCTCGTCGCGCAGAAAATCTAGGAATTCCCACTGCGGCATCATTGCGATGAACGGCGCCGGCGTGTCGAGGTGTGACAGGTCGCCGATAGTGTAATCGTGGCCAGCGACCCGGATTTGGGCGAAGTTCAGTTTGTCATGGGGACGGGCAAGGAATTTCCCGAGCAGCCCGAGCTGGTCAAGGATTTCCATCGTCGAAGGATGGACGGTGTCCCCGCGGAAATCGCGCAGGAAATCCGCATGCTTCTCGATCACCCGCACGGTTACCCCGGCCCGAGCGAACAATAGCGCGGCCATCATTCCGGCCGGACCACCCCCGACGATCAGGACATCGCTTGTTTCCACCCGCTTTAGCTCGCAGAAAAACTACAGGCGCGGAAGCGGTCAGCCCTTCGTCAAGGCCTCGGGCTTGTGCGCCGCCTGTTTCCCGCTCTTCGCGCTTTCAACGATATATTGCGGATTGTCCTCGGTCGCGGCCACCTTATGGCCTTTGATGTGAGTCGTGGTCGTGACCTTCTTGACGAC
>Ga0136611_10000821_pt1 | contig 20933 bp, 19 predicted proteins | sample AntDrymUQ2232306_2_FD_106645 | JGI IMG/M metagenome (GOLD analysis project Ga0136611, IMG submission 106645) | Polar desert sand microbial communities from Dry Valleys, Antarctica - metaG UQ223 (23.06) | ecosystem: Environmental > Terrestrial > Soil > Desert | place: Antarctica: Dry Valley...
AATGTATTCGGCAGAATTTACCTTCTGATGACATGTTCTCATAAAATTATTTTGAACAACACTCTTTCTAAACCCAAAAAACCCTTTTTATTAATATTGACATCCTACTGTCGCTATTTTTATCAATAAAAAAACTAAACAGATAAACGCGCTATGAATAAATAATAATGATGGCTCTAGACAAGCAGAATTTATCTTCACTCTGAGTGTGGTTTGCTGAAGGATTTGAGCATTGTTTCCTCAACTAAGTCTTATTATAAGAAACTCAATCGAGTATACTCAGCGGCTTCTCAAAATTTTAATTGACTAAACTATGAGTGAATATCTTTTTACTTCTGAATCTGTTTCCGAAGGCCATCCGGATAAGGTTGCTGATCAAATTTCTGATGCTGTTTTGGATGCGATCCTGAGACAAGATGCCAACGCGCGGGTTGCATGCGAGACACTATGCAGTACTGGTTTAATTGTATTATCGGGAGAAATAACAACACATGCTTCTGTTGACTACAACATTATTGCACGTGAAACGGTTAAAAATATTGGTTATACCAGTTCCAACATCGGTTTTGATTCTACTACCTGTGCTGTTTTAACGGCTTTCAATAAACAATCTCCGGATATTGCCCAGGGTGTTGATCGTACAAAAGAAGAAGAAATGGAGCAAGGAGCGGGGGATCAAGGCCTGATGTTTGGATTTGCTTGCGACGAAACCCCACAATTGATGCCGATGCCAATTTTTTATGCGCATCGTTTAGTTGAACGACAGGCAGAATTGAGGAAAAAAGGACAATTGGCATGGTTACGTCCGGATGCCAAATCACAAGTTTCAGTGCGATATCAAAACGGTAAACCACAATGTGTTGATACTGTTGTAATTTCAACACAGCATGACCCTGATATTTCGCATCGGGTACTGACTGAAGCGGTTATTGAAGAAATTATTAAACCAGTTTTGCCTCCTGGAATGATCAGCGATCGTATTCAATATCTGGTCAATCCGACCGGACGTTTTGTAGTGGGTGGCCCCATGGGTGATTGTGGCCTGACTGGCCGTAAGATTATTGTCGATAGTTATGGTGGTTCAGCTCATCATGGAGGAGGAGCTTTTTCTGGCAAGGATCCTTCCAAAGTTGATCGATCGGCAACCTATGCTGGGCGCTACGTTGCAAAAAATATTGTGGCTGCCGGGATTGCCAGTAAATGTGAAGTGCAAGTTGCTTATGCGATTGGTGTCGCACGGCCTGTTTCATTGATGGTCAATACATTCGGTACTGGCAAAATTGCTGATGAAAAGATAGTTCAATTAATTGAAAGACATTTTGATTTGCGCCCTCGTGGCATCATTCATGCACTCAATCTGTTGCGCCCGATTTATGCTAAAACTGCAGCGTATGGTCATTTTGGACGCGAAGACCCTGATTTCACTTGGGAAGCTACTGATAAGGCTGCACAACTCCGTGCCGATGCTGGCATATGAATTTTTAGTAGTATGTGTCGACATTAATACGCTTTAATTTGATTTTTCCACTGTGTTGAGGAGCGCTGCAGCGGTTTGTTCCGTGAGGCTCAGCACAAGTGGGTATTGTGACAACGGCGCTCGTTCATATTTTTAGGAGATAACTATGAACGCTGTGCTCAATCAAAATGGTGGCGACTATAAGATTGCCGATATTTCATTGGCGGAATGGGGACGTAAAGAAATTACGATTGCCGAAACGGAAATGCCGGGTTTGATGGCATTGCGTAAAGAATATGCAAGTCAAAAACCATTGGCAGGTGCCCGTATTGCGGGTTCTTTGCATATGACGATACAAACAGCGGTGTTGATTGAAACATTAGTGGTCTTAGGTGCGGAAGTGCGTTGGGCTTCCTGTAATATTTTTTCCACCCAGGATCATGCAGCCGCAGCCATTGCCGCCAAGAATATTCCCGTATTTGCCTATAAAGGCGAATCCCTGGAAGACTACTGGGCATATGCTCACCAGATCTTCGAATGGACAGTTGCCGGACAACCTGACGGTGCCAATATGATCCTGGATGATGGCGGTGATGCGACATTACTGCTTATTCTGGGCACAAAAGCTGAGAAAAATATTTCTGTGATTGCAAACCCTGCCAATGAAGAAGAAACGGCATTATTTGCTGCAATCAAAAATAAATTGGCTGTGCAGCCGAATTGGTATTCAAAAAATCTTGCCAGGATACGCGGTGTAACAGAGGAAACCACCACAGGGGTTCATCGCTTATACGAAATGCATAAAAATGGAGAACTTCCATTTCCAGCATTTAACGTGAATGATTCTGTGACCAAATCAAAGTTTGATAATCTTTATGGTTGCAGGGAGTCATTGGTTGATGGTATCAAACGTGCAACCGATGTCATGATCGCCGGAAAAATCGCGCTGGTCTGTGGCTATGGTGATGTCGGCAAAGGGTGTGCACAATCATTACGCGGTTTGGGTGCAACCGTCTGGATTACTGAAATTGACCCAATCTGCGCCCTTCAAGCAGCTATGGAAGGATATCGTGTAGTCACTATGGATGACGCTTGTGATCAAGCGGATATTTTTGTAACCGCGACTGGTAATCTGAGGGTGATCACGCATGACCACATGCTGAAAATGAAGGATCAGGCGATTGTTTGTAATATTGGACATTTTGATTCGGAAATCGATATTGCATCGGTGCAGAAATATCAGTGGGATAATATCAAACCCCAAGTGGATCATGTCATATTCCCGACAGGGCGCCGTATCATTGTTCTAGCGCAAGGTAGATTGGTGAACTTGGGATGCGCAACTGGGCACCCTTCCTTTGTGATGTCGAGTTCTTTTACCAATCAGGTATTGGCGCAGATGGAATTATGGCGGAGTCGAGAAAATTACCAAAAGAATGTTTATGTTTTGCCAAAACATCTGGATGAAAAAGTGGCGCGCCTGCATATCGGGAAGCTGGGAGTGAAACTTACTGAATTGACAGATGAGCAGTCAAAATATTTGGGTCTCAACAAAAATGGCCCCTATAAACCAGAAATGTATCGATATTAATCATCCATTCTGCGTCTTAAATGGGGGATGCATTGTTTAAAAATGATTCTCCCATTAAGAAAAAACCTGTAATAAAACCAAGATGATTGATATCAATGTCGATTTGATAATTCTGTATTTGTAGACTTGTAAAGATGGAATCACAAAAAAAATTCTCTCCTACTTTCAGTTTTGAGCTTTTTCCACCTCAAACTTCCCAAGGCGTTGAAAAACTACGATTAGCACGTCAACAACTGGCCCAGTATAATCCTAAGTTTTTTTCTGTGACTTTTGGCGCAGGTGGTTCGACTCGTGAACGGACACTGGAAACCGTATTGGAAATTCAAGCGGAGGGGCATGTCGTTGCGCCGCATCTTTCTTGCATTGGTTCGACCCAGCAGAATATTCGAATGATTCTGGAAAAGTATCATCAAGCAGGTATCAGCCAAATCGTTGCATTGCGTGGCGACTTACCATCAGGAATGGCACAGGCAGGAGAATTTCGTTATGCGAGCGAGTTGGTGGCTTTTATCCGCCAGGAATTTGGATCTTCGTTTCATATTGATGTCGCGGCTTACCCGGAATATCATCCGCAAGCGCGATCTGCGCAAGTGGATTTCGGAAATTTCAAGCATAAAATTGAAACCGGCGCCAATTCCGCGATCACGCAATATTTCTATAATGCTGATGCCTATTATCATTTTGTTGAATCCTGTGAATTAGCTGGTTTGAATATTCCTATTGTTCCCGGAATCATGCCAATTAATAAATTCTCTCAATTGGTCAGATTTTCAGATACTTGTGGTGCTGAAATCCCCCGTTGGATTCGTAAGAAGTTAGAGGGTTATAGCGATGATAGTGCATCTATACAGGCTTTTGGGCTGGATATCGTCACCGATCTTTGTGAGCGATTACTGAAGGCAGGCGCACCCGGACTGCATTTTTATACGTTAAATTCAGCCAACTTAACATCACTCATATGGCAACGCCTTAATCTTAAAAGAAATACCGATTAGTCCACGTTTCCTTGTTTTTATTTGTAAACAGTATAATTGTCAATCAAGTAAACGCATGTTTATGCAGTATATGTAATGAAACTGGAACGATCTTTTTCCTGATTTCCCCAGCCGGTATATAATGCGCATCCATATTCTGATTAAAATAAAAAAGCACGAGGTTTCGAAATGAAAGAGATAAAAACTGACTCTGATAAATCGACTGCAGAAGTATCAGTCTCGGAAACAATTGTTTCAGATGTTTCAACGATGGATGCTTGTGTCGCGCATGCTCAGGAAGTTAAGGCCACCCAGCTGGAACGCATCAAAAACAAAGACTATGATTTTGCACCCGAATTTAAAGACATGACAATTCAGCTTTATTTATTGGGTGTGATGTGGAGATTCGTTGAGGGTTTGGGAAACGCAGATGATGCGCGTGAATTGGCCTTTGCAGCTTTAGGAACACTGTTGATACAAGACGGACTGCATAAACAGAAAATAGCTAAGCGTATTGAATTTCTGAAAAAAATGTCCAAAGTTGAAAATAATCATGACGCCTTGGCTGTGGCTATCGGCTATGAATCTGAGTCTGGTGATAACAGTCTGGCAGAAGTATTTGACCATTATATTGATGATATGCAGGTTTCAGGTGCCTTTTGGCGATTGTATGATCGTGGCAGAAAAATCATGCTTTATGGTGGTTTATTGATAGCCTTTGTGGTGATCTGGTTTGTAACATTATTTATGCCGGGAAATAGTGCAATTGCGATTCTTGCGGCCGGACTCATTGCAGCGGCGCTTTTTGTCATACCGGTATTCTTGATTGGTATCTATATGTATCGCACAAGAATTAAAAAAGTAAAAGAATTGAGTTAGTTTTGGTACGTTATGGGTATCTCTATTACGATCCAGCATATAACAACAAAAAATTAAGATTAATTGATTAAACCGGCTGCTAGCGTAAAAATGAGTGCGCATATTATAGATGGTAAGAAAATAGCCGAGTTGGTACGTACCGAATGGAAATTACGTGCTGAGAAACTGATTCAGTCAGGCAAAAAACCGGGATTGGCAGTGATTATTGTTGGAGACAATGCTGCATCGGGTATTTATGTCAGAAATAAAGTAAGAGCTTGTAATGAAATCGGTATTTACTCTGAGGTACATGCTTTTCCGGTGAGTGCTCAACAAAATGAAGTATTGAATTGTATTCAGGCACTCAATGAAAACCCGAATATCCATGGTATTTTGGTTCAATTACCACTCCCTCCTCATTTTGAGAACAACCAGGTTATTAGTTCCATCGCTGTTGGGAAAGATGTGGATGGGTTTCATCTTTACAATGTTGGCGCGTTAGTGACCGGAAATGCCGTATTCTCACCTTGTACGCCTTACGGTGTGATGATGATGCTGGAAAGAAACCATATTCCAATCGCAGGTCAACATGCGGTAGTGGTCGGGCGTAGCAATATTGTTGGTAAGCCCATGGCGTTTATGTTATTGGAGCAAGGTGCCACTGTGACCATTTGTACCTCGAAAACACGTGATTTATCTCAATTTACAAAAAATGCTGATATTCTGGTAGTAGCAACAGGAAAGCCCCGCATGATTACTGCTGAGATGGTAAAGCCTGGTGCCGTAGTGATTGATGTGGGCATTAATCGATTACCCGATGGGAAACTCTGCGGTGACGTTGATTATGAGTCCGTTAAGGACATTGCCGGATATATTACGCCGGTTCCGGGAGGCGTAGGCCCTATGACCATCACGATGCTGTTATGTAATACCATTCTGGCTGCTGAACGTGCGCAAGCTGATAGTTAAATAGATAAGTAAGTTAAATTTTGATGGGTGTGTTCGAACATGGGATTACAACCTGATATAGATCCACAAGAAACACAGGAATGGCTGGATGCGCTGGATTCAGTCATCGTCAGTGCCGGTGGGGAGCGTGCTCATTTTCTACTGGAAAAATTAATTGAGAAAGCCCGCCGTTCGGGTGCCTACTTACCCTATAGCGCCACAACGGCTTATATCAATACCATTCCAACCGGTAAAGAAGAACGCTCGCCAGGCAGCAATGCGATAGAACATCGTATCCGCTCGTATGTCCGCTGGAACGCCATGGCGATGGTATTGCGCGCCAACAGAAATACCAATGTTGGCGGCCATATTGCCAGTTTTGCATCTGCGGCAACGCTATATGACGTCGGGTATAACCATTTCTGGCATGCACCGTGTGAAACGCATGGCGGGGATTTGGTCTATGTGCAGGGACATTCTTCTCCGGGTGCTTATGCTTATGCATTTCTTTCCGGAGAGTTAAGTCAGGAACAACTGGATAATTTTCGCCAAGAAGCTGGCGGTAACGGTTTGTCTTCTTATCCGCATCCTTGGTTGATGCCTAATTTCTGGCAATTTCCAACAGTCTCAATGGGTCTTGGGCCGCTGATGGCTATTTATCAGGCACGCTTCATGAAGTATCTGGGCAGCCGGGGATTGGTCAATACCGATGGCCGTAAAATCTGGGCCTTTATGGGTGACGGTGAAATGGATGAGCCCGAGTCACTCGGTGCTATTTCATTGGCATCACGCGAGAGTCTGGATAATTTAATTTTTGTGGTCAATTGTAATCTTCAACGGCTGGATGGTCCGGTACGGGGAAATGGCAAAATCATCCAGGAACTGGAAGGCGCTTTTCGTGGCGCTGGCTGGAATGTGATCAAGGTGATCTGGGGTTCTTACTGGGACTCATTGCTGGCTAAAGATACTAAAGGGCTATTGCAAAAACGTATGATGGAATGCGTGGATGGTGAATATCAGAATTTTAAAGCCAGAGACGGTGCCTATGTACGCGAGCACTTTTTTGGTAAGTATCCGGAGTTATTGGAAATGGTCGCCAATATGTCGGATGATGATATCTGGCGGTTAAATCGGGGAGGGCATGATCCTTATAAAGTTTACGCGGCCTATGCGACGGCAGTAAAACATACCGGTCAGCCGACTGTGATATTAGCCAAAACCATCAAAGGTTACGGTATGGGTGAAGCCGGTGAAGCACAAAACATCACGCACCAGCAGAAAAAGATGGGCACCACTTCATTAAAGGCTTTCCGCAAGCGTTTTGGTCTGGATATTCCGGATGACAAGATCGACGAGATACCTTATCTCACCTTAGCCAAGGACTCACCGGAATTTGCGTATATGCAAGAGCGCCGCCAAGCGTTAGGTGGCACTTTTCATCGTCGCAAAACCAGTGCGCAGGCATTGCAGATACCGCCCCTGTCAGCTTTTGAATCGCTACTGAAGGCCAGCGGAGAAGGGCGCGAATCATCAACAACCATGGCTTTTGTACGTATTCTGAATATCCTGGTTAAAGATAAACAGATAGGGAAGCATATTGTTCCGATCGTGGCAGATGAGTCGCGTACCTTTGGCATGGAAGGTATGTTCCGGCAGCTCGGTATCTGGTCATCCATGGGGCAATTGTATACACCGCAGGATGCCGATCAGCTGATGTATTACAAGGAAGACAAACACGGACAGATTCTGCAGGAAGGTATCAACGAAGCAGGCGCCATGTCATCTTGGATCGCTGCGGCGACGGCTTACAGCACGCATGGTATTCAGATGATTCCGTTTTTTATATTTTATTCCATGTTTGGTTTTCAGCGTATCGGCGACTTAGCGTGGGCCGCCGGGGATATGCGCTGCCGTGGTTTTTTGCTGGGAGGAACGGCGGGACGTACGACATTGAATGGTGAAGGGTTACAGCATGAAGATGGGCATAGCCATATTGTGGCTTCAACAATTCCCAATTGTGTATCGTATGACCCCGCATTTGCGTATGAGCTGGCTGTCATCATCCAGGATGGATTGCGCCGTATGTACCAGGAACAAGAGGACATTTATTATTACATCACGGTAATGAATGAAAACTACCCCCATCCTGAAATGCCGGTTGGGGCTGAAAAAAACATACTGAAGGGCATGTATTTGTTCAGCGAAGGCAGCAAGAACAGCAATAAATCCCATGTACAGTTACTCGGTGCTGGTACTATTCTGCGCGAAGTGATTGCGGCGGCTGCAATGCTCAAAAAAGAATATCACGTGAATGCCGATATCTGGAGCGTAACCAGCTTTAATGAATTAAGACGTGAGGCATTGAGTGTAACACGCTGGAATATGTTGCATCCGGCTCAACCAGCGAAAGTGTCGCATGTGGAAGACTGTCTCAAAGGACGCGAAGGGCCTGTGGTAGCTGCCACTGACTATATGAAAATTTATGCGGATCAGATTCGTGAATTTGTCCCTGGGAGATATCGTGTTTTGGGAACGGATGGCTTCGGACGTTCTGATACACGGGAAAAATTACGTCATTTCTTTGAAGTTGATCGATTTTATATTACGGTTGCAGCACTTAAAGCGCTATCTGAAGAGGGAAAGATCTCGAGTCAACAGGTTGATCAAGCCATACAAAAATATGGTATCGATCCAGAGAAGCCTAACCCGGCAATCAGTTAACCCGGAGCAATATGAGGAAAGCACGTGGCTGAATTAAAAAAAGTATTCATCCCAGATATCGGTGATTTCAAAGATATTCCTGTGATCGAGATACTGGTCAAAGCAGGCGATGAAGTTAAAACAGAAGATTCATTGATTACACTGGAATCGGACAAAGCGACTATAGAAATCCCATCTCCATACTCTGGTGTGATCAAAGAGCTATTTGTTAAAGCGGGCGATAAGGTATCTGAAGGTACAGTAATATTAATTATCCAAATTTCAAATAATGCTCCTGTGGAAACTTCTCATCAAGCTGCTGAGAATGCGCCTATTCAAAAAGATATTGCTGTTCAACCTGAAATAGAAGTCAAGGAAGCTGCTACTCAGCCAATACAAAACTTACAGCAAAATGCATCACCTGTAATCAATACTTTTTCTAAAGCGCATGCCAGTCCATCTATCCGCCGTTTTGCGCGGGAATTGGGTGTGAATTTGGATTTGATTACGGGTAGCGGGCCTAAACATCGTATTCTTAAAGAAGATGTGCAAGCTTATGTAAAAACAGAATTGTCAAAATCTCGCAGCAATGGAACCGGATTAGCGCTTAATTTATTGCCCTGGCCGCAAGTTAATTTTGCTAAATTCGGTCCGATCGAGTTAAAACCTCTGACACGCATCAAACAGATTTCAGGCGCCAATTTGCATCGGAACTGGGTGATGATTCCGCATGTGACTCAGTTTGATGAAGCGGATATCACAGATTTGGAGACTTTACGCAAAGAATCCAATGAAAGCGCTAAAGAAAATAAAGTGAAACTGACACTGACACTACTGGCTTTTCTGATGAAAGCGCTCATTGCTCCTTTGAAAAAATTTCCGGAATTTAATGCATCACTCGATAATAATACCGACGGCGAAGTCAACCTGATCATCAAGCACTATTATCATATCGGATTTGCTGTTGATACGATCAATGGATTGGTTGTTCCTGTTATTAAAGATGTTGATCAAAAGGGCGTGATTAGCATTGCTGAAGAATTGACCAGACTTTCCATACTGGCGCGTGAAGGCAAGTTAAAGCCCACGGATATGCAGGGCGCAAGTTTTACCATCTCTAGCCTAGGTGGAATTGGCGGTACAGCATTTACACCAATTATCAATGCACCTGAAGTTGCTATTCTGGGTGTTTCAAAAGCCAGTATCAAGCCGGTTTATCGCGATAACCAATTTGTGCCACGGCTGATGCTTCCTTTATCACTTTCCTATGATCATCGGGTTATTGATGGCGCAACTGCGGCGCGTTTTACGACGCATTTATCAGAAGTGTTGACGGATATGCGTCTGGCTTTATTATAAAAATATGGCTGATATTTCACAGAAAATAAAATGTGATTTTTATACTGACATAGGTGGTAACTATCGATAAGTTTCCTCTGTTTGGTATTTATGGTGGCACATTTGATCCCATTCATTATGGCCATCTGCGTATTGCTGAAGAGTTGCTTGATATCATCAACTTGAAGCAAATCATTTTTGTTCCTTCTGGCGCGCCTCGCTTACGTGTTGCTCCTGCCACATCAAGAAATCACCGTGCTGCCATGGTACGTTTGGCAATCCAGGATAACAACATGTTTGCGCTGGATAAACGTGAAATCAATCGTCCTGGCGTAAGTACGACAGTTGAATCACTATGTGAGTATCAACACGAATTAGGGAAAAATACAGCACTTTGCTTTATATTAGGGATAGATGCATTTGTAAAAATAAATCAGTGGCATAGCTGGCGTGAATTGTTCAATCTATGCCATATGATCATTGTTGGGCGTCCTGGTTATACGTCCATCAATGATTATCAAAATCTGCCTGCAGATGTCAGAAAAGAATTTATTGCACGTCGTGTTTTGCATGCCAGCGATTTAGGGCTTCAGATTAATGGCTTCATCTATACCGCACAAACATCACTGTTGGAAATATCAGCTTCGCATATACGATCATTGATAACTGCCGGAAAAAGTACACGTTATTTGCTTCCAGAAATTGTCTCTGATTACATTAAATCCAATTATTTATACGTTGAAAAAATATGAATCCGGAAAAGCTTGTGAATACCATTGTTGATGCACTTGAAGATATTAAAGCCTATGATATTGATATAATTAATGTTTCAAAAATAACTTCCCTGTTTGAATATATCATCATTGCCAGTGCAAGTTCTACGCGCCAGACAAAATCACTTGCAAATAATGTGCAAGAAAGAGTCAAAGCTGCGGGGGGAACAGTGTATAGCGTGGAAGGTGAACAAACAGGAGAATGGCTGCTTGTGGATTTGGGGGATGTGATTGTACATATCATGTTGCCGGTTGCACGTGAATACTACAATCTGAAGGCACTATGGTCTGGGAAAAATTGATACAGTCACTTATGCAGGAAAATGGCTGAAATGTAAGCTATTCTGATCCTATTTCATTATGAAATTTTTCATACTTGCAGTTGGCAACAAGATGCCGGATTGGATTAGAGCTGGTTATTCCGAGTATATCAAACGCTTGCCACGTGAAATAACAGTCAATTTAATTGAAGTTAAGCCTGAGAAACGTGTCAGTGGCAAACAAACCGAGCAACTGTTATTTGCGGAGTGTCAACGAATTCGTGCAGCATTGCCATCCGATTGCCAGATCGTAGTTCTTGATGAAAATGGACAGCAATGGACGACTGTAAAATTTGCCAGTGTCATAAAACAATGGGCAGTAGATAGCGGTGCTATCGCGTTTATTATTGGCGGAGCAGATGGATTACATAACGATATCAAGCATTCTGCAAATGAAATGATCGCGTTATCGAAATTAACCTTGCCCCATGGTCTTGTTCGTGTGCTTTTGGCAGAACAACTCTATCGTGCTGTCTCGATTATCAAAGGCCATCCCTATCATCGGGCATAAATCCTTTTCATTCGCTTGCTGATTTAGAATTCTATTGATGAGATATACTGCCGGATTTTACATATTCGATTTTTAGAGACTTTATTATCACGATGTTTTCTGACAACCAAATATACCTTGCTTCAAGAAGCCCTAGAAGGCGTGAATTATTGAAGCAAATCGGTGTGAAATTCAATCTTTTATTGATGCGTGAAACGCTCGGACGCCCTATTGACATTGATGAACAACCGCTTATTGATGAAACCCCGACGGATTATATTTATCGCATTGTTCAATTCAAAGCAAATGAAGGATGGAAGCGGATAGCGCAACGTAAGTTCCCATCCTTACCCGTACTAGTCGTAGACACAATTGTCACCCTTGACGGATGTGTTTTAGGCAAACCGAAAGATATCGCACAAGCTGAAGAAATGTTAACGACATTGTCAGGACGATCACATCAAGTTCTAACAGCAATTGGTATTGGCATCAAAGATAAGATACAGGTGAGATTATCGACATCAACAGTAAGATTTCGTGACATCAATGAGCGAGAAATTCATAAGTATTTGACGCAGAATAATAGCTTAGATAAAGCGGGCGCCTATGCCATTCAAGGCATGGCTGCTGCATTTATCGTCGAAATATCAGGCAGCTACAGTGGAATAATGGGATTGCCTCTGTATGAGACAGCACAATTGTTAGAAGAAAGCGGGATAGAACTTTTTCCACGATGATCAATTGTTTTAACCTGATAAGCCTATAAATAAAAACACTTAAATCTTTTAAGAATAATTTTTATTACTACTATGAACAATGAAATCCTTGTCAATATCACGCCACAAGAAACCAGAGTCGCAATCTTAGAACAAGGTGTTACGCAAGAGCTCCATATTGAGCGAACGAGTGGTCGTGGTATCGTAGGAAATATTTACAACGGACGGGTTAGTCGGGTTTTGCCTGGCATGCAATCTGCTTTTGTGGATATTGGACTGGATCGGGCAGCATTTTTACATGTTGCAGATATTTGGAATTCAAATCAGGATAGTAATAATATTCAACCCATTGAGAAGCTGTTGTACGAAGGCAATAGTATTCTGGTACAAGTGATTAAAGATGCAATTGGTAGCAAAGGAGCGCGACTATCTACCCAAATAAGTCTGGCAGGCCGTTTGCTGGTTTATTTGCCGCAAGAATCTCATATTGGTATTTCTCAACGTATTGAGGATGACAGCGAACGAGAGTTACTACGTGAAAAATTACAGCAAATCCTACCTACGGAAGAAAAGGGTGGTTACATCATTCGGACAATGGCTGGAACGGCGGATGAACGTGACTTGCGCGCCGATCTCGAATATCTGCATAAGCTGTGGTATGACATTCAACAGAAATCTGTAACTATCGCAGCACCCGTAATGCTCTATCAAGATCTGGATCTCAGTCACCGGGTGCTACGGGATTTTGTGGATGAAGATACCGCACGAATTCTGGTGGATTCCCGCGAGAATTATCAGCGACTTGTGAAATTCGCGCAAAATTATATGATTTGTATTGCTGAGCGTATCACTTTATATACTGGAGATCGCCCACTATTTGACTTGTATGGCGTTGAAGAGGAAATTGAAAAATCTTTGGCTAAACGCGTGAACTTAAAATCAGGTGGATATCTGATTATTGATCAAACCGAAGCACTGACTACTATGGATGTAAACACGGGTGGATTTGTCGGTGTGCGTAATTTCGATGACACCATTTTTAAAACAAATCTTGAAGCAGCTCAGGTAATTGCAAGACAGCTTCGCTTACGTAATCTCGGTGGAATTATTATCATTGATTTTATTGATATGGATTCCGATGAGCATAAAAATGCGGTATTAACAGAATTCAATAAAGCCTTACTGAAAGATCGTACACGTATCACAGTCAATGGATTCAGTACGCTTGGATTAGTTGAGATGACGCGCAAGCGTACTCGGGAAAGTCTCGCACATGTGCTTTGTGAGCCCTGTCCAACATGTCAAGGACGAGGAGAAATTAGAACCGCGCAAACGATTTGCTATGAGATTTTACGTGAATTACTTCGAGAATCGCGGCAATTTGAGGCTAACGAATTTCGTATTCTGGCGTCGCAACAGGTGATTGATTTGTTTCTGGACGAAGAATCTCAAAGCTTAGCCCAGTTGGGGGATTTTATAGCAAAACCAATCAGTCTGCAGGTTGAAGAATCATACACACAAGAACAGTATGATGTAATATTAATGTAGCATAAAAAATTGAACCAGATTCAGCTTGATTTCGCAGATACCTTAGATGTAGTAACTGTTTGATCAAATGGAACCCGGTTCAAATCAGATGAGCTTTTTTCGTCGTTTCTTTATTAGTATTATTATTTATTGGCACCTAATTTTATTAAGTGTTAATAGGCGTTATTGGAATCTGAATTTAACTTTGCTTTAATTTTTTGATTACCTTGTTGATCAGGCGTATCTGTTGAATTGGCATATTCATGTTTCAGCAAGTCTGCTGCTATTTTTCGATGGAAAGTAGCTTGTTTTAAAGCTTCTCCAGCAGCTTCTTCGTAATACCGGATATTAGCCGTAGCGTGTGATTTAAAATCTTGTCCTTGTCGGCCATAGTAGTAGCTATGATCCTCATATTCTTCTAGCGATTCCTTTTTTTCTTCAGCTTTGGCTACCATTTCTTTGGCCAAAGTGTCGTAGTGATTTGCCAGCTTATCATGATCACTATACGTTTTAGCATTGTGTGCAATTTTATTATCTGTATTTTGTGTTTCTAATTGTGCACAGGCAACCAATAAAGAAAGTATAGGCAGAACTAAAAGATATTTTCCGAATTTTGTGCTCATGATAGTAATGACTCCAAGTGAAATGATATGGTGTGCATCATATCTTGGTCAACACTACGATGTATATTAGGGAAACTCTGGTTTTCTACTAAGGGAAACTATTAGGTAAAGGCTTGTTGATAGTAAATATGCCTACTTGAACTTAGGGTGAAGTTTCTTAATGTTCTTCGGCGATCCAGCGTGTCGCATAACGTATCAAATCGGCACCATCTTTCAAATTTAATTTAATTCGAATATTAAAACGATGTGTTTCAATCGTTTTAATGCTGCGGCAAAGTAATTTGGCGATTTCCTGACTGCTATGTCCTTGCCCAATCATGTGTAGCACTTCAAATTCGCTTGGAGTGAGTGTATTGATTAATTGCTCAGGCTCTGAACCTCCCGTTGCGATTCGTTTCAGTAACATCTCATGCATTTGCTTGCTTAAATAAACATTACCCTTTAATACCTCGCGGATAGCGGCTAGCAAGATTTCACCAGGTTCTTGTTTCATGACATAACCGCGCGCACCAGTCCGTAGAGCGCGTTCTGCATAAACTGATTCATCATGCATGGAAATAAAAAGTACGGGAAGTGTAGGAATCAGAGCATGTATGCTTTTTATTACTTCGAAACCAGATACTGTTTTGAGAGTGACATCTAATAATACAATATCGACAGGATCATTTTTCTTGAGTATTGTCAGTGCCTCATTACCGTCACCCGCTTCGGCAAATACTTCCAGATCTGGTTCCAGATTAATGAGCATCGCCATGCCATGGCGTAACATGGCATGGTCATCTACCAGCATTATTTTTGCTTTCGCAGTTGACATATTCGGCTTAAGCCATCCGCATTTCTAAGCGAACTTCCGTACCACCTTCGCTACGCGATAGGAATTCCAGCTTTGCACCTAATTGCTTTGCACGATACTGCATAATTTTAATGCCCATTCCAGATATTGTTTTATGATGGGTATCAATCCCAAGAAAGCCGCTACCATCATCACAAATTGACAAGCACAGTACTCCCTCTTCGAAGATCAATGATATGGTTATATGTTGTGCTTTACCGTGACGTATTGCATTATTGGCAGCTTCTTGAGCAATTCTATATAGATTAAGTGCAAGATTATTATCATTAATAACAATGCTATTTTTACATGAAAAATTACAAAGAATACTGTAAGTTGTTGTTATTCTCGTCGCAAGTGCTTGTAATGCCGGTATCAAGCCATTAGCTTCCAGTTCAAACGGTAGTAATCCTTGAGCGAGCTGTCTGATCTGTATAACCGCAATCTGCGCTTGTGAAGCAATAGAAGCGGCTACTGTTGCCATACTCTCATTTCCCTCGGTAAAAATTTTCTTTTCCAGTGCTCTCGCCTGATAACCGATTGCGGCTATTTGCTGCCCGAGATTATCGTGCAATTCCTGCCCGATTGTATGGGCTTGTTCTTCTGCTACAAATACCAGTGCCTGTTCTAAGCGCTTGCGTTCAAGCCAACTCTCCAAGTCACTTGCAATGGCATTGATAAGTTTCTGTTCTTCCAGTACCAGGAATGGCTTATCTGCCGGATAAAACACACGTAATTGACCACAAATCTTACCGTTAACGTTGATCGCAGACCAGCAAGTACATGCGGGATCCCGGTCAGCACGTCGTTGATCGCGTGCTCTGGCAACGATTTTAGTTTTTGATTGCAATGGGTGTGCAAAACCTGGATTATATTTCCCGGACATGAATTGCCAGCCATCTAATTCGATGACTGCTGTGGCAATTTCAGGGAATTGCACAGCAGGTATCAGATGTTCAAAAATATTCTGACAGACATTATCGATTGATGATTCCACGCCAATGCCACGACGAATGTCATAGAGACAAGTGATTTCCTTTAAGCGCTCACGCAGTAATTCATCAACCTGCTTGCGCTCGAGCCATTTCGCCAAATCATCCGCAATGGCATCAATGAGTCTTTGTTCTTCCAGCACTAAGAATGGCTTATCTTCTGGGTAGAACACACTCAAATGACCACAAACTCTGTCATTAACACGGATTTTAGATTGTAAAACGAATCCGATAGCATCGCCTTTTTTGTAGCACTCCAAACATACTTTGTCGTCGATAATAATCGTTGATTGCAGTTTGTTTGTAAGACTCTGACTTTGACTCTGATTCCTGGAAGTGAATCGTTTACTATTGAATTCGATGACGGCGGTAGCAATTTCCGGGAATTGCATGGCGGGTATCAAATGCTCAAAGATATGTTGGGAAACATCATCCATTGACAATTCCAATCCCATGCCACGACGAATTTCATAGAGGCAAGTGATTTCCTTCAGACGCACGTGCAGTAATTCTTCGACTTGTTTACGTTCAAGCCATCTTGCCAGATCGCTCGTGATGGCATCAATAAGTCTTTGTTCCTCCAGAACTAAGAATGCCTTGTCTTCAGGATAGAAAACGCTTAATCGGCCACATACTTGGCCATTGACACTAATTTCCGACTCTAATTCATGCGCTAAACTCTGGTTCTGATTAATGGAGGTGATCCGCCTTCCATCAAGCTCTATCATAGCGGAGGCGTGATCTGGGTATTGCATGGCGGGTATCAGATGTTCAAAAATCTGCTGACAAACGTTATCTACTGATAATTCCAACCCAATGCTACGGCGAATCTCGTAAAGACAAGTGATTTCCTTCAGGCGTTCGCGCAATTCACCTTCTTTATGACTCAGTTCAATGGAAAACTGCTCAGCTATTTCCTTGGCATAGCGGGCTTCTCTTTCTGATTTAATCAGCTTACGGACAAACCAATTCAATAGCAGTATTTCAGCAATAATCAGTCCGGCTAAATAAAGAATAATAATTTTCAATTCTTCAGTAATCGGTCTGAATAACTCTTCTTCGTTCAATTTCAGAATCATGCCAAGACCGATAGCGCGCAGTGGTGCGTAAGCCTCAATTACCGGTACTTGACGATAATCCTTTACAGCGATTACGCCACTTTTTCCATCGAGCGCATAGCTGATCGGCAACACACCACCTTCCATGATACGTTTTAAGTACTTGAATTTTACACCGTCAATCTGGCTTATCAGACAAGCCATTTCCTGCTTGCCGTGTCCCGGCGGCGCACACAATATGAACTCTCCGGTTTCACCGATCGATCTTATTTCACTAAACCTGCGAGTCAGTTGCGGTAGTGTGATCTCCGTTGTGATACTGCCAATATGGCGCATATCTTCATCCAGCACGTCTTTGCTGGTATGCAGAATAAACTGTCCGTCCCACACTAAAGACGTGTTGTTGTATTTATTCAGTGGCAACGATTGAGATTGGTTTTCAGAGAAATGACCTACTTGCGACAATACATTGCCGTGCATATCGTAAACGACCGCCGCAGAAAATTCTGCTTGTGTTAAGGAGTTGACATTTCGTGAAAGATCATGGAGTGCGCTATTGTTGTTCGATTGTGCATTGAGTTCCTGTATGGATTGAATCAGAAAAGGACGGTGAGCCAATGAATGAGTATCCGCCACGCCTTTTTCAATTTCACTTTCAATCAGCAGTGCTTTACCTTGCAAGGCAACATCCAATCCTCTGCCAAGTACAGATTCAATCTGTTGCCGCATCGCACTATAAACTGCGAGACCTGTCGTCAGAGTTAATCCTAACAAGAGTAGGCCGCCAACAATACTAATCTTGCGATCATCACGGGTTAAAAGCAAACCATTCTCCTTAATTGGGTTCTGAGTTTGTAGTTTATGTTGCTCAGATTATAAGCACAACAATCGAACAACTCCAGAGATTGAGTGGTTCTCAATAGATTTTTTTGATGGTAAGTAAATTGTAATCGCGCAATTAGGAAATAAAAAACTACATCCATTTTTTTCTTTTGAAGAAAATGAGTAAACCTGCACTAATCATAATAAAAATCGCCCATACAGCGGGATAACCCCAGCGCCATTTCAATTCCGGCATGTATTCAAAGTTCATACCATAAATACCGGCGATAAAAGTCAACGGTATGAAAATGGACGCAAAAATAGTCAGAATTTTCATCGTTTCATTCAGTTTGTTACTGATACTGGAAAGATAAATATCGTGCATGGCAGAAATTCTTTCCCGATAGGATTCCAGTGAATCCGTAACGCGCAGTACATGATCATAAACATCACCATAATAGCGCAGCGTCTTCTCATGTAACAAAGGAGTGTCTGCGCGCTGGATTGTTGCCAACAGCTCACGTAAAGGAGAAATATTGCGTTTCATGGAGATTAAACCACGCCGGATTTGCTGCACGGTTTGCAGCATTTCTCTATTGGAATTGAACAGTATATTGTCTTCCAAAGGATCAATGATTTCATCCAGATTATCTTCTACAACAAAATATTCATCCACAATGGTATCGAGAATCACGTACGCCAGATAATCACTGCCCAATTGCCGTAACCGGCCATTATGGTTTTGCAAATGACTGTAAATGGGATCAAATGTATCGTCGGCCTTTTCTTTAAATGTAACCACATAATTGGCCAATAATAGAATACTGATTTGCTCATACTGCAGACTAAAGTTTTTCCCCTGATTAAGACTGATGCCCTTGATCACCAAATAAAGAAAATCATCGTATTCCTCCAGCTTGGGGCGCTGGTGCGTACTTAGAATATCTTCCAACACCAAAGGATGAATATTTAATTCCTGGCCGATACTTTCCACGATATGGATATCGCTTAACCCATCCACATTTACCCAGGTGATCAGCTCGGCGTTTCTTAGCTGCTTCAATTCTGAAATGGAATTAATTTCCTGCCGTATCAATGTATCAGCGTTGTATTGTGTCACTGAAATTTTACATTCTGACTCATGCTTTTTCCCAATATGGATCAATGTTCCTGGCGGAAGTCCGGATTTGTCGGCTGCACTGCTGAGAACTGTTTTGCCTGTCTGCTGATGCAAGTGGCGTCCTGGCGGTAAAGTAGGATTCATATAAAAGCTTGCCTGAGATAAATAACCAAGGTGCTTATTCTAAGGGCTTTATTGACAGTTAGAGAGAGTAACTAGAGAAAATACGTGGAAAAAATATGACTGATCATTAAAGATCAGGAAAGAGGTAGGTGCTGTTAAATAACCTGGAGGCGTATCAGGAAATATTCTATTCAGGGTATTTAGAGAGATCAGACTTACTGAGATAATCGATTTGATTTGCAATTTTGCCATTTTGTAGAGAACACCAATCCTGCCAGACTTTATGGGCTTCTTCTACATCACTGAATGTCCAGAGTACCACGCCATCTTCAGTCATCAGTGTTGCCATTTTGTTCGGCCATTCTTTGATCAAGCAATACATAACTTTCTCCTTAATTATTAGTAGCAGCGTGATAAAGCTTAAACGCTCAATGTGAAGATCTGATGACAGAGATATGAAGAATTAATGACAATGCATGTATGATATGGCATTAAACATTTATTAATGGCATGCTGTTAATCGAAGTATTACTGATAGGTATATGGCGTTTTATCGTTCTCCATTTCTTACAAGGAGTTATTTATGAACAGAATCAATTATATTCAATTAAGTGCTTTAATAGCGCTTATATCAATTACCGGCTGTGCAGCGAACAGCAATCCTAACAATCCTTTGGGCACGGTAGACCGAGGTTTGTCGACGGTTGAAAGTGCAGCGCAAAGTAGCAAGCAGGTACTGGATGCGGGTGCAGCAGTTGCTAATAATCCGGCAGGAATCAATCAAATTGGTTTGGTGGATATTTTGGTTCACCGCTTAGGCGTATCCCCACAACAGGCATTGGGTGGTGCTGGAGCGATTTTTCAAGTGGCTCAAGGTAATATGAATCCGCAAGCATTTACCACGTTATCTAAATCTATCCCGGGAATGGATACCATGCTGGACGCAGCGCCTGCCATGTCTGGAGCCGGTTTATCATCTATGATGGGAAATTCAAATAATACATTAGGCAGTGTGGCCGCACTCGCTGCATCATTCCAGCAATTGAATCTCTCCCCTGATATGGTGGGTAAATTTATTCCCGTTGTAACAAATTATGTGAACAAAACAAGCGGACAGGCAACGGCCAATCTGTTGCAATCCGCGTTGGGTGCGCGTTGAGACTGGGAATTACTGAATCAAATGAATGGAGGAGGGGGCAATATTTGTACCCTACCTGCTAGCATTTGGATTGGAGATCACTTGTTTGCTGATTGTTGATCACTACGCATAATGGCATATGATCGCTGATATTTAACCATTTATCAGAAGTGCCAACTTCCAACTTACTCGTTTTGAGTAAATCGCTGGAAGCAAAAATGTAATCAATGTGATATGGCTTACTCGTGTTTCGATGCAGAAAAAAGGTTGGAGTAGTTTCTGCACCTTGTGCTTCTTTGTATTGGTGGTGATATATGCTCTCTAATCCAATTTCATTCAGTTCGGTCATGACGTCAGAATGACTCCACCACCTATCCGTTTTATCCCAGATTTTATTACTATTAAAATCGCCGAGTATTAGGGGGCGTTAACAATTAATGCAATTTCTGCAATAATTTGCCAATATATTGAATATGTGGGTAAATTAATGATGACTAGGAATGTGTTGATTGATGAGCAGTGGAAACGAATAGA
>Ga0136611_10000822_pt1 | contig 20925 bp, 17 predicted proteins | sample AntDrymUQ2232306_2_FD_106645 | JGI IMG/M metagenome (GOLD analysis project Ga0136611, IMG submission 106645) | Polar desert sand microbial communities from Dry Valleys, Antarctica - metaG UQ223 (23.06) | ecosystem: Environmental > Terrestrial > Soil > Desert | place: Antarctica: Dry Valley...
GTGAGGCCGGCGATCGCGTCGACCGCGCGCTTGAGATCGTCCGGATCCGCATGCTTCGCGCGAACCAGTTCTGAGAGTTCGGCGTACGGCGGATCGATCGCGTAGAGCACCGGCGCGAGGATCGAGTCACGCCAGCCCTCGGTTCCCGTCGGCACGACCAGCAACGCGCCGCCGCGGCCATGCTGGCGCATCGAGGCGGCCAGCTGGATCAGTACCGCGGTCACGCCGGACGCGGAGCGATGATCGATCGCTCCGGTGAGTGACGCCACCAGGTCCGGGCAATCCGGAATCAGCCGGCCGACGCCTTCGTCGACGATCTTGATCTGGTCGCCTTCCAGTACCGCGACGTTCACGAACTTTCCGAACGGCTCCGAGCGATGCTTGACGACGATCAGGCCGGAAGCCACCACCTCGACGACGAGGCAGAATGCCGGCACCTCACGCGTCGTGCCCCACACGAAAAAGTCGTGGCCTTCGCACCACACGCCGAGATGAATGCCGGGACGCTCCACCGCCGGCGCAACCTTCGACAGCACTGACGGCGCGAGCGGCAGTCGCGACCCGAACACCAGCGAGTGGCGCGCGAGCTCGGGCGGCAGAAACGCCAGCGAGATCTTCGGCGCCTGTCCTTCCTCGCGCCGCAGGCTCGCCCAGAAGGCGGCGTCGATGATCGTCTCGATCGCCAGCGGCGACGGCGTATCGCCGGCCACGGTGTCCGTGGCCCGCGCGGCGGCGATGTGCCGCGCGAAGTGGCCCTGGACCGAGTCCGTAACGAGGCGCGCGGCGGGGTAGGTAGGTACGGTCATCGTTCCTAGGATGCTTACAAAACCCGATCGGTCACCGACGATTTTGTCATACGGCGGGTCCCAGCCATGGGTATTCGGCCTGTTTTCGGCTGGCAGCGAACCTGCAGCGGGCCGATAAGACATGGTGGCCAAGCTGACCAGGTATGCACGTTACCTCGTGACCGCGATTTGGATCGTGGCCGGCGCCTGGCTGATGGGCGCCACCGCCGGCGAGGCCCGCACCGCCTGGCTGGTCACGCCAACGCCGCCCGAAGTGCTTCGCGACATCACCGTCCGCAACGTCAAAGACGACGAGGGCCGCAGCGCCACCTTCCGCATCCTGCTGTTCAGCGACGAATTCCGGTGGCGGATCAACTCCTACGACTCGCTCGAGCAGGGCGGCAATCGCCCGCAATTCACGACCGAAATGAAGGCCGTCCTTAACTCGGCGAGCGAAATCATCGCCGTCGGTGCAAGCTCCGAAGAAGTGCCGCCGGGGACGTCGTTCCCGCAAGGCCGCGCCCAGGAAGAGCGCCGGGCGGCGCGCCGTGCTGAGCGGATTGCCGTATGGGTCAGGGAAGCGTTGAATCGCCCGATCCCGGTACGCAAGCTCAATGTCGGTCACCACGCCCCGACCGGCAGCGACGACACCTCCGATCAACGCCGCATGGTGATCATCCTCGTGCTCGATCAGGACGAGAACACCAACATCGATCAGTCGCTGAAGTCGGCGATGGCCGGCGAGAGCGTGCGCGCGCCGATCTTCGAGGCGCTCCTGACCAAGTACTCACTCGGAAACGCCGACCGCTTCACCTGGGTGCCTTAGAGGGGACGGGCCACTAAAATGCTGATCAACGATGTCTTCGGGATGCTGGAAGACCTGCCGCGCACCCTGGCCGCGGGCTGGGCGACGTGGTTGTTCGTGGGATTGCTGCTGTCAGTGTGGCAGCGACGCGATAGCCGCCGGCTCGTCGTGCTCGGCCCGGGTAAGCGGCAGAAGTCGGGGGTGCGCCCGCCGTCGGGTGTCGGCGCACCGGCCCGGCCGCTGAAGAGCGTGCCGATGTCGTCGGGTGATGCGTTTGGAGAATTGGAAGCGCTGCTCGAGCCGCCGACCGGCTCGCATCGCATGCCCGGTGAAGCCTCGCCGGTGTTGACGGAGCCGTCGCGCTGCGCGGCCCCGGTTCTTGCCGCCCCGCAGAGCCTCCCCTAGAGCGCCAATAACAGTTTCTCGACCACCGCAGGATCGGCGGGCTTGACCAGGTGATGGTTGAAGCCGGCCTCCTTCGATCGCCGGCGATCCTCGCTCTGTCCCCACCCGGTCAATGCCACCAGCACCATCTGCTGGCCCCATGGCTGCTGGCGAATCAGCTTCGCCGTTTCGTGACCGTCAAGCATCGGCATGCCGATATCGAGAAACACGACGTCGGGAAGGAAGCGCTCCGCCTCCTTCACGGCGCCGGGGCCGTCATGCGCCAGGCGCGTTTCGTGACCGCTGATTGCGAGCAGCGCCGCGAGCGACTCGGCCGCGTCCTCGTTGTCGTCGACCACGAGGATCTTGCGCTGCGACGTCGGTTCGCCCGCGGATTGGTCGGCCTGCCCGGCGCTCGTGAGCCGCATCGCATCGATCGACGGAATCCGGACCACGAACTCGCTGCCCTGTCCCAATCCGGCGCTGTGCGCCGTCACCGTCCCGTGGTGCAACTCGACAATGCGCTTCACCAGCGAGAGGCCGATCCCGAGCCCGCTGCGCGCGCGCCCGCCGCGGCGGTCGGCCTGCAGGAACATCTCGAACACGCGCGGCAGCATCTGCGGCTCGATGCCGATCCCCGCATCGCGGACGCGGATCACCGCGTCATCGCCGTCCGCCTCGAACGCGATTGAAATCGGCTGGCCCCGCTCGCTGTACTTCGCGCTGTTGTTCAGCAGGTTGGCAAAGACCTGGGCGAGACGCGTGCGATCGGCGTTGACCAGGACCGGCTGCGGCGGCGCGATCACCAACACCGTCGGACCCGGTAGCCCGAGCTCCGGCGCGCTGGTTTCGACCGCGTCGCGGACGGCCATCGCCAGGTCGAACGGCTCGCAGCGCAACTCGATCTTCCCGGTCGTGATGCGCGCGACATCGAGCAAGTCGTCCACCAGCCTCACCATCTGGCCGACCTGGCGCTCCATGATGGCGAGCGCGGTCGCCGACTGCTCAGGGCTCTGCGCGGTGCGCAGGATGTGCAGGCCCGAGCTGATCGGCGCGAGCGGATTGCGCAACTCATGCGCGAGGGTGGCCAGGAATTCGTCCTTGCGGCGATCCGCTTCCTGCAACGCCTCTACCGTGCGGCGGCGCTCCGTGATGTCGATTGCCAGTCCATACAATCGTGTCGCCCTGCCGTCCGCAGCGTATTCGGCGCGGCCGCGCGCTTCCATCCAGCGCCATTCGCCGGTTCGTCCGTGCTGGAACTCGAACTCGATGTGGTAGTCCGAGCGCGCTTTCAGTGCGGCCTCGATGACGGCCGGCAGCCGGACGCGATCCTCGGGCCGGATATGGCCGAACAGCAACGCGCGATCGTAGCTCGCGTCGTCGCCAATACCGAACAGGTCGGCGAACTCTGGACTCCACCAGACCGTGTCGAGCACCAGGTCTCGCGTCCACGCGCCCATGCGGGCGGTGCTCATCGCCAGCTGCATGACGTCGCGATGTTCGCGAAGCGCCGCCGCTGCGCGGGAGCTTTCGACCGCGAACAGCGTGCGCTCGGCCACCTGCTCGAGGAGCCGCGCGTCGTCCTGTGACCATCGTCTCGGACCAGCGCCGGCCATCACCAGGATCGCCATCAGGCGACCGTCACGGAGAAGCGGCACGACGACCATTGCGATGATCCCCATCGCCGCGAAAGTCTGCTGCGCCATCGGTGTCTCAGTGAGCGGATCGCTCCGCACATCGTCGATCACCACGGTGCGTCCGGCGCGCAACTCGCCGGCGAGCAGCAGCCCGAAGGCCTCGAGCGGGTAGCGGCCGGCCACGCTCGGCACGTCCTTGGTGTAGCCGCGCGCGACCTGCAACGCGGTTTGATCGGCATCGACCTCGCCATATGCGCAGCGCGTGACGTTGAAGTGCACCCCGATGCGCGTGACGATCTCGCGCATGACGAGAGCGGGATCGGCCAGTCCGCGGGTCGCATCGTGAATGCCGACCAGCAGGCGCTGCGCTTCCTCGCTGCGCATCAGACTTTCTTCCCAGGCCTTACGCGTCGAGATGTCACGGACCGTCGTCGACGCCCCGATGATGTGGCTATCACGGTCGTGGACCGGCGAGATCGTGACCAGCGTGTGCACGCGCGAGCCGTCCTTGCGAATGCGCTCGACGTCGAGCTGCTCGACTCGTTCGCCGTTGCGCAGGCGCTCGAGGATCTGCCGCTCGCTGTCGCGCAACTCGGGCGGGACGATCAGGTGAATCGACTGGCCGATGGCGTCGTCGGCGCGCCAGCCGAGGAGCTTTTCGGCGCCCTTGTTCCAGGAGGTGATGATGCCGTCGAGCGTCGTGCTGATGATCGCATCTTCGGAAGAGGCAACGATCGCCGCGAGCAGCGATTGCGCTTCGATCTCGCTGGCGAGCATGAGATTACTGCTCGCGAGTTCCTCTTGCTGCTGCACCAACTTGCGCTGGGCGGCGCGCATCGCTTCGCCGAGCAGGACCACCGATGCGCAACTCAGCATGTAAACGACCAGGCCAACGATCTCGTTGAAACCGCCGTCGAGGTGGCCGTATCCGCCGCGCAAGATCACAGCGCCTGCAAACCAGCCGGCAAACGCCGTTAACAGCGCCGGTCCCCAACCGGCCGCCCACACCACGAAGGCGACCGCAGGGAACATAGTGGCCAGTGGGAAGGTGGTTCCGAGCCAGGGCGTCACCATGACGCGCAGGCCGATGGCGACGGCGACCGCCAGCAGCGCGGTGCCGTAGCGGGCCAGCAACGAAGGGGATCTAGGAGGCATTCAACCGCCGTGCTGCGTGATCCGCAGAAGGAAAGTGTAGAACAGTCGCACGTTCATTGTGGATTTTTGAGCTTCTTCAGTCGCCGCACTTCCTCGGGCGTGAGGTCGCGCCATTGTCCGGGTTTGAGACGGCCAAGGCCGATCGGCCCCATGCGAATCCGGCGCAAATCGCGGACCGGGAGGCCGACGGCGCTGCACATCTTGCGAATCTGGCGGTTGCGGCCTTCTCGAATCGTGATCGTCAGCAGGGTCGTCGGCCGGCCGCCCTTCACGGTCGTCCCGACGTGAATGTCCGCGGGTGAAGTTCGTCCGCCCTCGATGAACACGCCTTTGCGGAGCTTTTCGAGCGCGCGAGGATCGGGTGCGCCCATCACGATCACTTCGTAGACCTTGTCGATTTCGTGGCGCGGATGCATCAGCAGCGCCGCGAGGTCGCCGTCGGTCATCATCAGCAGCAGGCCTTCGGAGTCGTAATCGAGGCGCCCCACCGGATAGATGTAGGCGCCCTCGCCGATCAAATCTATCACCGTGCGGCGGCCTTCCGGATCGCTGCGCGTCGTCACGTAGCCCTTCGGCTTGTAGAGCACGATGTAGCGATGCGTGATGTCGGTCTTGATCCGCCGTCCGTCCACCTTGATCGCATCCTTGGCGGGATCCGCCTTGGCGCCGAGCTCGCGAACGGTTTCACCGTTCACCATCACGCGGCCCTCGAGAATCATTTGCTCGGAGGCGCGCCGGGACGCGATACCTGACGCCGATAGGATCTTCTGGAGGCGGACGTTCACTGTTTCATTATGTCGCGCCAGAACTGCGCGAGCCTCCACACTTCGGTCGAGGTGGCGGTGCGGTTCACTTCCGCGTGGGTAATCAGGCCGCTCAGCAGACCTTCGACGCGCGCCTTGCCTTTGAGGTGCTCGGCCAGCAGCACGGCCTCGACCGAGGGAATCACGTTGTCGTCGACGCCGTGGAGCAGGAAGACCGGCGCCAGCGGCGGCGTGGTCCGCTCAGGGGACAGCGACGGCATTGCGGGATGGTCCGTCAGCGCATCGGCGACCGGCGACAGGATGGGGCCGAGTTTGTCGACGGCACGATCGTTCACATATTGCATGTAGGTGCGCGACGGCTCCGGGAGCGTGGCCTGGTATTGCTTCATCGCCTCGAAAATCGGGATCGCCTTCGGCGGATCGGTGACGGCGAGTGACGATGCGAGCAGGAAGCCGTCGATACCCCTGGATAGCGCCGCCACCTGATCGCCCGGGACCACGCGATCGGCGAGATTCAGCAGCGTGACCGCCAGGCCGTAGTCGTGCGGCGGATGCACGCTCACATGATCGGCGCCGAGCACGGCCGAACTGCGCTTCGCTGATTCGAGATCGCCAATCACCTCGCCGGTCGTGAGGTAGTGCATCGCGCGCGCCAGATCGCCATGCCCGCCAAACGACATCACGAACGCGATGCGATCGCGGATCGACTCGCGGCCCGCGGCGACAATCGACAGGCCGCCGGCGAAGCTGATCCCGAGGACGCCGATCTTGCCATCGGTCCTGAATTGCGGCTGCTCGCTGGTCCACTTCACCGCGTCCTCGATCACATCGGTGACCTGCGGTGTCACCTTGAATCTCTGGAGATCGGGTGCGGCCACGGTCAGCACGCCGAATCCAGTCGCGGCAAGATCCTCCGCGAGTCCGACCAGCCGCGATTCGTTGATGCCGTCGCGGTGCACACCCGGCATCAGCAGGATGGTGCGCCGGGTCTGCCGGCCGGGGCGATAATAGCGGCCCGGCACCTCGCCGCCGCGTGTTGGCAGGGTGATATCCGGATCGCGGGTGACCGGGGTCGTTCGCCAGGATGCGAACGTCGCTGCGGTCCCGGGCAGGTCGGCGGCGCGAATGATCAAGCCGAGAGCGTCGAAATAAGGGAGCGCTGCGAGGCCGCCAATGATCAGGAGTGCGAGCGCGACTAGTAGGCTCGCCTTCCTCTTTGATAGCACGACCGAATGGTACACTGCGTGGTGAACCTTTGTGAAAAAGCTGGTGATTGCGATCGATGGCCCTTCGGGGGCGGGTAAAGGCACGCTGGCGCGGACCATCGCGGAGCGGCTTGGGTATCGGCACATTGATACTGGCGCGATGTACCGCGCCGTGGCGTGGAAAGCCGCTCAGGATGGCGTCTCGCTGGAAGACGACGCTGCGGTGTCGGCGCTCGCCGCCCGCGCCGCCTACGAACAGGCGGGCGAGAAAATCGTCATCGACGGCCACGATGTGACGCGGGCGATTCGCACGCCCGAAGTCGACAAGCTCGCCGCGTCGGTGGCCCGCCTGCCGCACGTTCGCGAGGTGCTCGTCGGCCAGCAGCGCGATCTCGGCCGCGGCGGCGGAGTCGTCATGGAAGGCCGTGACATCGGCACCGTGGTGTTTCCGGGCGCCGATCTCAAGTTTTATATCGATGCGTCCCCGGCAGAGCGGGCGCGGCGGCGGGCGGGGGACACAGCCCATACCGGCGGTCAGGCCAGTCTGGCCTTCGTGCAAAGTGAGTTGGTCGCGCGTGACACGGCCGACTCGACGCGCGCGGTTGCGCCGCTGTCGATGGCGCCGGATGCGATCTGCATCGACACCACGACGATGCCAATCGAAGTGGTCGTCAATCACGTGATGATCCAGGTGTTGGAAAAGCTTGACGATCTCGGCTCGTAGAGTTCGATTGCTGATTAGTTTTCGATTTCGGTCATGAATCCCGAACAGTTCCGTGCCGCCGGCCATCGCGTGATCGACTGGATTGCGGATTACCGCGCCGGCGTCGCGTCGCGCCCGGTGATCGCCAGAACCGCGCCGGGAGAAATCAAGCTGCAATTGCCCGCGACGCCTCCGCAACAGCCTGAGTCGTTCGACGCGATCATCAAGGATCTCGACGCGGTCGTCATGCCCGGTATCACCACGTGGCAGCATCCGCAATTCTTCGGCTACTTTCCCTCGAATGCGTTGCTGTCGAGCGTGCTCGGCGATTACGTCAGTAGCGGTCTCGGGGTCATCGGCCTGGCCTGGCAATCAAGCCCCGCCCTTACTGAAGTCGAGGAGGTCGTCACCGACTGGATGCGGCAAATGCTGGGCCTGTCCGGCGCGTGGAGCGGCGTGATCAACGACACCGCCTCGACCAGCACGCTGGTCGCCCTGCTGTGCGCGCGTGAGCGCGCGTCGAATTACAGTCTCGGACGGGGCGGCCTCCAGGAAGAATCGCAGCCGCTGGTCGTCTACGCGTCCGCGCACAGCCACAGTTCTGTCGACAAGGCGGCGCTGCTCGCCGGCTTCGGCAAAGCGCATGTGCGGATCGTCCCGCACGATGGATCATTCGCAATGCGTCCCGAATCACTCGACGCGATGATCACGGAAGACGTCCGGAACGGCCGTCGACCCTGCGCCGTGGTGGCGACGACCGGCACCACGACTTCCACCGCGCTTGATCCGATCGATGCGCTCGCGCGCGTGGCAAAGGCGCATCACCTCTGGATGCATGTCGATGCCGCGATGGCCGGGTCGGCGATGATCCTGCCGGAGTGCCGGTGGATGTGGGAAGGCGTCGAGCACGCCGATTCCCTGATCGTCAACGCGCACAAGTGGCTCGGCGCGGTGTTCGACACGACGCTGTATTTCGTGCGCGATCCTGAGCACCTGGTCCGGGTGATGTCCACGAACCCGAGTTACTTGCAGACCGCGGCTGATGGCCGCGTCAAGAATTATCGCGACTGGGGGCTGCCGCTTGGCCGCCGCTTCCGCGCCCTGAAGTTGTGGTTCCTGATTCGCGAGCAGGGTGTCGAAGCACTGCAGGCACGTCTGCGGCGTGACATCGCCAACGCCAAATGGCTGAACGAGCAGATCGCCGCGACCCCTGATTGGCGCGTGCTTGCGCCGGTGCCGCTCCAGACATTGTGCGTGCGCCACGAACCAGCCGGGCTCGTCGGCGAGGCGCTCGATACCCACACGCTCGAGTGGGCGGCGGGCATCAATCAGTCCGGCGAGGCGTACGTGACGCCGGCGACGCTCGAGGGCCGCTGGATGGTGCGCGTCTCGATCGGCGCTGAGCTCACGGAGCGTGAGCACGTCGCGCGGTTGTGGGAGCTGATGCGAACGACGGCTTAGGCCATCGCCGCCAAACGTAAAATGCCAATGAAAACCTTCGACATCATCAATCCGGCGACCAACGCGGTGCTCGACTCGGCCCCTGACGCGTCCGTGCACGACGCCAGCCAGGCCCTGGAGCGGTCCGTGGCCGCGTTTGCGTCCTGGAAGGCGAAGACGGCATTCGAGCGGTCATCGATTCTGCGCAGGTGGTACGAGCTGATCATCGAAGACACCGAAACGCTCGCGCGGATGATGACGCAGGAAATGGGGAAGCCCATCACCGAATCGCGCGGCGAAGTGAAGTATGCGGCGGCGTTCGTCGAGTGGTATGCCGAAGAAGCCAAACGTGCGTATGGCGACATCGTGCCGACGCATGCCGCGAACAAACGATTGCTGGTTACGCGTCAACCAGTGGGCCCGGTGTATGCGGTCACACCCTGGAATTTTCCAGCGGCGATGGTCACGCGCAAGGTCGCTCCCGCGCTGGCGGCGGGTTGCACCGTCGTGCTGAAGCCGGCCGAGCAGTCTCCGCTCACCGCCATCCGGCTGCAAGCGTTGTGGGTGAAGGCCGGCGGGCCGGCCGACGTATTCCAGGTGTTGACGACGTCGGATCCCGCGGCCGTGTCGGACGTGTTCTTCGCGGATTCCCGCGTGCGCAAGCTGACGTTCACGGGCAGCACCGAGGTCGGCATCACGCTGTACGCGAAGGCGGCGCAAACGGTGAAGCGCGTTTCGCTCGAGCTTGGCGGGCACGCGCCGTTCATCGTCTTCGACGACGCCGACATTCCCCAGGCCGTCGCGCAGGTGATGGCCACGAAATTCCGCAATGCCGGACAGACGTGCGTGTGCGCGAATCGCGTCTACGTGCACGAACAAGTCAGCGGGCCGTTCGCGGAGCAGTTCGCGGAGTCGGTGCGCGCGCTGCGCGTCGGCGATCCGATGAGCGACGCAACGCAGGTGGGCCCACTGGTCGATCGCCAGGGCCTCGAGAAGGTGGCCTCCCACGTGGACGATGCGGTGGGGAAGGGCGCGACGGCGCTGGTCGGCGGCCATCGGCGTGAGGGGTTGTTCTTCGATCCCACCGTGCTGGTGGGCGTCGAGCGCGGGATGCGCATCCTGGAAGAAGAAACCTTTGGTCCGGTCGCGCCGATCGTGGGGTTCAGCGACGAAACCGAAATCATCCGCGCCGCGAACGACACGCCGTACGGTCTCGCCGCCTATGTGTGGACGCGCGACCTGGGCCGGGCCTTTCGCATCGCCGAGGCGCTTGACTATGGAATTGTCGGCGTCAACGACGGGCTGCCGGCCGCGCCGCACGCGCCGTTCGGCGGCGTGAAGAACTCCGGCATCGGCCGCGAAGGTGGCTACTGGGGTCTCGACGAATATCTGGACGTGAAATACATTTCTCTGGTGTTGCCGTAGTCGATTGCGGATTTCGGATCGAGCGGATTTTAGATTAATTGCAGATCGTCGATCGTCGATCGATCCGAAATCCCCTCGATCCGCCCAAATCCTTAATGGTCTTCGTCGTCGAAATCGTCTTTCGACGCCGGATCCAGCTCCCAGCGGTTCAGATCGCGGTCCGCGATTTCCGCGCCGCCCTGGAGTTCCTCGTCGTCGGCGTATTCGACGCCGAGCGCGCGACCGATGTCGTCGACCCGGTCCTGATCAGGCGTTGGGTTGTCGCCGCCGGGGGCTTCATCGCCAACGGATTCCGCGGACTGCCAATCAGCATCCACGTCGCCTGCGGTAATTGCTGCTCCGCCACTGTTGCTCTTTGAGAGCTTGTCTCTCATTTCCGCGCGCCCGGACTTGGCCGACGACGCTCGGCGATCGAGGTCGAGGCTGGACGGAATACCGTGCACGTCGGCGACCGTCTTGCGCGGGCGATCGAGGTTGGGCTTCTTCTTGGGCGCGAGGGCGGCGCTCACGCCCGCCGCGACGGCTGCGGTGGCGAGCTTCTTGACCGCCGTGAGGAGACGGCCCTGGGGCTTGGCCTTCGTCGCCGCCGTGACAACCGCTTTGACGGCTTTGACGGCCTTCTTGGCAGCGGATGGGGCAAGCCGCCGAGCGGGCTTCGCCGTGCGCTTCGGTGCGCTCTTCCGGACCGTTTTTTTCGGAGCCGTCCTTTTCGGAGCCTTCTTTGCCGCCTTCTTGGCGGTCTTACTCGAGGTCTTTTTTGGCGATTTTCGAGCGGCGGGGCGTGCGGCGGATTTCTTCGCGGGCTTCTGGCGTGCCATGAGCTTGTTCCTCCGAGGCTGTCGGGCTTTGCGCTATTTCAGAGCGCGTTGCTTTCTTGACAGTGTGGCGCTAAGTAACGTAAAGTCTATCGGTTACGCGGAACGCGGACAGGCCAGACAATCGGCTTGCGACCGTTCCCACCGTAGCAAAATCTGAGAGCAAAGGACACCTTTCGCACATGGCAATTTCGCAAGACGAACAAAAACCGGCCACCGAGCCCCAGAGCTCATCGGCCCCCCCGTCACGTTCGGGGAAACAGGTGATGAAGACTACCTCACCTTGGCGCGACGACGACGCAGATCCTCAGGAATACGCCGCTCTGCTGGACCTTTACGATAACAGCTTCCGCAATCTCGCGGAAGGCGAAGTCGTCAAGGGCACCGTTCTCAAAGTCACCGCCAACGAGGTCGTGATCGACGTTGGCTACAAGTCCGAAGGCGTTATCCCTGTCGACGAGTTCCTCGACGAGACCGGCCAGGTAATTGTTCGTGAAGGAGACGTGGTCGACGTGCTGCTCGAGCGCACCGAAGACCGCGAAGGCCACATCGTGCTGTCGCGCGAAAAGGCCGAGAAGATGAAGATCTGGGACGAGGTCGAGCGCGCCTTTGCGGAACGCAAAGTCGTCATCGGCCGCGTCGTCGAGCGGATCAAGGGCGGGCTGGCGGTGGACATCGGCGTCCGCGCATTCCTGCCCGGCAGCCAGATCGACGTTCGTCCGGTTCGCAACCTCGACGCGCTGAAGGGGCAGGAGCTCCGCATGCGCGTCATCAAGGTCAACAAGAAGCGCGGCAACATCGTCCTCTCGCGCAAGGTGCTCCTCGAAGAGGAGAACGCCGAGAAGAAGAAGTCCACGCTCGAGACGCTCGCTGAGGGCAAGGTCCTCCGCGGCGTCGTCAAGAACATTACCGACTACGGCGCGTTCATCGATCTCGGCGGCATCGACGGCCTGCTGCACATCACGGACATGTCGTGGGGCCGCGTCGGCCACCCGTCGGAGCTCTTCAAGGTCAATGACGAAATCGACGTGGTGGTCCTCAAGTACGACCAGGCCACTGAGCGCGTCTCGCTCGGCCACAAGCAGCTGATGGCCGACCCGTGGACCACCGTAATGGATCGCTTCCCCGCGGGCGTGCGCGTCAGCGGCAAGGTGGTCAGCCTGACCGACTACGGCGCCTTCATCGAGCTCGAACCGGGCGTTGAAGGCCTGATTCACGTCAGCGAGATGTCGTGGAGCAAGCGCGTCAAGCACCCATCGAAGATCCTCAACGTTGGCGACAGCGTTGAAGCGCAGGTCCTCGGCGTCGACCCCGCCGCCCGCCGCATTTCGCTCGGCCTCAAGCAGGTTGAGAGCAACCCGTGGCACGAGCTCGCCGAGAAGTACCCGGTCGGCACGCGCATCAAGGGCAAGGTCCGCAACCTGACCGAGTTCGGCGCGTTCGTCGAGGTCGAAGACGACATCGACGGCCTGATCCACATCTCCGACATGTCGTGGAGCAAGCGCGTCAAGCACCCGAGCGAAGTCCTGAAGAAGGGTGACGTGGTCGAGGCGATGGTGCTCAGCATCGACGCCGAGAACCAGCGCCTGTCACTGGGGCTCAAGCAGCTTGCGACCGATATCTGGGAAGACTTCTTCTCGCGACACAAGGCCGGCGACAACATCGAGGGCAAGGTGGTCCGCATGACCAACTTCGGCGCCTTCGTGGAGCTGGACGAAGGCATCGAGGGCCTGATTCACGTCAGCGAGTTCGACGACTCGCAGGGCGGGGAGAAGATCGACCTGGAAGTCGAGAAGAACTACCAGATGAAGATCATCAAACTCAGCCCGGCGGAGCGGAAGATCGGCTTGAGCATCCGCGCGCTCAAGAACGCCGAGTTCCGGACCGACTGGGAATCGTATTCGACATCACAGGGTGACGGCGGCGCGACGCTCGGCGATCACCTCAAGCATAGGTAGCACTCGGACATCGGGGCGGACTGCGGTCCGCCCCGGCCGACAACCCTTAGACCACTGATATGACGAAGGCGGAACTGGTCGAAGAAGTCTCGCGCGTCTCGGACCTCACCAAGAAGCATTCCGAGGTCATCGTCGACACCGTGTTCGAGAGCATCATCGATGCGCTCAAGCGGGGCGAGAAGATCGAGCTCCGCGGATTCGGCAGCTTCCGTTTGCGCAAGCGCGAGCCGCGCAAGGGCCGCAACCCGAAGACCGGCGACAAGGTGGACGTGCCGCCAAAGAGAGTTCCCTACTTCAAACCGGGTAAGGAACTCAAAGACCTGATCAACAAGGACAGTGGCGAAGAGCCGCCGACTCCGGATCTCGGAACTCAGATCTCGGATCAATCGTAGATCTGAGATCGTCGATTAATCTGAAATCCACTCGACCCGAAATCCGAAATCGTCATGCATCGCATCTGGTCGCCCTGGCGGCACGCGTACGTGACCAGGTCTGAAGAATCAGCGGGCTGCGTGTTTTGCTTCGCCGGGACGAGCGCCGACGGGCAGCAATTGATTGTCCACCAAGGCGCGCTCGCCTACGTGATCCTCAATAAGTTTCCGTATAACGCCGGCCACCTGATGGTGGTGCCGCATCGCCACGTGGCGCAGCTCGCGCTGCTCGAGCGCGACGAGCTGACCGAGATGGCGGTGCTGACGCAGCTATCGGAGCGCGTGCTGACCGCCGCGTTCGCGCCGCAGGGGATTAATGTCGGCATGAACCTGGGCCGGCCGGCCGGTGCGGGGATTGTCGATCACCTGCACATTCACCTGGTGCCGCGGTGGAACGGCGATACAAATTTTATGACAGTGGTTGGGGAAGTCCGAGTATTGCCCGAGGAGCTTTCTGCCACGGCCGCGCGCCTGCGTCCTGAATTCAAGAAGTTGTCGTAGCTCCCAGTTCTCGGCCTAGATGTTCGGCTGGCTGGTGTATTGCGAATACATCACGAAGTAGTCCGAAGGCGCCATCACGGCTGCTAATATCCCGCGTCTGCTAGACTTATATGTCTCAGACGATGACTTTCGATCTCACGCCCACGCAACAAGCCCTCATTGCCAACGCGAAGACCGCGACCACGCTGCCGGCGCGGGCGATGGACGCGGTGTTAGTCGTCGAGGAAATTGCCAGCAGCGATCCTGCCCACGGTGCTCGACTCGGCTTCGAAGGGGCTGGCGGGCAGGGCAGCGCGACTGCCACGCCGCTCGCGGGGCTCGAAGGCAGCGAGGCGGCACTCGCGGCGATTCCTGATACCGGCAAGACCCGCGCGCGCCTCATGGCCGCGGCCGTGGCGCTGGGAATCGGGCGGGCCGCGATTGCGCATGCGATCGCCTCGATGAAGAAGACCGGCGTGAAGCCCGGTCCCGACGAGACCGCGCCGCACTGGGTGTTCGCCGACGGGGCGACCGACGTGGCCGCGGCGCGGGTTCTGACCTACAGTGCCGCCCAGATGCTCGATCGCAACGAAGCGGCCGACGACGTGGTCGCGCGAGCGCACGCGTTCGCGGCAAGGGCCGCGCAGGTCGCTGTAGATGCGGCGATCCGCGTTGAAGGCGCCGCCGGTTACTCCAAGGGGAGTCTCCTCGAGCGCCTCTCCCGCGACGCCCGCACGCTTCAACTCATTCTTCGATAGCGCGGATCGTGTATGGCGCGCGTGACTCGCGCGCTATGCCGTCCACCTGAATTGCCGGTCTTAAGCAGGCAACATCGGCGGTCGTGCCGAACGGATCGGGCCGACCGTCGATTTGCCCAGCCCGCGCGGAACGCCTGAAGGAGCGAATGGCGTTCGCCCTGACCGCGCGCTGGCGCGCCGCCCACTAGTTTCCCAGCAGGTCCTTCGCGATTGTCATCAGCTGCATATTCGACGTGCCTTCGTAGATCTGGCCGATCTTGGCGTCGCGATACAGCTTCTCGACCGGATATTCCTTCACGAATCCATTGCCGCCGTACAGGTTGATCGCCATCGACGCAACACGCTCGGCGACTTCGGATGAATGAATCTTGCACATTGCGGCTTCCGTAAGAAACGGCTGACCGGCATCGCGTAGTCGCGCGCTGTTGTAGACGAGGAGGCGCGTGGTTTCGACGTCCATCGCCATCCGCGCGAGTTGGAACTGCACGCCCTGGAAATCGGCGATCCGCTTGCCGAACTGCTTGCGCTCTTTCACATATGCGATGGTGTGATCGAGCGCGCCCTGCGCGAGGCCGAGCATCTGCGCACCGATGCCGATGCGGCCCTCGTTGAGCGTTTCGATCGCGACCTTGTAACCCTTACCGACCGCGCCGAGGATCTGCGACTTCGGCACGACACAGTCTTCGAAGATCAGCTCGCAGGTGCTGCTGGCGCGGATGCCGAGCTTGTCCTCTTTCTTGCCGACCGTGAAGCCGGGAGTGCCGCGATCGACGATGAACGCGGTGATGCCGCGGTAGCCCGCATCCGGGTTGATGTTCGCGAACACGATGAACATGTCCGCCTCATTGCCGTTGGTGATCCACAGCTTGCGGCCGTTGATCGCGAAACCGTCGCCTTGCTCGGTGGCGCGCGTCGCCAGCGCGAACGCGTCGCTGCCTGAGCCGGCTTCGGACAGGCAATAGGCGCCGATCAGGTTGGTGGCGAACTTCGGCAGGTACTTCCGCTTGATGTCATCGGTGCCCCAGCGCATCACGGCGTTGACCACGAGCGTGTTCTGCACGTCGACCAGCACGCCGACCGACGGATCAACGCGCGACAGCGACTCCACGGCGAGTACTGAATGGAAGAAGGCGCCCCCCGCTCCGCCGAAGGTGTCCGGGACCTCGACGCTCATGACCCCGAGCTCGAACAGCTTCTTGATCAGCTCCGGCGAGAACTTAGCCTGCTCGTCCATCTGGCGCGCCAGCGGCCGGATTTCCTTGTCGGCAAACTCGTACACGCTGGCGCGGAACATCGCTTCGTCTTCGGCCAGCCGCGTCAGGGCGGGCATGGCGGTCATGGTCTGGCTCATGAAATCCTCAACTGTCGCGCCTTGGAAACGTCAATGTTATCACCCGCGGCGAAGGCGGCAGTTGCGAGGACGTGCCCCCGGCGCAAGCCGCGCGATCAGTCAGGGGAGCAGTCCGCGCGCCGTCAAGCGCGCAGCAACTCCTCAACGCTGTCGCCGACGGGTGAGTGTTCGGTATCGAGCACCACCTGCGCGCCGGTAGGTACTTCATACGGTGCGCCGACGCCGGTCAGCTGCGGCACTTCGCCGCGACGCGCGCGCGCGTAAAGTCCTTTCGGGTCACGCTGCATGCACGTTTCGAGCGGCGCGCTGACGAACACTTCGACGAACGCGCCCTCGGGCAGCTGCGCGCGGACCTGATTCCGATCGCTGCGATAGGGCGACACGAACGCGCACAGCACCAGGCTGCCCTGTTCGAAGAACAGCCGCGCCGCTTCACCCGCGCGCCGAATGTTCTCGGCTCGTTCGCCGGGTGAGAAGCCGAGGTCGCCGCAGAGGCCGTGGCGCAACTGATCGCCGTCGAGCAGCATCGTCTGGCAGCCGCTGTCGAACAGGCGCCGCTCGATCGCGCGCGCGATGGTCGTCTTACCTGAGCCGGGAAGACCGGTCAGCCAGACGACGGCGGCGCGATGGCCGTTGCGCCGCTCGCGCTCACGGCGCGGAATGTTCCAGCCTGACCAGCGCACGTTGTCGGAGGTGGGCGCGGCCGTCGCGCGACCGAGGTCCCCAGCCGGCCGGATCATGCCGGCGGCTACCGTCACGTTCGACTGCGGATCGACCAGCACGAAGCCCCCCATCACCGCGTTGAGGCTGTAGGCGTCGCAGTGGATCGCCCGGCCGGTCGAGACCGACACGCGGCCGATGTCGTTCATCTCCAGCGACTCCGCCCGCCCGGAGTCCAGCGTATCCATATCGATGCGGTGGTGAACGAGTGTTACGTGCGCCTGCACCTGCTGCGTGGTGTGCAGCATCACGTAGGCGCGCTCGCGGGCAAGCGGCGTCTCGTGCATCCAGCAGATATCGGCATCGAACAGCGTGACCGATCTCGGCAGGTGCCGCGGATCGACGATCAGGTCGCCTCTCGACATGTCGAGCGCGTCGGTTGTCGTCAGCACCACCGCCTCTCCCGAGGATGCCTGGGCCCGTGTGCCGTCGTACGACTCGATCGAATTGACGTTGCTTTACGCCCTTCACGGCTCTGCTAGCCTAGCACTCCACGCGCCGGTTGAGGCCAAACCGCCGGAAAAACGTCAGTGCTATCATCGACATGACGACCATGCGCATCACGCTTCCTCGCGCGTTCGTAGTGGGTTCCGCAATGCTGTTGGCAAGCCTCGCCGGGCTCGTCGCGCAGGAGAAACCCGCGCCCGCACCGGCGGCGCAACCGCCCGCGACGCCTCCGCCCGCGCCGTCCGATCAGCCGATTTTTCGCGCCGGCATCAACACCGTCCGGGTCGACGTGATCGTCACCGACCGACAGGGCAACCCGGTCACCGATCTGACGCTGCAGGATTTTGAGATTCAGGAAGACGGCAAGCCGCAGACGCCGGACACCTTCCGGCTGATCAAGATCAATACCGAAACCCAGCCGGCCTATACACAGCGCGGCCTTCGCTCGCGCAACGACGAAGAGACCGCGGCAGCGAACGAGAATTCGCGCATCTTCGCGTTCTTCCTCGACGATTACCACGTCTTGCGAGAGAGCAGCATGGCGATGCGCAAGCCGGTGATCGATTTCATCGCCAATCAACTGGCGCCGGGCGACCTGGCGACGGTGATGCATCCGCTCACGCCGGTGGACGCGGCGGTGCTGACCCGCAACCACCAGGGCATCATCAACGCGGTCGAGAAGTTCGAAGGCCGCAAGTACAACTACGAGCCGGTCAACGCGATCGAGAACGGTTACGTCTACAAGCTGACGCCCGATGCGATCGAGATCATCCGCCGCCAGGTCACCTTGAGCGCGCTGCGCGGCCTGTGCACCAAGCTCGGCTCGCTGCGTGAGGGCCGCAAGTCATTAATCCTGTTGAGCGAGGGCTTCAACGCCACGCTGCCGCCGCAAATGCGCAGCACGATGGCGGGCGGATTCGGCGGCGGCGGCACCACCGGCGGCAACATCACGCGCGATCCGTTTGCCGGCGACAACAACATCAACGAAGACCGCGCGCAGTTTTCCGCCGAGATCGACTTGAATCGCGAAATGCAGGACGTCTGGGACGCCTGCAATCGCAACAACACGGCGATCTACGCGGTCGATCCGCGGGGACTGGCAACCGGCGGCTTCGACATCACCGCCAACATCTCGATGCAGACCAGCCAGTCGTATCTCAGCAAGTCGGTCGATTCGCTGCGGGTGCTTGCGGAAAATACCGACGGCCGGGCGATCGTCAACCGCAATGACCTGGCCGCCGGGATGAAGCAGATCATCCGCGACTCGAGTGCGTATTACCTGGTCGGCTACAACTCGACGCAGGCGCCGCAGGACGGCAAATTCCACGAGATCAAGGTGCGCGTCCGGCGACCGGGCGTACAGGTGCGCGCGCGCCGCGGCTACTGGGCCTACACGGCGGAGGACGTCAAGCGCGCGGTCGCGGGGCCGAAGCCGGGGCCGGCGCCCGAGATCACCCGGGCGCTCAACTCGATTGCGCCGATGACCAACCGCCGCTACATCCGCACCTGGATTGGCAACGACAAGGGCGAGGACGGCAGGACGCGCGTGACGCTGCTGTGGGAGCCGTTAGCGCCGACGCCCGGCGTGAAGCGCGATGTTCCGCGGCGCGTCACGGTGCTGGCGACCTCGCCGTCCGGCGACATCGTCTATCGCGGCAAGGTGCCGAGCGAGCTGGCCCCCCCTGGCATCGGCGGCATCATCCGCTTCCAGGCGCCGCCCGGCAAACTTGAAATGCGGCTGACCATCGAAGGGGACGGCACCGGCACGCTCGATACCGAGGATCGCGATGTCGTGGTCCCCGATCTGTCGGCGCCTGAAGTGATCATGAGCACGCCGCGAGTGTGGTACGCGCGCAACGCGCGCGAGTTCACCGCACTCACCGCCGCCATCGCGCCCGCGCCGACGGCGACCCGCGAATTTCGCCGCACCGACCGCTTGCTGGTGCGCCTCGACGCTTATGCTCCCGCGAATGCCGCGACCACGGTGACGGCGCAGCTGCTGAACCAGCAGGGAACGAAGATGATCGACGTCCCCGTGACGGCTCCAACGGAAGCGGGGCAATCGTATTCGATTGATTTGCCACTGGCGAGTTTCGCGGCCGGCCAATATTTGCTGGAGATCACAGCGAAAAGTGAAGGGCAGAAGCCGGTCTCTGAGTTGGTGGCCTTCCGACTCGGATCCTGACGATCCGACATCCTTCCTAGGCGTACATACCGCGCAGCTTAGTCACGGTCGCGACGCGATTAATCGCCACGATGTACGCAGCGGCGCGCATGTCGACCTTAAATTTCTGGGCGGTCTCGAGCACGACGTTGAACGCCTGGCACATCTTCGCCTCCAGGCGTTCGTTCACTTCTTTTTCAGTCCAGAAGTAGCCGTGGCGGTCCTGCACCCACTCGAAGTAGGAGACGGTGACGCCGCCGGCGTTGGCGAGGATGTCCGGCACCACGAACACGCCGCGTGAGTGCAGGGCCTGGTGCGCGCCCGGCGTGGTCGGACCGTTGGCGCCCTCGACGATCAACTTCGCCTTGATGTCTCCGACGTTGTCTTCGGTGATCTGCTTTTCGAGCGCCGCCGGCACGAGGATGTCGACGTCGAGCTTGAAGACGTCCTTCGCGGCGAGTGGCTCGCCGCCGGTAAAGCCGGCCACCGTCTTGTGCTGCGCGACGTGCGCGATCAGCTTCGCAACGTCGAGGCCGGTGTCGTTCTGGACGCCGCCCATCCAGTCCGTGACACCGATGATCTTCGCGCCCTCGCGCGCCATCAGTTCGGCGCCGATCGAGCCGACGTTACCGAAGCCCTGGATAGCGACGCGCGAGCCCTGCAGCTCGAAGCCGAGGTGTCGCGCGGCTTCGCGCGCGACGATCATCACGCCGCGTCCGGTCGCCTCGCGCCGGCCCAGCGATCCGCCCATCTCCACCGGCTTGCCGGTCACCACCGACGTCGACGTGTGGCCGACATGCATCGAGTAGGTGTCCGAGAACCACGCCATGATCTGTTCGTTGGTGTTGACGTCGGGCGCCGGCACGTCCTTGTCGGGACCGATCGAGTCGATGATCTCGGCGGTGTAGCGGCGCGTGAGCGCCTCGAGCTCGCGCTTCGACATCTTCGACGGATCGCAAATCACGCCGCCCTTGCCTCCGCCGAACGGCAGCTGCGCGACCGCGCACTTCCAGGTCATCCAGGCCGCCAGCGTCGTCACTTCATCCAGCGACACGTCGGGGTGATAGCGGATGCCGCCCTTGGCCGGACCGAGCGTCACGTTGTATTGCACGCGATAGCCGGTGAACACCTGGATCTCACCGGTGTCCATCTGGACGGGGCACGAGACGATGATCTGGCGCTTGGGATGCGTCAGCATCTGCCAGATGCCGGGCTCGAGATTGAGAATGCGGGCTGCGCCTTCGAATTCCTGGAGCATGCCGGCGAATAGAGTGCCGTGTGCGGACATCAAACCCTCGTCAGCAGGGATCCTGCTCGGTGCCGTGAATGTTGGTGAAGCCAAACGAACCAAAGTAGCAACGCTCGACTGGTAATGTCAATTCGCTATCCGTTGCATCAGATTTTGATATCGATCGGCGACATCGAATGACACCAATGCGTGGTCGGCGCGACCGGGCGAAACCCGAGGCGAGCCATATAATTAGGGGAGTTATGAAGA
>Ga0136611_10000823_pt1 | contig 20918 bp, 21 predicted proteins | sample AntDrymUQ2232306_2_FD_106645 | JGI IMG/M metagenome (GOLD analysis project Ga0136611, IMG submission 106645) | Polar desert sand microbial communities from Dry Valleys, Antarctica - metaG UQ223 (23.06) | ecosystem: Environmental > Terrestrial > Soil > Desert | place: Antarctica: Dry Valley...
AATGAATATCAACAAGATAGCATAGTTTTTTTGTTTGTATGATAACTGTATAAAGGTTGGATAGTTTGTGGATAAAAAACGGGAATTTTTATATTAGCTAGTTATGCACAAGTTATTCAACAATTATCAACCTCTTAAAATCATAATCAGTGCGTTAAAATCCCGGCTGACCACGGGATCTGAAACGCGTAATTCGTTAATCTTCCGGTAACCGTGGAGTACGGTGGTATGGTCTCTTCCGCCAAAGGCTTCACCGATATCCGGTAAACTCAGAGAAGTTAGTTCCTTAGCGATTGCCATTGCCATTTGCCGGGGTCTTGCGATGATGCGAGTACGTTTTTTTGAGTACATCTCAGATACTTTGATCTTGTAGTAATCCGCGACAGTTTTCTGGATATTTTCAATTGATATCTGGCGGCTCTGCACAGCCAGTAAGTCCTTTAATGCTTCTTTGGCCAGATCCAGTGTTATTTCCTGGCCGACAAAACGTGAGAAAGCCAGCACCCGTTTTAATGCGCCTTCCAGTTCGCGTACATTCGAACGGATATGTTTAGCGATAAAGAAAGCCACATTTTCATCCAGCCGGATTTTTTCCAACTCAGCTTTCTTTAACAGAATTGCAACACGCATTTCCAGTTCAGGGGGTTCTACGGCTACGGTTAATCCCCATCCAAAGCGCGATACCAGCCGTTCTTCCAATCCGGAAATTTCTTTCGGATAAGAATCGCAGGTGATGATAACCTGTTTATGTGTTTCTATCAGTGCGTTGAAAGCATAGAAAAATTCTTCCTGTGTACGATTTTTTCCACCGAAAAATTGCACATCATCAACCAATAAGAGATCCAGTGAATGATAGTAAAGTTTAAACTTATCAAAAGCTTTATGTTGATAGGCGCTGACCACATCGGAGACATATTTTTCGGCGTGCACGTAACGGATTTTTGCACTTTTGTTATTGTCATACACGTAATTACCAATTGCCTGGATCAAGTGGGTTTTTCCTAAACCTACGCCGCCATAGATAAAAAGCGGGTTATAGGCGATTCCGGGCGATTCTGCAACTTGAATGGCGCCTGCCCGGGCCAATTGGTTGGCTTTTCCCGTCACGAAATTATCAAAGGTGAAATTTGGGTTCAGGCGGCTGGGGTTTTTCTTGGTGGGTGGATATAGCTTACTTGCTTCCGGTTTAGCTTCATCTTGTACATGAATAGGTGTTGGGTTGGGCTGGATGTTTTTAGTTTCTGTTTGATCAACAAGTTTTAAATGAAATTGAATTCTTTTAGCAAAATATCCCTGCGCCATTACTTCGATATGCCCAATAAAATTATCTTTCACCCACTGAGAAACAAAACGATTGGGAGCAATGAGCACAACTTCGCTGTCGCTATTTAACGCCGGATAAATCTGCAGTGGTTTGATCCAGGTATTAAATTGCTGTGCATTGAGTTCTTTTTTAAAATGATCAAGGCATGACAACCAGAACGTGTTCAGTGATTGTATGATTTTTTGTTCTTTATCTGTTTGGTTTTGAAAGGCGGTCACAGTGCAATGTCAATATACAAAAAATATTTAATCTTATAGTTCCAGGTTGTCGATCAATCGTGTTTTATCTAACCAAGCTGCACCTAATATCACGAGATCTTGATCGTTACTCTGTGCAGGCATCAGTGAACTGCGTTTTTGGATTCTAATATAGTCAACCTTCCACCCACGTTGAGCAAGGTTTTTAGTCGCGTTTTCCTGTAATGTCGGAAAATCTTTGCAACCGGAAATAATTTCTTTCTTGATCTGAAGCAATGTCTGATAAAGATGGCAAGCTTCCACACGTTGCGCTTTGTTCAAGTATTGATTACGCGAACTGAGCGCCAATCCATCAGGTGTGCGAACGGTTTCACCAGCAACCATTTCAACGGGCAAATTCAATTGTCGTACCATTTCACCCACAATATATAACTGCTGATAATCCTTTTTACCGAATACAGCAAAACTGGGTTGAATAATATTGAATAATTTCAGTACGATTGTTGAAACACCCTGAAAAAACCCGGGACGAAATTCGCCTTCCAAAGTATCCGCTACAGGGGGCAATGCTAACAAGAATTCCTGTTGCGTTGGGAAAAGAATTTCTTCATTGGGTGCAAAAATGCTATTGACATTCAGCTCAGCAAGCAATTTGCAATCATTTTCAAAGGTACGCGGGTACTGATCAAAATCTTCGTGCGGGAGGAATTGCAGCCGGTTGACGAAGATACTGACAACAATACAATTTGATAACTGCTTTGCTTGCTCGATCAGCGCGAGATGACCTGCATGTAAATTTCCCATGGTGGGAACAAAAGCGATGGATTGTTCACGGTTGAAACTGTTACGCAGTGCGGTAATATCGTTAAATATTTTCACACAATACCCATTTCCATTGATTAAAATGTATGTTCTTCGTCTGGAAACTGACCTGTTTTGACAGCAGTCACATAATTTGTAACCGCTTCTTGGATACTGCTGGCACCAGCCATAAAATCTTTAACAAAACGAGGTTTTTTACCTTGATACAATCCCAGCATATCATGGAGTACCAGAACCTGTGCAGAGCAATCAGCGCCTGCGCCGATACCTATGGTGGGAATAGACAGGGTTTGGGTAATCTTTTTGGCCAGTTTCGCCGGTACAACTTCCATGACCAGTAGACTTGCCCCCGCCTTTTCCAGGTTTTTTGCGTCATTAAGCAATTGTTTGGCTGATTTTTCCGAATTACCCTGTAGTTTATAGCCACCTAGTTGGTGAACTGACTGTGGTGTCAAGCCAATATGGGCACAAACAGGGATACCGCGTTGCGTCAGAAATTCAACAGTATCCGCCATGATTTGGCCACCTTCAATTTTGACCATCTGAGCGCCTGCGGCAATCAGTGTGGAAGCATTTTCAAAAGCTTGCTGCGGTGAAATCTGGTAAGTGCCAAAGGGCATGTCGCTGATAACGAATGCTTTGCTGGAACCGCGTGCGACACAGCGGGTATGATAAATCATGTCATTCAACGTTACGGACAAGGTGGTGCTCTCTCCGTGCAAAACATTTCCCAGTGAATCACCGACCAGCAGAACATCGACGCCTGCATTTTCCAGAATACCTGCAAAAATCGCGTCATAACAGGTTAAAACAGCGAATTTTTCGTTGTCCTCAACCATTTTTTGCAATGCGGACTGTGTTATTCTCATGCTTCAAAAAGCTCTGGTAGCTTTTTCATCCTTATCCCCTGTTTTTTATCCATATTCTACAAAATTTTTGTTGAAAATCGCTTTCCTTTGTACTTCATCCAGGACGTGATTTTTCTCACAGCTATCTTGCATTGATAGCGTTATCTTAACCATATGGTTGATTTTATATGCACAGAAATCAGTATGAAAGTAAAGTTTATAACTGTCATGTTTATCTTGCTTGCAGATGATGGTGGCTATTCTGTATGCAAGGTTTAATTTTGGTCATTAAACAAACTTAAGGAGTATGTCATGAATACAAAACAAAAACCTGTCTGTAATAAACAATCCCGTGGTCTTGCCACGAGGTTGTTTATTGGTGGGAAAATTATCACGGATGTTCCAGCTGGATCATCTGTCCATGTATTGGAATCTCACCGAAAGAAATAACTGATTGTGCGTAACTAACAAAAGGTAAGACATTCTTGGGCATTTTTTATAGCGCTGTTATGCTAGAATTTAACTATGCCTACCATTACATTTGATACTCATAAATTTATCCGTCGGCTTCGGGAAGCGGGTATTTCAGAAGACCAAGCAGAAGCGATTGCTGAAGCTTTTCGTGAAGCTAATCTTGAGGCGGATATTGCAACCAGAACAGACCTTCGAGAACTCGAGTATCGGCTTATTATTAAACTTGGAACGATGATTGTTGTTGCAATAGGTATTGTGGCTACGCTTGTAAAGTTGCTTTAATTTGTTCTAATTGTTGCTCATTGCACGCTGCAAGCAGCGGGGCAATGGGGCCATGACCTGGAATAGTACAATCCGGAGCGATTTCCATCAGCGGCTTCAGTACAAATGCACGCTGCGACATGCGCGGATGCGGTAAAGTAAGTACCTCATCACGACATTCCAGATTATCATACATCAAAATATCGAGATCCAGAGTACGCGGCGCATTCAAAGATTCGCGTATGCGTCCGTGGTCGTGTTCAATACCCAGCAATGCATTGAGTAAATCATGCGGTGTGAGATAGGTTTCGATACATGCCACCGCGTTGATAAAATCGGGCTGATCCAGGCGCCCAACAGGCGCGCTCTTATAAAGGGAAGAGCAACTAATTAAGTGTGTGCCGGGAAGCTGTTTTAATTCCTCAAATGCGCGCTGTATCTGGGAAATTGGGTTTTCCAGGTTGCTACCTAAAGCGATGAATGCCTGGCTAAGTTTTTTACTCATGGAAGCGCAAATTAACTGTCATCATTTTTGATTGAATTTTCTGGATTTAACGCGAGATCTGGTGAAGATTTTTTACGGCTGCGTCTTCTCTTACCTTTTTGGGGTGATGTTTGGTTGAGTAGCATTTTTTCCCGTTTCTCATTATCCGCGGAAAGAAATGTTTTCCACCATTCACCCAGTTCCATACTCAGCTCACCACTTTCACAGCGCAACAGCATAAAATCATAAGCAGCACGAAAACGTGGATGAGTAATTAAACGAAAGGGTTTGCGTCCGATGCGAACCTCAAAACGTGGCTGCATAGTCCATATCTCTTGTATCACTGCATCGAAGCGGCGTGGAATCGCCAGTTTTTTATGTTGTATTGAAAGAATTTGATCGATTGCCTGAAATAAAGCAGGTAAAGGTTTTTCTCCGGAAGCCTGAAGAGAATTCCAGTTTGATAGCACTTCATGCCATAGCAATATGGCAAATAAAAACCCTGGGGAAACCGGCTTATTTTCTCTGATCCGTTCATCGGTATTTTTCAGTGCAATGGTGATGAAACGTTCGCCCAATGGCTGTTCCAGTATGACATCGAGCATCGGTAAAAGACCGTGATGCAGACCGCGCGCGCGTAAGTCAACAACACAAGACAACGCATGCCCCGACAATAACAGTTTCAGCATTTCATCAAACAAGCGGGACGGCGGAACGTTTTGTAGTAGTGGCGCCAGATCGCCAATCGGTCTGGCGGTTTCCGTTTCAATTTGCATCTCCAGTTTCGACGCCAGGCGCACAGCCCGTAACATACGCACAGGATCTTCCCGGTAACGTTGAACCGGATCTCCGATAATACGTAGTTTTTTGGCTTTGATGTCCTCATAACCATTCAGATAATCAAGAATCTCTTCTTTGGCAGGATCATAGAACAGCGCATTCACGGTGAAATCACGGCGCACGGCATCTTCTTCCTGATTGCCAAAGACATTGTCGCGTAAAAGGCGGCCGTGTTGATCCGTCATGTTGACCGATGCATGATTATCCTCATCGTCCGGCGAAGGTCCGCGGAAGGTGGATACTTCCACGGTTTCAGCACCGCACATCACATGAACCAAGCGAAAACGCCGCCCGATAATGCGTGACCGGCGAAAGAGATGGTGCACCTGTTCGGGCGTTGCATTAGTCGCCATATCGAAATCTTTGGGGGTTAATCCCAACAGCAAATCACGCACTGCTCCGCCGACAATGTAAGCTGAAAACCCAGCCTGCTGTAACTGAGTGGCTGTTTTCAATGCACAAGGGGTAATCTGGTTACGCCGTATACCGTGACGTTTGCAGGGAATGATACTCAGCTTTGTGTTCGATTCGGAAGCAGAGGTTTTGCGGCTGAACACCTTGCGGAGAAATTTACGGATCATTGCGATTGATTGAACCTGGAAACTGCAGTTGACCGCTCAAATAGATAACTAATAGCATGATTTCAATTCATTCTTTCATGTTGGGCTGTTTTTCCCATTGACCGAATTCGCTTCGTCCAACTACGGTTTCAGGTTGAAAGCATCCAGCGTTAATTATATGACGGATTTAAAAATTCAGTTGAAGCCAGCCGGTAAGCCGGGTTCTGTCGTGGACAGTCATTCCTCTAGATGCACAGTTACCTGTACATTCAAGCAACCTACCCGCAGGCTCTGCGAGCAACATCATCGCCTGCCTATTTGGTCTTGCTCCGGATGGAGGTTACCGCGTTTCACCGTAACTAAATACGCTCGTCTCTGTGGCCCTGTTCCTCACCTCACGGTGGACGGTCGTTAGCCGTCATCCTGCTCTGTGGAGCCCGGACTTTCCTCCCCCTGTGTTCAAAATGAACCGCAAGCGGCGACTGTCTGGCCAGCTTCGCCGATTATTCTATCACTTGCAAAAATGATCGGTTAGGGAAATAATCGGCCAATATCCGTAAGGCATTCCAGGAGTCCCTGAATAATCTCGTTTGTCATTCCAAACTCGGTGATAAATTCTTTTAAATCAATTTGATATATTTCTCATCGCGCTCGCAATGACAGTTGTTCCGAGGCTCCTTTAGTAAATAGGCTTTTTCATTTGGATCCAAAATGAGGTATCTTCAAAAGAAACCCTTTGCTATCCTTATTCAGTATTTACTACAGTGTCCCCTGTCCAGCTAGCAAACCTGTCCCGGTTCTGGATGATTGCCTCACCTTTTTATCACGACTATTTACATCCATGCTGTTAAAACCTTTGTTCAGTTTCAAATTGTTTTTTTTCATTCTTCTGTGCAGCTCATTAGCACCGCTGTTCTTATTGCCGGGTAATGCCTACTCAGAGACGCAATCACCTGTCTTCAAAGCTATCGCTACTACACGCGCAGCCATCGATCGCAGCAAGATGGACGAAGCTCAACGTCAAGCAGCCATTGATCATCTGGACGTCGCACGTGCTGACGAACGTGAAGCAGAAACGTTGAATGAGCGTTTGGTTGCGCTACGTGCTGAGACGGCAGATCAACCTGTGCGGATGGAGCAACTACAAAAAGCGCTGGCGACAAACCTTGAACAGGAGCTGCTCGAATGGTCCAAACGTATACCAGCCGATGCTGATGGAGAAACACTCGAACAGATTTTAGAGCGGGAGCGTACGATTATTACCGATGTGCGTGTACAGATCGAAGCCGTCGGCGAAGATTTGGCGCTGATATTATCGCGCCCAGCCCAAGCCGCCGATGAAATCACCACGTTGCATCGCCGTATTGAAGAACTATCAGCACCCTTGGTGGCCCCAAAAAATGAACCAGCAGCGCTACATGAGGCGCGGCGCTTGCGCCGCAGCAGCGAGCAACGTCGGTTGCAAGCAACACTGGAGTTACGTCTTGCCGAGCAGGATACTGGCACGCAGCGTCAGAGTCTGAATGAATTAGCACTGCGTGAATTACGTTATCGCCTGGGATTACACGAAAAACGGGTGGAACATTTACAGCAACGTATTACTAGCCGTGGCCGAAGTGAACTGGAATCATTGGTGCAACGGTTAATCAAACGTGAACAAGAACTGGCAGATAGCAATCCCGCCCTGGTATCGATTGCTGTTGAAAATCGTGCAGTGGGTGAGAAACTCATCCAACAAAACGAGCATTTGGCGCAAGATCGTGTTGCACTAGCCAGTATTGAACAAGCACGTGAACGCATTGCAGTGAACTTGCAAGATAGCCGCACCCGGCTGGATGTGGGAGGGGGCAATGAACGTGTTGGTCGATGGTTATGGAGTGAGCGGCGCCGGCTGAAGCCTTCAGTAAATCTTCAGCATCGCCTGAAATTGATTCATGATGACTTGGCTGATTTGCGGCTGGAACGGTTAGTATTAAGCGAGCAACAACGAGATTTGCTCGATGTCGGTGCCGTCGCTCGCGCACTGCTCGCAACACGATCAAAGGCAAACGGCGAAGGGCACAATGAAAACACTAAGAACCTGATACTTCCTCTGTTGCATAAACGTGTCGAACTATTGTTCTTGCTAGAGTCTTTACTGCAACGGCGTATCTCGGCACTGGAAAAAAGTGAGCAAGCTCTGCAGGAACAGATTCAAATCACCCAAGAGCTGCAGCAGATGCTAAATCGTCACTTATTATGGATTCCTGGCCATGGTGTCATTGATAGCGGTTGGTTGCAACGATTGCCGGAAGGGCTGTACGACCTGATCAAACCATCACGCTTCACTACTTTGATGGCGCTGAGTCTGCAAGACTTCCGCCAGTATCCCCTCCCCTGGATGGCGAGTTTGCTGCTCGTGCTGATCTTGCTGGAACTCCGGCGCCGTGCTCCCATCCGTATCGAAGCCTTAGCGATTGATACCTACCAGATTCGCCGAGATAGCTATCAGACGACCCTTAAAGCATTGGGGTGGACCTTGTTGGCTGCTCTGCCTGCACCGGTTACGCTGGCTCTGTTAGGGCAACTGCTGCAAGGTGTCGGCAATCCGGGACGTTTTAGTCATTCCTTAGGTCAGGCGTGTATGTTACTGGTGCTGCCGCTACTGGCTGTGCAACTGTTACGCTGGACCAGCATGGAGCGCGGTCTTGGTCACGCCCATTTTCGTTGGACCCGGCAACGTCGTACCGCATTGCACCTTTGGTTATCGAGAATCGCTGTTGTCGTATTACCGCTCTACTTCATCAGCGCTCTGGCATTTACTCGCAGACTTGACTTGGCCATCGATGTGCAGGCGCGCGTGGCTATTGTGCTGAGCTGCATAGTTATTGCCTGGACGCTCTGGCAACTACTGGACGTTGGCCGGCTTTGGGTCGTTCGGGGCGTCGTCAGCGAACCGTCGGCTCTGCGCAAACTATTGCGTGTATTACTGCCAATAGCGTTATTGGCCGTTGCGATCTTGGCGTTGACCGGCTATGTTTACTCTGCGGGTATGATATTGCAATCGCTACTGGCCAGTTTTAACGTGATTGTTGCGGTTGTCATTATAGTAGGTTTGCTTGCGCGCTGGTTTCTGCTCGGAGAGCGGCGCCTGGCACTGCATCGATTGGAGGAACGCCGCCTGGCAGCGGCTCAAGCTGCTGGAGAATCCAGTGAGGTGATACCCGAGCCGGAAGAAAACATCACGCTGGAACAAGTCAACACTCAAACCCGGCGGCTGTTACGGGCGCTACGTCTCAGTCTACTCGCTCTTGGTCTGATTTGGGTCTGGGTCGCGATACTGCCGGCCATTGCACGTCTGGACGAGATTGCACTATGGCATTTCAGTGATACCGGGGCCGATGGTGCGACGATTCAGCAACCCGTTACGTTGATGGCAGTGCTGCTGGGCATTTTTACGTTAGCGCTGACCATCGCGGGTGCCAGAAACTTGCCAGGACTGATCGAGATCAGCCTCTTGTCACACATTCGTATTGATGCAGCTTCACGTTATGCCATCACGAGTGTGTTGCGCTACGCGATCGTAATTGGCGGCACTTTAGTGGGATTGGGTTTTCTAGGCATGCGTTGGTCGCAATTGCAGTGGATGGCTGCAGCCTTGACGGTCGGACTCGGATTTGGTCTGCAAGAAATCTTTGCCAACTTTGTATCCGGCATCATTCTGTTGTTTGAGCGGCCATTTCGGGTTGGTGATGTGATCACTGTTGGCGATCTCTCCGGTCGAGTCACCCGTATTCGTACCCGTGCCACCACCGTTCTTGATTTCGATAATAAGGAAATCGTGATTCCCAATAAGACTTTTATCACTGGCCAGTTGATCAACTGGACATTGACCGATACGATTACTCGCGTCATTATTTGCATAGGGGTCACTTCCGATGCTGATGTCAATAAAGTGCGTGCATTGTTATTGCAGGCTGCGAAGGAGGATGAACGCGTCATGAAAGAACCGGAACCTTCATGTTGGTTCCTGGCCTTCGGTGCAAGCTCTCTTGATTTTGAACTGCGTGTATTTGTTAATGCTGTGAATGATCGAGTGGAAGTTAAAAACTCACTCAATACCCGAATCGCGATACTATTTGCCGAGAACAATGTTGAGATTGCTTCTCCACAACTGGATTTGAATGTGCGTAAGTTCCCTCCTGAATTGACTCGCGGGCAGACCTCGGTCGCAATAAATGAAAAAACGAAGATAGATCAATCTGAATGACAGCAACAACGATTGTCCGCTACTTGATCAGCATGGCATTAATTTGTGTGAGCGTTTCTTCGTCGAGTTCGCCTGCTTCCGCGTTTAGACGTAATCTGGACATCAGATAGCTGTGATACGCTTTGGCCAGATCACGTCTGGCCGAGTACATTTGCTGTTGCGCATTCAGCACATCGACTTCGGTTCTGACGCCGACTTGTTGTCCAAGAATGGTGGAATCCAATTGGCTTTGACTGGATATCAAAGCCTGTTTGAGCGCTTTTACCTGTGCGATGCCGTTGGTGACATTCAGAAATTGCTGACGGATTTGTAAGGTGATCGTGCGCCGGGCGTTTTCCAGATCGTGTAATGCCCTATCCTGAAGCGCTAATGCCTCGCGTACGCGGGATTGCACGGAAAACCCCTGGAATAGAGGCACATTGAGTTGCAATCCGATTGATTTTGAGACGAGATCAATACCACGACCGGTAATGGCACCACCAACCCCGGTTTGGTCGCTGTATTGCGCAACCAGATCCAACGTCGGGTAATGCTGCGCCCAGGCTTTTTTTACATCCTGATGAGCGATCTCATAGGCAGCTTGCTGGATTTTCAAAGTGAAGTTTTTTTCTTCCGCAACACGTACCCACTCATCCATGCTGCTATATTGCAAATGAGTCAAATCGGAGGCAATTTCCCTGGCGCTTATAAGATTTTCAGGGAAGCGGTCAATGATGCCTTGTAATGTGCGTTTCTTGATTTCAAGCGCATTACACGCAGCAATTTCCTGTGAAGTGGTCAGATCATAGCGGGCTTGCGCTTCATTGGTATCTATAATGGTGGATACACCGACTTCAAAGTTGCGTTTGGCTTGTTGCAGTTGTATCAGAATCGCTTTTTTTTGCGCCTCGGCGACTTCCACATCGACCTGGGCGTCCAATACATCAAAATACCCTTGTGCGACACGCAAAATTAAATCTTGTCCAGCAACGATAAATTGCGCATCCGCTCTGCTGACTTCAGTTTTTGACTGCTGATAGATGACAATATTTTCCATGCGGAACAGCGGCTGTGTCGCGGATAGTGTTACACCACGGCTTTGAATCGTAACTTCTGACGGATTAACAATGCCTACGCCGGTAATGGCAATGTTATTTGCATCGACTTGCTGAACCGTACGTGTTCCTGACAGTGTGATATTCGGTAAAAAACCCGCTCTACCTTGTGTTAATTTTTCCTGCGCAGCTTGATAGGCGGCACGTGCCGATCGATACGGCGCATCCTGTGTCAAAGCCTCATGATAAATGCCCATCAAATCTGCGGCTTGCAGAGTGTGATGCCATATGATGCTGATAAAAACAGCCAAAACGAATTGCAAGAATTTCATATTGATTTCCGATAATCGTTCGGAGCTGATGATATTTCAGCAATAAGTTGATCGCTGTGACAAATAACACACGGGATTTTTCTAATACTCAAAAGGTAAATCTTGCCGGTTGCAGTGCATTAATGAGGGATGTGGTGCTGGTTTCAAATAGCGTGGTTGTCGTGAATTCACCCGGTGCTACGCAAGTAATCAATAAAGCTTCCATCACCGGATCTTCTCCGACAATTGCAAATAACCGTCCTCCCGGATTTAAGCTTTTTTTAAAAGCATCGGGTAAAACAGGTGTCGATGCGGTTAACACAATGACATCGTAAGGGCCATATTTAGGCCAACCTTGTGCAGCATCGCCTTGTTCAATGGTGACATTCGTGATGTCGTACGCTTTGAGATTATTTTCCGCCATGGTTTTCAGTTCCGGCACAATCTCAACACTATAAACGTGAGCGCCTGTTCCAGCCAGTAGTGCGGCTATGTATCCGCTGCCACTGCCGACTTCCAGAATTTTGTCTGTTTTCTTGATGTGAAGTTCTTGTAGTATGCGAGCTTCCATTTTGGGCGCAAGCATGACTTGACCATAACCCAAGGGAATTTCCATATCCACAAAAGCCATTGCGCGATTTGCAGGCAGCGCAAATTCTTCGCGACGTATTTTGTACAATAAATCCAGGACACTATCATCCAATACATTCCATGTACGGATTTGTTGCGTAACCATATTTGATCGAGTTTCTTCAAGATTCATTTCTAGATCCGTATTCTTAAATTGATGTAAGACTTGCAATTATTTCACATTTCCATTAGCTTCACAGCATCAGCTAGGGGTCCGTTTTCAGAATTGAATGTTCTGAGAGATTTGGGAGCCTCTAAAAATACAAAGTTTTAAACAAGGCAGGCGCGAGCAAAAAATGTTGACGCAGCATATAGCTGATATGTGAAGAAACATTTTTTACGAGTAACGATGCATTGTAACGAAGTTTGGATTTTTAGAGGTCTCCAATTGGTGAGAGAGTCCCTTAATACCTGACGCGGATAATGCCGCCGTAGGGAAGCTGGGATTAACCCCCCCGCTCTTTATGGCATCTTAAGGAGCAACACTATTATGAGTATTACAGTTTTAAACCCAAAAAATTTTTCCAATACAACAGCCCAAGTCGATGAAGCGGCAGTGAAACCGCTGCCCAATTCGCGCAAAATTTATATACAAGGCTCGCGAACGGATATTCAGGTTCCGATGCGTGAAATCAAGCAGAGTGATACCTCCGCCGGTATGGGTGCAGAAAAGAATGCCCCGATATGGGTCTACGATACTTCCGGTCCTTATACCGATCCTGCGGTAAAGATTGATATCCGCTCGGGATTGCCTGCCTTGCGCGAAAAGTGGATTGCGGAGCGCAATGATACCGAAATATTGACCGGCCTCAATTCAGCTTATGGCAGGGAGCGTTTAAAAGACCCCAAGCTTGCCGACATGCGCTTTAATTTGCAGCGTCAACCCCGTTGCGGGAAGGCGGGTATGAATGTAACACAAATGCATTATGCGCGCCGTGGAATCATTACATCCGAGATGGAGTTTATTGCCATTCGTGAAAATCAGCGTGTTGAAGCATTCAATAGTCAAAGTCATGAATTGCTAACACGCCAGCATCCGGGACAGGATTTTGGTGCATCGCTGCCTAAAATGATTACACCTGAATTTGTGCGCGCCGAAGTGGCGCGGGGACGCGCCATCATTCCGGCCAATATCAATCACCCTGAAGCCGAACCGATGATTATTGGGCGCAATTTCTTGGTGAAAATCAATGCCAATATCGGTAATTCCGCATTAGGCTCCAGTATTCAGGAAGAAGTTGAAAAAATGACTTGGGCAATCCGCTGGGGCGGCGATACGGTGATGGATCTTTCCACCGGCAAGAATATTCATGAAACGCGCGAATGGATTATCCGCAACAGCCCGGTACCGATTGGCACGGTGCCTATTTATCAGGCATTGGAAAAAGTCGATGGCAAATCGGAAGAGTTAACCTGGGAAATTTTCCGTGATACGTTAATCGAACAAGCCGAACAGGGTGTCGATTACTTTACCATCCATGCCGGCGTGCGTCTGGCGTATGTGCCGATGACAGCAAAACGCATGACAGGTATCGTTTCCCGCGGTGGTTCCATTATGGCGAAATGGTGCCTTGCGCATCACCAGGAAAGTTTCCTGTATACGCACTTTGAAGAAATCTGCGAGCTTATGAAGGCCTATGATGTCAGCTTCTCGCTTGGTGATGGGTTGCGCCCCGGTTCTATTTATGACGCCAACGATGAAGCGCAATTTGCCGAACTGAAAACGTTGGGTGAATTAACCAAGGTAGCCTGGAAACATGATGTACAAACCATGATCGAAGGGCCCGGCCATGTGCCGATGCACCTGATCAAGGAAAATATGGAGTTGCAACTGAAATATTGCGATGAAGCGCCTTTTTATACGCTGGGTCCGCTGACGACAGACATTGCCCCCGGTTATGATCACATTACCTCCGCCATTGGCGCTGCGATGATCGGTTGGTATGGCACAGCGATGCTGTGTTATGTGACGCCGAAGGAGCATCTGGGTCTGCCGGACAAGGATGACGTCAAGGATGGCATCATTACCTACAAGATCGCCGCGCATGCCGCAGATCTGGCGAAAGGACATCCGGGCGCGCAGATTCGTGATAATGCACTTTCCAAAGCGCGCTTTGAATTCCGCTGGGAAGATCAATTCAATCTCAGCCTTGATCCGGATAAAGCACAGCAATTTCATGATGAAACCTTGCCGCAGGATGGCGCAAAAGTGGCGCATTTCTGCTCGATGTGCGGCCCGCATTTCTGCTCGATGAAGATTACCCAAGATGTGCGGGAATATGCTGCTAATCAAGGGGTTGCTGAAGAAGAGGCCTTAAAACTGGGAATGGCGCAAAAATCAGCGGAATTTAAGGAAAAGGGCGCAGAGATTTACAGCAAATTGTAAAGTCGATCCCTGGAATTTTATAAAACATAACAACAACGCGATATGGATATAACTTTACTGTTAAAAGCGTTGATCCTGGGTATTGTTGAGGGATTGACCGAATTCCTGCCAGTTTCTTCCACCGGTCATTTGATTCTGGTCGGAGATCTGCTTGATTTCAACGATGAACGCGGGATGGTTTTTACCATTGCGATTCAATTGGGTGCAATATTGGCGGTCTGTTGGGAATATCGCAGTAAGATCGCTGAAGTTATTCGTGGCATCGGCTCAATCAAAACAGCCAATCGCTTTGTGATTAACCTGTTTATTGCATTCTTGCCAGCCGCCATCATGGGGCTGCTGTTTATTAAAACTATCAAATTCTATTTGTTTCATCCCGTGCCCGTGGCGCTGGCTTTGATTATTGGCGGCTTCCTGATTTTATGGGCGGAACGCAGAGAACATGTGATTGAAGTAGAGCAAGTTGATGACATGGACTGGAAACACGCTTTGAAAGTGGGCCTGGCGCAATGTCTGGCACTGATACCCGGAACTTCGCGCTCGGGCGCCACTATTATCGGAGGTTTACTTTTTGGTTTGTCGCGCAAAGCGGCCACCGAATTCTCATTTTTCCTGGCAATCCCCATCATGTTTGCCGCCACCTTTTATGATGTCTACAAACACCGCGAATTTTTAGAATGGAATGATTTGGGCATGTTCGCAGTAGGCTTTGTCGCTGCTTTCATCAGCGCCCTGTTGGCGGTGCGTGGCCTAATACGTTTCATTAGCAATCATGACTTTACCGTATTCGCCTGGTATCGCATCGTATTTGGCATCATTATTCTGGTAACGGCGTATACGGGTGTCATTGCCTGGTCAGAAGTTTAACTCTGCACCCACGGCAATCCGGCCGCTTTCCAGCCGGAAAATGTACCGCGGTGGCCATTCTCATCTCTAGCGCCTTCAAAACCTTCGAGGATGTTGTAACAGTCGGTAAAACCAGTCTGACTGGCCATGATAGCGGCTTGATTCGAGCGTGAGCCGCTGCGACAGATAAACAAAACGGGGGATGCTTTATTAACTTGGTTCGTGAGTTGATCAAGAAACTCTGAATTGGGTTGCATGTTCGGGTAAGAACGCAATTCAATTTCCGTCGCGCCGGGAATGCGCCCAACCCAGTCCAGCTCAGCGCGGGAGCGCACATCCACCAATTGGACTTGAGGGGATTCTTGTAAAACTTGATAGGCTTCTATTGGAAGCAATGCACCCTTATAAGGAAGCTCCATTTCTTCGGCGCGTTGATGTGCTTTTTCCAGTATTGTTGTAGTCGTTTCCATAAAATTATCTCCGTAATGTTATTAAAAATGATCGGTGGATTGCCTTTATAATAGATAACACCGACCGCATTCAGCTTTTGTATTTTCAATATTATAACCCTTCATGGAAAAAATTCGTTTATCCAAACTCATGTCCGAACAAGGAATCTGCTCACGCCGCGAGGCGGATCGCTATATTGAGCTGGGCTGGGTGTTTGTCGATGGTGTACAGATTTCTGAATTGGGCACCAAAATTTATCCCACACAGAAAATCAAGCTGAACAAAGCGGCGCAAGCGCAGCAGACCCAGTTGGTTACGCTATTACTCAACAAGCCCATTGGTTATGTGTCAGGACAACCGGAAACGGGTTATCAGCCCGCTGTTGTGCTGATTAAACCGGAAAACCAGTTTTGTAGTAGCTCATCCACCAAGCGTTTTCAACCGGTGCATTTAAAAAATCTGGCGCCTGCCGGCCGATTGGATATTGATTCACAGGGCTTGTTGATCTTGACGCAGGATGGTCGTATTGCCAAGCAGCTGATCGGCGCGGACTCACAAATTGAAAAGGAATATCTGGTGCGGGTCGCAGGCTCTTTATCCAAAGAAAATCTGGCATTACTGAACTTTGGTTTGAGTTTGGATGGCAAAGCCCTCAAGCGTGCACAAGTGAGTTGGCAAAATCAGGATCAATTGCGCTTTATTCTGTTTGAGGGCAAAAAACGCCAGATTCGACGCATGTGTGAGTTGGTCAATTTGAAAATTATCGGCTTAAAACGCGTGCGTATCGGCAAAGTAAAACTGGGTAATTTGCCTGAAGGACAGTGGCGGTATTTGGAGGATGGTGAGAATTTTTGACTGTGTTTTTTAGAAAGAAATGAGGTTGCCGCATGCATCAGCTTTGCACGTTGTTCTCAAAATTTTCTCTCATGAGCTTTTGTACTATTACGAAGGTGACATTGATGAGGTGGTCGCGAAAACAACCGATGGCCGAATCATAAGATTTCCCGCCAATATTCTACGTTCAGTGGTGCGAAGTAACGGCGTGCATGGCACGTTTGAATTAGTTTTCGATGAGAATCATAAATTTATTTCAATCAGCCGTGTGGATGATTAATGACAATCAGCATAGTCCCTGCTTTCATTGCCGGAAAACGTGCGTTAAACTCTTCGTCTATCAATTTTTTCCTATCAAACAAAGATTATACCCATGGCCCAATATGTAATGTCGATGCTCCGCGTGAGCAAAATAGTTCCTCCTAAGCGTCAGATTATTAAAGATATTTCTCTCAGCTTTTTCCCCGGTGCAAAGATCGGTTTGCTGGGATTGAATGGTTCCGGTAAATCCACCGTGCTGCGTATCATGGCCGGTGTGGACAAGGAGTTTGACGGCGAGGTGCAGCGCCTGCCCAATATCCGCATCGGTTATCTACCGCAGGAACCGCAACTGAATCCTGAACGCACCGTGCGCGAGGAGGTGGAAGAAGCCTTGGGCGAGGTTATGCAAGCACAGAAAAAGCTGGACGAAGTGTATGCCGCTTATGCTGAAGAAGGTGCCGATTTTGATGCCCTGGCAACTGAGCAGGCGCGCCTGGAAGCCATTCTGGCGACTGCTGGCAGCGATACTACGAACCAGATGGAGATTGCTGCCGATGCCTTACGTTTGCCATCGTGGGATGCGGTGATCCAGCATCTTTCCGGCGGTGAAAAACGCCGCGTTGCATTGTGCAAATTGTTGCTGGAAAAACCGGATATGTTGCTGCTGGATGAGCCGACCAACCATCTGGATGCGGAGTCGGTGGAATGGCTGGAACAATTCCTGGTGCGCTTCCCCGGCACTGTGGTGGCGGTGACCCATGATCGTTACTTCCTTGACAATGCCGCCGAGTGGATACTGGAACTCGATCGTGGCCATGGCATTCCGTGGAAAGGTAATTATTCCAACTGGCTGGAGCAGAAAGAAGCGCGGCTGGAGCAGGAAAACAAACAGATTGATGCGCATATGAAAGCAATGAAACAGGAGTTGGAATGGGTGCGGCAAAATCCGAAAGGACGCCAGGCGAAATCTAAAGCACGTATCGCCCGCTTTGAAGAGCTCAATTCACAGGAATACCAGATAAGTAATGAAACCCAGGAAATTTTTATTCCCGTCGGTGAGCGTTTGGGTAATGAAGTCATTGAGTTTAACGGTGCTTCCAAATCGTATGGTGACCGTTTGCTGATCGACAATCTGAGCTTCAAGGTGCCGCCGGGCGCCATCGTTGGCATCATCGGGCCGAACGGCGCGGGCAAATCCACTTTGTTTAAACTGATTACCGGCAAGGAACAAGCGGATTCCGGCGAGGTGAAAATAGGCCCGACCGTGAAGATTGCACACGTCGATCAGGCACGTGACACATTGGAAAATGATAAAACCGTGTTCGACGCCATTTCCGGCGGCAACGATCTGTTGGTTGTCGGTAAATACACCACCCCGGCGCGTGCTTACCTTGGTCGTTTCAACTTCAAAGGCGGCGACCAGCAAAAAATCATCGGTCAGCTTTCCGGCGGTGAACGCGCACGGTTGCATCTGGCGCAAACGCTGATTTCCGGCGGCAACGTGCTGCTACTGGATGAACCTTCCAACGATCTCGACGTGGAAACTCTGCGTGCCCTGGAAGATGCATTATTGGAATTCGCCGGTTGCGTACTGGTTATTTCACACGAGCGCTGGTTCCTCGACCGTATCGCCACACACATTCTCGCTGCCGAAGGCGAATCACAATGGACGTTCTTCAATGGCAACTACCAGGAATACGAAGCCGACAAGAGAAAACGCCTGGGTGAAGAAGGTGCGAAACCGAAGTGGATACGGTTTAAGCCGATTAGTAGGTGATCAACTCCCGTTCTTAGATATGCCAACGATTAGTCAATTTTTCGGAATCGTAATCCAAATGTTTTGGAGGGAGCATGCTCCACCGCATTTTCATGCGCTGTATGCAGAATATGAAGCATTAATCGATATCTGGACATTAGAAATCATTAAAGGTAGTTTGCCGAAAAGAGCGTTGGCATTAGTATTGGAATGGGCAGCGCAATACCGAGTTGAATTGATGGAGGATTGGAACTTATGCCAACAGAAACAATTACCCAAGAACATCGCGCCACTGGAATAACGACGGTAGCGCCGTGGCGAGTGCGCACAGTGACTGTTTTGCCAAATTATTGCCTTTCGGTTACCTGTAATGATGGTACGGCTGGCATCGTCGATATGTCACGATTAATTTTTAGTGAACAGGCAGGTATTTTCTCAGCATTGAAAGATGAGCAGTTGTTCGATCAGGTTCGTATAGAACTCGGTGCACTCACATGGCCGAATGGTGCAGATTTTGATCCTGAATGGATGCATGATGAGATTGGGAAAAATAAAACGTGGTGTGTTCCGGGGTAAGTCTTGACAGCTAGCAATCTATTTTATTTCTATATCTCTATTCGAGCATTTACAGAAAGTTTTAATTCAATCTGATGGGATAAAAATGATTTTACTCAAATCAAATCTTACCCTTATAGAGATTGAAGATTTGTACTTAAAGCTACAAAGTGAAAAGCCCATTGATGTTCGTATACCAGAACACCTAAAACAAGGGGGAAGTTTTGGAATTACTTCTGCAATAATTCAATTTATTGCTACTTGGTCACGCAGCAATAGAGAAAATAAATTATTATCATATAATCAGACTATTGGGGCTTCATCATATGCAAAACTATTATATCAACCGCATGGATTAACTGCATGTTATCTGGCCCCAAATTTAGTTGACTCTAAGGGTAACAATTTAAGAAAATCTGAAGTTCTAGCTCAAGCAATTCCACATATCGAGGCTATGCAAACAAGTAAATTGCGAGAAACGATGAATGGACGAGGCGCAATTCTTGCCTGTTTTGCAGGCGCAAGAAATGAATTTCTATTACCACTGTACGAACGACCCACCTTGGAAGGATTGCGTGGGATTGAGGATTTTGAACGGCTGACACAACAACTTATAAATTGTTGTGCCCCATCTGCTCTTCGATGCTTGCCAGAAACACATATCCAAACAATTAGCTTGCTCATTCGTGAGCTATTTGAAAATACCAATGATCATGCAACTGCAGATGAATATGGTAAAGAATATTATTGGGAATATCCAAATGTAAGAAGCATTATTGCAAAATATATTACATTTAACCCGAATGATACAGATTCAAAAAAAAGCACTAAGTGATGTACCTCATCATTTGTTCTATCAAAAGGCACTATTAGATTACACAGCTACCAGAATAATTGATTTTCTTGAAGTAACAGTTATTGATAGTGGCCCTGGTATAGCTAAGAGATGGTTATCACATGTTAATCCAAATGCTAATGTTGAGAATATCCCAATTGATTTAGAAGAAAAGTATGTTAGGGAAGTGTTTGTACTTGGGAAAACTACTAAAAATATTAAAGGTACAGGAATTGGACTTGATACTGTAATAAAAAGCTTGGTTAAGCTAAAGGCTTTAATTCGATTAAGAACTGGCCGACTTTGTTTATATCAAAGCTTTTCAGGTAATTCAAAACAAGTATTTGCACCAAGTCATTGGCTTAACAACAGGAAGGAGTTACCAAGAACGGTTGGTACATCGTTTTCCATCCTCATCCCATTATCCAGTAAGAAGTAATCATGCGAGGCTATTTTCCAATAGATATTCGAGATGAGGAGAATAACGATCCTGTCTTGGACTATCGATTCTTATTTAAGTCTCCGGGTAGCGTTAGCCCAGCAGATTTGGCTGATTGTTTAACACAAGCGTTGCGGCGAGTTCTTTTTCCTGACGCTATCGTCTTTGTTTGCATTTCCAGTGAATTCGAACAGCTATCTGAAGTATTTAAAACGGATGACGGCGTAAAACAGGCGCTTGAACGTGCCAGTTCAAAAGTATGTGTAGCAATTTGTAAGATAGACCAGTCAGGAAACTTGGGAAAGCTAAAATATATAAGGAATCAGCGTAATTCTTTACTTTTGATTGAAACAAAGCATCAAGAAAAGATTTTTCGTGAAGGACTGCGAACATTATTTAGTACACCAAATGTTTTAGTACCTGCCCCAGCTGGTTTTATCTTTGTTAAGCCATCAAAGAATCGTTCAAAATATTTTTTACGTGTTGAACAAGCTCTTTATGAAACTGAATATATTCAGTTTC
>Ga0136611_10000824_pt1 | contig 20908 bp, 22 predicted proteins | sample AntDrymUQ2232306_2_FD_106645 | JGI IMG/M metagenome (GOLD analysis project Ga0136611, IMG submission 106645) | Polar desert sand microbial communities from Dry Valleys, Antarctica - metaG UQ223 (23.06) | ecosystem: Environmental > Terrestrial > Soil > Desert | place: Antarctica: Dry Valley...
CGCTCGATGAGCGCGCGGGTGGTCATCACCGGGTTGGCGTGCCCGCTCTCGGGCTCGTACGCGGCGGCGGCCACGCCGGTCGTGTCGATGCTGGGCTGGATGGCGCGGATCTCTTCGGGGCCGATCGCACGGGTGTGTACGCCGAGCGCTTGCAGCCGCGCGACGTTGCGGTGGAGGCGCTCGACGTTCTCCGGGCCGACCAGGAGCAGGAAGCCGGTCTGCACGAAGCCGCAGCTCCCGCCGACCAGCTCCGGCCAGCGCCGGAAGTAGGGCAGGCTGGCGAGGGCGAGCCGCGTCTCGTGGGCGTTGGTGTAGTGCATCCGCACGATCGCGCCCGACTTGCGCGTGTTCCCCGAGCACACGGCGCGTCGCTCGACGACGGCCACCCGCCCGGCCCCGGCCCGCGCCAGGTGGTAGGCGATGCTGGCGCCCATGACGCCGGCCCCGATCACGATCGCGTCGAACGTCTGCCGCACCATCGGCCCCCCATGCGCGAGGATGGGGTGATGGTAGCAGGCGAAATGCTATGGAAATGGGGCGCGCGGTCGGGAGCGCCGGGCCGGGGCTCGTCGTGTCGCTTGCGAGTCACGATCTCGACAAGCTTGGAGATGACCTCGTCAAGTTTCGACGCGCTCAGGGCGCCGACTCGGTAAAGGACTCGGTTCGAGTCCGCCGTGAAGAGTCGATTCGGGCGGACGTTGCTGTCCTGGCTGAGCTGCCCGGTCGCGAAGTCGGCGGCGCGCAACGGGATGGCATCGGGATCCGCCACGGCGCGGCTGGTGATCTGACAGAGTATGACATCGTGGCCCCGAAGTGTCGCCACGACGAGCACCGGGCGTCGCTTCGCCCCGCCGAGGTCCGAGAACGGGAAGGGAAAGACGACCACGTCGCCCTTGGAGAGGCCGCTGAGAGATCCGCCTAGAGGTCCGCCTAGAGGTCCGCCCACGCGGCATCCTCTTCGGGACGATCCCAATCTCGCCGCAGGATCTCCTCCGAGGCCAGCATCGTGCTCGGTGTTGATGAGTTTCGCCGCTCCGCAAGGTAGGACACGAAATCGTAGACCGTGCTCAATTCCTGGGGCGAAAGCTCGCGCAAGCGCTCCTCGATCGTGGCAACTGACACGCCTACCACGGGGTTTGCCCTGGGTTCGCCATTGGTTGCGCTCCCGCGGGGACGAGCGCTGAGCGGGCTCGTCCCCGGTGCCAGATATTGTACTTGGAGCGCGTCGGCTGAGGGGCGGCTACTTGACGGTGATTCGGTCGCCTTCGGCCGTGCCCGTCGCGGCGATGGTGCCGGCCGGCAGCTCGATCACCGTGCGGGTGCGCCGAACGAGCGGGCCGAGCCGATTGGGGCGCAGGTTCGGCACGCTCCGCACCACCGCGCCGTCAGTATCCAGGTAGAGCGCGTCGAGCGCGAAGCGCATCCCGAGCATGTGGACCGAGCTGCAGGGCGCGATCACCAGCCCGCCGCCTTCCGCGAGCCCCGTCCGCCCGAGCAGCCCCCGAAAGCGCGTCCAGAACGAGTCGGCCACCTCGGCCTCCGTCGCCAGCACGGCGGACCGGGTCTCGTTGACGATGCGCACGGGCGCGGCCACGTCAGGCCGGCCCCTGGGTCATGAACTTGTACATGTCCGAGATCGACGGCCCGAGGATTACGATGAACAGCGCAGGGAAGATGAGGAAGACGAGCGGGATGAGCATCTTCACGGCCGCTTTCTGCGCGAGCTCCTCGGCATGCTGGCGGCGGCGCAGGCGCATCTGGTCCGCGAGCGTCACCAGCGTGTCGGACAGGCTCATGCCCAGCTCCTCGGACTGGATGAGCTGGCCGACCATCGTCTGGATCTCGTCGACCTGGGTGCGGTCGGCGAGGTTCAGGAGCGCGTCGCGGCGGCCGGCGCCCATCCGCAGCTCGCCCAGCATGATCGCGAATTCGTGGCTCAGCTCGTTGTCCCACTTGTTGACGATCTCGGAGATGGCCCCGTCGAACGCCAGCCCGGCGCTCACGCCGATCGTCATGAGGTCGAGCGCGTCCGGCAGCGCCTTGCGCATCTTGTACTGCCGACTCTTGATCTTACGGCCCAGCCAGATGCCCGGCAGGATGAACCCGACGGCGCCCAGGCACAGCGACAGCAAAAGGGCCGTCCCGACGGGCGCGCGGCCGAGCAGCAGCCAGAGGCCCGGGATCAGACAGACCAGGCCGAGCCCGGCCTTAGTGGCTACGAAGCGCTGATACTCTTGCGGGGAGCCCTTGCCGGCGTGCACGAGGCTGCGCTTCAGCTTCGACGACTGCGACGTCGAGACGAGCTTCGCCCCGAGCTTGCCGAGCTGGAGCATCAACGGCGACAGCGGCGCCCCGCGCGACCCGCGTGCTTTGGCGCGGGCATTGGCCTTGGCGCGCGCCGGCCCGGACTGTCCGACCCAGATCTCCAAGCGTTCCTGCTTGTCGCGGACGCGGGACCGCCAGAGGTGGGCGGTCATACCGGCCAGCGCCGCGATCCCGGCGAGCGTGCCGGCGACCGAGCCGAGGTAGACAACATCCGGCGGCTGCGCGATGGCCCGCGGCACTATCGGCAGCGCCATCTCCTGGCGCGCCGCCGAGCTGCCACCCTCGGCAAGCCGCGGGAGGGGGCGCGTGTAGCGGTACTCGGCTTCGAGGTCGCCGCGATTATGCCGCGCCACCACGAGCTTCCCGACGACCGATTCGCCGGCCGCGACGGGCGCCGTGGAGATCCAGACCGCCTCGTACGTCCCGACCCGCGCGGTCGGCTCGCGCCCGACGACGTACGCCTCGAGCGGCTCGGCGCGGGTCGCGCCTTCGAGCAGGACGACGTCGGCCAGCGTGAGGTGCGGGGGCGGGACGCCGACGGCCGGCTCGATCGTGAAGCGCGCGGTCACGCGAGGGTACTGGTCCGTCCTGATGGCCGTCACCGCGACCTCGGCGGCCGTTGGCTCGGCGGCGGCCCCGGCGCGCGGCGCGGCGACGGCGAGCACGAGCATCGCCCCGGCCACGAGCCACCAGAGCAGAGCGGCGCGCTGCCAGGCCGGGACGCCGGGTGCGAGGGCGCGTTGTCCCCTAGACATCGATCTGCGCAATCTTCCGCAGGCAGTAGAAGCCCGCCGCGATCCCAACGACGCCGGCCATCAGCAGCATGCGCGCGATGCCCGGCTCGAACAGTTTCATGATGTAGTCCGGCGCGATGAAGAAGAGCGCGAGGACGATGATCAGCGGCAGGCAGCTCACGATGATTGCCGCGAGCCGCTGCTGCGCCGTCAAGATGCCGATCTCGCCCTTGATGCGCAGCCGCTCGCGGATGGTGTGCGCGATCGTCCTGAGAATTTGGCTCAGGTTGCCGCCGACGCGGTGCTGGATGTTGATCGCCGTCACCAACATGTCGAGGTCGGGGCTGTGGACGCGCTCGACCATCCGCTCGAAGCCGACGCTCATCGGCACGCCGACGCTCATCTCGCGGACCACGGCGGCGAGCTCCACGCCAATCGGCGCCGCCATCTCGCGGCTCACCAGCTCCATCGACTGGTTCAGGCTCGATCCCGCTTGCAGCGCCCCGGCAATCGCATCGACCGCGACCGGGAGCTGGTCTTCGAACTTCTTGAGGCGACGGCCAATCGAGAAGTCCAGGATCATGTTCGGGAGCATCCACGCGGCGACCGCCGCGGCACCGCCCGCGGCGAGCCCGAGTAGTGGCTCGCCGAGCTTCGCGCTTCCGAGCAGCGACGCGAGCCAGAATGCAAGCGCCGCCCCGATGCCTTGGAACATGAGGATCCGGCCCGCCGGCGCCTCGATGCCGGCCTGGGTGAGCTTGTCATGCAGCCGCTTCGCGAGGGACAGCTGGCGCAGGCGGCGATTCAACCGCTCGACGAACGCCGAGTGATGCTCGTCGCGGACGCGGAGCAGCGACACGGCGACTGGCGTCGCTTCGCGGCGGACGTACGTGCGCAGCCGCGCGTCCATCGCGACTCGCGAGCGCGACCGCCCGAGCGCGAGCGCCACGAGCAAGATGGCGGACCCGGCCAGGATCGAGCTCAGCTCGGCCGCGCTCAGCAGCATGCTAGCTCACGTTCCGGCGCGCTTCGAGCAGGCGCGAGCCGCCGGCCATCGGGGCCGCGAACGCGTTCTCCGGCAGCTTGACGCCGTTGCGGTTCATCTTCTCCTCGAACTTCGGCCGCACGCCCGACGGCTTGAGCGAGCCCTGCACGCGGTTGCGCACCAGCCCCTCGTGCTCGAACTTGAACACGTCCTGCAGGATGACGACGTCGCCCTCCATGCCCTGGACCTCGGTGACGTTCACGATGCGGCGCGAGCCGTCGAACAGTCGCTCCTGGTGGACGATCACGTCGATGGCGGAGGCGATCTGCTCGCGGATCGCGCGGTGCGGCAGGTCGATGCCGGCCATCATGACCATCGTCTCGAGGCGCGCGAGCGTGTCGCGCGGCCCGTTCGAGTGCAGCGTCGTCATGCTCCCGTCGTGGCCCGTGTTCATCGCCTGGAGCATGTCGAGCGCCTCGGGACCGCGAACCTCGCCGATGACGACGCGATCCGGGCGCATGCGCAGCGAGTTCATGACGAGCTGGCGGATCCCGACCTCGCCGGTGCCCTCGATGTTGGCCGGGCGCTTCTCGAGCGAGATGACGTGGCGCTGCCGAAGCCGCAGCTCGGCGGCGTCCTCGATGGTCACGATGCGCTCGTTGGCGGGGATGAACGACGACAGCACGTTGAGGAGGGTCGTCTTCCCGGAGCCGGTGCCGCCGGACACCAGCACGTTCAGCCGGCCCGTCACGCAGGCCGAGATCAAGTCGGCCACCTCGCGCGTGAGCGACCCGAACTGGATCAGGTGCTGCATCGTCAGGGCGTCGCGCGAGAACTTTCGGATCGTGATGCACGGCCCGATGAGCGACAGCGGCGGGATGATCGCGTTGACGCGGGAGCCATCCGGAAGCCGCGCGTCCACCATCGGCGAGGCCTCGTCGCAGCGGCGCCCGAGCGGGGCGACGATGCGGTCGATGATCCGCCGCACGTGGTCGTCGTTCTCGAACTTGACGTCGGTCTCTTCGAGCAGACCTTTGCGCTCGATCCAGACCTGATCGGGGCCGTTGACCATGATCTCGCTGATGGACTCGTCGCGGAGCAGCGGCTCGATCGGGCCGAAGGAGAGCAGCTCGGCCATGACGGCTTCGAGCAGGCGCAGGCGCTCCAGGCGCGGGAGGGGGACGCCCTCCTCGGCCAGCGTGTCGTTGAACAGATTCTCGATGGCCCGTCGCCCCGGTACCCCGCCGAGGTCGGCGTCCGGAGAGAGCTCGGCGATCACCCGGCGCTGGATGCGCGACTTCAGTGCGCCGAAGTCCGTCCGGCTGAGCTGGGCCGCCGCGGCGGTGGGCGCCTGGTCGCGCCCGCGCTCGTTGGGCCGATTGCCCGACGGCCGGTTCGCGTCAGATTCGGTCCGAGCGCCCGCGAGGCGCTGGTGGATGAGGTTGGCCATCGCCGATGCGACCTTTCACGAAACCGCGAGCTCGGAGTCTCTCTATCGGAGTCTCTCTAGATAGAAACGTTGCGCGAACGTGGGCGGGGACGGGGGCAGGCTCATCCGACCGCCGTCGCCTTCGGCGCGCGCAGGCGGCCGAGCAGCGTGAGCCCGCCGCGCGCCCGGGAGTGCTTGGTCTCGGGTTCGTGGCCGGGGAGAGCCAGGTCGCCGGCAAGCTCGCCGCCGAGCGCCGCGAACGCGAGCGCGACGCGCGAGGTCGAGCGCAGCCGCACGACCGGCTCGCCCGCATTCAGCGACTCGAGCACCGGCGTGCTGTCGTTCGGCAGGCCGAAGCGCATCTTGTGGCGCAGGTTCGACTCGATGTCGTCGAGCGGGATGGCGCCGTAGCTGCCGTTGCGGTTAACGATCAGCTTGAGCTTCTCGTCGCCGTAGCCGAGCTCGTGGCTGAGGGCGAGGAAGCGGGCGACATTCTTGAGCGACGCGATCTCCGGCGTGCAGACGACCAGCACCGCGTCGGCCAGGTCGAGCGCGGCGAGCAGGTGCTCGTCGGGCCGCGACGGCGTGTCCACGATCACCACGTCGTAGTGCGCGCGGCAGGCGCTCAGGATGGTGCCGGTCTCCTCGCCGGTGATGACCTCGGCGCGCTCGAACTCGGAGGGCGAGGGCAGCACCCAGACGCCGGATGAGTGGCGCACCAGCGTGCTGTCGAGCATGTCGCCGTCGAGCTCGCGCAGGTGGGCGGCGAGGTCGGCGATGCTGTTGTTGGTGGAGATGTTCATCGAGATGCCGACGTCGCCGGCGAGCAGGCTGCCATCGACCAGGGCGACGCGCAGGTTGCCGCGCTGATGCATCGCGACCGCGAGGTTGACCGCGATGGTGGTGGTGCCGACGCCACCCTTCGGGCCGTGTACGACCACGATGCGGCCGGTCTTGCCCCCCATCGCGGGCGCGGCGATCCGCCGCCGGCGCTCTTCCTTGGTCCTGACGCTCCTGACTAGCTCGATCAGCTCGGCCGGCTCGTATGGACGGAAGAGGAAGGCGCGCGCGCCCGCGATGACACACGGGTGCGCGGCCGACGCCTGGTCCTCGCCGAGCAGCACGACGATCGGCACGTCGGGGGCGGCCTGGTCGAGCTGCTCGACGACCGACGCCGGGTCGCCGGCGACCTCGTCCACGATCACGAAGTCGACTTCCGACTTCTGGACCGCGCGCACGGCTTCCCCGTAGCCGGCGGTGCTCTCGGTCACGCGGAAGCTCGGGTCGGTGTGGAGCGCCGCGGCCGCCTCGCCCTGGTCGGTGCCCTCCTGTATGCCAAAGCCGGGGTCGCGCAGGATCAGGGCGCGGAGCCGCGTGGTGCGTGCGTTCATGGCTGTACCTCCGCCACGGTCGGGATGCGGAATCGGTAGCGCTCGGTGAAGCTCTCGACGGTGACCGCGTCGGTGCGCACGATCCGCTCTTCCTCCGCCGACCGCAAGGCGAGATCGATCGTGCCGCCGGAGTCCTTGATGAATTTGATCAGGACCGCGTCCTGATGGTCGGTGAGCAACGCGAGCGGCTGGGTATTGCCGGCGCGCACGCTCACGCCCTCGGTGCTCGCCGACGCGCCGGATTCCTTCTGCTCGCCGATCTCGAAGATCTCGACGTTCTGGAGCGTCGTCTGGGTGCTCGTGCCGAGCTTGCCCTCGCTCAACTCGAGCGACAGCAGGATGTCGAGGCGGTCGCCCGGCCGCAGGGCCACCTTCCCGGACAGCAGATCTGGCATCGGGAGCCAGATGACGACCCGGCCGTTCGGGATGCGGTCCGAGAGGCTCGGCGACTTGCGGGCGGTCGAGACGTGGCCCTCCATCAGGATCTGGTCCTTGTAGATGGTGCCCACCGCGAGCTTGCCGATCACCACGTCAGGGTTCGAGACCGCGCCGGCCGGCGCGAAGTCGGCCGGAAAGGGGCGGATCACGAGCGCGTCGGGCGTCACCTGGGTCTGGCTCGGGATCTCGCGCGACGCCATCACCACGAACACCTGGGGAATCACGGCGCGGCTTGCCTCGCCGGCCTGTCGCGCGATCCCGAGCACGAGCACGCTGGCGCCGCCGGCCAGCACGATGCCGAGGGCCATCAGGATCAACGCACCGCGTCGCTTCATCTCGTTCGTCCCTTCGCGTGTCTTCTGTCGGGCGACTCCCTCTAGGTTCGGAGCCGCGCGCCCGTCGATCTGGCCGCCGTCACAATGGGCGCCGCCGATCGGGTGGTATCTGTTGCCTCACGCTGTTGAACGCAAATGGGGGCTCGGAAGGCCCGACTAGCGCGGCCTGTTCGCGCGAAGTGCTCCCCGCCCACGCCGCGCCCGCGCGACGCATGATGACCGAGCCTGGGCGAGCCGACGCATCGCGGGTTGGTGCGAGGGGAGCCTCCGCCGGGGCCACCAACGCAAGAGGGCGCCGCCGCCAGCAATGGCGGCGGCGCCCTGCGCGGCCTGGGTGTTGGCGCGAGTCGGCTAGCTGCCGAGGGCGCTGTTCGCCTTCGTGAACACGCTGCCGATGGTGCCGCCCAGCGTCGTCATGATCGCGATCGACACGATCGAGATCAGCACGACGATCAGCGCGTACTCGACCAGGCCCTGGCCCTCTTCGCTGTCGCTCAGGTACATCGACGCCCACTGGATCATGAGGTTCAACATGGTGTTTCCTTCTCCTGGTTCATGTCTCGTGTCCGAGGCCGCGACCGTCTCGCGCTGTCGCGCTTGGCGATTCAGATTCGGCGCTTCAATGAGATAAACGCCGCCTTGAATGGGATGGTGATGGGTCCATTGCGCTTGCGGTCGAAATCCCCCAAGTGGGCCACGCCGGCAGGGTTGGGTGACCCATTTGGGGTATCTCTCGTCGCCTATGGGGTGGGGAACATCGTCGCGGCGTGCGTGTACAGTGAGAGGACCGACATGCCAATGCCGGTCAGGATGACGACGGCTACTATCGAGATACACATGATGACGATCGCGTACTCGGAGAGCGCCTGCCCGGCCTCGTGGCGGGGTCGCTCCGTGTAGCCCGTCGTCGTGGGCGCGTGATGTTCGGGCATGCTCCCCTCCTCGTCGGATCGATTCGCGCTCGACCGATCTACTCCCGCCGCTGTCCGACGTGGCACCGGCGCCGTGGTCGCCTCCGGGTAATGGTCCGGACGACTGTCTCTAAGACAACGCACGCACAGCCGCGAGGGAGACGGGCAGACCCGCGTGACCCAGTCGGGCTACGCGCGAGCCGCCTCAAGTCCACGGTCCCGCGTGCTCGGCACGTGGCGCCGCCCCGAGATGACCACCGGCCCGTACGACAGGTACGGCATCCCACCCGCGGCCCTCTCCCGACGTAGCCTGACGTGGGGGACACGGCGTCTCTCGGCCCCACTGACCGACGCGGGAGAGTGGCTTGGGGAGAGGGTTTCGACATACGCCGTTCGCGTCACCGGTCGCCGCGAAGCTCGTCGGCGAGCTTCGGTCGGTCAGCGGCGGGCTGCGCAGCGGCGGCGTCTGCGTCCGCGCGGCGCTCGTACACCACCGCGCGCGGATTCGCGTACGTCAGTGTCCAGTTCGGGGACGCCGCGACGGCCTTCACCAGCCCGCCCTGCGCCTCGCGGTCGAGGGCGAGCTGGCCGATGCCGTACTGGGCGGCGAGCCCCTCCCAGCTTGCGTGGCCGGCGCTGAGGGTCATGTAGTCCTTCCAGACGCGGGCCGGATGCACCTCGAAGCGGTCGTCGATGAAGAGCTTGCGTCCCGGGGCCAGTCGCCAGCCGAAGTAGCCGCCCCAGTCGGCCGAATGGAACAGCTCGCCGGGACCGGGGCGGCGCGCGAGGTACTCCGCGACCGCTATGGGCGTGTTTGGCTCGACGAGCGCCGTGCGGTCGGCCCACATCGGCAGGCGGGTGCGGTACCACGGCAGCGACGCGACCGCGACGAGCCCGAAGAGCGCGAGGATGAGCCAGTTGAGGGCGGGCACGCCGACGGCGGGCGTCCGGCCAATCATGCCCAGCGCGGCGGGCGTGCCGAGCGGCCGGGCGAGCGGATCGACAGTGCCGGCCGCGCCCGGCGGCGCGGCCGAATCGACGGCACGCGCGCGCGGCCGCGTCGTCAGGTGCATCAGGCGCGGGCCGGTCTCGACGAGCACCTCGCCGAGCGCGCGCGCGACGTATGGTGTCGCGACGAGCCCCCACCACAGCACGTGGCGCACCGCCGACAGGGCGAGCAGCCCGAACAGCAGCAGCAGCAGCCCCTCGGCGAAGCGCGGCCGGCGTCCCGAGCCAGCGAGCAACACCGCGCCGAGCATCGACGCGATGAGCGCGCGACCGTAGCCATCTTTCAGGGTCGGCGGCCCCCACTCGGCGGCGAGGGTGCCGACTTCGGTGCCGCCGCCGTTGTAGACGATCGTGTCCCAGACGTAGGTGGCAAGCCCCGGACCGTACAGGTTCGCGAGCGGCGCGCACGCGCACGCGGCGGCGAGCCCGAGCATCCAAAAGAGGCGCACGCGCGCGTCCGAGGACGACCCAATGGAGGTCAGATGGGCGGAGGGTTGGGCAACGGAGGTCGGTTCACCCGTTCGCAGGAGGGCGCCGAGCGCGCGGCGCAGTGCGTCGAACACACCAATCGCAAGCAGCGGGTACACCAGCACGAACGACCCGTGGACGTTCGCCCAGACGGCCACCACGGCGGCGACACCGAGCACCCCGACGAGGCTCGACGGGGGCACCAGCGTTGCACGCAGGACGATCAGGAAAGGGACGACAGCCAGCAGCTGCGGGCGGACCGCGAGGCTCGGTAGGTAGAGGATGCTGGCCAGGCAGACGATCGCGGACGAGGTGCGGATGCCGGCGCCGGCATCGCGGCAGAGCTGCAATAGCAGCGCGGCGACCCCGAGCGCGACCGACGTGCGGAGCGCGAGGCTCAACTCCAGGCCGCCGACCTCGTGCAGCCACGAGATGATGACCCGCGCGAGCCACTGGCCGTCCACCGCGACGTCGCGGACCGGCGTGTACATGAGCGGTTCGCTCGTGAGCAGCGCGCCATCCCGGCGGATCAGGTCGCCGAGTTTCACCGTCCACCAGTAGTCGATGGACTCGATCGGGAAGAGCGCGCTGCCGAGGACCGCGGCCATGAGCGCGAGCGCGCCCCAGATGTGCTGGAGGTTCGGAGCGGGCCGGCCCACGCCGAGGGCCGGGCGGCACGGCGCGAGCGGCAACGGGCCGGCCGCGACGGGCAATGGGCCGGCCGCGACGGGCGGGCGGCGCGCATCGAGGGCCGGGCGGAAGCGGAGTGCCTGGGCCACCGGGATCAACCCTGGTCGCCGCTGGCGCCGTCCGTCAAGTCCGGTCGCGGAGCGAACTGGTGGCTGCACGAGCCGCAGCGATAGATCGGCGTGAGCATCGACTGGTAGAGCGGGCTCATGCCGAGCATGACGAAGTCGCGCATCGACTGCTCGCGCTCGCAGCGCGGGCAGATCATGGTCCGCGCCTCGAGATTCATCAGTGCGATCGTCGGCCGGCCCATGCTGTGCTCCCCTGCTCGGAAGTCGTCTCGCTCGGTTGAACGTCGAGCATCCGCCGGGGGTGACGATGCCGTGCGGTCGATTCGCCAGGTGGGAGGGCCGTAGACCGCTCGGATTGCGGCACGAGACGGGCGGACCTGGCGTCGCGTCGCCCGTGGCTCTATGCCAGCAAGTCCCTACGCCATGCGGGGCAGGTGCAGCACGTCCGCGAAGCTCACACCCTGGCAGCGCGTGGCCCGCCGCCCGGCCGCGCGTTGCTCTTCGTCGCCCTTGGCCATCAGGGCCGAGGCCAGCTCGAGCAGCCCTTCCAGCTCCGGGTCTTCCGGGAAGTCCGCGACGCACTCGGCCACCGTTCCGCCGTCCGCGATGCGATCCAGACAGATGGACAGCAGCTCGTCGAAGAGATCAATCATGCGTGTCGCGCCTCCCACACACGAGACAACGGCGCGAGCGAGCAATCGGGGACTGACCCATTCGGGGCATTGACTCGAAAGCTTTGTCGCACAAAAGCGTCCTGTGGCGCCGGTTTGGCCCATCCCGAACGGGCCAGCCTCTCGATACGGGCGAGGTGGAGACCTATGCTATACTCGGCCGCTCGTGCGCATCCGACGTTGCACCGCCACGGGGAGTTGTCGTCATGACTCAGGGGTCCCAGGCTCTCGGGGGCGGCGGGCCGCTGGCGGCGTCTCGCGAGGCCGCACCGGCCCCGAGCGCGGTTCAGCTGCGTCGCACGTTCGGGCGAGATTGGGCCACCGCCTGGCCGTTCCTGGCGCCCTGCCTGCTCGTGATCGTCGGGCTGATCGCCTACCCGTTCTTCTCCGCGATCTTGTTGAGCTTCCAGACCAAGCTCGTCGGCTCGCCGGGCGTGTGGGTCGGGTTCCAGAATTACTATGAGCTGCTCTATGGCCGCGACCTGAGCGGCATCTTCCGCCAGTCGGTCATCGTCTCGGCCATCTTCGTGACCGCGACCCAGGACATCATCGTGAAGGGCACGCCGGTCGAGCAGGCGGTCAAGTCGGCCCACGAGTCGCTGATGGAGATCTTCAAGGCGCGCGGGGCGCTGTAGGGGAGCCAGGAGCCGGGAGGAGCGACCGAGGCTCCGTCAACAAGTTGTCGTCCTGAGCGCAGCGAAGCATCTCCGGACTGACTTACGCTGGCCTGTCCGGAGATGCTTCGCTGCGCTCAGGACGACAAGACCGTTGCGCTCTTACCCCGGCTGCGTCGTTCGGGTCCTCCGACCGCCCTGCTAGCTCCTGACTCCAGGCTGCGCGTATCTGGCGCGCGGAGGATGAGGCAGCATGACCGTATCCGGCGCGTACGTGACCACCGTCCTCGGACCCGTCTCGGCCGACGAGCTCGGCGTGACGCTGATGCACGAGCATCTCCTGTTCAGCCTGGCGGCCTACTGGAGCCCACCGGCCGATCTCCCCACTCCGGAGATTGCTACCGCCCCGCTCTCGCTCGAGACGCTGTGGTGGGTGCGCCAGCATCCGGCGGGCAGCCGCCCGAACTTGACGCAGGACGATCCGCTGCTGGCGGCGAAGGAGCTGGCGCGGTTCAAGGCGGCCGGCGGCGGGACGCTCGTGGAGGTCTCCAGCCACGGCCTCAACCGCGACGTGCGCGGCCTGCGCGAGATCGCCTGGCGCACCGGCGTCAATGTCGTGGCCGGCACCGGCTACTACATCGGCGCATCGCACCCGCCGGAGCTGGCCGGTCGGTCGGTCGATGACCTCGCCGACGACATGGTGCGCGATCTTGACGAGGGTGTCGAGGGGACCGACATTCGGGCCGGCGTGATCGGCGAGATCGGCACGTCCGAGCCGCTGGCCCCGACCGAGGCGCTCGTGCTCCGGGCGGCAGCCCGCGCGCAGCGGCGGACCGGCGCCGCGATGGTGATGCATCCCGCGCCCCAGGACCGGAGCGCCGAGGCGATGGGACGATGGCTCGCGCTGCTGGAGGACGAGGGAGCGACGCCCGGCCGCGTGGTCATCAGCCACTGCGAGGAGCGGCTCCGCGACGCGCCGGACGATTTCGCCCGCCTCGCGGAGCGTGGCTACGTGCTGTCACTCGATACGTGGGGCAACGTCAATCATTATGAGTCGCGCGGCTTCACGATGCCCTGCGACGCCGAGCGGATCGCCCTGCTCGCCCGGCTGGTCGCCGACGGGCTCGCGCCGTCGCTCGTGCTCGCGCAGGATATCTGCTTCGCCCATGCCCTGACGGCGTTCGGGGGGCACGGCTACGCCCATCTGCTGCAGAATCTGCGACCGCGTCTACACGCGGCCGGGATTTCGCGGGCGGCACTCCGCACGATGTTCGTCGATAATCCGCGGCGCATTCTCGCTCGTGATGCGAATGTGATTGCCTGATCCTCCGCGACAGATGCTAGGTGCGCACGAGAAGCGTTACATAAGGCTTACTGAAACGTCCCAAATGCGCAGTGGGCCGTTTACAGCGCACGGACATCCGGCTTATGATCGGGCCGAAGGTCGGCAACTCGACCTCGAAGCTCACTGACAAGGGAGGATCTCCTGTGAATCGCCTTCGAGTCCCCGCGGCCGGTGCGCTCGTCGCAGTGCTCGCGTTGGGCGCGGTCGCGCTCGCGACGCCGGGCGAGACAGTCGCGCAGCAGAACGCCGACGAGACAGTAGCCGCGGCGCCGGTCGCACAGCCCTCGCCGGCCGCGAAGCCGGCCGCATCGCCTGCCCCCGCTGCTCCGGCCGCGAAGCCCGCCGGTGCGCCCGCGCCTGCCGCCCCGGCTCCGGCCGCGAAGCCCGCCGGCGCCCCGGCGCAGGCCGCCCCGGCCGCGAAGCCGGCCGGACAGCCGGCCGCCGCGCCGGCCCAGGTGGCCCGCCCGATGGCGTCGCCGGCCCCGGCCGGTCTGCCCCGCACCGGCGAGGCGGCGGAGTCGCCCGTCGCCCTGTTCGGCATGCTCGCGGGCGTCAGCATGCTGGGCGCCGGCGCGTTCGTCCTCTGGCGCCGCCGGACCGCGTAGCCGTCCGGCGCGCGTTGCACGCACGAGGGGTGTGCTCGCTCATGTGAGCGGGCACACCCCTCGTGGCATGCTCGGGAGATACCTCGATCAGGCGCGGCCCAGTCGCGGCCCGGAGGACGGTGCGCGTCGCCGCCCGCAACGGTATGATTTCCGGCGCGGGGCGCGGCAGAGTGCCGGCCCACATCACGGTGTGCTCGCGCGTGGCCTGTACCCTGTGCCGGCGGCGGTTGTGGGCGGGCGACGCTCGGCGAGCGCGGTCTGAAGGCACGCGTGGACTTTCTGGTCGCGTTCCATAGCTTCTGGCGCTGGATCCTGCTGATCGCGGCGGTCGTGGCGCTCGTGTGGGCGATCGGTGGCTGGCTCGGTTCATTCTCGCCGGCCCTCGCCGCGAAGCGGGCCGGGATGCTGTACATCATCGCGATTGACGTACAGACTCTGGTCGGCGTGATCCTCTGGGTCGGCAAGGGCTGGTACGAGATACCCGGCTACTTTCGCTTCGAGCATCCCACCACCATGCTGCTGGCGCTGGTCGTCGCGCACGTCGGGCAGGTGATGTCGCGGCGCGCGACGTCCCCGCGCGCCGCCGCCCGCACGGTGGCGATTGCCGTGGCCGTGAGCCTGGCGCTGGTGATCGTCGGCATCCCCGGCGTGGTGCGCGGCCGGTGACCGAGTCGGTCCTGCTGCCGGCGGTTGTGGTTGCGCTGTGCGCCGTGCTGGGCTACTCGTCGGTGCGTCGGTATCTGCAGCGACGCAGGATGCACGAGCTCGTCTGGGCGGTCACCTTTTTGTCGTTCGGGATCGCGGCGGCCTGCGAAGTGGTCGGCACCGTCGCGGGCTGGAGCGTCGGCCTCACGTACCTGTACTACCTGACGGGACGCTCGCTGTCGGTCGGCTTCCTGGCGGTCGGTACGCTGTACCTGCTCGTGCCGCGCGCGTTGGCGAACGTGGCGCTCGGGGTCGCGCTCTTCCAGGCGCTCTCGATGGCGCTGCTGCTATTGCGCCTCCAGCCGAATCCGGCCGTGATCCACGACCTCGGGTGGCGGGCGCTGAGCAATGAGGCTTCGGTGCGTGCCATTGCGATGGTGGTCAACTATCTCGGGACCGTGATCGTGGTGGTGGGCACGTTCGGGTCGGCGTACTCGCTCTGGTCGCGCGGCATGCTCGGCCGGGCGGGCGGGGTGCTGTCGATCGGGGTCGGCACGATCGTCGTCGCGGCGGGCGCCAGCCAGACCGCGCGAAGTGAGGTCTGGCTGTACGGCGGGATGGCACTGGGCCTGGCGATCGTCTTCGCGGGATACCGTCTTGTGAACGCGCGGCCGGTCGTCCAATCGGCGCCCGTCACGGTTCCGGCTCAATCGAGTGCGGCGGGGGTCGGGGCTCCGTAGCAGCCTGCTACAATCCGCCGAGGCGCGCCTGTGGGATGGGCGGGGAGCGGCCGGGGATCTCGCGGAAGGCGACCGTGCCAGGATACTTCCCCCGCGCGACGCCCCGGAGCATCTCGCGGTGTGCCGGTGAGCGCCCGGATCGGGGCGAGCGAAGCGAGGACGCTGGGAACTATGGCAGAGGGCGGAACCCCGAACCGGACCGATCTGGGGGCTCGCGGCGCGCTGGTGGTCGCGGTCGATCCCGACCGTCGCGACGCGTACGAGCGTCATCTGACCGATGTCGGTATCTCTTCGGAGCTGTTCGAAGACGCGAAAGCGGCCGAGCGGCGGGTAGCCGAGGATCTGCCGGATGTCCTCGTGCTCGATCGCGGGCTGCCCGGACTGGCGCTCTTTCGCCTCTACAGTCGGTTTCGCGGCCTGCCGGGCGGCGGCGATGTCCCGATCTTCTTCGTTGGCGAGCCCGGCGAGGACACGCCAACCGATCGGTACCTGGGCGCGGAGTCGTCCCCCGGCGCGGTCGTTGAGAGCATCGGGGCGTACCTCGGCGTGCCGTCGGTGGCCGTCCCGGTCGCACCGGACCCGCCGGCGCCCGCGACGATCGGCGACAGCCCGCCGCCGGTCCCGCTCCTGCTGACGCCCGGCCTGGTGCCCGGACCTACCCTTGGCGACGCGGACGCGGATCCGACCGCGCCCACGGCCGAGCCGCCCACCCGAGACGCATCAGCCACCGGACCGTCCGGCCCGGCCGAGACGGAGCCGGTTCCGGGCGCGGGCGTCGGTCCGGTGGCCCATGCAAGCGTTGCTCCGGCGTCAGGTGCGGGCGTCGCTCCCGACGAAGGCGGGATGGAGCGCTCGCCGGTGCCGGTGACGCCCGCCTCCTCGGTTTCCCGTCTCGACATCGTGCTGCTGCGCCTGGGCCTGCTGTTCTTGCTGCTCGGCGGGGCGGTCCTCTTGCTGCGCCCGGACGCCGCGACGCAACCGATCGCGCCGCCCAACCTGCCGACCGCGACGCCCGCGACGCCGCGTACCCCCGCGCCGAGCCCGAGCCCGGCGGGCGCAGTGCCCGCCGCCCCGGTGGCGTCGACCGGGGCTGGCGCGGCCGCCGCGACCGGGGTGGCCGGCAGCGGGACGGTCGTGGCCGGGGTGGATGCGAGGGTGATGACCTTGAGTCATGTTGGCGGGGTGGTCGGCTGATGCGGGCACGCAGGATCTCGGACCCGGACGTCCGAGGCGCAAGCTGGAGGGGGCGATGAACGCTGGGGCCGGGCTCCAACAAGGCGTGAAGCTGCTGGTGGTGACGCGCGACGCCGACCTCGCGGCCGGCCTCGCGTCCACGCTGGCGGGCTTCGAGGTGATGGCGCTCACCGAGGCGACCACGCGCCACGCCCTCGGCTCCGACAGCGGCATCCTCGATCGCGTCGGCGTCGCGCTGCTGGATGGCTCGGTGTCGGGGAGCCTGCGCCTGCGTCTCTATGACCGGCTCAGGCCCACCGGTGGCGCGGACTGCACGCCGGTGATCTTCGCGCGGTCGGGGTTCGAGGCCGCGCGCCACGAGACCGCACGCGGATCCGACCTCTATCTGCCGGGTGGGTCGTCGCTGACCGAGATGGCCTGGTGGTGCCGAAGCCTGGCGAGCGTCCCGGCCCCATCGCGAGGCGGTGGCGCGGAGTCGGCCGTCCCATCGGCCGCGCTCGTGCCGCTGGCGTCGTCGTCGCGCGGCGACGACGCATCGTCACTCGATGATGGCGTGTCACCGGTGGCGCATGCACAAGCGGCGCGACACGGCTGGGTCGCCCAGGCGGGGTTGTGGGGCGTTGTGGCAGCGTTGTCGCTGGTGACAATCTGGCCGGACGCGGGACGCCTGGTGTTCAACGACGCCGTGCGCGGGCAGCTTCGGTCGCTGCTCGGCGCGACATCCGCGTTCGCCGACGCGGCGACCGTGCAGGAAGGTCCGATTCGCCTCGGTCCGCGCTGAACGCGAGCGGAATGCGCAGTTTCGAAAGATGGGTCGCCCGCAAGAGCGTTCGCCAGGCGCCGTCCGATCCGGACTGGCACGAGAGATCGGAGTACCGACTATCTCACCGCGTAGCGTTGTAGTACAGGTCTACGGCGGCGACGGCCGGCTCGCCGGAACGGCGTTCGATGACTCGCGCGTGGCCACCGACGAGCGGCGGCCACGCATGACCGGACAAAGGGGGAGCGCAATCGTGGATCAATCGACACTGGCCGATGGGATGGGCTCGGCGCGGCAGCCGGACGGGGCGCTAGGTGCTCGCACGGACCTTGGTGCCATTCGCGCCGAGTGGCAGGCAGTTCACGGCGAGCTGGCGACGGTCATCGAGGCGATGCTCTCCCAGATCTTCGCCGCCGCGAGTCGGCAGGCCGTCGAGGTGCTGTCCCGCCTGGAGCGCGAGGGGACCGCGCTGCTGAGCGACCTGGAGGGTCGGCAGTCCGTCGCCCAGTCCGAGGTGGTGGGGCTGTCGGGGCAACTCGAGCAGCTTGAACGGCGGGTGTCGCTCGCCGAGGAGGGGCGGCGCCAGGCGCTCGACACCGCCGATCGCGTGTCGTCGGAAATGATGGAACGTGCGCGCCAGGAAGCCGACGTCGTGCTCGAGCAGGCGGAGGCGCGTGCCGCTGAGCGCCTCGCCGAATCGGAGCGCGAGGCCGCCCGGCGCATCGCGGACGCCGAGGCCCGCGCGGAGGCGATCGTGCGCGATGCCCGCGACCGAGCCGTCTCCTCGGAGCGGCCGTACTCGTCCACCGCCTTCGATGCCGCGTCGCCGGAGCTGGCCGAGCCGGCGGTCGTCGAGGACCAGCTCCGGGGGCTGGCCGACCGCATCAGCCGACTGCTCCAGACGACGAGCGAGGTCACGTCGACCGGCCCGACGATCCCCGGCCCTCCGTCGGCACGCATGGACGCGCCGCATGCGCCGGACGCGCAGCCTCCGCCGCCGCCCGCCGCTACTCGGCCCGCCTCCGAGCTGGCCGCACAGACGATGCCGTTCACCGCGCCTCGCCGAGACGATGCCAAGCGGGACAACGCCGATGACGGCTGGTCCGACGCGACGGGCACCGCCGCGGCCGATGCGGAGTCCGACGCGACTCTGACTGACGCCGACGACGCGGCGGGCGAGGTGCGCGGCAGCATCGACGGAGCGCGGTCGTCGGATCGGTCTGGCCCCGAGCCCGCGGTGGCCGCGACCGATTCATTCGTCACGGATGACGACGACGGCTCGGTCGATCCGCACGGCTTTGGTGGGCGAGTCGGAGCCGACCTCGTGGGCGGGCGCGACGCCGAACACACCGAAGCGGACAAGCCGCGCAGCAAGGCGTCACCTGACGAGGAGCCACCCCAGTTCGGGCCGCTGGCGTGGGGCCAGGCGCCGGCACGGGACGAGGACCGACACGACCGCGACCGCCGCGACGACGACGTGGTCGTCCCGCTGCGCCCGAGCGTCTGGGGGGCCGAGGCGGGCGCCGACGTGGCAGCCACGACCGATCCCTACGAGCGGGAGGAGCAGGTGACGCGGCGCGCCGACGAGCCGGACCCGTGGCATCAATCGGCCGCGATGAGCGACCGCGACGCCCACAGCGACCCCCGCGCGGCCCCCTATGCCGAGGGTGATGCCGATCCCGCCGATCCTAATGGCGCGGCACTCGACCGCGGCACCGGGTGGGAGGCCAGTGCGCCCAATGTCGAGGTTGGGCAGGACGGCCCGCGAGTGGATACCCTGATCTTCCAGGCCGTGCCCAACTTCCAGGCGGCGCTCGCGCTCGAGCGGGCGCTCAAGGCGCTGCCCGGCGTGGATGACGTGCGGGTGGCGGACTTCGACGAGCGACAACTCAGTTTCCAGGTGGAGCACGATCTCGGCTCGCGGCTCGCGACCGGCATCCTGGCGCTCCGCTCGCACGACCTCGAGCTGGTCGAATCGGAGGACGGACGGGCGGAGTTCATGTTCCGCCCGTAGGCGCGAGAGTCGCCGCGACCGGCCCGATTCTTGCGAGCCACCATGCGGGCGCCGCGCCATGGACGTGGTCGGCGAGACGAATCCTCGATCGAAGGCCATCCATGTCACTCGAGCACGCGGACGCCCCGCCGGACAGGCGCATCCTGGTCGTCGAAGATAGCGACGAGATTCGCGAGCTGCTGGGCCTGGTCCTCGAAGCCGAAGGGTACGCGGTCGTCGCGCTGGAGGACGGCCGGGACGTCGTCGCGACGGCCCGCGAGATCCGCCCCGTCCTGATCACGCTGGACCTCGCGCTGCCCGGCAAGGACGGCTGGGCGATCGTCCGGGAGCTCCAGGACGACGAGGACACGGCCGAGATCCCGATCGTGGTGATCTCGGCCTACACCCGCGACTTCGAGGCGCCGCTGCGCCGGCTGGTGGCGCGCGTGATCTCGAAGCCGTTTTATATCACGCAGGTGGTGACGGAGGTCGAGGCAATCCTGGCCGGCCGGGGGCAGCCGGGGTAGGCGCGCTCGATCGGGTACGCGTCAGCTAGATACTCTGTCAAGACGGCTGCGCGCGGCGCGTCGCGCGCAGCGGCAGCCAGACCGAGAACGCCAGCAGCGTGCCGTTCACGGCCAGATTGAAGAGCGTGACCAGCACGAGGAAAGGCTCGAGCGTCACGGCCGTCAGCAGCCAGAGCCGGAAGACGGCCTTGACGAAGGCGCCGACGCCCCAGGCCAGCGTCATCCGATTGAGGGCCTGCCGAATGGCCGGATCGCCGCTGAGTGCATCCGGGATGACGTTCAGCTCGCCGGCGATGAGGTGGACGAGCGGCCGGCGCACGAGCACCGAGCCGACCAGCAACGTGCCCCAGATGATGTTCTCGACGGCCGGCACGGCGAGGTAGAGATCGACGGATCCGGTCAGCAGGGCGAGGGCGCCTTGGATGGCGATGAGCACCATCGGGACCAGCACGATCGGATCGAGGCGCCCGAGCCGCTTCAGCTGGATGGCGAGCGCGGCGAGCGAGCACGCCATGCCGCAGGCGATGCCGACGACCGGACCGGCGGCCTTGAACGCGAGGTAGAACGCGAGCACAGGAAGGACGGCCGCGAGCAGGAAGCGCCCGAGCGCGCCCTGCAGCGCGGGGAGCAGCTCGCCGATGCGCAGCGGGCCGGGCAGGGTGCCGGACAAGGGCGGCGGGCACTCCGTAGCGCGCGTGGACGGCGACGGGCCCTCCGTGGCGCGGGTCGAAGGCGGCGTGCTCTCCGTCACGCGTGCTCGAGGCGGTGGATCGCGAGCGACAAATTCTTCGGCTTCTCGGGGCGCATGTCGAAGCGGACCAGCACGAGTTCCTCGCGGCCGGCGAAGCTACTCGCGAGCACGTCGCCCTCGCCGTACTCGGCGTGGCGCACGCGGTCGCGCGACTTGAAGGTCGGGTCGCGACGCACGGGAGCGCCGGTGAGCTTGCCGAGGATGGCCCGCCCGGCCGCGACGTTCACATCCGACCCTTCCCCCGACCCCGGAAGGGGGGGAGGGGAGGCGGGGCGCTGGCC
>Ga0136611_10000825_pt1 | contig 20903 bp, 23 predicted proteins | sample AntDrymUQ2232306_2_FD_106645 | JGI IMG/M metagenome (GOLD analysis project Ga0136611, IMG submission 106645) | Polar desert sand microbial communities from Dry Valleys, Antarctica - metaG UQ223 (23.06) | ecosystem: Environmental > Terrestrial > Soil > Desert | place: Antarctica: Dry Valley...
CGATTCCCTGAGTTCGGCTCTGCCAAATCGTATTGCCGGTAACGAGCGTTTCAAATGTGCTTAACGCTTCGCCGAAACCGTCGAGAAACTGCCGGACGCGCCGTTCAAATCCGGCGGGCAAGTCCATCATCAAACCGCCGATGCGAAAATAGCTCGGTGTCATTCGTCCACCCGATGCGGCTTCAATCAAGTTCAGAATTTTTTCGCGCTGGCGGAAACAGAAAAAGAAAACGCTCATCGCGCCGAGGTCGAGCGCGCTCGTGCCGAGCCAGACCATATGCGACGCGATGCGCTGCAATTCGCAAAACAAAACGCGAATCGTCTGCGCTCTTTCGGGAATTTCCAGGTCGAGTAGCTTTTCCGCCGCCATCACATACGCCAGATTGTTGCCGAGCGGATTCAGATAATCCATCCGGTCGGTGATGACGATGCCTTGCTGATATTTTTTATACTCGAACAGCTTTTCCATTCCCGTATGCAAATAGCCGATGTCGGCAATCGCTTTAATGACCATCTCGCCGTCGAGTTTCAGTTCAAGGCGCAAAACGCCGTGCGTCGAAGGATGCTGCGGTCCCATCGAAAGCGTCATCTGCGATTCGAGAGATTGGTCAAGAATATCAGCCTGACCGGGAATGTTTTCTACTGCAACGCTCATATTTAATAATGGTAAACGGTAAGTGGTAAGTGGTAAATGAAAGAATTATACTTTCCACTCACCGTTTACCACTTACCATTTTAAGACAAACTATACGGTTCGTATCCGCGCAGCGGGAAATCTTTTCTCAGCGCGTGTCCATCGAAATCGGACGGTAACAGAATCCGGCGTAAATCCGGGTGATTATCAAAAATTACGCCGAACATATCGTAAGTTTCGCGCTCGTGCCAATCCGCCGTTTTCCAAACGCTCGTTACCGTTTCGACATTCGGTTCGTCTTCGCTCAATAAAACTTTCAAACGCAAACGGTTGTAATGCCCGGTCGAAAACAAATGATAATTGACTTCAAAACGCGGGTCTTCTTCCGGTCCGAGATCGCCGCCGCACAAATCGGCAAGCATATCGAAACCGTGTCCGGTTTTCAAAAAATAACAAATATCGGCGATAAATTCACGCGGAACGATAACGGTAACTTCGCCGCGAGCGTCCTTGAAATTACTTACCCAACCGGCGTTTTCCGCTTTTAACTTTTCGACGTATTCGAGTAAAACTGTTGTGTCAGCCATAATTAAACGAAAAAACGGTGAAAATTAACAAAATTCACCACTTAAATTTCTATGATGATTTGCGTTTTTCGTGCCGCGAAGGAATTGTATAAGGGCGTGAAACCCGGTTGTCGGCAACCTGCGCTCCGGTTTCTCGTTCCAGCGCCGTTCCTTCGGTCACCGGCAGAGTTCCGGGAACCATAGACAGGCGCGATTCCGGCTCGAATGTATCGCGGCGGTCTTTTACCGATTCCTTCATAATTTTATCCTGCAGCATCATAATCGCGTGAACGAGCATTTCCGGGCGCGGCGGACAGCCCGGAACATAAACGTCAACCGGAATGATTTTGTCAACGCCCTGAACAATCGCGTAATTATCGAAAATGCCGCCGCTCGTGGCGCACGCGCCCATCGAAATAACCCATTTCGGTTCAGGCATCTGGTCGTAAATGCGGCGCAAAGCCGGAGCCATTTTTCTGGAAACGCGACCCGAAACAATCATTACGTCAGCCTGTCGGGGACTTGCGCGAAATGTTTCCGCGCCGAAGCGTGAAAGATCGTTGCGCGAGCTGACCGTATTCATCATTTCGATAGCGCAGCAGGCAAGACCAAACGTAGCCGGCCATAATGATGATTTTCTCGCCCAATTGATAACCGCATCGAGTTTGACGGTGATAACGTCGGGTAACGATTCAAAAAGTGTATTTTCTAAACCCATATTTTTATTTTGGATTTTAGATTTTGGATTTTGGATTTTAGTAAAACTAAGCAATCAAAAACTCAAAGTCTAAAAAAGTTGTTTCTTTAATTTTGGATAAAGGCGGCGACATTCAAATCAGAAATCGCCAATCTAAAATCCAAAATTCGTTAGGCGGCGCGCTGCAATTCTCGAACGCGCCGTTTTCTTTCATTCGCCATTTCTTTGGCTTCAACGCGGGCTTCGGCGCGAGCCTGCAAGCCCCAATCGAACGTGCCTTTTTTCCAGACGTAGATATATCCGACAACCAACGTGCCGATAAATATTAGTATTTCAATAAAAGCGATTGTGCCGTAGGCAATTGCGCTCGTATTTTCCGCTGCCAGCAGACTTTTAAAAGCGACGGCGAACGGAATCATAAACAAAACTTCAATATCGAACAGCAAAAAGATGACGGCGACTGTATAAAACTTAATCGAAAAACGGTCGCGCGCCGAGCCGACCGGGTCTTTCCCGCATTCATAGGGCATTAGCTTGGTTGCCGTTCGTTTGCGCGGTCCGATTAACTGCGTAACCAGAATTTGGCTAGCGGCAAATCCGATTGCGACGAGAAACATCAAGCCAATCGGCGCGTAATCCATTAGACTATATTCAGACATTATTTGATAAAAATCCTCTAATTGGCGTTGCTCAAAATTGTAAAACCCGACATTTGAAATTCTGGCTAAAAGATTGAGAATTTTGGCACAAACTCAATCGTAAGTTAAGCCAGAATGAGAGTCAAGAGACAACAGGCAAGAGTTGAGTTATCGGTTTTCGACTTTACGCGGCAAGTTCGCCGACTTTATTTATTGACCGTCATTATTCGCCTGTGATAACTTCATAAATGGCGATTCGCTCCTTAGAAATCTACCGTTTTGTTCTCGCCCGTTGATTAATCGAAAATACTGTGATTACCGGATTCAATACAGATGTTGAATATGGAGGCGTAACCTATCACATCCAGACCGAAGACAAAGGTATGGAAACGCCTCTGATTTTGTCGCTCGTCTATAATCGCGGCACGATTCTGGCAAGCAAACGCTCGCCTTACGATGATTTACTGAGCAGCAAATTAGACGAAAATATTCTCGCCGCGCGTCTTCAAAAACAGCATAAATTGATTTGCGCCGCCGTTCGCACCGGACGAATCGAGGATTTAAAGCGGATGACGATGAAAGATTCCGCCGCTAAAAAGAAGGAATCGGCTGCTCAAAATGAATTTCAAAGCGGAATTACAAATCACATTTCACCGGAAACGAAAACTCAGAGCCGCGTCGCAAATATTCCGTTTGAAAAAATCGAAGTCAAACCGCCGCGCCCTGAAATCAAACATTCGTTTATCGAAAATATCGAAAATATCGGAAATATCGGAAATATCGGAAAGTCGGCAAACGCGCAAAAAATAGCCGCCGGAATCGATGCGGCAAAAGCGGAAATCGTTAATCCGCCGATTAAAAACCCGATAACTCAGCCGTCTGTGCCGACGCGGATCGAAACGCCGAAATTTAATCAACCGAAAACTCCGGTCGCCGATAATCACCTGCCCTCGATACCAAAACCGAAAAGCCAATTGGAATGGGAACTTTTGTCAAAAACAGTTGAAGATGAACTGATTATCGAAGCCGTTCGGATTATCGAAGATGAAATAATTCTACCGGCGGAAGCAGTCGAAATTGTCACCGAATTTTCAGCGAACGAATCGGCGAGAGCCGATAAATTAAAAATCGAATTCTTGGCGGAACCGGCTCTTAAAGGCGGCGACCGCAAGACCGTGAGCGTTTTCATCTGTCGCGGAGCGCGGGAAAACGGTGTCGGCGGAGCGCAGATTATGGTTAAAGTTCTCGGCTCGAGTTTTCGTCCGCTGATTTTTCACGCTAAATCCGACGCGAGCGGCGCGGCAAACGTGCATCTGCAATTGCCGCATTTTCGTGAAGGACGCGCCGCCCTTCTCGTTCGGGCGATGAACGCCGGCGAGCAAGTCGAACTCCGCCGGGCGATTTTACACGGCTGATTCGATTTCTAATTGGACAAAAATTTTCCGAATAAGAGAAAATCTAATTATGAAGGTTTACATCAACGGCGAAACAAAAGAGATTCCGGCGGAAATAAATCTTGCCGAACTTCTCAAACATCTCGCTTTGCCGCAAGAACGGATTGCCATCGAATTAAACAAAGAAGTCGTGCGTAAAAAAGATTGGGAAAATATAAAAGTCGGCGATGCCGATAAAATCGAAGTAATTCATTTTGTCGGCGGCGGTTAATCCAATTACGAATTTCAAATTACGAATTACGAAATGCGGACTGAAAGTTTCAATCCGCATTTCCTTTGCCTGATTTTTTGTTAAGATTGAAAATATAAATTCGTAATTCGTAATTTGAAATTCGTAATTATCCAATATGACTGATTTATTCAAACTTGCCGGAAAAACTTTTAATTCCCGCCTTATTATCGGCACGGGAAAATATCGTTCGCATCAGGAGATGCAAGCCGCGCACAAGGCTTCGGGCGCGGAAATGGTGACGGTCGCGGTCAATCGCGTTCCGCTCGACCGGGCGACGGAATCTTTTCTCGATTACCTCGCGCCGGAAATGCAGATTTTGCCGAATACTGCCGGCTGTTACGATGCCGAACACGCGATTCGCACGGCGCGTCTGGCGCGTGAAGCACTTGAAACCGACTGGATAAAACTCGAAGTCATCGGCGATAAAATCACGCTTCTTCCCGACAATGAACAAACTTTGGAAGCCGCGCGAGTTTTGGTTAAAGAAGGCTTCATCGTTTTGCCGTATTTTTCCGACGATTTGATTATGGCGAAAAAACTTTTGGACATCGGTTGTCCGGCGGTAATGCCGCTCGCCGCGCCGATTGGTTCGGGAATGGGCGTGCAAAATCCGGCAAATTTGAAAATTATGCGCGAACAATTGCCCGACGCGACGATTATCGTTGACGCGGGCGTGGGCGTTCCGTCTGATGCGGCAATTGCGATGGAACTCGGCGCGGACGCAATCCTAATGAATACGGCAATCGCCGAAGCCGGAGACGCGGCGCAAATGGCGACGGCGATGAAGTTGGCGGTTCAAGCCGGAAGATTAGCTTATTTGTCGGGCAGAATGCCGAAACGTCTTTACGCATCTGCTTCAAGTCCGATTGAAGGCGCGATAAAGTAAGGCAAAAGTAAAAAGGTAAAAGGCAAAAGCGTAGAATATTGGCTTAAATGAAAAGCGAAAAATATCCTTACCAAAAACATTGGGAAGAATATCGCCGAAGGCGCAACATCTTCTTTTTGGTCTTTGTCTCGCCTTTAATAGTTGTAACTTTCCCGATGTTGCTTTTGAATCTGCTGGGTTTCAGATTTGAGAAAAATCTGGGAATCGAATTTTTTATTTTTGCAGTTTGGATAATCTTCTTTTTCCTAGGTCGTCATCATTTTCATAATTGGAACTGCCCGCAGTGCGAACGAAGATTTTTCACGATGTCCTTTTGGATGACAAGCCCGATATTTTTAGATTATTGCCGAAACTGCGAATTGCCCAAATACAAAGGCTCGACATTTTATGTCTGAAAGGACAAATTTTATAATCGAGTTTAGACAAGTTTACGCAAAATCAATTTTTTATTTATGGAAACAGATGAATGGGTAACAGGACAAATACAATTATTGGTTGACGGCACACTTTTTGAAATGCAGTTGACCGTTCAGGCGAATCCGGTCAAGCCGCAGAGAATGCTGCCGGTTTTTCAGCAGATAACGAATTTATACGTCGAAATCGGAGTCGCGGCGGCAAAAAGCGAAGGCAAAAGCGTTTCGTGCAAAAAAGGCTGCGGCGCGTGTTGTCGTCATTTCGTCGCGGTTTCCGAAGTCGAGGCTTATGACATCGCCGAACTTGTCGAGAAAATGCCCGAACCGCGCCGAAGCGAAGTGAAAGAGCGATTTGATAAAGCCTTAACGCATTTTATCGAAACCGGATGGATTGAAAGATTTGTAAATTGCGCCGAGTATTCCGATAAAAATACTCTTGAAGTTTTGTCGGATTACTTTAAGGAAGGCGTTCCGTGTCCTTTTTTAGTTGATGAATCCTGTTCGATTCACAATGACCGACCGCTTACCTGCCGCGAATATCTGGTAACGAGTCCGGCGGAAAACTGTCAAAACCCGACGAGAGAAAATATTGATTTAGTTAAACTTCCGGTTCGACCGATGGGAAACATTCTCGAATTAGGACAGAAAAAACCAGTCAACGGGCTGAATGTTGTTCCTTTAATCGCGTCGCTCAGATGGGCTGAAACGAACGCGGACAATCTCCCCGAAAAAACAGGCGAAGAATGGATGACGGATTTTTTTCAAAGTATAACCAAAGGCGAAATTCCAAAAGAGTCTGCCGTGGATTGATTTACCGATTATGAAGGTTCAAGTTTTATTTTTCGGCGCGACGGCTGATGAAACCGGCGAACGGGAAATCGAAATCTCGCTGGCGGAAAATGTCAAAGCAAATCGGGCGTTTGCCGAAATCGTCGAAAAATTTCCGCGTCTGAAAAATCACAAACTGCTTTTCGCCGTCAATCAGGAATACGCGAACGGCGACGAAATTATCAAAGACGGCGACGAACTCGCGGTTTTTACGGCAGTCAGCGGCGGCTGACACATTTATCATTGAACATTTATCATTTACCGAATTGTTCAATGATTAATGATAAATGAAAATGGATTTTTGCGAAATAACGACCAAAACGCTCGATGTCGGCGAGATTGCGCGGCGGGTTGTTCCGGCAAATTGCGGCGCGACCGTCACGCTTGACGGTTATGTTCGACAATTTACGAGCGGGCGCAAAACGCTTTATTTGGTTTATGAAGGTTACGAACCGATGGCGCTCAAGGAGATGGAAAAGCTCGTCGGAAAGGCGCGCGGACAGTTTGAAATTGAAAATGTCGGCATCGCGCATCGTTTGGGAAAACTCGAAATCGGCGAAACGAGCGTGTGTATAGCGGTTGCCGCGCCGCATCGCCGCGCCGCTTTTGAAGCCTGCGAATGGCTGATAAAAGAATTAAAACGCACCGTTCCGATATGGAAAAAGGAAGTTTATCAGGACGGAGAAATTTGGATAGAAGGCGAGAAATAAAATATTTAGCAGTAACAAAAACTTAACCTCAGACTGCTTGCCGAATTATCCGACCTGTCATAACATCATTATTTAATTCCACGACAATTCAAAAAAACATAATCGAATAAGGGCAATTCCTGGTTCCAAAATATCAGCTAGAGAGGATTTTATAATGCGGAAAATATTACCGTTTTTAATCGCAATTTTACTGTCTGCCGGAAGCGGATTCGCTCAATCGCAAGCGACGACCGGCAACATCGAGGGTCGCGTCGTTGACCCGCAGGGCGCGGTCGTGCCGAATGTTTCGGTTTCGGCGACCAATCAGGATAACGGATTCGGCAAAACCGTCGTCACGGGCGATGACGGAAATTTCGTTTTCGTGCTTTTGCCGCCGGGCAATTACAAAGTTGAAACTGCCGCCGTGCAGGGGTTTGCCGCTTCGACTTATGAAAACGTCAAAGTTACGGTCGGCTCGAAAAGCACCCTTGAAATTTCTTTGTCGGTCGGTGGTTCGGTCAACGTCGTTGACGTGAACGCCGAAGGTCAGGGCGTGGAAACGACGCGCACCTCGATTTCTTCGACGGTTGACGAACGCCGCGTTCTGAATCTGCCGACTAACGGGCGCAACTTTTTGGATTTTGTCGTTTTAACGCCCGGCATCGTCCGCGACCCGACCAGAGGCGGCGATTTGTCGGTCGGCGGGCAGAAGGGAACGCTCAACAGTTTGCAGATTGACGGCACGAGCAGCGACAACACATTTTTCGGGCAATCATCGGGACGCACCGGTTCGGGACGCGCTCCGTCGCAGTTTTCGGTTGATACGGTAAAAGAATTTCAGGTCAATCAAAACGGTTTCTCGGCGGAATTCGGACGAGCCGCCGGCGCGGTCATCAACGTCGTTACCAAATCCGGCACGAATCGTTTCACCGGCAGCGCGTTTGAATATTTCCGCGACGAATCACTCAACGCGCGAAATCCGAATCTGGTCGCCGCCAACCGCGCGCGTCCGGCGGGACAAATCAATCAATTCGGCGGCACGTTCGGCGGTCCGATTCGCAAAGATAAAATATTTTTCTTCGGCGCGTATGAAGGTCAACGCTCGAATTTGCCGAATCCGGTCGTGCTGAATACTCTGGCATCGGCTCCGGCTAGCGTTCAGGCTTTTCTGGCTCCGAAAGTTGCCTCGTATAACGTCAACCGCCAGCAGGATACTTTTTTGATCAAAACCGATTTTAACATTAACGATAAAAATCAGGTTTGGGTGCGATTCAATCAGCAGAATTTTACCGGCACGAATCTCGAAAACGGCGGTCTGCTTTCGGCGGAAGAACACACCGGAAACAGCAATGTCAAAACTTCTGCGCTGTCAACGCAATGGACTTATACGATTACGCCTTCGTATTTCAACGAGTTTCGCTTTCAATATTCCCGCGACCGCGAGCCGGGTTTGGCGAATTCAAACGACCCGGAAACCAATATTTTTGTTCCCGAAGGAACCGGCACGTTTTCGTTCGGTCGCAACAACTTCAGCCCGCGCGAAACGACTATCAATCGTTATCAGTTTATTGATAATCAAACGCTCTTAATCGGCAATCACTCGGTCAAATACGGCGCGGATTTGCTTTTCGACCGCGTTTTTAATTTCTTCCCCGGACTTTTCGGCGGCGCATACACTTTCGGCACGAACGGCACAAACGGTTACACAAATTTCGCGGCGCGAACGCCTTCGGTTTACCGCCAGAGCTTTGCCGGAGCCGGAACAACGGGCGGCACGACCAAACCGAACAGTTCGGAATACGGGTTTTTCGTCCAGGACGATTGGCGCGTTTCTCCGAAACTGACGCTCAATCTCGGTTTGCGCTACGATTATCAAGTGATTGCCAAACCGCCGATCACTAATCCGAACGCGGCTTTGATCGCCGCCGGATTCGACACCGGATTTCAGCCGAAAGATAAAAATAACATCGCGCCGCGCTTCGGTTTGGCTTACGCCTTCGATGAAAAAACGGTTTTGCGCGGCGGTTACGGACTTTTTTACGCTCGCACACCGGCGATTTTGACCGGCACGGCTCATTCGCAGAACGGCATTCAGGTCGTAGCAATCAACATCAACTGCGTCACGAATCCGACTTTGTGTCCGGTTTATCCGAATGTTTTTGCGGCGGTTCCGACGAACGTCGCTGCCGTTACGCCGAATCTTTATTTATTTGACAAAGGTTACCGGCAGCCATTCACGCAGCAGGCGCGGCTTCAGTTTGAGCGCGAAGTTTTTGCGAACACGAATTTTTCCGTTCAATACAATGTTCAAAGGCAGCGATTTGACCAGAACGCGGAACGCGAATTTGACTGCGCCCGCTCCGTTTACGGCGACGACTTTGAGCGGCGAAAGTTTTACGTTTCAAAGATTTTCTAATCCGCGCCTGATTACCGCGTTTCAACGCATCAGTCTTTTTGAAAGCACGGCGAAATCCTTTTATCAAGGTTTGACGTTTGAACTCAATCGCCGTTTCGCCAACCGCTTTCAATTCAATACGAGCTATACGCTGTCAAAAGCGAAAGACAACAAACCCGATCAAACTTCGGTCGTGCCGGGCGGCGGTGACGACACGAAAATCGCGCAGAATCAATTTGATTTGTCGGGCGAATACGGACGCTCCGATTTGGACGTGCGGCATCGCTTTATTTTCAGTCCGGTTTACGAAACAGGAACCTTTCGTTACAGCGAAAACAAATTCGTCCGCGCACTTTTGAGCGATTATGTTTTTACCGGAATTTTCACGGCGCAATCGGGCATCGCGTATTCGGCTTCGGTTTCGGGCGACCCGAACGGTGACGGTGTCAACTCGAACGACCGCTTGCCGGGAACGCTTCGCAACGAATTTTCGACTCCGGCGACGTATCAGGTTGATATGCGCGTCGGCAGAATCATTCGTTTCGGCGAACGCTATCGTTTATCGCTGTTCGCCGAAGGCTTTAATCTCTTCAACCGGGCTAATGTGCAGAGCCTCAACAACACGTTTTACAGTTTCAGCGCAGCGACGGCGAGACTTTCGCCGCCGCCCTCCGCGACTGCGTTCGGCACACCGCGCAGCTTCGTTTCCGGTTCGCCTTCGTTTACGTTTAATTCAAGTTACAACCGTGAGTTTCAACTCGGTGTGAGATTTGATTTTTAGGAAAAATCGAAAGGCAAAAGATAAATTAAAAATTAAAAATTAAAAATTAAGAAGTTCGGATTCGATTCTTTACTTTTGCCTTTTTAATTTTTAATTTTTAATTTATCTTTTGCCGCGATTTCTTTACCAATTCATCAAAATGTTTTTCCAGATTTTCATTCGCACCGCGCAATCCATTAATAACCTTTTCGCCCCAATCTATATATTCGAGCCGTCTTTCCGCCGACCAACCGGCGGGCGGATTGTTCATCACGTCGGTAATATTGCTGATTTTATCGCCGAGTTTGATAAGTTTTGCGCCGTGTGAAAGATGCGGCGCGTGTTCGATTTGAAGTTGTTTGCGCTCGGCTTTCGGCAGAGATTTGTCGTCAGTCACTTCCAGAACGTATTCGCAAACCGCTTTGCCGAAAAGTTCGGTGATTTCTTCGCTGGTCGTTTCCGTATCTTCGATTGTGTCGTGCAAAATGGCGGCGATAAGGATGTCGTGATCGGCGACTTTACCGACATTCGCCATCAAATTTGCCACTTCTAAAGGATGATTGATATAAGGCGCGGCATCGTTGCCTTTGCGCTTTTGATAAGAATGTTTCTTTGCCGCAAAACTCGCGGCTTCGATCAATTTGGCGATGTCGTTCATAAACAAAAGGGAAAAAGGGAAAAAGGGAAAAAGGAAAAGGGATGAGAGATAAATGAGATTTCTTTCTGTCCCCTTTCACCTTTTCACCTTTTCACCTTTTTCCCTTTTTCCCTTTTCCCTCAGCCCTATTTTACAATCTCAATTGCCAGGGTTTGCTGTCCCGAAACGATAAAATCGGCGGGCGCGATTATTTGTTCGGTAACGACTGTTTGCACGGTCGGCTTAAATCCTCCGGCGGTTCGGTTGTTGTTTAATGTCGCTAAAACCGACGGCGGCAGATTCGGCAGTTCGCTCGCGCCGATAACCGCACCGTTCGTGACGCGATATGTTTGGATATAAAGACGGTCGGACTTTTTAACCTGGTTGATAACCGCAATAAGTTCACTCAAATCCTTTGGAATGAATTGCAGCAGAGCCGAATTCTGCTGAATTTGCATTCCGTCGCCGACGGCAATCGTTAAAGTTCCGGTCGGCGTATCTGCCGGGATTACAACCGGAATTTTCTGCGCGAATACTTTTCCCGAATCGGTGCGAACGTAGGCTTGCACTTCAATAGTTTCACCGGCGCGAACCTCGGTTCGGTCAACCGCGATACGGTCGAGATTCGCCGTTCGTTTTCCGTCGTCCGAAGTTAAATTCAGCGTTATGCCGCTGATTTCCAAATCGTCGAAACGACTTCGCAAAAGCGCGTTAACCGGCGCGGCAACCGAAATTCCGGCAAACTGCGATGCCTGCATTCCGGCAAAGCGATTTTCGAGTTTTACCGGCGGTTGACCTTTAACTTGAATTTCGCCGCTCAGGGAAATCATCGAATCTCCGAGACCGCGTTCCTGCGCGACAATCGCGTTATAAATCGAAATATTCAACAGCAGCGGCGTGAGAAAATCGTCCTTCGCCACTTCAAAATTTAGAGTTTCCGATTGCCCGCGGCTGGTTTCAAGATTCATCCGCACCGGAATCATTTTCGGCGCTTGACCTAATTTGCCGAAAACGCCGGTCGCGCGGTCTTGCGTCATACTGCCGACGAGCGCGCCGGCAACTGCGAGTTTGAATGAATTGTTGACGTTTGGAATAACCGTGACGACGCTCGATTCCGACATCGGCAAATCCGATGTTCCAAGACTTAGAAACGGATGACCGAAGGCGTAAATTTTATCGCCGTCGCGGTAGGTCACGGTTCCGGCAGCCGCCATCGAATAATCGCCGCGTGTGAGCTGCATCGAAACCGAATCGCCGCCGACGAGAGTTGATTCGTCCGCCGTTTTTAGTGGTGTGATTCGCGCCGCTCCGCCGACGGCTGAGACAGGAAATAAGCCGACCTGCATTAACTGCGGCGCGAAAAGATTAAGAGTTTCCTGCGAAAAACCGCTGAACGCAATCGGTGTGGCAATCGGCTGAAACGATTGTCCGGCGACCGATGCCAGCGATGAGTTTGCCGAAGCGCCCGACAAAAGCGAACTCGAAACTATCGCGTTTCGAGGAAATTCGGGTTTCCAGGTCGCGGCGGCGAGTTCCGAGAAAGAAACGGGGCGCGGCTCTTGCGCTTTCGGTTTTACTTTTTGATTTTGCTCGAAAATCGCCAGCATTTGTTCAATCGGCGTAATTCCGCAAATCGGTTCTTTAGAAAAGGGAAAACTATATGAAATTGCGCCGACGAGTTTGCCGTTAATATAAACCGGCGAGCCGCTCATTCCGGCAAAAACGCTCGTTCTATCTGCGCCGCCGCCGGAAATTCGCCCGACAATCATATCCTGATGCGGACCGATTGCGCCCGGCACGATGCCCAAAATTTCAACTTGAAACTCTTCCGGCTCCGAGCCGCGAAAAACCGTCCGCGCCGTTCCCTTCATTCCTTCCTTTAACTCGGATAGCGGGAAAAACTGCGTTTTTGAATTTGTTCCTGAATTAATTCGGGTTGTATTTTTAGCCTGCGTTTGAGCGAAAACGCTGAAACATAAAGCTAAACTGAGAAGAAATGCGGCGGTCAAATTTGCTTTTGTCATAATAAAAACATCTTCCTTTATCACTGCCGTCTATGCTAACATTTATGACGGCATACCGAAAGCCTAATTTTCTAAGGGCTAACTTCCTAAGACTACCGATAACGATTCCGGGTTGTATTTTCTTTCCAAAATTTATGATTAACCGCCCAGTCAAAAAAATATGCAAAAAATATGCCAAAAAATGTGCAAAAAAAGCGAAATAATAAATTAACTTTTGCGTTTGCTACCCGGTTTGGCGGCTAATTATCAAACATTCCTTCGCCTTTTCCGTGCTGAATTACTATTATGGCAAAAACAAAGCGTCTTTTTAAAAGTTTTTCCAAACTTTTGCTGCCCGTCATTATATTGCTTATCTTAGCAACCGCCGCCGCCGCCGTCTGGCTCAATTATAAAACCGCTCATCCTCAAACCGCCGCCTATCTCGTTACGCCGGAAAAATTCGGGCAATTGAGCGCACGCGCCGCGCAAGTTACTGAAGAAACGTGGACAAACAGCAACAAAACGCAATCGCGCGGCTGGCTTCTGAAAGGTTCGGAAAACGCGCCCGCCGTTATTATGCTGCACCGTTACGGGGCTGACCGCTCGCACGTTTTGAATATTGGCGTGAAATTAAATGAATCTACAAATTATACCGTTTTGATGCCGGACGCGCGCGGTCACGGCGAAAAACCGGCGACGAAAAACACTTCCTTCGGCGGCTGTGAAGCCGAAGATATATTAGGCGCGATTGAATTTTTGCGCGGGCTGAAATATCAGTCGAGCAGCACTTTAGTCGGACGTAATATCGGCATTTACGGAGTTGAAATGGGCGCTATGACGGCGCTTTCCGCCGCCGCCAAAGATGAAACGGTGAAGGCTCTCGCGCTCGATTCCGTTCCGCAAAATTCCGATGATTTGCTTTCCGCCGCCGTCGAACGGCGATTTCCTTTTGCCAGTTCGATAACTGCAAAATTTGCCCGAACGGGAACTTATCTTTATTTCTTTGACGGTTGCTACCGGCGCGATTCGTTGTGCGAAACGGCAAAAACAATTTCCGACCGCCGGGTTTTACTGCTCGCCGGTTCGGACGCGCAGCGTTTTCAGGATTCAACCGCAAAACTCGTCAACTGTTTTCCAGGCACGACTAAAGTTGAAAGCAAAACTGATTTGAGTCCGTCCGGCTTCAGCATCATCAACGCTTCTCTGGAACAATCCGAAGTTTACGATCAGCGGGTGATCGAGTTTTTCAAAGCGAGTTTGGGCAATTGATATGGATGATGAAACTTGCCAATCGGACAAAACGGTTGGACAAATGATTTCCTTTTCTCATTTTCTCCACTTCTACAAATCTATCTTCTTCTTGCTATGCCCATTAGTCTGCGCCACTTTATGAATCTCTGCGCTTTCTTCCATTTTACCGACCGTTCCCTGCAAAATTTCGTACAGTTTTTCAAGTCTTTCAATTGTCGAGCGCGTTTCAAGCAGTGGATATTTCAACTCGTTTTCAAAATTAAACGCGGCAGTCACCAAAAACGAGAATTGTTCGGCTTCGATGTGCGGAATTTCGGGAAACGCGCCGCGCTGTCCGCTTAATTTGTGCGCGGCGCGGGCAATGCGCTCAAATAAAACGAAAACTTCTTCAGCCAGAGGTTCCAGAACCGTCTTATCCTCCGGTTCGTCCTCGAAAAATTCGACATCGCCGACTAAATAAGGCTCGTCCGCGTCAACATAATCAATCAAACGATAGCGAATCACGCCGATTGTCAGCACGTTCGAGCGACCGTCCGGCAATTGCTGAACTTCGCGCACTTCCGCCGCGCATCCGATTGCGCCGATTGCCGGTTTTTCGATAAAGGATTCCGACGGTTCAAAAAGCATTATGCCGAACATATTTTTATTGAGCGCGACATCTTTGAGCATTTGCTGGTAGCGCGGCTCGAAGATGTGAAGCGGAAGCAGTTCGTTCGGAAGCAAAACGAGGGAGAGCGGAAAGAGCGGCAGATGCTTGATGCCTAAAACTTTTTCTGATGCGTCGGACATATTTTTATAGTCGAGAGTCGAGAGTCGAGAGTCAAGAGTCGAAAGATTGATTTTAACTCTCGATTCTCGACTCTCGACTCTCGACTATTTTAAGCGCGATAAAATCAACAATCTTTTCCGGTTCTTCATCGCTCAAAACCATTCGTTTCGCGCCGATAACGGCTTCCGCCATTGCTTCGGCGCGGAGTTTGTAGCGGTTGTCGCGGATGATTAAATCTTCGATGACGCGGCGTTCGAGTTTTTCGCGCGAAGCGTCTTCTTCCAAATCAGCGGCAACCGCGTATTCAACCGGCGCCGAGTGATTTTTGATGCGGACGTGCAGCGCGTTCGTCATTTTTTGCGCTTCTTCACGGATTTTTGCGAGTTCCAAAAGCGAATTCGGAAAACCGAGATGACCGCGCAGAGTGATTTCGATAATCGGCTGCGGCTGATTATCTTCAGCCGTCCGCGCCTCGAATTTCACTTTTTCCAAAACGCCTTCGGTGATTTCCGCCGCGCTCGCGTAGCCGGAAACGTCGAACGAAAGACGTTGAAAAGAGCGTTGCCGGTAGTCGGTAATGTGCCGCGCCTTGACTTCGTTATTTTCGCCGACTTCGACGAGCCACGCGCCTCGCGTTTCGCGGTAATCGTCAATGCTGGTAATCTCCAGAGAACCCGGATTAAACGCCCAATTATCAATCTCGTAAGATTTGTGCGTATGTCCGAGCGCGACGTAATCGGTGACGGATTTTAGTTCTTTCAGATTCGCAATCGAAAGCGCGGGAATCGGATGCGTCTGATGTCCTTCAACGTCGGTGTGAAGCAGCAAAATATGAAACGCGCCCGTCCGACGGTTTTCCTTCATCGCTTCGGTCAGCATCGGAATCGCCCAATTTGCCGACGCGCCATACCAATCCGAACCGAAAATCCGCGCCGCGCCGATGTCCACAAATCCGCCTTTGCCGTCTTCGGAATCCCACGGCTGATAAGTCATTTTTCCGTTAATATTTTTCGGTTCGAGCAAATACAAAAGATTCCAATTCGCCAACGAGCGCAGCCAGCTAAACTCGCTGTCATTGTGTTTCTGGTCGTGATTGCCTTCGATGGCGACGACGGGAATGCCCTCGTCTTTCAGCAGACTCAAACCGGCGAAAGCGTAATTCATCGTTTCGGGCGGCACGTTGCGTTTGTGAAAAAAATCGCCCGCCATAATAACGAAATCAACCTTTTCACCGATGGCGTATTTCCGCAAAACGTCAATCCACGCATCGAAAAAATCGCGCGGCGATTCGCTCAATTGATAGCGCGTGCAGCCGAGATGAATATCGGAAATGTGTAGGAATCTCATAACCTTATTATAGCAGAATTATAGCAGAAAGAATTAGCTGCGGATAAATGCGAACGGACGCGGATTTAAGAAATATCGAAATGACAAATCCTAAAATTCTCGCGGATAATTTTAGGATTTGTCATTTCCGTCTTTTTAATCGCGCTTTAGATTTATCCGCGTCCGTCCGCGTCAATCTGCGGCTAATTCTCTTTTTTCCTGCTTTGAGTTAAATTATCAGCTATGAACCAAGTCATCTTAATCACCGGCGCGTCGAGCGGCATCGGCAAGGAAACCGCCAAATTGTTTCAAACAAAAAACTGGAAGGTTGCGGCAACGATGCGTTTCCCCGAAAAAGCGGAAGATTTGCAGAGAATCGCCGACATTGAAACTTTTCGTTTGGATGTAACGGATACCGATTCGATAAAAAGCGCGATTGCCGCCACGATTGAAAAATTCGGACGTATTGACGCGGTTGTCAATAACGCCGGTTACGGTCTGATCGGCGCGTTTGAAGCCGCGACGCAGGAACAAATCGAAAGGCAGTTTCAGACGAATGTCTTCGGCGTAATGAATGTCTGCCGCGAAATTTTGCCGATTTTCCGCGAGCGGAAAGGCGGAATTATCGTCAACGTCGCTTCGGTCGGCGGGCGCGTCACGTTTCCGTTTTACAGTCTTTATCACGCGACAAAATGGGCGGTCGAAGGTTTTTCAGAATCTCTCCAATACGAAGTCGAGCAATTTAACATTCGCGTCAAAATCATCGAGCCGGGACCGATTAAAACCGATTTTTACGACCGTTCGCAGGATGTAACGCGCAAGGAAAACTTAACGGCTTACGATTATTTGCTCGAAAAAGCGATACCGAATATGCAAAAAGCAGGCGAAAACGCGCCCGACGGACGGGTCGTCGCCGAAACCATTTATGAAGCAGTCACCGACAATTCCAAAAAACTGCGCTACGGCGTAAATACAAAAGGGATTTTAACTGCGCGGAAACTTTTGTCAGATAGTTTGTTTTTTAAAGTGGTAAAAAATGCGGTTTTAAAGTAGCTTTCGTAATTCCGTTAAATTAATTATGCGAAATCGTTTAACTACCCGACAAAAAACACAAAGTTACATTCTTGTTGACTTTACGGGTGTAAACATAATATAACAATTCGGTATAATACAAAGTTGGGCGGCTTCTCTGTATTTTTAGTTTTGCGGATTAAAAGGATGAATATGACTACACCAGAAGATAACGAATCTAAATTGCAAACAATGGAACCTAACAATACGCAAACCTTTGGAGTTCTGCAAGATTCCGTCGGTGAAGCAACGAGTCTTGAAAGTATGAATAACACTGATGTTCTTCAGATGAATAATGAAGAGGAAAAAGTGAATAATGAAGAGGAAAAAGCAAAATGGGAAAAAATAGTTGATGTGCTACATCGGTCTTATGAATTTCATCTCGACTTTGCTTTAAAAGCAGTAGGATTTTTCTATGCAATTTTAGGCGGTATCCTCTCAATTTATTTTTCGGGAAGCGGTAGAATAAGTAGAGAGGTTGTTATTGTTCTTTTGGGACTTCCAATTCTTATGAGCATAATCTTAGGCAGCATCTTTCTCTACGGTGGATGGTTATGGAACAGTGAAGTAACCTCAATACGGAAAGGGGCAGAAGAATTTAAAATCAAAATTTGGCTTAAAGTTGAACTCTTGGGTTATGCTCTTAGGATTTTCGGTTCTTTATTCTTTATAGTTTTTTTCTTTTTGATTTGGTTAATAACACGATTGGATTTAAAGTAGGTCAGCTATTTGCTTTTCACTAAACGCCGCCCAACAAATCAATGGACGTGAGGGCGAAACAGCTACTTTGTTAAAACGTCGCTCGTTAAACCTAAAGTTGCGCGTAATCGGTTTCGCCCTCACGTCATCTCAGCCGTTGGACAGCTTGTGAGCTGTTTCATATGAATGTTGGTAACTCAATACGGATAGCAATTAATGATTGGGAGCAAGGGGAGACTGAATCAGCCATGCTTCACGCTTGCAATGCGATAGACGGAACGGCGAAGAAGCTTCACCCCGCTTTAGGTAGTAACGAACGCTTTACGCGGCTCTTGCGTGACGATTATTCAATTTTAGGTCCAATGGGTGCGCCTGGAATTAATTTGGTTGAAACTCGATTTCCCGTAACTGTCCAGAAGCCCAAAGCTAGTGGCGGCAAACCGGACATTGCCGATGTAATCTATGGCATCCACCGATGCACACACGGACACGGTGATGAACTTCCTGATGGTTTTGAGCTTATTCAAGACGCTGCCGGACCAAAGCGTTTAACTCGTATGGAAATTGAACACGGAAAGATTCGCCTTAGTGATCGCATCATCTTTGGACTTATTGCAGTAGCTGTTCTTTCACCAGTGAATCAGGATCAGTCAGTTCCTGATGGCTACTATCTAACATTCGGAGACTCAGCAACACTAGTCATCAACGAATGGTGGGGGCGGGCTAACGATTTCCCTCAAATAGCTGCACAAGACCCAACACCGCAAGTCAAACTCGATTTCGGAGACTGGATGTTGTGACAGACACCCGTGATAACGGCACTGTCCAACAATTCAATGGACGTGAGAGCGAAACAGCGACTTTCTTAAAACGGTCTTTGGTTAATTCGGAGTTGCGTGTAATTGGTTTCGCCCTACGTCCATTGAATAGAGATCAATCCACTGCCTCTGGCAGTGGTTCTACCAGGCAGTGAGGCGAAACAGCAAACAAAATAAAATATACTTTCTCAAACTTGAGCGCGAGTAAATATCATTTACTTGGCGTGTCCAAAATGGTAAGCGAAACTAACCAGGGAAATCAAGTAATAGCAGGCAAACTTAGACGTTGAAGAAGACGAGCCGGTAATGGCGCACCTTCTAGGGCGCAAAAATAAAGCCACCGCCTCTGGCGGTGGTACTTTTACTCGTTGGGCAGCTTCTCTTGACCGTTATGTTATTCTCTTTGTGGAGGTAAGAAAATGAGCCAAACTCTTGAAGCAACATTTGACGGTCAAGTTTTCCGTCCGATTGAAACCGTCGAATTACAGCCCGACACGCGGGTTCAACTTGTTGTTACTATTAAGATTACTCCCGAAGAAAAACCGAAATCGTTTCTTCGCACGGCACGTTCTTTGAAACTGCAAGGTCCGAAGGATTGGTCATCGCGGATTGACGATTATCTTTACGGTGGAGCGAATGTAGATGACGGGTAAAGTTTTTCTCGACACGGCTTATGCCATTGCTTTATCGGTTGAATCGGATGAACATCACGAACGCGCCGAAAAATTAGCCGACCAATTGGAAGCCGAAATTACACGCCTTGTGACGACACGAGCCGTGCTGTTGGAAATTGGAAACGCTCTGTCGAAAAAGCGTTACCGCAAAGCCGCCCTCGAATTATTGGATGCGCTTGAGCAAGATCCGTTAGTTGAAATCGTTTTGCTCTCGGAAGAACTTTACGGAAAAGCGTTAGAGTTGTTCCGAAACCGACCTGATAAAGACTGGGGTTTAGTAGATTGTGTGTCATTTATTGTGATGCAAGAGCGTGGATTGACGGAAGCCCTAACGACTGATGAGCATTTTGAACAAGCAGGTTTTCGCCCTTTGTTAAGAGCCGAATGATAACGCGCCGCCCAACAATTCAATGGACGTGAGGGCGAAACAGCGACTTTGTTATCACTTTGTCTTTTTAACTCGGAGCCGGCGCGGATTCGGCTTCGCTCTATATCAACTCGGTCGTTAAATATTATTTTTTCCAAAGTTTCATTCCTTCTTTCACTAAACCCGCCGCCTTTCGCGCGCCGAAGCGTCCGGGCGATTTGAATTTTTTGCCTTTCGCTTCATTGTAGGAAACGAAAAAATGCTCAATCTCAGCAAATAATTTCTCGTTTAAATCGTTAATTGATTTTATCTCCGAATGATTATAAGAGTCCGCTGCAACGGCGATCAGTCGGTCGTTTCGTTCGACTTTTCGGTCGCGTTCGGTTTGTTCGGCTTCGATAACGCCGATGAGCCATGAAGGAACGAGGCAGCTTGTAAATGCCGGTTCATCCATCAAAACAAGCACGTCGAGCGGGTCGCCGTCGCCGCCTTTGGTTTGCGGAATATAACCGAAATCAAACGGAAAAGAATGTCCGACCGCGAGAACGCCTTTGAGAACGAAAATGCCTGACTTTTCGTCGTAAGCATATTTGTTGCGGCTGCCCTTCGGCGTTTCGATGACGACGTTCAGTTCGCCGGTTTCTTTGTCGTAAGCCGTTAATTTATCAAACACGCTGATTGAATTCTTTGCCATAAAATAATTTTATTTGAATCTTGCGCCTTTGCGGACAGTATTTAATCTCACCCAAAGGCGCAAAGTTCGCAAAGGAAGACTTGTTTAGTTTGCCTTCGCTTTAACCTGTAGACGACCGAATTCACTCAGAATCGGCTTTAATCTTAAAATAATTTGTTTGTGTGAAACGCCGTTGGTGGCGACGATTCCGTTGTGATTCCGGACATCGGAAATATCGTAACGAAGCGGAAAACCGAAAAGATCGGTCATCTTTCCGCCCGCTTCTTCTAGAATGATTTGCGGAGCGCAAGTGTCCCAAAACTTTGTGCGAGGGCTGAGATGAACGTATAAATCGCAGATACGCCGGACAATCAAACCGACTTTTAAGCCGACCGAACCGCGCTGAATTTCCTGACGGAAACC
>Ga0136611_10000826_pt1 | contig 20877 bp, 21 predicted proteins | sample AntDrymUQ2232306_2_FD_106645 | JGI IMG/M metagenome (GOLD analysis project Ga0136611, IMG submission 106645) | Polar desert sand microbial communities from Dry Valleys, Antarctica - metaG UQ223 (23.06) | ecosystem: Environmental > Terrestrial > Soil > Desert | place: Antarctica: Dry Valley...
CATCAGCACCGCCAGCGGATCGTCATGCAGCGTGACGTCGAGCTGCGTCGTCCGCCGCCGCATCGCCGCGATCTGCACCCCGAAACGAACCCCCTCGTCAGCCTTCGCGACCCATGGATGCCGTGCCACTCTCGCCGCCCCTCTACTCGTCACAATCCCATTAGTGATCGCCCATCATGGGACAGGGATCGACATCGTAGCACGGCAGAACCTGCGCCGGATCGCAGCAATGGAAGCGCGCTTCACGAACCTAGTCCTGGTTGAACGGCGCGATGATTCCGCTGGCATCGAACTCCTCGATCGTCAGGCCATAGGCGATGTAGTCGTAGTAGCGGCCACCGGAATAGACCATCCGGCGCAAGCGGCCTTCGAGCTGGAAGCCGAGGTGCTGGAACAGTCGCAGTGACGGCTCGTTGCGCTCGTCGATGCTGACCGTCACCTTCTGATAGCGCAGTTCGTGGTAGTAGTAGCGCAGCAGCAGGGCGATCGCTTCGGTCGCGTAGCCCTTGCGCTGGTGCTCTGTCCGGGTCGCGATGCCGATCTCAAACGTCCCGGTGCGCCGGTCGCAATCGTGGGCGTTGACCACGCCAACCAGTTCACCGGCCAGCGTCTCGACCTCGAAGTGGAAGTTGTCGCCGTCTGGCTCGCGAAGCGCCTGCTGCTCGGCCCAGCGCCGCGTTCCCTCATGCGAGCGTGGGATGTGGACACGATCGAGCAGCCGCTGCATGCTGCTGTCCTGGTCCCACTCGTGGTGGATCTCCCAGTCACCCGGCTCGACGGCGCGCAGCCGAACGAGCCTGCCCTCCCAGTAGCTCGGCATTACAAACCTCCATGCCAGGCGAATGGCGTCTCCCTGTCGTCCAGAGCCGCAGCGAAGGACCTCTCCGCACAGGCGCCCGAATGGTCAAAGCGGAGAGGTCCTTCGCTGCGGCTCTGGACGACAGGGAGACTGATCGTTTCCATCTCACGAACTTTCGATCAGGCGTCGCGGCGCGTCAGTGTGACATACGCCGCGCCAACCGTGATGACCAGCCAGGCGACGACGACAGCGGCAGCCGGGACTGGATCGAGATACGTGCGCGAATCCGAGAGGTGGCTGAGCGCGAGACTATCCGCCGCCGAGCCGGGCAGCAGGCTGAGAATGTTCTCCTGCCACCAGTCCGGGAAGAGTGCCCCGAACATCGCCGGGACGAACATCAGTGCCAGCACCAACGTGATCGGCGTCGCCGTGCTGCGGAACAGGAACGCGAATGTCGCGCCGATCAGCGGGAAGAGCGGCGCCGTCAGCGTGATTGCCGCAATCACGCGCACAGCATCGGGATCGGTGAGTGGGACGGTTGGCATATCGTACGCTCCGAGGACCGCCTGGCCGATCACGAGTACGCCGACTGTCATGACCAGGGTGACGACCATCGCGACGAGGCTGATCAGCACCACTTTCGCCATCAGCAGACGCCCGCGTTGTGGCGTCGCCGAGAGTGTCAGCCGGATCATGCCGCTCGAATACTCGGACGCGACGAGGTTGACACCGAGGACAGCGATCAGGATTCCACCGAAGAGCAGACCGGCCAGTGAGAAGGAGATCGGCTCGAACGATGCCTGGTCGGCCGCGTTCCACTCGCTGAAGGTCGAGCCAACCGCCAGTGAGATCAGGGCCGTCATCCCGATTGCGAGCGCGACGGCCAGCCCGATCGTCAGATAGGTCGAGCGGGCGGAAATCAGCTTGGTCCACTCGGAAGCCAGTGTCGCGCCGAACCCGACCGATGGCCGTTGACGGGTCGCTGCCCGGTCCAGTGTCGTTGCGGATGTTGCCGTTGCCATGTTAGCGAACCTCCTGTTCGGCTGTAGTCTGAGTCGTCTCGGCGAAAATGGCAGCCACCGCCTCCGCATCGCCAGCGTGATACTCGACGCTGGCGCGCGTCCGTTCCATGAAGGCCTCTTCGAGTCTGGCACGCTGCGGCGATAGCTCATGCAACCGGATCGCGTGCGACGCGGCAATGTCGCCGATCTGGGCAGCCTCGATCCCGGTCACGATCAGCGCGCCATCGTCGGCAACCGTAATCGTCGCACCGGCATTGTCGAGGCGTGGCGCGAGGTCCGACGCTTGCGGCGAGACGACGCGAACGTGGCTGTGCGTGCTGAGCTGGATGAACTCGGACATGCTCGTGTCCGCGATCAGCCGCCCGCGACCGATCACGAGCACATGATCGGCGGTCTCCTCCATCTCGTTCATCAGGTGGCTGGAGACGAAGATCGTCCGTCCCTCTGACGCCAGCCGCCGCATCAGTGTCCGGATCCAGACGATGCCCTCGGGATCGAGGCCATTGACCGGCTCATCGAACAGCAGCGTGTCCGGATCGCCGAGCAGCGCGGACGCGATCCCCAGCCGCTGGAACATCCCGAGCGAGAACCCGGTGATGCTCTGCCCGGCAACACTGGTCAGCCCGACGAGATCGAGCACCTCGTCCACCCGCTGCTTCGGTATGCCACCAGCCTGCGCCAGCCAGCGCAGATGCTGACTGGCCGAGCGACGCCCGTAGATCGCCTTGGCGTCCAGCAAGGCGCCGATCTCGTACATCGGCGCCGGCAGGTCGCGGTACGCCTTGCCGTTGACGGTGACGGACCCGGAGGTCGGATGGTCGAGACCGAGGATCATCCGCATCGTCGTCGACTTCCCGGCACCGTTAGGGCCGAGGAATCCGGTGACGATGCCCGGCTTGATGTCGAACGATAGCTGGTCGACCGCCTTCGTCGTGCCATAGTGCTTTGACAGGTCGCGAACTTCTATCATGGAGCCATTGCCTTCCCGTGTTGAGTCGTCGCTGTGGCCGAAACGCGCATGATCCCTACCGGCCCAGGTCGCCTTGCTACGCAGCGGCGTGTCGCGGATCACCCGCCAGGCCAGCGCGGCGGTGACCAGATAGCAGGCGGCGCAGACTGCGATCGCCAGGAGAGGATGCAGGCTGGGCGGGTCGAACACGAAGTCCAGCAGCGAGATCGGGGTGCCGGATTGTGAACCCAGCGCGTAGCCAGCCAGGCTGACTGGAATCCAGACAACCGCCAGCGACAGCCCGCCTGCCTCGTCGGAGCGATAGAACCCCGCGCCAACCAGTGCGCCTGCCGCCGCCCAGACGAGGAACTTGGACGCGAACTCCAGGAAGATGAGATGCGCCTCGCCGCTGGACGAGAACAGTTGGCCCGCCGCGACCTCCTGCGGCCAATCCATCGCCCCGTACAACACCCGCTCGAGCAAGAACCCGACAACGCCCAGGACCGCAAGCACGACGGCGAAGACAACCGTGAAGATCAGCAGTTGAACGCTGACATCGCGGCGTGTCTGACCGTGGGCGATCGCAGCCGGCAGGAATCTGTGCGCCAGAAAGCCAGCGATGACGGCCACGTACCAATGCGGGATGGTGCTCATGAACCTGTCCCAGCCGCTGACACTGATGCTGTCCCAGTACGCAACTGCGGTAATGAGGACAGTGACCGCAACGATCAACCCTAGCCAGAGCAGCGCTGCCAGCCCGATGTGGTCTGCCAGCAGCCTCCGTGGAAATGTCCAGGTGCGCTGCTGCGTCCGTGCCTGCGCCTGCGCTATCATCGCGATCCTCCCTTCGCAGTTGTGAGATAAACGAACAGATCCTGGAGGGCGATTGGCTCCAGGTCCAGCCCAGCGGCACGCGCCTGCTGCCGTTGACCAGCGCCGAGCAGCCCGTAGACGATTGCCGACTTGGTGCGCCCGAGCTGCTTTTCATTGAGGACAGTCAGCCCAGCGATGAACTCGTCCACCTGTCCGGCCGGCCCGGTCACCGACGCGCCGCGCGCGGTCAACGTCTCGGCCGGCTCATGCAGGACCAGCCGCCCCGCATCGATAATCACGACTTCCTCGAAGATCCGGGCCACTTCTTCGATCAGATGTGTCGAGACGACGATCGTCCGTGGGTGCGCGATGTAGTCGGTCAGGATCGCGTCGTAGAAGAGGTAGCGCGACGGCGCGTCCATCCCGAGATACGTCTCGTCGAACATCGTCAGCGGCGCCCGCGCTGCCAGGCCGAGGACGGCTCCCAGCGCGGACTGCTTGCCGCGCGACAGTTCCCCGACCTTCTGGCGCATGTCGAGCTGGAACGTGTCCACCAGGCTCGCCGCGTAGTCCGCATCCCAGTTCGGCCGTCGCTCAGCGGCGAAGGCCAGCACCTCTTCGACCCGGTCGGATGCCTCAACGACATCGACACTCTCGCGAATCAGGCAGATCTGGCGGGTGACGAGCGGGTTCTCGAAGACCGGCTCGCCGCCAATCAACACCTCACCACCGGAAGCCTTACGGAAGGCCGCCAGCACCGAGAGCAGGCTACTCTTGCCCGACCCATTCCGCCCCAACAGGCCGTAGATCTTGCCGCCATCAAGCGTGAACGAGAGTTCGTCCAGCGCTGTCGTTTTCCCATAGTTCAACGTCAGGCTGCGTGCCTCAACCGTCATCGTCATCGTCTGCCCTCGTTTGCTAACTGCCTGAGCCGGTCGATGATCTCCTCCAGCGGAATCTCGCACGCGCGCGCCTCGGCCACCATCGGATCGATCACCTCGCTGAAAAAGCGCTCACGGTGCTGGGTCAAGAGCATCGCGCGAGCGTTCGGACTCACGAACATCCCAATCCCCCGCTTCTTGTACAGAATCCCTTCGGTTTCCAGTTGCTGGAACGCCTTGGCCGCCGTCGCCGGGTTGATGCGATAGAAGGCCGCATACTGGTTCGTCGACATGACCTGCTCATCCTCCACGAGCGTCCCACTCAGGATGTCTCCCTTGATCTGTTCGGCGATCTGTCGATAGATCGGGCTTCGGTCGTTGAACACACACACCTCAATAGCTTCGGTGGTTCTTTACTATACTAATGAACCATAGCACCTGATGGTTGCGATGTCAACGACTCGTCGCGGTCGCAACGATGCGTGGCCGTTCCCGAGGACACGACCCCTTGGCCTGTCATCCTGAGCCGCAGCGAAGGATCGCCTGGCGTCAAGAACGAAGCTACGTCGGCAGGGTCACCAAGCGATCCTGGGGAGCCGCTCATGTTCTTGACGCCAGGCGATCCTTCGCTGCGGCTCAGGATGACAGGCCAAGGGGTCGTGTCCTCGGGAACGGCCACACCTGGTGAAACTCAGAGACGTGTCAGCAATGCACGTCAGGCGCTAGATCAGACGAACGAAGAGGTAGACACTACCGGCAGCAGCAACAAGCCAGACTGCGACGACGACCGCTGCCGCGATCCAATGCTTGCGCGTCCCGAACGTAGACGCCTGGGCCGTCGCGCGATGCTCGGCCAGCACCCCGGCCGGGATCATCCGCCGCGCCAGCGCGACGAAGACCGGCACGAGCAGCAACTCGTCCAGGTAGCCAATGAGGGGGATGAAGTCCGGGATCGGGTCAATCGGACTGAGGATGTAGCCAACGACAAAGGCCGCATACAACCGCGCGTACCACGGTACGCGCCGATCGCGATACGCCAGGTAGAGCGCGTGCGCCTCCATCTTCAGTTGCCTGGCGCGCTGCGTCCAGGTTGCGAGCCATGCGCCGCGTGTCATGTCTATGCCTCCAGCAGCAGCCGAGAACCCGCCGCGACCTAGATTCTCCGGCGAACCGGCAGGTGCAGGTGCTCGCGGACTGCCAACTTCGCGCCGCCGGTCAGCAGGACGATCGCGACGGCCAGCACTGTCACCATCCCACCGACCATGATCGAGGCTGGAGCGCCGAAGCGGTTGGCGATCGAGCCGGAGATGAGCGCGCCGAAGGGGGCAGTCCCGGCGAAGACCGTCATGTAGACGCTCATGATCCGCCCGCGCAACTCGTCTGGCGCGACAGTCTGGACGGTCGTGTTGGCCATCGCCATCGTCGTCGTGCTGCAGAGGCCGATCAGCGCCAGGACAAGCATCGCGACCGGCACCGCCAACGGGATCGCACCCACCAGCGCCAGGACGAGGTTGAACGAGCCGAGCGCGGCAGCCGTGCTGAACAGCATCCAGCGCTTGACTGACGAGACCATGAAGGCCAGCGCCAGCGCGCCGATCAGCGAGCCGACGCCCATTGAGGACATCAGCAGGCCGAACGCGCCCGCTCCACCGTCCAGGTCGTTCTTGGCCAGCAGCGGCACCCAGATGTTGAAGTTCATCCCGAACGTCGCGACAAACCCGATCAGCAGCACCGGCCGCAGGATCTCCGGCGTCCGCCGCACGTAGACCAGCCCCTCGCGGATCTGCTCCAGCCGCCGCTGCGTCACCTGCGCGCGTGCCAGTGGCGCTACCCGCATCATCAGCAGCCCGCTGATGACGGCGATGTACGACACCGAGTTGATCGCGAAGCAGACCGCCGGTCCGAACAGCGCCAGCAGGACGCCCGCGATGGCCGGCCCGACGATCCGGGCCGCGTTGAACAGCGAGGAGTTGAGCGCGATCGCGTTCGGCAGATCCTCCCTGCCAACCATCTCGACCACGAACGCCTGTCGCGTCGGCATGTCGAAGGCGTTGTTGACACCCAGCAGGAAGCCCAGCAGGTAGACCTGCCAGAGCTGGATCGTGTCGGTAAAGGTCAGGATCGCCAGCGTTCCGGCCAGGACAGCAGCCACCGCCTGCGTGCCAACCAACAGCCTGCGCTTCGGCACCCGGTCAGCAACGACACCGGCGAACAGCCCGAGCACCAGCACCGGCGCGAACTGGAAGACAGAGACCAGCCCGAGCAGGAACGCCGACGAGGTCAGCGACAACACCAACCACGACTGCGCCAGTGTCTGCATCCACGTCCCGGTCACCGAGATGAGCTGACCGACGTAGAACAGCCGATAGTTGCGATGCCGGAAGGCCGCCAACCCCCTCGGCAACCGCGATCGCTTGCGTCGTGTTTGTGGTGGGTTTGCTGTCATGGATCTCCTCGGGTCATGGGGAGTCGGGAGTCGGGAGTCGGGAGTCGGGAATCGGGAACCGGGGATCGGGGACTGGAACGTTGATCAATCCCCGGTTCCCGATTCCCGATTCCCGACTCCCGACTCCCGACTCCCGTCCTCAATCCGCCGGAACCGTCGCCTGCTCCAGCGCCTCGCGCTGTCGTTCAGCCGTCGGCGCCTTCACATCGCGGATCGCGAGTGCCGAGAGGGCGCCGATCAGGCAGGCCGCCGCGCCGACCATGAATGTGACATGGATGCTGTCGACAAATGCGTTCTGGATGGCGCCGAAGACGGCCGGCAGCAGTTCGACCTGTGCCTGCGGGACGGCTCCGGCGATCTCCTCAAAGCGGCTGGCCTTGGCCAGCGTCACGAGCTGGTCGCGGACGCCACTCTCGACCGGGACGCTGCTCAGTTCCTCACGGGTGTGTGAGCCGACCTGCGACTGCAACAGCGAGCCGAGGACGGCGATCCCGAGCACCTGGCCGACGTTGCGGGTCGTGTTGAGGATGCCCGACGCGCTGCCGGCGATCCGGGACGGCACCTCGCGCATCGCGGCGGCTGTCATCGGCGCGAAGGTCATCCCCATCCCCGTCCCGGTCACCATCAATGCCGGAGCCAGCGACAGCCAGTCGGTGTCGAGGTTGATCCGGCTGACGATGAAGAGGATGCCGGTCGTCATCAGCGTCAGGCCACTGGCCAGAATCCAGCGCGCGCCGATCTTGTCGGTCAGTCGTCCCGAGAGCGGCGCGGCGATCATGATCATCAGCGACATCGGCGTCATCGTCAGCCCGGCCCGGATCGGCGTCATGCCGAGCACACCTTGCAGGAAGAGCGTCATCGGGAAGAAGATGCCGAGCATCCCGAAAGCGACGACGAAGGCGATGATGTTGCCGACCCAGAAGTTACGCAGCCGGAAGAGCTCGATCTTCATGATCGGGTCAGCCGCGCGGCCTTCCCACCAGGCGAACGCAATCAACAGCGCCACGCCTGCCACAAACAGGCCGACGATGGCCGGGTCGGTCCAGCCCCAGTTGTTGCCCTCGATCAGCGCGAAGACGATCCCGAAGATGCCGAAGCCGGAAAGCAGGACGCCGCCCCAGTCAATCTTGCGACTGGCCAGCGGATCGACCGACTCCGGCACGATCGCCAGCGTCGCGATGACGGCGATGATACCAACCGGGATGTTGATCAGGAAGACCCACTCCCAGGCATAGTTCGTCACGATCAGACCACCGACAATCGGGCCGACGACGGCCCCGAGCGCGACGATCCCGCCCCAGATGCCCATCGCCGCCCCGCGCTTCTCGGGCGGGAAGACAACCGCGATCAGCGAGAGCGTCTGCGGCATCATGAACGCCCCGCCAAGCCCTTGCAGCACACGCGCGACGATCAGCGCGTTGACGCCGGAGATACCCACGAAATCGCCCAGCCAGCCAGCCACGCCACACAGCGCCGACGCCACCGTGAAGAGCGACATCCCGACCACGAACAGCCGCTTGCGTCCGAAGATATCCCCCATCCGGCCGAGGGCCAGCAGGAGGACGGCATAGGTCAGGATGTACGAGTCCAGCACCCACTGGATCTCGGACAGGTCAGCGCCGAGGCCAACCTGGATCTCGCGCTGGGCGACGTTCACGATCGTCGTGTCCAGCAGCAACATGAAGATCGCCGCACAGAGCACAATCAGCACCAGCCACGGGTTCTGACTGCCACCCTGCCGCATCAACCCCACGTCGCCCGAACCGCTGCGCTGCTGTCCTGAATTGCTGTTCCCCGACATCTCAGTGCCTTCCATCGCCGTGTCGGCATCGTCCACGGCTATCTCATTCAGTCGTAAGCGCCCTCGGAACGCGGAGCAGCCGGACACCCTGCAACCGGCCGCAACCCCTCCGGGAGCGGCGGTAGGTCATCTGGATCGAGGCGCAGCGCCTCGACGAGCGCATGCAATGAGCGGGCGAACGCCGGCCGGTCGGACGGATCGAGCAGGTCGAGGGCCGCCCGGAGCTGGCGCAGGCGCAACTCGTGGATCTCGCGGCCAAACTCGCTCGCCTTCGGCGTCAGGCCCACCAGCACCTGGCGGCGATCGGCCGGGTTCACCTCGCGGACGATCAGCCCCTCTTCGACCAGCCGGTCGATCTGCTCCGACGCCGTCGGCATCGTCACGCCCAGCCCGGCCGCCGCCTCGCCAACCGTGCAGCGTCCTTCGCGATACAGCAGCCCCAGCAGCTTGACCTGCCCAAACGGACGCCCCGCCACCAGCGAATGCCCGGTGAAGCTGGCATGCAGACGCCGCGCCACCTCCGGCACAAGGCTCATCGAACGCAGAATGATCTCGTCGTCGTGCACCACTATCCCTTCGGCCATCGAATACTTCGGATACCGAATAGTATGATGACCGAAGCACTCCGCGATGTCAACCTGTGCGAGGTGCGAGGTATCAGGTGACAGGTATCAGGTGTCAGGGGTTGGTTCGCGGAGGCCGTAGGTATTCGATGATCTCCACGAACCAACCCCTGACACCTGATACCTGTCACCTGATACCTCGCAGCAGCCCTTGACGAATCGGCACGTTTTCGGTTCCCTTGTGCGAGAAATCTTATGTGCCTAGCTTTGCATAGATTTCTGTGCGTTCCGCGCGATTTCGAGGGGATCCGGCATCGGGTGCACCTGTTCATGCTCGGCGCGAGCCACGAACGCGCGCCACTGGCCATCCGCGAGCGACTGGCCTTTAACGGCGACGATTTGACTTCCGGTCTTCAGGCACTCTCCAGCATCGCCCACGAGGGCGTCATCCTCTCCACCTGTAACCGGACCGAGATCTACGCCCTCTTCGACGACCCCGCTGGCCGTCAGCATCTGCGCGACCTCGTCTGCGCTACCTGCGACCTGCCGCCCGACTTGCTCGACGAGGCCAGCGACGAACGCGAGGGGCGCAATGCCATCCACCACCTGTTGCGCGTCGCCAGCGGTCTGGATTCTGTCGTCCTCGGTGAGCCGCAGATCCTGACCCAGGTCCAGTTCGCGCTCGCCGCCGCCCGCGAGGCAAAGATCGCCGGCCCGGTCCTGACCCGGCTCTGCCACGAGGCGCTGCGCACCGGCAAGCTGGCGCGCACCCGAACCGGCATCGCCCGCAACCGCCTCTCGATCGCCCACGCCGGGATCGACCTGGCCGCACGCTGGCTGGACGGTCTGAGCGGTCGCCACGTCGTCGTCGTCGGCGCTGGCGAGATCGGTGGGCTGACCGCCCGCATCTTGCGCAACAGCGGCGTTGCCGACCTCGTCATCACCAACCGCACGCTCGCCCGCGCCGAGGCACTGGCACACGATACCGGCGGACGCGCCGTCCCATTCAACACATTGCGGGCCGAGATCGCCGACGCCGACGCCGTCTTCGTCGGAGCGACGCCGCCCGGCTACCTGATTGACCTGGCGCTGGTTGGCGAACGCGCCCTGCCACTGATCGCCGTCGACCTCTCCGTCCCACGCGCGATCGATCCCGAGACTGCCAACCACCCGCTCGTGCGTCTCTTCACCGTCGATGACCTGCAGGACGTGACCGCCGCCCAGCGCGAGAAGTACGGGCATGAGGTACGCCAGGCCGAAACGCTCGTCGCCGCCGCAACCGACACCTTCAGCGACTGGTGGCGCACCCGCGAGGTCGTCCCAACCATCGCCGCCCTGCGCGAGCGTGCCGAAACGATCCGCGAAAGCGAAGTCCAGCGCACCCTGCGCCGCCTCCACCACCTCTCCGACCGCGACCGCAACCAGGTCGAAGCGCTCTCGGTCGCGATCGTCAACAAGCTGCTCCACGACCCAATCACCGCCCTGAAAGCCGACAGCCAGCACGGCACCCACGAGGACGCCGCGCTCGTGATCCGGAGGCTGTTTGGGGTTGAGGGGCAATAGACCGAATGCGAACGTCCTCTCGTGAGTGGTTAGATGTCAAAAACCTTCCCCAACCCCTCACGAGGGGAGCAGAAACGCTCGACCAGCGCGAAACCTGATACGCATGGCCCACAGAAAGAGGACCGCATGTCAACGACGACAACCCCAACCCTCCCCCGCTCCCAGGCTGCGATTGAGGCGGCGCGCGAGGTGATCCCCGGCGGCGTGAACTCGCCAGCCCGCGCCTTTCGTGGGGTCGGCGGTCAGCCGGTCTTCTTCGAGAGCGGCAGCGGCAGCCGCCTGCGCGATATCGACGGCAACGAGTACATCGATTATGTCCAGTCGTGGGGACCGCTCGTCCTCGGCCACACCCACCCAGAGGTCGTCGCCGCGATCACCGAGCAGGCAAGACGCGGCAGCACCTTCGGCGCGCCAACGCTGGCCGAGACGGATCTGGCGACGCTGCTGACCGAGATCGTGCCGGGTGCCGAGATGGCGCGGCTCGTCTCCTCCGGCACGGAAGCGACGATGACGGCGCTGCGCGTCGCGCGGGCCGCAACAGGTCGCAACAAGATCGTCAAGTTCTCCGGCTGCTACCACGGCCACGCCGACATGCTGCTCGTCCAGGCCGGCAGCGGCGTCGCCACGCTCGGCCTGCCCGACTCCCCCGGCGTCCCGCCCGGCGCGACAGCCGACACGCTCGTCGCAAACTATAACGACCTGCCCTCAGTCGAAACGCTGTTCAATCAACTCCCGGAGGAAATCGCGGCCATCATCGTCGAGCCGGTGGCCGGCAACATGGGACTCGTCCTGCCTGAACCGGGCTTCCTCGAAGGATTGCGCGACCTGACGACCAGGCATGGCGCGCTGCTGATCTTCGACGAGGTACTGTCCGGCTTCCGCGTCCACCCATCCGGCGCGGCCGCGAAGTACGGCGTCACGCCCGACCTCGTCACGCTCGGCAAGGTCGTCGGCGGTGGCCTGCCGCTGGCCGCCTACGCCGGACGCCGCGAGGTCATGCAGGTTGTCGCCCCAGCCGGCCCGATGTATCAGGCCGGGACGCTCTCTGGCAACCCGCTCGCCGTCGCCGCCGGACTGACGACGCTGCGCATCCTGCGCCAGCCCGGCGTCTTCGAGGAGATCGAGGCAAAAACCGCTCGCCTGATCGCCGGCATCGCCAACGCCGCGACAGCCGCCAACATCCCGGTCCAGACCACCCACGCCGGCACGCTCGCCTGCGTCTTCTTCAACGACCAGCCCGTCACCGGCTGGGACAGCGCCGCCACCAGCAACACGACCCGCTTCGCTGCATACTTCCACGCCCTGCTCTCACGCGGCATCTACGTCGCCCCATCGCAATACGAAGCCATCTTCGTCTCCGCCGCCCACACCGACGCCGACATCGACCAGACGATCGCGGCGGCTGGCGAAGCGATGCGCGCCATCACGTAGCAAAACATGTTGACGCAGAGATACGTACGGAGTGGCTCAGTCGCCACTCCGTTCCTCATATTGTGTCCCAATGATGCCGAGGAATTCACGCGCGGTCACGATCTGTAACTTGCCCAGCAAGAGATCGCCAACCAGCACGAGCAGATCGTTGTCACCCGAAACGAGATGATCGGCCTGGCCGCCGAAAGCCGCCGCCAAAAGGTCGTTGTCCTTCGGATCGCGGACGAACAGCGGCATATCTTCCATGACGAATGGCGAAACGGACAACCCATGGCGGTCAATGAATCGGAAAAAGGCCGAGATGTCGTTGTCCGCGATGTTGCCAAACTGCGCCAGGAATGGCCGTGATAGCACGTCCGTGTATTCGGCGTGTATTGCATCAGTAATGATGATCTGGAACTTGCCTGCATAGAGCGAGTGGATCAGTTGATAGGGCGCGCCACGATTCGAGATGCTGCTGCTAACAACGAGGTTGGTATCAACGACCGCCAGAATCCTGCTGCCGCTGCTGCCGCTCATACCGCTCCTGTCGCACGTCTTCAACGACCGCCGTTACGACGCGCAAGACATCGTCCGGATCCTTGTCGGCATTCCGCTCTTGCAGGCGTTGGATCGTCTGCCAATCACGCTCGGATTGATCGTCGCGCAGGCGCTCGTATTCCTCTGGACTCATGACCACGAGGCGCGGCTTACCCTGGTCCTCGACGATGATCGGCTCATCAGCGTCAAACAGCGTACGAAGATCGGTGTCCTCTACGGAGATTGTCCGCACCATCTGCCTGCTCCTCTGAACGAGCGGATACCATGCGCAAGTATATCGCTCAGCTACCCAAAGGCAGTGAACCCATCCTGCTGCAGCTCCGCCAGCATGCGTAGGACGCGCTCAGCCGTCTTCGGCAGCACGTACGGCAGCGTTCGGAACGCCGCGAGTGAGTCAGCCTCAGCGCCGGGCTGCGGCAGTGGGACGATCGGCTGCGGCTCGTCGGGGTTCAGGCACCACGCCAGCAACGCCTCCAGCGGTCGTTGCAGCTTGCCGCGCGAGCCGTGGAACTTCGGCAGCACCTTCATCAGGACAGCCGCGTCGAAGGCCGCGTTCTCGCCAAGCCCATCAAACATCCCGTTTTCCTCAGCAACAGCCAGGAAGGTGACGATCTCGTCAAACACCCGGTAGCCAAAGTGCAATGTTTCACGGTGTAATTGTTTGTTGAGCGCCTGTAGCCGGTCACGCACCTCCGGATGCTCCGCGACGTAGCCCACGATCTCCGCCTTGTCGATCCGCGGAAAGCGCCCGTTGCGGGTAAACGCCGTCAGCAGCGCTTGCCGCTCCGCGTCGGACATTTCCGGCGCGTCGCCAGTCGCTGTCGGTGGGTAGTCACTGAAATCAACATCGACCAGTTCGATCGAGAAGGCCCGGTCAAGCACCTTCGGCGAGAACGCATGCGTCGTCTCATCGATGTTGACCGTCCCAACCACATACAGGTTCGGCGGCAAGCGCAACTCACGCGGCGGAACATCCCCCTCAGCCGTCTCCGGGTAGACGATCACCAGCGCCTCGCGCGTCCAGCCCTCCGCGTCCCGCCCCGACTCCATCACGCTCAACATATCGGCAAAGTAATACTCCACATGCGCCAGGTTCATCTCGTCCAGCACCACGAACCACGCCAGTCCATCCACCGCCGCGTAGCTCCGCACCGCCCGCTCCAGAAAGCGCAGGAACGGCGTCCACGCATACGTCTCCGTCAGCGGGTTGAAGTACCCCAACAACGCCTTACTGTCCCGCCAGTCCGGCCGGACGGAGAGGAACAGATGGTTTGAAAGTTCGACGGCGGATTCAGGCTGAGATTCAGACGACCACTCGTCTTCGGGAGTCACCCGAAATCCCTCGAACTCCTGATCACTGCCCATGACCGGCTCAAGGACGAAGTGGTCGCCGTCTTCGAACCGCTCTACGAACCATCGCCTAGCCTCGCCTCGCAGTAAAAGTCCACGAACGCCTACCGAACCTGGGTAATGATAAAGCCGACACGGTTGAGACTTACCACCGAAGAACAGCGTTACATCGTGGCTCTCGCTTGGCAGCGATGGCTCGACGATCTGAAGAATGCGCTTCGGAACGATGAATCGCCCATACGTTCGCATGTACGGCTGAACGGTTACAGCCATCTGAGTCTCGGTTACAGTCGGAACCGGTCGCGGCGTCGGAAGCATCGCTGCGTAGTGCTGGACCAGCTTGGTCTTGCCGGTACCGCTGATGCCGCTGATGATGAGGAACCCCTTGGTCTGGAGTGAGGTCATGAACGTGGCGATTTGCCAGTCTGAGTAGAAGAATCCGCGTTCCTGCAGTTCCTCCTGGATCATCTCACATAAATCGATCCTCATCGTTTCAACAACAATCCCCTCCTCGGTCGAACCTTCAACGATATCTCGTGCGACTTCATACGCCTTCATCACCGCATCAACATCCTAAAGAATCTCAGCGTCCTCAGGGATCGCATCGGCTGGGTACAACTTCCACGCGATCGTAGGACGAGCGTAATGGAGATCTGCATTCTTATAATCCGATCGGAGATCAATCTCAGAACTCAACGTATAGCCGGAGGACTCCAAGAATGAAATCTTGCTCCTAACATTTTGGAGCTCAGAACTGGTAAGGCGCGTCCCACGATTGCGTGAGCGCGCGGCGCGGCCATGGCTGAGTGTCAGATAGATACCTGACCGGTCAGACCGCACCAAGAAGCGGACAAACACACCGGTGTCGATCGTCCTCCATCGCGCGTTGACGATCGCCAACCAGGGAACACTGACCCACCATTGAAAGTTCACGCGGTGCATGGCCATGAATGGACGGCTGGAAACCGGCCAGGAGGCTTGAAGCAACCTGTCGATATTCTCAAGCTCGACAACGAAATCTGCCAACTGTGATTCATCACGCAGGGAGAGGAGTCGCGACAACGCTTCCCGTAGTGGCGCACCCTGTGTCATCAACATCGCATCCAATCAATACGGCATGAGCGTCAACGCGCCAATTCCAACGGTCGTTCCCGAAAGCAGTTCGAGGAGTTTCGGTTCTCCGCGCGTTCGATCAAGCCGCCAGAAGACCGACACATCCCCCGGGTACACGACCACCGCCGCCCGTAACCCCAACGCATCGCGATATGTGTGCATCTTGTAGAGGTCGTCCATCTTGACCGTCGCCTGCGGCGTTCCGTCCGAGAGTGAGTCCCAGTCGGGGCGGTCGAGCCGGAACTTGGCGTCGAGGGCAACTTCCGGCATACCATTGTGATACCACAGGTAGTCGGGGCGAAGGCCGACTGAGTAGCCGCGTATAGACCGGTTGTAGACGAGCGTGCCGGTCGAGCCGAAGCGTGCTTCCGAGCGCCAGCCGAGGCCGTGCTCGTCGGTGACGTGCAGGGTCAGAGACGGCGCGATATCCAGCGCGGCGGCGATCTCTTCCACGAGGGCGAAGAAGCACCAGACTTCGTAAAGGGTCGCGATGTCGCGCAGGTCGATGGCGCGCTGGAGGGAGCCGAAGAACGGACGGCGGGCCAGGTTGAAGAGCCGCCAGGCGTCCAGCAGCTCGCGATAGCCTTCGCGACGCAGCAGGACGCGCGATGACGACGGGCTCCGGCGCAGCTCCCCAACCTCATCGAACATCGGCTGGACGAGCGTCTGGCGCAGGTGCGCCTCCGTCTCGTGGATGACGCGCTGGCGCTCGGAGGAAACCTGCCGCCACCACGACTGGCGCGGCAACGACTCCGCCGCGAAGAGCAGATCGCGCAGGAACGCCTTGACGAAGCGGTTCTCGGGCGTGTCGAGCGTTTCCTCCGGCTGGCGCTGCCAGACCTCAGATGGCGCGTGACCGCGCAACTTCGTCGCCAGCGGGAAGCCACTCGCGCGCACCCAGCGCTCCGGGCTGGTCAGGACATCCAGCAGCACGTCCGGGTCGGCCTCGCTGACGGCTGCCAGCGGCACGAACTCCGGCGTGTCTGACAGCCGCCGGTGTGGCCGGGCAACGACGACGTTGGCCGCTTCGCGCAGTTCGCGCGCGTGCTGGAGCAGGAAGTGCAGCGTGAAGAGCGGCGTCGGCGGGGCCGGGACATCGACAACCCCACGAGCCGTGTCAGCGCTGACCGCGAACGGCAGTCGGGCGGCGCGTGCGAACAGGTCGTCCAGCAGCGCTGTGAGGAAGCCGACATGCTGATCAATGCTCGGGAACTTCGGCGAGATCACCTCCAGCAGCAGCGGCGCGCAACACGGTCCGCGCTCGTTGAGCGGCTGAATGCTCGTCAGCCCGAGCCGGTTCGCGAAGCTGACCTGGAAGAGGTCGCCGTCAATCGGATCAACGAGCCGGTCGCCAATCCGCAACTGGCTCGCACCGTTGTAGCGCAAGAAGTAGTCTGACCACTCGTAGACGGCGTGCGTCGCCGGAGCGAGCAACGGGTTGCCACCCAGCGCAACGATCGGGCGCGACGACGGCCCAGCCCAGAGTTGGCCACGGTCATTGTCGAAGGAGATGTTGTCCACAATGCCGTTCTCCACCACCGTTCTCCGGTCAAGGATTGCGCCAGCCTTCGCTCATCATAGAAGCGCACGAGGGCCAGCGCAATGACGACACCTCGTTGATGTCCCAACACAACGATCAGCGAACATTCTTCAGCGTCTCAAGTAGGGGCGGGTCGTTGTGGCCAACTTGACACCTGACACGTTCAGAGACCCGCCCTGTCCCCCTCCCGACCACCGCACCCCACGGGTAGCCTCGGGCATGCATGTTGCATTGACGCGGCGGGGCCACGGACAGGGGAGACATCACAATGACCATGCAGCAATCCAGGCTTCCGGCCTCCAAACCAGTCGGCGAACTTGAGCCAGTCGCACAGTTCAACGGCGCGATGCTGACCGGCGTCACCGTCTCACACCAGGGACGCATCTTCGTCAACTACCCCAAGTGGGGCGATGATGTCCAGTTCACCGTCGCAGAAATGCGCGACGGCGTTTGATTGATGCTCATCGAGTTGAAAGCGGACACGGCTCACGTCACCGCTCGTTGGCACTCAAGCTTCTCCTGTAGCTGACTCGGGTGCTGGCGCATGTACTCCTCGACGAAGCGCTTGTCCTGCGCCATCTTCACCTCAATGTCGCCACGGTTGTCCCAGTAGTACGCCAACGCGGCGTACACATCGGCGGTCGTGATGGTCGGGAACTCATGCACGATCTCGAACGGCGACATGCGCTGGCGCTCGCGCCACTCGACGATATCGACTACCCGAATCCGCCTACCGGCGATTCTCGCCTTTGGTCCACCTGCGCCTTCAACAATCTCGATGTGCTTGCGAATTACGTCATCCATAATGGCACCACCTTCGGGAAGGATCATAGCGGCGATTCGGTGGACAGAACAACCAGAAAATGAGGATCGATCAGAGGTACTCGGCGCGATGGCGGACGATATGTGTTCGTCTAGCTGAAAGCTGATATTCAGACACGGCGCTGATGAAGCATCTCATGCAACCGACTGGGATGCCGTTGCTTCAGTTCCTCAATAAATCGCGCTTCGTCGGCTTCCTCGGCTTCCTCGGCTTCCTCGGCAGCAATGATCTCAGGGTTGTCGTAATAAAAGGCGAGCGCAGCATGGACGTCGGCCAGGGTGATCGTTGGCAACTGCTCAACAATCTCCTGTGGTGACATACCCTGTTCCTCATAGTACATGACGATATGCGACACGTTGATTCAGTGGCCGGCAATTCGCGTCTGAGGCCCACCATACCCGTCCACGGTCTCAATATGCGTCCGAATCACATCATGCATGGCTCTGCGCTCAGATCATTAATCACGACCTGTCAGCCCTATCAATTGTATCTAGTACAGCTATCCGCCGGGATTGTAGTCGATGGCTGGCCGGAAAGCCCTAGCGTGGCTCGGTGCCCCGCTTCCCGGTTCCCGGTTCCCGGTTCCCGCGCGCTCGTAAGCGGCTCCAGACGAACCAGCCGGCGAGGACGACAACGCCGAGGATGACGGCGTATTGCAGGTAGCTGACGTAGCCGCCAACCGTTTCCCACTGGTCGCCGAGCAGATAGCCAGCGCCGACGAGAATGCCGTTCCAGAGGGCACTCCCAACGGCGGTATAGAGCACGAAGGCTGGCAACGGCATCCGTGTCATCCCGGCCGGGATCGAGACGAGGCTGCGGACGACCGGCACCAGTCGTCCAATCAGGACGGCTTTGCCGGAATAACGCTCGAACCAGTCATTGGCCTTGTCGAGATCAGACTGCTTCAGGAGCAGATAGCGGCCATAGCGGCCAACCAGCGCGTCGAGCCGCTCGCGACCGAACCAGTGGCCAATCCCGTAGAGGATCAGCGCCCCGACGACCGAGCCAATCGTCGCCGCCAGCATCACGCCCCAGAGCGTCAGGTCGCCACGCGATGCCGTGAACCCGCCCAGCGGCAGGATAATCTCCGACGGCAATGGCGGAAAGACCGTCTCCAAGGCGATCAGCAACCCGATCCCGAGGTAGCCAAACCGCTCGATGATGTCGATAACCCGCTCTTCAAGCCCTGAAAACATGGTCTAGCTCGTCAGCCTGTCAGTCTGTCAGCCGGTCAGTCGTCAGCCGTCAGCATAGTGTGATGGACCACACGCCTATCCCGATCAGGACGCCGGGAAACATGGAAGGATAGCCCGTGTGCTCGATAATCCCCAAGTATGGCGGCCAGTCACGCATAATCACACGAAACGCCCGGCGGGAACGTGGGCGTCGATCGTGCTGATGACTGACCGGCTGACATACTGACGACCTGAAAGGCTGATGGCTGACCGCTGATGGTTGATCGCTCCCTCCGAACCATTCCAGTTGGAACCGAACTGCACGGCGTGATCGTGCGTGGCCACGGGCTGTACTACGATGTCGCAATTGACGGCAGCGAGGGCGAGATCCTGCGCTGCACCTTGCGCGGGATGCTCAAGCGCGGGCGGCGACGGACCGACCCGGCGGCGGTCGGCGACCGTGTCCGCGCGACGATGACGACGCCCGAGACGCCGGAAACCGACCCACCTGAGGGCGTTATCGAGGAGATCATGCCGCGCGTGCGCGCCCTCTCGCGGGTGGCGCGCGGGACCCAGGATGTCGAGCAGGTCATCGTCGCCAATCCCGACCAGCTCGTCGCCGTCTTCGCCATCCACGAGCCGGAGCCGCATCCGCGGCTGATCGACCGCTTCCTGCTGATCGCCGAAGCACGCGGGCTGGCCTCGATCATCTGCTTCAACAAGGCCGACCTGGCGACCGACGGCGATGTCGAGAAGCTGGCCGAGCCGTACCTCCCGGCCGGTTACCCGATCGTAACGACCAGCGTCCGGACCGGCGCGGGAATCGAGGAGCTGAAGGGCATGCTGGCCGGCAAGATCAGCGCGTTTGCCGGGCCATCCGGCGTCGGCAAGTCCAGCCTGCTCAACGCGATCGCGCCCGAGCGAGCCGCCGAGCGGACCGGCGAGGTCAGCCAGGCGACCGGCAAGGGCCGCCACACGACGACCTGGACAACCCTCTTCCGCGTCGCGCCCGACACCTGGGTGGCCGACACGCCCGGCATTCGCGCCCTGCGCGTCTGGGGTGTCCAGCCCGACGAGCTCGACCGCCTCTACCCCGAGTTCCGCCTACACCTCGGCGAGTGCTACTATGCTGACTGTCGCCACCTGAACGAACCGGGCTGCGCCATCCTCGCCGCCGTCGAAGCCAGCGAGATTCACCCGGCCCGGTACGAGAGCTATCGGTCGTTTGTTGAGAACGAGGAGTAGCCGGGATTCGGGATTCGGGACACGGGGGTGTTGGAGGGACAATCTCTGTTCGACACCCCCGTATCCCGAATCCCAAATCCCGGCCGAAACGGAGATCACATGGACGCACTCAAAGCCGCCGCGAAGCAGGTGCTCGGAGAGCAGAAGAAGGCCATGCGCGGTGTCGTCAGTGGGCTGGATGGCGCGGCGCTGAACTGGAAGCCGATCGGCGGACAGGACACCAACTCAATCGCCGTCCTCCTCGCGCACGCACTGGACGCCGAACGCTACCTGGTCGCGTCGTCGGTCGACGTCACGCTCGATCGTGACCGCGAGGCACAGTTCCGGGTCGAGGTCGGGTCAGACGCTGATCTGCTGGCGCTGATCGACCGGACCGAGTCCGAGGTCAACGGCTGGATCGACAGCCTGACCGCCGACCATCTGGCCGCCGACATCGTCCGCCCCAACCGCACCCACAGCGGTGCCTGGTGGCTGCTACACGCCATCGAGCACTCCAACGAACACGTCGGCCAGGCCATGCTGACCCGCCAACTCTACGAGGCACAATAGCAGCCAGCCGTCAGCTACCGGCGGATAGCACCGCCTCGCCGTGCTGTCCGCTCACGCACCACGACCCGCAGATGGACACTCGACAGCTGTGTGAGCCGTGCGTTCGGGGAAAAGGGGAGAGCCACCTGCGCTCTCAGTAGATGCACCACCGCTAGCCGGTTCTCGCGTCGGGGCGCCGGAGCAGGGCGACGTTGCGACGATCGCCCCGACGCGACGGAATCACCGTGGTAGCCACGCAAGATGGCAGGAAGAACTGGGCGGCTCAGTCGATCAG
>Ga0136611_10000827_pt1 | contig 20861 bp, 18 predicted proteins | sample AntDrymUQ2232306_2_FD_106645 | JGI IMG/M metagenome (GOLD analysis project Ga0136611, IMG submission 106645) | Polar desert sand microbial communities from Dry Valleys, Antarctica - metaG UQ223 (23.06) | ecosystem: Environmental > Terrestrial > Soil > Desert | place: Antarctica: Dry Valley...
TCAAACGCAAGATGAGCAACTTCCCCCTCAAGCGCCCACCGTCCGCCGGCTCAGCCCCGACTCTCCCGCCCGTCGCCGTGACCTCCGTCCGCATCCTCTGGCCCTAAACTTATCGGTATTGGGTCAAGGCCGGCATCATGCTGGCCGGCGAGGGCCTCCACCCCAGCTCGAAGGGCAAGCGCGTCCGGTTCGCCGGCAAGAACCGCTCGGTCATCGACGGCCCGTTCGCCGAGACGAAGGAGCTGATCGCCGGCTACTGGATGTGGCAGGTGCGGTCGATGGACGAGGCGATCGAATGGGTCAAGCGCTGCCCCAACCCGATGGAGGGCGAGTCCGAGATCGAGATCCGGCAGGTCTTCGAGACAGAGGACTTCGGCGCCGAGCTCACGCCCGAGCTGCGTGCCCAGGAGGACCGCCTCCGCGCACAGCTCGAGGGCAAGTCGTAGGACAGCCCCCTCCCAACCCACCCCGAGACGGGGAGGGCCTTCGCCCTCCTCGAAACGGACTGACGGGCTGCCCCGTCCCGTATCCCCTCCCCGTTTCGGGGAGGGGTCGGGGGCGGGTGGTCACCGCAACCCCGACCGGATGAACGCGTCGATGACCTGGCGCTGGAGCACAACGTACAGCGCGAAGATCGGCAGCGACGCCAGGCTCGCCGCCGCCATCAGCGGCCCCCACAGGTCGCCCTCCTGGGTCAGGAACATCTGAAGCCCGACCTGGATCACCGAGCTCTCGAGCTTGCGCGTCACCAGCAGCGGCCAGAAGTACTCGTTCCAGGTCGAGATGAAGAGTAAGATCCCCAGCGCGGCCAGTGGCGCGCGGAGGTTCGGGACCACGATGCCCCAGAGGGTGCGCCAGTTCGACGCGCCGTCGAGCTGGGCGGCGTCCAGCAGGTCGCGCGGGAACGCCCGCATGTACTGGCGCATCAGCACCACCGCGAACGCCGCCGCGAGCTGCGGCACCACCAACGCCGCGAGCGTGTCGATCCAGCCGAGTTGCGCCACCAGCACGTAGTTCGGGAGCATCGTCACCTGGAGCGGGATCAGCCAGGTGCCCACGAACAGCAGGAAGATGGCGTTATCGCCCCGGAAGCGCCAGCGCGCGAACGCGAAGGCCGCCAGCAGGCTCGTCAGCAGTTGCCCAATGGTCTGGAGCGCGGCCATCAGGAAGGTGGTTAGCAGCATCCGGCCAATCGGGATGTTCTGCCACACGAACGCGTAGTTCTCGAAGCTCGCGGAGCGGGGGAGCAGGGCGCGGTCGAAGACCTCGCTCGGCGGCTTCAGCGACGTCGCAAGCATCCAGTAGATCGGCGCGAGGCAGACCAGGCTCAGCACAACGAGGGCGGCATGCCCGCCGATGTGTCGTACGCTCACGAGTCGTAGAAAGAAAAGCGGTCCATCAGCTTCGTGAACCCCCACGCCAGCGCCCCGAAGCCCGCGAAGAACAGCACCGACGCCGCCGAGCTGACCCCCACGTTGAAGCTCCGGAACCCGAGCTCCCAGAGCAAATAGTAGATGCTCGCGGTGCTCCCGAGCGGCCCGCCGTTGGTCAACACGCTGATCATCGGGAACGTCCATTGGCCGGAGAGCAGCACCGTCAGCAGCACGACGAACGTGATCGTCGGCGAGAGAAGCGGGAGTGTGATGTAGCGGGTGATCTGCCAGCCCGAGGCACCGTCCACGCTCGCCGCGTCCAGGTAGTCCGGGCTGACGTTGGTCAGGCCGGCCGAGAAGAGCAGCACGCTGAAGCCAAGCAGTTTCCAGCCGGTGATGCCGACGATCGTCCAGATGGCTAGATCCTGGCTCCGCAGGAGGTTCACCGGCACCGTCCCGAGCAGGTCGGCCGCCCCGACGTTAACCACGCCGTGCAGGGGGTGGAGCATCCAGCGCCAGACGACCGCCACGACCACCGGCGCGATCAGCATCGGCGTGAAGATGATCGCGCGGTAGATCCCGCGCATACGGCCTTGGATGCCCTGGACGAGCAGCGCGATGCCGAGCGGCAGAATCACCGAGAACGGCAGCAGCCCGACGATGTAGATGCCGGTGTTCCAGAGCGCCTGGCCCATCTCCGGCAGCGTGAGCACGCGGCGGTAGTTGTCCAGGCCGACCGGGAGGCGCGGGGTCGTCGGCAGGAGGTTCCACTGGTAGGCGCTGAGTTCCAGCGTGCCGAACAGTGGCCGATACACCCAGATGAGGATGCTCAGCAGGGCCGGCACCACGTACAGGTACGGCTCGACGCGCTGGAAGAAGCGGCGGCTCGACCGACGCCGCGCCGCGCCCGTGCCGCGCTCCGTTCGGTCCGGGCGCTGAGGTGGCAGTGCGGGTGCGGCCCGCTCTGACCTCGCCGGGAGGATGACCTGGGCCACGGCGTCAGGACTCGGCCAGCAGCGCGGTGCGGAGGGCGTCGAGCTCGGCATCGTGCAGCCCGATCTGGCGGAGATATGCCTCGGCGCCGCCGTAGCGCGCGTCGAGATCCTCCAGCGTGGCGAGCATCAGGTCGGCCGGCGAGCCGAGGAGGTGCCGATACTGCTCCCATTCGTAGCCGCCCGCCTCGGCCCGCACCCGCGCGTCCGCGAAGTACCCCTCGGTCAGGTACGCGGCCGTGAGTGCGTAGTCCTCGGCGATGGTGGCGCGGTCGACGCCGGCCAGGGCCAGCAGCAGCGCCACCACGATGCCCGTCCGATCCTTGCCGGCCGTGCAGTGGACGAGAGCCGGGAACGCGCCCGGCTCGGCCAGCGCGGCGAACACCTGGCGCAGCTCGGCCTGCCGGGTATCGACGATGGCCCGATACGAGCGGGCGAGGCTATCCGGCTCGGGCTCGCGGCTACCGTCCGCCACATTGGTCGGGTTCGGCGCCAGCGACACCCACACGTACCGAACCCTGTCGGACCGGGCCAGCACGTTCGGCGCCGTCTGGAGCTCCGCGTCGCGCCGCAGATCGACGATGGTCCGCAGGCCGGCGTCAAGCAGGTGAGCCTGGCCCTCGATGGTCAGGCGGTGAAGGCTGTCCGCGCGCAGGAGCGTGCGCCAGCGGATCGCGTCGCCGTCGCGCGTCGGGTAGCCGCCGACGTCGCGGACGTTGTAAGTGCCGGCGAGCGGCAGGTGCCGAGACGGCGCGGCAACAGGCGCCGTGCCCTGCCCGGCGAGCTCGGCCTGCCCGGCCTGCCCGGCCTGCCCGGCCTGCCCGGCGTCGGACACGGCGGGCCGGTCGCCCTGCGCGGAAGACGGCGCGGAGGGTGGCACGGGCGCCGTCACGAGGTCGCGCCGCTCGCGACCGGCTCCTCGGCCGGCATCGCCGTGAACGTCTTGAAGTGCCGGTACAGCTCACGCTGGCTCGACGGCAGCATGTGCGGGTTGACCATCAGCCGGCCGTCGCGGACCGTGCAGAGGTTGAACCCGGCGCCTTCGAGGCCGCGCCCGCCGTCCCGGATGCTCGGGTCGAGCTGGTACGCCGTCGCCGGCGCCGCGACATGGAGTGTGCCGGCGAACAGCCCGAAGGTCGGGACGTGCGAGTGGCCACAAAGGATCGCCAGCACGTTATGACGAGCGACGACCGCGCCGAAGGCGTCACGGTCGCGCAGCAAGTAGTCGTCGGGGCGGGGCACGCCGCGCGGCAGCGACGGGTGGTGCAACACGACGACCTGGCCGCCCGGCGCCCCCGCCGCGAGCTCGCGGTCGAGCCAGGCGAGCTGCTCCTCACCGAGCAGGCCGTGTACCTGGCCCGGCACGAGCGAGTCGAGCATCACGATCTTGACGTCCTGCACGACCTCGGCGTAGTAGCGCTGCTCCGACTCGTCGGACGCGTCCGCCTGCCCGAGCACGATCTGGCGGAAGGGCAGGCGGCTGTCGTGGTTGCCGAGCCCGAGCAGGACCGGCACCCCGAACGGCCGAAACTCCTCCTCAACGATCTGGGCAAGCAGGCGGTAGCTGTCCGGCTCGCCGTGGTTGCTCAGGTCGCCGCTGAACACGAAGCAGGCCGGGTCGAGCGCCATCTCGCGGACCCGCCGCGCAACGTCGCGGAGGTTCTGGGCGGTGTTGGTGTCGTACGCATCCTGGCCCGGCGGCACGATATGGGTGTCGCTGATGTGGACGAACGTCATGCGATCGGTCATGGAGCCTCCGTTGAAGGGATTGGATTCGGTGACGGTAGGGGCAGGCCCCCGTGCCTGCCCCTACCGGACACACACGTGGCGGGCGGCTAGCGCGGCATCAGATCCTGGGAGCGGGTCTGTGCTTCCTGGAGCGTCGCCCTGGGATCCTTGCCGTTCAGGAGGATCTCCTCGACGGCCGACAGGAACAGCTTCCGAATCTGGAGGTGGTTCTGGCCGGGGTAGGAGTACGAGGGCTCCAGCCGATCCATCTGCTCGACGTTGGACCGGATCAGCGGCAGGTTCTTCCAGGTCTTCAAGTAGCGCTCGTCCTCGATGATGCCGGTGCGGAGCGGGAGGTACCCGATCTCGGCCGTGATGATCGTGAACGCCTGCTCGCTCGTGAGATGCTTCATCAGCTCCCAGGCGGCGCGCTGCTTGACCGGGTCGGTCGAGAGGATCGCCAGGCTGCTGCCGGAGTTGACCGGCACGGCCGGCTTCTCGCCGAAGCTCGGCATGCCGGTCGCGCGGACCTCGAACTTGCCCTCGGCGCCCTTGAGCAAATTGGACTGGTTGGCGCTGGTGGTCAGCAGCATGCCGAGCCGCCCGGCCTGGAACGCCTCGGTCGAGTCCTTCTCGGTCATCTTGGCGTGCGCGCCGGACTGGACCATGCCCTGCCAGAAACTGAACACCTCGACCGAGGCCGACTCGCCGAACATGATCGCGGTGCGCTCGTCGTTCATGATGCGGGCGTCGTTGCTGCGCATGATGCCCTGCGTACACCAGTCCTGCTCGATACACTGGATGTACAGCCCCTCGGCGCCGCCCGACTTCTGCTTGATCGCGTCGCCGGCCTGCTTGACCTCGTCCCAGGTGCGCGGCGGCTTCTCGGGGTCCAGGCCGGCCTGCTTGAACAGCTCGGCGTTGTAGAACAGGGTCGGGGTGCTGAAGACGTACGCGAGCCCCTGGAGTCGGCCCTCGCGCTCGGTCAGCTTCAAGCCGCGCGGGTGGAGGGGGTACTGCCCCTGCAGGTGCCCCGCCAGCTCGTCGGCGGCCACGAGCTGGCGGAGATCCTGGGGCTGGAGGAACTCGACGTTCAGATCCCACTCGCGGAGCAGGAGCTGCGCGAGGTCCGGCGGGTCGCCGGCCACCATCTGGGCCTGGACGCTCGGGAAGATCTCCTGCGCACCGGTCGCCTTGGTCTCCACCTTGACGTTCGGGTTCTTGGCCTCGAAGTCCGCGATCATCTTGAGGGTCGCGTCGCGGCCCAGGCCGGCCGAGGCGAGGTTGTAGTTCTCGAACTTGATAGTGACCTGACGATCGGTGGGCAGCGGCGGCAGGGCAGCGGAGGCCTTGGCGGCGCCCTGGCTCCCGCCACCCTGGGGCGCCGGCGAGGTGCCGGGCGAGCACGCGGCCAGCAACAGGACGAGCACGCCGAGCATCGAGAACGAGCGGTGCGTGAACGGCACGATGACGCCTCCCGGTTCGCGTGGTTCGGGCGCGCGTGGCGCGGAGCCGCGTCGCTCCGTCCGCCCCGCACGGTCGGCCGTCCGCCCCGACGATCTTGGCCTGGGGCACCGTCGCCCTCCGAGACCATATCGACCGCACGTAAACGGGAGGTTAGGAGACGACCGCGAGTCTCGCGCCGGGCGTTAACGTCCGTACCGACCGTCAGGTCGCCGGTGGTGGGCCATCGGGGAGCTATCCGGGGCTGCGCCCCGCGCGGCGCGGCGCCACCAGAACGGAAACAGGGGCGCGACGCTCAGGCGACGTGCGCCTCCACCTTGCGACGGTATCCGTAGGGGTCGCCGCGTACGAGCGACCGGCCGTGCCCGTGAGCCACGAGCTCGTCGATCTGCTCGGGCGGGAGCGGGCGCGCGAAGTAGTAGCCCTGGCCGTGCGCACAGCCGAGCGCGCGCAGCCGCTCGAGCTGATCGAACGTCTCGATGCCCTCGGCGATCGTGTCGAGGCGCAGCGTCCGCGCGAGCTGGAGGATCGTCCGAGTCAGCGCCCGGTCGTCCTCATTCTCGGCGATGCCGCGCACGAACGTGCGGTCGATCTTCAGGATGTCGATGGGGAACCGCTGCAGGTAGCTGAGGCTCGAGTAGCCCGTCCCGAAGTCGTCGATCGCAATGCGGACCTTGAGGGCCTTCAGCGCCTCGAGCCGCACGATCGTCGCCTCGATGTTTTGCATCGCGACCGTTTCGGTGATCTCCAGCGTGACCGTCGTCGGGTCGATGCCGGACTCGGCGAGGATCGCCGCGACGTCGTCCACAAGGTGGGGATCTTGCAGCTGCCGCGCCGACAGGTTGACGGCGACCGCGAACCGCGCCCGAGTTGGGTCGCTCGCCTGCCACCGCCGCGCTTCCTGGCACGCGCGCCGGAGCACCCAGCGGCCGATCGGCACGATCAGGCCGGTCTCCTCCGCGATCCCGATGAACTCGGCCGGGTGGATCAGGCCGCGTTCGGAATGCCGCCAGCGGATCAGCGCCTCGACGCCGACGATCTGCTCCGAGCCGAGCTCAATCAGCGGCTGGTACGCCAGCGTCATCTCGTCCCGGTCGATGGCGCGCGCGAGGTCGCCTTCAAGCTCCAGGCGTTGCCTGGATGCCGCGTCCATGCCGTCGGTGAAGATGACCGAGCACCCTCGTCCCTGGCGCTTGGCGGCGTACATGGCGATGTCGGCGTTGCGCAGGATGGCATCGACGGACTCGGCGCCGCGCCGCAACGGCGCGATGCCGAGGCTCGCGCCCACCAGGATGTCCCTGCCATCGACGCGGATCGGCACGCGCAGCGCATCGAGGATCCGCTCGGCGGTCACGAGGGCCTCGTCGGAATCGACGAGATCTTCGAGCAGGATGGCGAACTCGTCCCCGCCGAGCCGGGCGACCGTGTCGGACATCCGGACGCCCTGCACGAGCCGCCGGGCGACCGTACACAGCAGCTCGTCGCCCGCCGAGTGCCCGAGGCTGTCGTTCACCTTCTTGAAGTGGTCGAGATCGAGGAAGACGATCGCCTGCATGGCGGGCGCGCGGTCGAGGCGGTGGAGGGCATGCTCGACGCGCTCGCGGAACAGAGCTCGGTTGGCGAGGCCGGTCAGGGTATCGTGGAACGCCTGGTGGCGCAATTGCTCCTGGAGGAGCTTGCGGTCGGTCGTATCGACCAGCGTCCCCGCGATCCCGACGATGGCGCCGTTCTCGGTGGTGATCGGTCGGGCATGCACCTCGAACCAGCGCATGGCGCCGTCGATCTTGCTGAAGCGCAGCTCGTAGCGCGCCAGGTTCTTCTCGCCGTCCATCAGGCTGCGCCATTCGCGCTCGTCGCGCGAGCAGTCGTCCGGGTGGACGTAGGTCGTCGCCCAGGTGCCGAGCGACTCTGGGACGGTATAGCCGGTGAGGGCAGTCCAGGCCGGATTGAGCAGGGTCCAGCGCCCGCTGACGTCGGTCTGGAAGACGACTTTGGTGAGGTTGTTGACGACCGTGCGGTAGCGGCGCTCGCTCTCCGTGAGCGCCGCCTCGATCCGCTTCTGCTCGGTGACGTCCTGGAGCGTGAGGAGCCAGCCGCTCGACGACGGCGACACCGGATCCGCCACCGCCGTCAGGTGCGCGGAGCAGCGCTTGACGTTCAGGCCCTCGCCGACCGACAGCTCGTACCGGCGGTCGCTTGAACGTAGCCACTCGTCCCAGGGGGCCGGGCTCGGGAGGAGGAGGGCGAACGGCTCGCCGATCAGCGAGCGCGCGTCGCGGTCGAGCAGGCGCGCGGCGGCCGGGTTCACGTCCACGATCCGATGGGACCGATCCAGCACGACGAGCCCCAACATCCCGTCGTAGATCGCTTCGACGATACACTCCCTGGCGAGCGGGATGACGCCGACGGAGCCGGTGAGCACCCCGCCGCGCACGACACTCCAGCCGAGGATAAGGTCGGTCAAGACGAACGCGAGCGGCGTCGGATCCAGCCCCGGCACCGGCACCAGGCCGGCGACGTAGAGGGCACTGGCGGCCCAGGGCAACGAAATCGAGCCCAAGACGACCGTGGCCTGGCCCCGGTAGAGGCGGGAGGCGCCGCTCAACGACCGCAGCAGCACGATGGACCCGAGGAGGAGCATCGCGTAGGTGAAGACCAGGAACGCGCCGAACGCGGGGCCGAACGCCATCGTGCCGACCTCGGCCACCGATGCCGGCTCCCCGACCCACAGGAGCTGATGCCGCTCGTTCGTCACGCTCAACAGGAACGTCGCGGCCGGCACGGCCGCGAGGGCCGCCAGGCGGCCCCGCGTCAGCGCGTGGGCGAATCCGGCGTAGTGGATGGTGAACACGAACCAGGCGGCCGGGGTTGCCACCACGCCGAGGTACTTGATCTTGCGCCACGTCAGGGCCGTCGCGACATCCGGGCTGTCGAGCTGGAACGCGTAGGCGAGCAGCCAGAAGCCGCTCAGGATCGTGTGGGCGATCAGGGGGCGGGCACCGGGGACCTCGCGTCGGCGCCAAAGGCACCACAGCAGGATCGCCGCGGGCAGCGATGCGATGAGCGCGTAGGGCGTCGCGGGCATGGGTTATCGACCACCATCAATCGTCGCGAATGTGGAGACCAACGGATCTCCGGCAACGGGATTCACGAGCAGAGCGGCGGCCTCGATGACACCTTCCACTCGACCACAACGCGGCCGCGCGACGGAGGGGGGATGCGGCGTTCGACTGCCGGTGGCGGCCGATCTCGACACGGAACGCGCGTCGTTTGGACCGCGTGGCCCGCCGCCGGGGTGGCCTCCATTCCGCCTGACAGCCCCCCGGCCTCGATTGCGCCGAGGTCGCGGGCGCGTGCGTCGCGGGGGAAGCGCAGGCGCCAACCGGCCCTCCGTCGCGCGGGGCGCTCCCACCGACGAATGAACGCCTGGACGTGACGCTAACCGTCCGTCCACGTCTCGGTAGCCTCCGCTAACGGGACGTTAAGGAACGGCGCGTAGACTCCGCCGCGAGGAGGTCTGCGCCCGAATGCCCACCGACCGGCAGCCCAGCGACGCCCCGCGCATCAGCGTCCGCGATCTCCGCGTCGTCTTCGCCAACGGCCACGAGGCCCTGAAGGCGGTGCATTTCGAGGCGCCGGCCGGCCAGTTCGTGTGCGTGATTGGCCGCAGCGGTGCCGGCAAATCGACGCTGCTGCGCTGCCTGAACGGCCTGCTCGCCCCGACCTCCGGCACGGTCGTGGTGGACGGCACCACCGTCACCGGCGCATCGACCGCCGAGCGCCGGAAGCTCCAGACGCGGATCGGCTTCATCTTCCAGGAGTTCAACCTCGTCGAGCGGCTCCCGGTCCTCACCAACGTGCTGGCCGGGCGGCTCGGGCACCGCGACCCGATCAGCTCCAGCCTCCACTGGTTCGGCCGGCGCGACCGCGAGATCGCGCTGCGCTCGCTCGAGCGGGTCAATCTCGCCCACAAGGCGAAGCAGCGCGCCGACTCGCTCTCGGGTGGCGAGAAGCAGCGCGTCGCGATCGCCCGCGCCCTGGCCCAGGAGCCGGTCGCAATGCTCGCCGACGAGCCGGTCGCCTCGCTCGACCCCGAGCTCGCGTGGTCGGTGATGAGCGACCTCAAGCGGACCGCCGCCGAGTCCGACATCGTCACGCTCGTCAATATCCACGACGTCAACCTCGCGCGGGTCTTCGCGGACCGCGTCGTCGGCATCGCCGATGGGGCCGTCGTGTTCGACGGCCCCATCGGCCGCCCTCGACGAGGCCGCGCTCACCCGGGTGTACGGGGGCAGCGCCGCCGCCTTCGCGGTCGGCGACCGGGCCGCCTGGGCGAACCGCGCCGGCGACGCGTCCGGACCGGCCGACGCGGCACCCTCGGGCGACGCCGTGCCAGCGGGCAATCCGGCCGCCGCCGCGCCGACTGCCTCGGCCGCCGCGCAAGGTGCCGCCAGCGCGCCGCTGCTGGCCGACGCTCGGGAGGCGCGCTGATGGCCACCACGACCGCCCCACCCTCCAGCGCCGCCCTCACGGCGCCCGAGCGCGAGGCGCTGCTGCGCCCGATCGCGTGGCCGAGCCCGCTAGCCATCGTCCTCGGCGCGATCTTCCTCGCGCTGGTCGCCTGGTCGGTGGTCGGCGTCGAGATCAGCCCCCAGAAACTCCAGCGCTTCTGGCCGAACATCATCCGCTTCGTCGGCAGCCTCTGGCCGCCCGACAACGCCTACTGGCTGCGGATGCTCGAGCCGATCCTCTCCACCGTCCAGATGGCCTTCCTCGGCACGCTCCTCGCGGTGGCCCTCTCCTTCCCCTTCGCGCTGCTCGCCGCCGCCAACACGTCGCCGCACCCGGTGGTCTATCAGGCGTCGCGGATGATCCTGAACGTGATCCGCGCAATCCCCTCGCTCGTGTGGGCGATCATCTTCGTGGCGTCGATGGGCTTCGGCCCGTTCGCCGGCGTCATCGCGCTCGGCATCGGCCAGGTCGGCGTGCTCGGCAAGCTCTACTCCGAGGCGATCGAGGCGATCAACCCGCGCCAGGTCGAGGCCGTCCGCGCAACGGGGGCCGGGGTGCTCCAAGTCTTCAGCTTCGGGGTGCTGCCCCAGGCGCTCCCGCTGATGATCTCGTACACGCTGCTCGACTTCGAGTCGAACGTCCGCTCGGCCACGATCCTCGGCATCGTCGGGGCCGGCGGCATCGGCTTCGAGCTGCAAGCGTCGTTCAGCCAGTTCCAGTTCAAGCAGGTCATGACGATCCTGATCGAGATCGTCCTGCTCGTGACCGCCATCGACCAGCTCAGCGCCTTCGTGCGCCGCCGCCTCGTCTGAGACACCTCGTCTGAGCCGCCTCGCCTGAGGCACACGCCATCGCCCGCCCCGCTCGGCGCGGGTCGGCGCCAATCAGAGCGAGAACGAATCGTGGATAACACCACCGCCAGCAGCTCGCGGCTCACGCGGCGCCGGGCGCTGCGCGTCGGCGCCGGCGCGCTCGGCCTCGGCCTGCTCGCCGCCACCACCGCCCCCGCAGCCTCGGTCCGCGCGGCCGTCGCCGGCCCGACCGCGACCAGCCTGCGCGGCCCGGCCTTCCAGTCCGACCTGAACGCGCTGGGCTGGCCGACCGCGATCGACCCGGTCGCGTTCGGCTTCATCCCGCTCGAAGACGCGATCCAGCAGAAGAGCAACCTCGATGTCTTCACCGACTTCCTCTCGCAGCGGATCGGCGTGAAGGTCGATGCGACGGTCACGACGAGCTACGCCGCGCTCGTCGAGGCCCAGCGGAGCGGGTTCGTCCAGGTGAGCTACCACGGTCCGCTCAGCTTCCTGTTCGCCGAGCAGCAGATTGGCGCCGTGCCGATCCTCGTCGACTCGACGAACGGCACGACTCCGGCGTCGTACCAAAGCCACCTGCTGGCCGGAGTCAATTCTCCGATCAAGACCGTCCAGGATATCCGCGGCCAGGATTTCGTTTTCGTCGATCCGGCCTCGGCATCCGGCAACCTGTTCCCGCGAGTGATGCTCATAGAGGAGGGCATCGACCCGAACCGCGATGTGCGCGGGCGCTATGCCGGCAATCACGCGAACGCGATCCTGGCTATCGCCAAGGATCAGGTTCCGTGCGGTGCAAGCAACAACCTGTCGATCAACTCGGCGGTCAGCCGCGGCGTCATTCTTCGCGAGGATCTCGTCATCTTGAAGACCTCGCCGGACATCCCGAATGGCCCGTTCTGCGTCATGCCGGACTTCGATCCGGTCGCCGTCGCCAAGCTCACCGAAATGATGACGCAGTTCAACGATCCGGCGGCGATCAAGGCCATGGAGCTCGCCGGACCGCTCGTTCCGGTGGACACATCCGCATACAACTTCGTCCGGCAATCCGCGCGTGCGATCAACCTCCAGTTCGACGACCAGGGCAAGCCGTTGCCGGTCGGCGGGTGACCGTCGCCCGACCGGGCGGCGCGCGGGGCGATGGTGCCCCGCGAGTCGCCTCCTACTCGGCCTTCCCGGCTCGGGGGCGACGGAGGCGTTGAACGGCCGCACCGGCGCGATCCTGGCCGGCTCGCGTCAGCCCCTTCACGACCGCACTGACCGTCCGTCCCGCCTTGTCGGCGATGAACTCGAGCGTCGCCCGCACGGCGGCGAGGTCGGCCTCGATCGCGGCGAACGTCAACCCCGTCCGCGCCATGTGCTCGGCGGCGATCTCGGGCGGGCAGCTTCGAAGCGCGGTGCGGAGCGTGAGCAGCAAGACGGCCAGGTCGTCGAGCTGGCCGAGGACCGGGATGATGCCCGGAATAGGGTCGATCGGCGAGATCATGTACACCCCGCCGGCGACCGCGAGCAGTCGCTGGCCGAGCGTGAGGCGGCCGTCGCGCGTCAGCCGATAGGCCAGCCGCAAATAGCGCGGCACCCGCAGGAGGACCGCCCCGAACCGCACCATGACCAGCGGGCTCGGATGCGTGGATTTCCGCGTTGACTTCTTGAGCACTTCATCACACTTTCTCGCGAGACGCCGAGGGCAGCACCAGTGGCTTCGAGATCGGTCCAGCCGACCAAGGCGACAGGCCTGCGTACCAAGGTCATTGGCACGACTTCGGCGTCCTATACTACCGTCTCATCAGGTCGCGGGCCCGCGCTGCCCGGGTTTCACAACGATGGTGGCCGAGATGCCGCATAGGGAGGCACGCCAAGCCATGCCGGAGCTCAGAAGCGGACGGGTTGCACATGTCGTACCCGGTCGGGTCCGCATCAAACTCGACCGACGCGAGCTGAGCGGCGACGCGGGCGACCGGCTGCGCTCGGCGCTGCTGGCCTTGCCGGGCATCGAGGACGTGCGCATGACGCCCCAGACCGGCAGCCTCGTGGTCTTCCACGACCCGGAGCGCATCGACGTGGCCGGGCTGATCGCGCTCGGGCGGGCCTCCAAGCTGCTGGCACTCGACGCCCTCTCCGACGACCCGTACGCCGGTCGCCAGATGCCGATGAGCGGGACGGCGAGCGGCATCCACAAGACGTTCCACGGCGTGGACGTCCGCCTCGCCGAGATCACCGACGGGAAGTGGGATCTGCGGAGCGTCGTGCCATTCGCGTTCGGGGCGCTCGCGTTGCGAGCGTTTCTCCGCGACGCCGGCGCGCTCGGCGCGGCGCCCTGGTACGCCCTGGCCTGGTACGCCTTCGACAGCTTCTGGAAGCTGAATCAGGGCCGCGACGGCGACCGCAATCTCGACCCGGAGATCGACCCGGAGTTCGATGACGACGCGCCCGACGCCCCGGCGTTCGGTAGGTAGCCGGCGATGGCGCCCCTGAAGGAGACGGTCTCGATCGGCGCGCCGCCGAAGCTCGTGTTCGGCTACCTGGCCGACATGGGGCGCGTGCCGGAGTGGATGCCGAACATCGTCGAGGCGGAGCGCACCTCGGAGATCGAGTCTGGCGAGGGCGCCGAGCTGCGCGTCGTCGTCAATGCTGCCGGCCGGGAGTCGAGCGGGACGAGCCGCTGCGTCGAAGCGGACGCCCCGCACCGACTGGTCATCGAATCGACCCTCGATATGGGGCTCACCTCGACGATCACGTTCGACCTCGCCGCCGACGGGCGCCGGACGGACCTCTCGGCGACGGTCGCCTACGCCATTGCCGGTCGGGGCTTCGGGCGGCTGATGGGCAACCTGTTCGGCGACAAGCTGGCCCGCCGCGACATCGCCGCGGCCCTTGCAACACTCAAGGAGCGCCTCGAAGAGCAGCAGGCAAAGAAGCCATCTCGCCGGCGTGCCAAGACTACGTAGCACCGAGACATGCCGTGACCGCCGAAGGTCTACACCGCGCGACGCCGACCCGTCCCACGCGCGAGCTCCACTGGCGCGATGTTCACCCACCGTTCATTGGCACTTACCGTGCGTTAACGTGCGGTTAAAGTGCGGCTCGTTACTGTTAGTAGAGAGAGCGGAGTTCCTCGACGGGGAGATGGAATGCTCATCCAAGCGGCGCTCGGGCTGCTCGGCCCCATATTGCTCGAGCTCGCGGTCAAGGAAGTGGCGGTGCCCGCCGCGAAGCGCATCGTCAGCGGCGTCGCGTCCGACGACCGCTCGAATGCGCCACGCCAGAACGTCACCCCGCACCCCGCCGACGTGCCGCTGCTCTCTCCGGTTCGCTCCGTCCAGGTCGTCTCGGAGACGCCCGGCCGCATCCGCGTCGAAGTCGTCGGGCTCCAGAACCGCCCCGAGCTTGTCGCGGGCCTGACGGCCGAGATCGGCGACCTCCTCGGAGTCCGGAGGGTCGAGGCAAGCGCGCGTACCGGCCGCCTGCTCGTCTGCTTCGATCCGGCACTCCAGACGGCCGCCTCACTGGTCGCCGAGGTGGATCGCGCCCGTGGTCGGCTCGTGCCCACCACCGAGCGGACGGCACGGCGGCTCGCGGCCGTCGTCTAAATCGAGGGCGGGCTTGACGGCGCCAGCTGCGCCGTCGCGGGCGCCGGACGTGGCCGCCCTCATCGTCGGCTGGTATTCCGGAAGGAATTTCTGCGCGACGCGGCGCATTTGTGAGGTAGACGGTACTGGGCTTCATAGCGCAAGCGCTCGGTGCCGTTGTAAGGTGGAGCGCCCCGGGGCGCGCGGCGTCGCGTTGTTCCCACTCGCGGACCGTGGGCGTTGGGGCCGATGTTCGGAGGCGACCGCCCGATGGTGACCACCCTTCCCGCTGCACATATGGACCGCCTGCGGCTGCACTTCGACGACGAAGGGCTGCTCGGCGGCCGGCGCGCCTCCGGTTACAACGAGACCGAGCGCGAGTACAGCGTGCTGCTCTACAAGCGGATCGAGCAGCTTCTCAGGGGAGAGCGCAACGCCCTGCTCATCATGCGCAAGTATCCCGCCGAGCCGGAGCGGCTCGGCGTCATGTCCACGCCCAATGCGCTGGATCGCGAGGCGCTACGCATCGAGCTGATCGAGCGCCTGTCCACCGACGCGCTCGTGTTCCTGTCCGCGCACGCCCCCGGAGGCCCCGTGGCGCAGCGCGCCGACGACGACGGCACGCTGACCGAGACGCGAAAGTTCCCGACCCGCTTCCCGCACATCATCATCGAGCGCCACGACGTGTACCGCGCCGGTACACTCGATGTCCCCGAGCACATCGAATGGAACGCCCGGCGCCTCCAGAACGCGCGCAAGAGCATTCGCCTCAACCACATGCTCGACGTGGCGGGCCTGGGCATGGACGTGGCCAAACTGCTGCTCCCATGACGCCAGCTATGCGTCGTTAGCCTTTCCGTTCGGGTTGGGCTTGGCGTCACCAGACTTCCCGTTCCGAGGCGCAATGAGCAGCCTTGTCGCGAAACATCGCCCTGACGCGATGCGGTTCTTGTTGATGATGGCTCCCGCCGGCCACCATTGGACAACGTTGGTGGGGCGTCACCTCGGCCGGCGTGTGCCCGCGCGATGCGGGTTTGCGGTCGGTGGCGCCGCGCACTCTTAACTAGGAGAGAGATATGCTCGAAGACGCATTCGAAGTTGTTGGCGGCGGGTGGGGTATCGGGGCCGCCGTCCTGGTCGGGGCCGGACTGCTGGCCGCGCGCGGCGGACGCCCGCTCGTCAAGGGCGCGATTCGCGGGTACATGACTGCGACCGACGCCGTCCGTGGCTGGACCGCCAACGCGGTGGAGCAGGCCCAGGATTTGTACGCCGAGAGCAAGGCCGAAGTCGCCATGACGACCGATAGCCGTGCATAGTCGATCGCATCACGCGCCCGCGCGCGGCGCGGGCGCGTGATGCGATCGTCGCCCATCGCGCCGCCAGCCGCTCGGCCCCCGTTCGCGCGGACCGACGTGGACGGCGGCGCGGGTCGGCCCTTCGTGGGCCGACCGTACGTCCGTCTGAAGCGGGCGCCGACCCCCGGTCGCGCCCGGATCGAGGTCTCCGCGCTGCGGACGGGATCCGGTGCCGAGCATCGCGTGCGCGACGCCCTGCTCGCCCTGCCCGGTGTCCGCGACGTCGAGGCGAGCGCGCGCACGGGCAACGCGCTGGTCCTGTTCGATCCGGATCGCTGGACGGCCGACGCGCTGCTCGATGAGATCGGGCGCGCGCTGGATGCGCGACCGACCGCGTCGGAGCTCCCCTCGGCCCCAGCAGGCGAGTTCGACGTCGCGGTCCGGAGCGCCGCGCACGGCCGCATCAGGATGGCGGTCCCGGGGTTACGGCGCGCTCCCGAGCGCGAGCGGCCCATCGAGGAACGCCTCCGGCGCATCGCCGGCGTCGAGTCCGTCCACGCGAACGCCTGGACCGGCAACGTCCTGATCCAGTTCGACCCGGACGGCTGCGGGGCCGACGAGCTCGTGGCGGCCGGCGCCGAGCTGGTCGATTCGGACCAGGCGGCAGCCCCGCGTCGATACCGTCCGTTGCGACGACGCCCACCGGCGGTCGAAGTGAATGTCGAGGCGAGGCAGGCGGACGGGACCGCCTGGCACGCCATGGACGTGCCCTCGACGGCCGAGGATCTGGGCGCCAACTTAGAACGTGGGCTGACGAGCACCGAGGCCCGGACGCGCCTGGAGCGCATCGGACCCAACCGGATGCCCGAGCCGAAGCAAGTGTCCGTCGGCCAGCTGGTGGCGGACCAGCTCCTGAACGCGCCGACCGCGCTCCTGGGCACCGGGGCCGTCATCTCGGCCCTGACCGGCGGGCTGCTCGAACCCGGCATGATCGTGGCCGTCATCGGCATCAACGCCGCCGTCGGCGCCACCACCGAGCGCACCGGCAACCGCGCCATCGCCGCGCTTCGAGCCTCGGCGCCAATCCGCGCGCGCGTGCGCCGCGACGGCGCGGACACGGCGATCGACGCCGACCAGCTCGTGCCCGGCGACCTGATCCAGCTGCTGCCGAACGACCCGGTGCCGGCCGACGCCCGCGTCGTCGATGCGCACCGCCTGATGGTCGAGGAATCGGCGCTGACCGGCGAGTCGCGGGCCGTCGAGAAGATCACCGAGCCGGTCGACGCGCGCCTGACGCTGGCCGACCGGCGCTCGATGCTGCATCGCGGCACCACCGTCGTCGGCGGGCGCGGCCGGGCCGTCATCGCCGAGACCGGCCCGCGCACTCAGATCGGCGCGCTCCACATCCTGGCCGCCGAGGCCGAAGTCCCCCAGACGCCTCTGGAGCGAGACCTCGATCAGCTCGGGCGCTGGCTGGCGGTGGGCGCAAGCTCGGTCTGCGTCGGCGTCGCCGGCCTCGGCCTCCTCTACGGGACGCCGGTGCGCCAGGCGCTGGAGGTGGCCGTCTCGCTCGGCGTGGCCGCGATCCCGGAGGGCTTGACCGCGCTCGCCACGAGCGTGCTGGCCCTGGCCTCGCGTCGGATGCGGCGCGAGGGGACGCTCATCCGCACGCTCGGCGCCGCCGAGGCGCTCGGGTCGGTGACGGTCGTGTGCGCGGACAAGACCGGTACGCTGACCGAGAACCGGATGGCCGCGCGCGAGATGTTCGTCGATGGGCGCACGATCCGGATCGTCGGCGCGGCGCTGGCGCCGGCCGGCACGTTCGAGGCGGACGACCGGCGCCTCGCGATCGAAGACGACCCGGTCCTGCGCGAGTCGCTGCTGGTCGGCGTGCTCTGCTCGGATGCCGAGCTCGAGCTGGGGACCAACGGCGAGCTGGTCATCGATGGGTCGGCGACCGAGGGCGCGCTGCAAGTCGCGGCCACCAAGGCCGGTTTGGCCACGACCGCGTTGCGGGAGCAGCATCCCCGGCTCGACCTGCGCGACCGCGCCGATGGCCGACGCCACATGGTGACCGTCCACCGCCGCGACGACGAGCTGGTCGCCATGATGAAGGGGTCGCCCGAGGAAGTCCTGCGGCTGTGCGACTCCGTATGGTCCCCCGATGGTGTCGAGCCGTTCGACGAGCTGCAACGATCGGAGATCGGCTCCCGCAACGCGGACATGGCCGGGCGGGCGATGCGGGTGCTGGCCCTGGCCCGGCGCACGCTGCCGGACGGGTACGAGTCGGACGACCTCGGCGGCGGCTACGCCTTCCTGGGCCTGATCGGGCTGGTCGATCCGGTGCGGCCGGCCGTGCCATCGGCCATCAAGGCGCTGCACCGGGCCGGCATCCGGACGGTCATGATTACCGGGGACCAGGCGCTCACGGCGACCGCCGTGGCCAACGAGCTCGGCCTGGCCGGGGGCGGCACGCTGCACATCCTGGAGGCCGGCGACCTGACCGCGCTGAACGGCGAGGCGCTGCGCGGGCTCGTGCGGGACGTCGAGATCTTCGCCCGCGTCCCCCCCGAGATGAAGCTGGCTGTTGTGCGCGCCCTGCAAGCGAACGGCAATGTCGTCGCGATGACCGGCGACGGCGTCAACGACGGCCCGGCCCTCCGCGCCGCCGACGTGGGCGTCGCGATGGGCGAGCGCGGGACCGAGCTGGCGCGCGAGCTCGCCGACGTGGTGCTCTCGACCGACGACTTCACCCTGATGGTCAACGCGGTCGAGGAGGGGCGGCTGGTTCGGGCGAACGTGCGGCGGGTGCTCCACTACCTGCTCTCGACGAACCTGAGCGAGATCTGGGTGGTCGCCGGGGCCGTGGCGATCGGGCTGCCGTCGCCGCTCACCCCCCTCCAGCTCCTCTGGCTGAACCTCGTGACCGACATCGCACCGGGCCTCGGACTGGCCGTCGAGCCGCGCGACCCGGATCTGATGAGCCGCGCGCCGCGCGACCCGAGCGAGCCGATCATCCCGCGCCCGCTGCTGAGCCGGATCATGCTCGAATCGGCCGCCATTTCGGTCGGGGCGCTCGGCGCGTACGGGATCGGCATCGCGCGGTACGGACTCGGGCCGGTGGCGCAGACGATCGCCTTCGCGAGCCTGCTCGGGGCGCAGCTCCTGCATGTGCTGCTCGCGCGGGCCGGCGACGGCCCGGCGACGGCGGCCGGGCCACGCAAGAATCCGACCTTGCTGGCCGGCATGGCGCTCTCGGCCGGCTTGCAGCTCGTAGCCCTGTTCGTGCCACCGGTGCGGATGGTGCTCGGCGGGGCCGCCCTGCCCCTGGCGGATCTCGGAATCGCGGCCCTCGGCGCGGCGCTCCCGATCCTTGTCATCGAATTCGAGCGGATCATCCGCTCGCGGCGCCCGACCCGGACGGCGCTCGCGCCGCTCGGCATCCGGGCTGCCGTCATATAGGTCGCGGAGGCAACAGCATGAGCGAACGTCGCCTGTTCACGTCAAGCTCGGTGCTCCGCGGGCACCCCGACAAGCTCTGCGACCGGATCTCCGACGCGCTGGTCGATGCGCACCTCAGCATCGACCCCGACGCGCGCATCCGCGCCGAGGCCGCCGCGGCCGGCCAGGTCGTCTTCGTCGTCACGGACGCGCGCGTCAAGGGCGCGGTCGACGTGACCGGCGTGGTCCGCGCGACGCTCGCGGAGACGCGGTACGACCTCGCCGACCTGGACCCGGAGCGGTGCGCGATCCTGGCCCAGTCGAGCGTGATGACGCCGCCCTGGCAGCGCGAGGAGCCGGGCAACTCGGCCGATGCGGAGAGCGTCGTGTCGTCCGAGCAGACGACGGTGTTCGGCTACGCGTGCTCCGACACGCCCGAGCGGATGCCGATGCCGATCGCGCTCGCCCACCGCGTCGCCGGCAAGCTGGACGAGCTCGCGCTGAGCCACAGCATCCCCGGTCTCGGTCCCGACGGCAGCGTCCAGGTGACGATCGAGTTCGAGGACGACCGGCCGGCGCGCGTAGACGCCCTCGTCATCCAGATCTTGCACCGCGGCAAGCCGGCCGACCTCGACGACGCGATCCGGACCCGCGTGGTCGAGCCACTGTTCCGCGACCTGCCGGTCAAGCCGGACGACGCGACACGGCTGGTCGTGAACGCCGAAGGACCGCTACTCGTCGGCGGGATCGCGCGCAACGCCGGCCACACCGGCCGCAAGCAGTCGGACGACACCTACGGCGGCGCGGCGCGCCAGGGCGACGGGGCGCTGAGCGGCAAGGATCCGAGCCGTCTCGATCGGTCGGCCGCGTACGCCGCGCGCCACATCGCCAGCAACGTCGTCGCGGCGGGCCTCGCGACCGAGTGCGAGCTGATGCTGTCGTACGCGATCGGGCAGGCCGAGCCGACGACCGTGTTCGCGCGCACGTTCGGGCGCGGGCGCCTCTCGAACGAGCAGCTGTCGAGCATCATCCGCGAGGTGTTCGATCTGCGGCCGGGCATCATCGCGCAGCGGTTCCGCCTCTGGACGCTGCCGCGCGAGCGGAAGGGGCGTTTCTACCGCGAGCTGGCCCACGGCGGGCAGGTGGGCCGGACCGACCTGGACCTCCCGTGGGAGGCGCTCGACGCGACCGCGGCATTGCGCGAGGCGGCCGGCGCCGTCGTCGCGTAGCGCCGCGGTCGGGAGGCTGTCAGCCGCGCGAGGCTCGGTGGAACGGTCCGTGCGTCACGTGAATGCCAAAGAGTGAGAGAGCCGGCGCGCGGGCGCCGGCGGCGCGCGCTACCATAGTGTGCGCGTTGCGGCCGACATGGGCGCAGCACATGCGGATCGACATGCGACCGGCACATGCGTCTACGTACGCCGCATCCGCGCGAACACACGACGGTAGCGGCATGGATGGAAGGTGGCAGCGATGTCCGACGAACGCGGGACAAGTGTAACGAAGACGATCATTCGGACCTGGATCTCCGCGCGCGACCGCGTGGTGCTGGCCGGCCACGAGATCGTCGAGTCCTTCGAGGATCTCGTCGAAGAGGTTCGCCACGAGCGGGCGATGGATGCGCAGCGTCCGCGCGATCGGCAGCAGGCCGCCGATCTCGCGCCCGCCCGCACGACCGTGA
>Ga0136611_10000828_pt1 | contig 20857 bp, 12 predicted proteins | sample AntDrymUQ2232306_2_FD_106645 | JGI IMG/M metagenome (GOLD analysis project Ga0136611, IMG submission 106645) | Polar desert sand microbial communities from Dry Valleys, Antarctica - metaG UQ223 (23.06) | ecosystem: Environmental > Terrestrial > Soil > Desert | place: Antarctica: Dry Valley...
ACCGTTCGCGAGGCCGGCTTCGAGCCCTTGATGACCGCTGCCATCGCAGCCAAGCAGCAGTGGGTGGCCGATCAGGCCAAGGCCGGCGTTTTTTCGGGCATCGGCAGGGGCGCGCTAGCAGGAATTTGCCGACCGGCTGCTGGCTGCGCGCAAGGAGTGATGTGGCTTCTATTCGGGATCGATACCGGCGCCTGGCCGGTTGATCCGGTAGATGAAGTGCGCCGCGTCGTCGATCGGATTGTCCGGTGTCAAGTCGCCGCTCGCGACCCTGGCGAAGCCGGCGCGTTCCAGCGAGCGCCATGACGCCCGATTGAGTGTGTTGGTCGGAACGATGACGCACGACGCGCAGGGGTCGTCTTGCCAAAGCCCGGCCGTGAAAGCGCGGATCATGCGGCTTCCAAGGCCTTGGCCCAGCACATCGGCCGGTCCCAGAAAATAGTCGATGCTGTAAGCCGCCGCCGGCACCGCTATAAGGTCCGCCAATTCTTCGATGTACTGCGGATAGGCATCGAGCCGATAGCGCTGCATCAATCCAATCGGCCTTGCGTCGCGGCAGGCAATAAAAACGTCCGCCGTCTCCGTGCCATCGACGCAGCCGCCGTAATCGGCCTCGATGGCTGCGGCCGATGGGTTGTCCGCCCACCAGCGCGCAACGTGCGGCGTGGCCAGCCACTCGCCCAGCAGGGCGAAGTCGGCTCGTCTGAGTGAGTGGAATGTCAATTTTTCGGTGGTAGTCATATCAGCCGCGCATGGTGCCGCGCAATCTGCAAGTCGCGCAGGCTCTGCACTTCATACACATCTTTCTCAATCGACGGGTTAAAGGTCTGCAACACCGCCAGCGGCAATTCTGCCAGATCAACCTGGTGCGACGTGGCGACCTTTCCAGGCGATGGCCGATCCAAATATAGCGAACTTATCCAAAGTTACCAAAAATAGATAATTTGTAATAAACTCGCTAACCATGGATCCACGAACCAACCCCTACGCCCCCGGCGCCGGCGCACCACCACCAGAACTGGCGGGGCGCGACAGCATCATCGAATCCGCCTCCATTGCGCTCGACCGCATGCGCAAAGGGCTGGTTGCCCGCAGCGTCATGCTGGTGGGGCTGCGCGGCGTGGGTAAAACCGTGTTGCTCAACCGCCTGCACAACGACGCCGAAGCCAAGGGCTTCGCCACTGTCATGCTCGAAGCGCCAGAGAAACGCTCCTTGCCCGCGCTGCTGGCGCCCTCGCTGCGTGCGGCTCTCCTCACGCTAGACCGCATGGCCGCAGGCGGCGACCTGGCCAAACGGGCCTTGCGCTCGCTTGGCGGTTTTGTGCAGGCCATGAAGCTCAAATACAACGACATCGAGTTCGGCCTTGACCTGGGCCTGGAGCCGGGCGTGGCCGACACCGGCGATCTGGACGCTGATCTGATTTCCCTTTTGCGCGCCGTGGGCGAAGCGGCGCGCGAGCGCAAGACCGTGCTGGCACTCTTTATTGACGAGCTGCAATACGTGCCCGAAGAGCAGCTTGCCGCGCTCATCACCGCCTTGCACCGCTGCGCCCAACTGCAACTCCCCGTGACGTTGGTCGGCGCCGGACTGCCTCAGTTGGTCGGGCAAATGGGCCGCGCCAAATCGTATGCCGAACGGCTGTTCGAGTTCACGCCGGTGGGGCCGCTGGCGGGCGACGCCGCGCGCCAGGCCATCACCGCGCCAGCCCAGCGCGAGGGCGTGGCCTTCAGCCCCGACGCGCTCGAAGAAATATTGCACCAGACCCAGGGCTACCCCTACTTTTTGCAGGAGTGGGGCAAACACAGCTGGACCTGCGCCAGCGTGTCACCGATCCAACTGGCCGACGTGCAGGCCGCAACTGCCCAGGCGCTGGCCGAGCTCGATGCAAGTTTCTTTCGTGTGCGGCTGGACCGCCTTGCGCCGTCTGAAAAGCGATATCTGCGCGCCATGGCCGAGCTCGGCCCCGGACCGCACCGCTCCGGCGACATCGCCAACATCCTGGGCCGCGAGGTGCAGACGGTAGCGCCCACGCGCGCCAAGCTGATAGCCAAAGGCATGGTTTACAGCCCGTCGCATGGGGATACCGGTTTTACGGTGCCGCTGTTCGATGCGTTTATGCGGCGGGTGGTGCCGGGGCTGGAGGCGGCGTGAATACGGTGTTGGCGCGCCGGTTTGCGTCCCGAATCCTGACCGCTCCACGCTGCGGCTGAGCTTTGCGACTGCGGGTGTGGGAAAGATCCACCCGCGTCAGAATAGTTGTCGCCTCTATTAATGCCATGACAAGCGGTCATGCCCACACGCCCGAGGACGTGGCCGAGGCGGCGGTCTGCTAGTGGATGGCGCGCGCACCGTCACGGGTCAGCTGGTTTTTGTTCAACTCAGGCATGCACATGGAAGCCAAGGTGCCAGGAAAAGCGTGAGCCCGGGTAAGTCCGCAGTGCTATTGAAGTGATAGCTGCTTACGCAATGGGTACGGGCGTTAGATGCCCATTTGTTGCTTAACGGTGTCAAGCCGCCTTCCTGACCAGCGCCAGGTGAATCTCTACCGATTCAAACGGTACGAACACCGTATCTTCACGCGTTCGCTGCACCAGGCCATGCTCTTCCAGTTTTCCGATGTCGGTATGCACGTTGGAATAGTTGCGCGCCACCTCCCTGGCCAGCGCATAGACGGAGCAGGGGCCGCGGCGGCGCAAAGCTTCCAGCAAGTCGATGCGCGCAGGTGTGAGCTCAGAGAAGAGGGCTCGGGCTGACTCAAAACTCAGGTGATGGTCGGCGCCATAAAGTGCGTTGGCCTCGGCCGCCTTGAACTGCTGGCGCGCCACGCTGAATACCAAACCTCGTGGGGCAATTTCAATGACGGCTTTCATGATGGGTTACTTTCAAATTTCGACGTCGTGTTGGAAATCGTCCAACAACCGGGTTAACGATTCAAAGCGATAGGGCTCTTCAATGCCGTTGACGTGCCGATGGTCGTCGTTGCCACGTTCGCTTGGCATGCTCGTTCCGGTAGCGCACGCGGCATTGACCGTCCGGCCCAAAGTACAGCCTGTACTTGTAGAAATGAGTGCAAAGAAGAAGCGCCTGCGGCACCCGCCACACGACGATCTTTACCACCGAGCCGTCAATTGCGAATTTCTTTGCTCTGGCAATTGGCTCGGCGGGCAGTTATATTGCAGTTTAGCAATATATTGCTTTTGTGCAATAGCTTATTGAAAATGCCTGCTGACGCTATTGAAGTAATAGCTGCTTACGCATTCGATACGGGGGCGCTACAGCCTTATTCACCTGTCAATATCCGCAAGGCGTCCTCCACGCGCTTCATGTGCGTGCGTGAAAGCTCGGCCAGCGGCTTGTCGCCCATGAAGCGCTGGTTGGCAATCGTGCGAATCTGGTCCACCAGCAAATCAGTCTCGTCCTTCGCCTTGTTCAGTTTGCCCAGCGACACGCGCAGCGGGTAGCCGTCGCCCTGCGCGTCGCGGTACACCTGTGTTGTTCCAGGGATGACGATGGTGGTGGCGTGGCCTGCGCCGTTCAGGATGTTGGTCTGGATGACCAGCGCCGGGCGGCCGCGCTTGCCGGGTTCTTCTTTGTGCGTCTGGGGTTCGAAGTCCACCTCCCACACTTGACCGCGTTTGAGCTTAGGCAAGGCCGTCTCCGGTGGTGGCGTCCAGGGCGAGGTTCTCTTGCAGATGGCGAGCTGATAGTTGGGCCGACAGGAAGACGATGCGGTCCCCCATGGTGCGTTCGTTTTTCTCGCGCACGGCCTCGCGTACGTAGTCAGAACTGGTCATGCTCATGGCCGTGGCCAGCGCCTTGGTTTGCTCGGCAAACTCGGACGGGGCGCGAAAGGAGAGAGTAGCTGCAGTCATGATTTGTACCTGATTAGTGTCAGGCATAAATGTAATACAAAATTGATTCGCAAGTTTGACTGGATGGTGACGCCAGGTTCACCCCAGCCGCGCCCGGTGCCGCGCAATCTGCGCCCGCACCTGCGCCGGCGCCGTGCCGCCCAGAATATCGCGCGCATTGAGCGAGCCGCGCAGGCTCAGCACTTCATAAACGTCTTTTTCAATCGACGGGTTGAAGGTCTGCAGCACCGCCAGCGGCAGTTCCGACAGATCGACCTGGTGCGACGTGGCGGCTTTCACCGCGTGGGCGACGGTTTCGTGCGCGTCGCGAAAAGGCAGTCCTTTTTTCACTAGGTAGTCGGCCAGGTCGGTGGCGGTGGCATAACCGCGCAACGCGGCGCGCTCCATCGCCTCGGGCCTGACGCTGATACCGCCGACCATCTCGGCAAAAATCCGCAGCGTGTCTTTCAGCGTGTCGACGGTGTCGAAGAGGGGCTCCTTGTCTTCCTGGTTGTCCTTGTTGTAGGCCAGCGGCTGGCCCTTCATCAGCGTGATCAGGCCCATCAGGTGGCCGACGACGCGGCCGGTCTTGCCGCGCGCGAGTTCTGGAACATCGGGGTTTTTCTTCTGCGGCATGATCGACGAGCCGGTGGTGAAGCGGTCGGCAATGTTGATAAAGCCGAAGTTCTGGCTCATCCACAAGATCAACTCCTCGCTGAAGCGGCTGATGTGGATCATCGCCAGCGACGCGCTAGCGGTGAACTCGATCGCAAAGTCGCGGTCGCTCACCGCGTCCAGGCTGTTCTGGCAGACCTGCGCCTGTCCTGTGTCATCGACCATGGCCAGCGTGCGGGCGACGCGTTCGCGGTCCAGCGGGTAGCTGGTGCCGGCGAGCGCCGCGGCGCCCAGCGGCAGGCGGTTCACGCGCCGGCGCACTTCAAGCATGCGTTCGGCGTCGCGGCTGAACATTTCGACATAAGCCAGCATGTGGTGGCCGAAGCTCACCGGCTGCGCCACCTGCAGGTGCGTGAAGCCGGGCATGATGACCTCGGCGTTTTTGTCGGCAATCTCGACCAGCGCCTTTTGCAGGTCGGTCAGCAGTCCGCCGATGAGGTCAATCTCGCCGCGCAGCCACAGCCGCACATCGGTCGCGACCTGGTCGTTTCTGGAGCGGCCGGTGTGCAGGCGCTTGCCGGGGTCGCCGACCAGTTGCGTCAGGCGCGCCTCGATGTTCAGGTGCACGTCTTCGAGGTCGAGCTTCCATTCGAACTTGCCCGACTCGATTTCGGCGGTGATTTGGGCCATACCGTCCCGGATCGCGTCATGGTCGGCGGGTGTGATGATGCCCTGCGCCGCCAGCATCTCGGCATGCGCCAGCGAGCCGGCGATGTCGGCTTGCCACAGCCGCTTGTCGAAAAACACGCTTGAGGTGTAGCGCTTGACCAGGTCGCTCATCGGCTCTGAAAACAGGGCCGACCAGGCTTGGGATTTTTTGTCGAATTGATTCACGTCGGTCTTTCTTTTGTGGGGCGGGCGCTCAATCGACTGGGGCATGGCGAGCGCGCCGGGTTAGGGCTAAAACCCATGGCGCCGGCGCCGCGAGCGGTGCAATACTCGTCCATGCGATTTTATCTGTCCGCCTGTTCATGCCAAGCGCGCCGGCGATGAAAACCGTCGACGCTTTCGACCCGCTCGGCGACTCGACGCTGCATGGCGGCTTGATCGCATTCGGCGAGCCGGCCCCGCCAGGCTTTGAAGCGCGCGCCAACATGTTCGACGCCTGCCATGTCGGCGTCGTGCTGCGGGCGGTGCTCTTTGTCGAGGCGGTGGCCGGCGTCGGCTCCATGTTCGGCGCCGACCAGCCGCGCGACTGGCTGCCGCGGTTTTCAATGCTGACCGGCGGCGTGCTACCGGCAACGCTTGCCTGGCTGATCGCGGTGTGCGCGCTCCAGGGACGGCTGAGCCGGCTGAGCGTGCCGGGTCAGTGGTTCGCCGGCGCCGCGATGGGTTCGCTGGCGGGGCTTTACGGCTGCGGCCTGCTGGCGCTGATCGGTCTGCTCCAGCCGGTCCAGTGGTGGGCCAGCGCGGTGGCCGGCGCGCTGCTGTCGGCGATGGTGATGGCGGGCCTCTTCTGGCGCGGCAAGGCCAGAACGCCGGCGGCGACGACGGCGCGATTGGCCGAGTTGCAGTCGCGCATCCGGCCGCATTTTCTGTTTAACACGCTCAACAGCGCCATTGCGCTGATCCGCGCCGAGCCCGCCAAGGCCGAGGCGGTGCTCGAAGACCTGAGCGAGCTGTTCCGGCAGGCGCTGGCGGACCCGGCCGAGTCGGTCACGCTGGAGCAGGAAATCGCGCTTGCGCGGCGCTACCTGGACATTGAACGGATCCGCTTCGGCGACAGGCTGCGGGTGATGTGGAACCTGGATCCGGCGGCCGACGGCGCAAAACTGCCGCCGCTGCTGCTGCAGCCACTGGTGGAAAACGCCGTGCGGCACGGCGTCGAGCCGAGTGTTTCCGGCGCGCTCGTGAAGATCAGCACGCGCAGGCGCGGCGGTACCGTCGTTGTCAAGGTGACCAATTCGGCTCCGTCTGGCGGCGGCCAGCCCGGCCACGGTCTGGCGCTGGTCAATGTGCGGGATCGCCTGTTCCTGCTGCACGACGTGCGGGCGCGGTTCAAGACGGCCTTCAAGGACGGTGTCTTTCAAGTAAGGCTGGAGATTCCCGCGTGAAGCCGCTCAATGTGCTGCTGGTCGATGACGAGGCGCTGGCGCGTTCGCGTCTGCGCACGCTCCTGGGCGATTGCGCCAACCCGGCGGCCGCGGTCGGCGCCGAGGCGGGCGATGCCGCGCAGGCGATGGGCGCGCTGCGGCGTCAGGCTTTCGACGCAGTCCTGCTCGACATTCACATGCCGGGCACCGACGGCATGGCGCTGGCCGGGACCATCGCCGCCTTGCCCGATCCGCCGGCGGTAATTTTCGTCACCGCGCACGCCGGCCACGCGGTACAGGCGTTCGAGCTTGCAGCGGTCGATTACCTGACCAAGCCGGTGCGGCTTGAGCGCCTGCGGCAAGCGCTACAAAAAGTAGAGCGTAGTATTAAAGCAGGACGTGCGGCAGAGGCAAATATTGCTCCAAAAACGCTGATCATCCAGGACCGCGGCCGGACGGAACGCCTGCCGCTGGACGAGGTGCTCTATCTCAAGGCCGAACTCAAGTACATTACCGTTCGCACCGCGGGCCGAAGCTATATTCTGGACGGCTCGCTAAGCGAACTCGAAGAGCGGCATTCGGATGATTTCATGCGCATCCACCGCAATACGCTGGTTTCACGGCGCGCCGTGCGAAAGCTTGAAAAGCATTTCGACCCGGAAGAAGGCGAAGGGTGGGCAGTGCGGCTTGACGGCATCGATGAACTGCTGGCGGTTTCGCGCCGCCAGCTTGGCGCGGTGCGGCAAACCATCGTCGGTTGACGGTTGCACGCTGGTCCACTTAAACGGGGTTTTGCGTTGTTGAGGTTTCGATCAAATTTTTTAAGGAATAAGAATGAATGCAGAAACCGGCACGCCGGCGCCATTGGACAAGCCTGAGGAAGTGACCCCTTTCCCCGAGCCCGAGCGTCTGCACCTGCAAATGCCGGTGGATGTGCGAAACATGTCGCTGCTCGTGCTGGCAATTCTGGCCAGCCTGTTCGTGTTGCATTGGGCCAAGGCTGTCTTTATTCCCATCATGCTCAGTCTTTTGTTCAGTTACGCGCTTTCGCCGCCGATCAACTGGCTGGAAGGCAAGCATGTGCCGCGCTGGTTAAGCTCCGCCGTGCTTCTGTTGGTCATCGTGGGTTCGGTCAACTGGGGCGCCTATTCGCTCAGGTTGCAAGCCACGGAGTTGCTGGCAGCGTTGCCCGAAGCAGCGCAAAAGCTTGGCGAGGCGATGAGACCCGCCCGCGGCAAACCGGAAAGCGCGCTTGAGTCAGTGCAAAAAGCGGCAACGAAAATCGAGGAAGCGGCAAGCCAAACCGCCGCCCCGCCAGCCATTAACCGTGGCGCCACGCGCGTCGTCGTCGAAAAAGCGGCATTCAACCTCAAGGACTACCTATGGACCGGCACGCTGGGTCTGGTTGCCCTGATAGGCCAGGCGATGGTGGTGCTTTTCCTGACCTATTTCCTGATGGTTTCGGGTGAGACGTTTCGCCGCAAGCTGGTCAAGCTGACGCCGACCCTCAGCAATAAAAAAATCACCGTGCATGCGCTCAACGAAATCACCGAACAAATCCAGCGTTACCTGCAGGTGCAACTGCTGATCAGCATCGTCGTCGGCATCCTGACCGGACTGGCGCTGCTGTTTCTTGGGCTGGAAAACGCAGCCGTCTGGGGTGTGGCCGCTTTTGTCCTCAACTTCATCCCTTACATCGGCTCGGTCCTCACGGCCGCGGCTTCGGCGCTGGTGGCGTTCCTGCAGTTCGGCTCGATAAACACCGCCATGCTGGTGGGCGGATCATCACTGTTCATTCACACTGTCGTCGGCAATCTTTTAGCGCCCTGGCTCACCAGTCAAACCAGCCGCCTGAGTCCGGTGGCGGTGTTCATGGGCTTGCTGGTCTGGGGCTGGTTATGGGGCGCCTGGGGTTGCTGCTCGGCGTACCGATTTTCATGATCGTCAAGTCGGTTTGCGACCGTATCGAAGACTTCAAACCGATCGGCGAGTTTTTGGGGTCATGAGCCGGGCCGGTCCGAGAAATAATGACGTAAACCCAGGTTTACGCAAGCGCAGCGGGCGTAAGCAGCTATTGAATTTATAGCGACTGCGCTGCTGCCGGCGCTAGCACCGCCTCTCCATACAGCCGCAATACAGCCTGGGTCGGCAGGGTATCGAGCTCAATCCATTCGCCCCAGGCCGGATACTGGTCCGCCCTAAAGCGGGGGCCTTCGGACTGTTTTCGCTGCCAATGCACGGTGATGTCATGGCCCTGCAGCGACAGGCGCAACTCGACCTCGGGCCAATGCGCCGGCAGTCGGGGCGACAGTGACATGCGGCCCGGCCGCATCGCGAGGCCCAACAAGGTTTCTACCGCCGCGCGGTACAGCCACGCGGCCGAGCCGGTGTACCAGCTCCAGCCGCCCCGGCCCACGTACGGCGGGGCGCTGTAAACGTCGCCGGCGATGACATAGGGCTCGAGTTCATAGACCGCACCGCGCCCTGGATGCGCGCTGCGATGCGCCGGGCTCAAGTCTTCGAAGCTGCGCCAGGCGCCTTCGGTATCGCCGCTCAGGGCCTGCGCCATCAACGCCCAGATGCCGGCATGAGAATACTGTCCGCCGTTTTCGCGAACGCCGGGCGGGTAGGCCTGGATGTAGCCGGGGTTGTTGGCCGAATGCTGCAGCGGCGGGTCGAGCAGGCGCAGCAGACCGGCTTTTTCATCGATCAATTTCTCATTGAGCGCCCGCATGGCGGACCTTGTGAAAGCCGGCGTTGATGCGCCAGAGAGCACCGACCAGGCTTGGGCGATCAGGTCGATGCTGCATTCTTCGTTGGCGTCCGAGCCGAGCGGCGCGCCATTGTCGAAAAACGCGCGGCGAAACCAGGCGCCGTCCCAGCCGGCATCGTGCAGCGCGGCGACCCAGCCGCTACGCGCCTGAGTCCAGGCGTCCGCTCGGGCATCGTCGCCGCGCATTGTGGCGTAGGGCGAAAAGCGTTCGACGACGCTGCATAAAAACCAGCCCAGCCAGACCGATTCGCCGCGTCCCTCATGGCCGACCCGGTTCATGCCGTCGTTCCAGTCGCCGGTTCCCATCAGCGGCAAACCATGTACGCCGACAGCGAGGCTTCGATCGATGGTGCGCGCGCAGTGTTCGTAAACCGAGGCCGCCTGGGCGCTCACCTGCGGCGTGTAGTAGGCGTCCTCGGCACCTTCGGGAATCGGCGCGCCGTCGATAAAGGCGACGGATTCGTCAAGCAGGCCCATGTCGCCCGTGGCTTCCAGGTAGTGTGCGCAGGCATAGGGCAGCCAGAGCAGGTCGTCAGAAAAATGGGTTCGCACGCCTTCGCCGCCGGGCGCGTGCCACCAGTGCTGCACGTCGCCTTCGGGGAATTGGCGCGAGGCGTTCAGCACAATTTGCTCGCGCAGGCGTTCCGGGTCGGCCAGCGCCAGCGCCATCGAGTCCTGCAACTGGTCGCGAAAACCCGATGCGCCGCCGGCCTGGTAAAAACCGGCTTTGGACCACAGGCGGCAAACCAGCGTTTGGTAGAGAAGCCAGTGATTGACCAGCGCATCGAACCTGGCGTCGGGCGTTTTGACCCGCACCTTGCCCAGCACGTGGCGCCAGGCATCCTTGACCTTTTCCAGCGCCCGGCGAGTGTCGCGCTGCGTCCATTGCGCGGCCATCTTTTCGGCGGCGGCCGGACTGTCCGCGTGGCCGATGAGGAAACTGAAAACCAGTTCTTCATTGCTTGCCAGCGCAAATTCCGCGCCCAGAGCGGCGCAGGCATCGAATCCGCCGCCACTTCGAGCGCCAAAAGCTGCGGGTAGGACCATGCGCCCAAGCGCGTCAAAAAATTCGCTGCGGTCGCACGTCCATTCGACCTTGGCCGGCGCGCCTGCCAGGGCCAGAAAAACCGTCGAGCCGCCATAACCATCGCGGCTTTCAAGCTGTTGGGCAAACACCGCCGCCAGGCCTGAACCTTTCCAGCTTTGCAGCGTGCGGCGCCGGCCGCGTGCCTCGCCCATTTGCCACTCCGCCATGGCAACCGCACGCAGCTGCCTGCGGCCCTTGCCGACCTGCCTGATGCGAACCCGCACCAACTTGACCGATTCATCGACGTCGGCGAAAAAAGTCGTGTCCGTTCGCAGCCCGGCCTGCAGGCCTTCGAAGACCGAATAGCCCTGGCCGTGCCGCACCCGCCAGCGGCTGGCCGAGGCTGCGAGCGGCGAAGGTGTCAGCGGATACACCGTGCCGGTTTCGCTGTCCTGCAGCAGCCAGTGCTCGAAGGCCGGGTCGCGCACCGGGTCGTTAGACCAAGGCGTGATCTGGTGCATCCGGCTGTTTTCCGCCCAGGTCATGCCGCTGCCGCATTCGGACACCTGAAAGCCGAACGAAGGATTGGCGATGACGTTGACCCAGGGGCGCGGCGTTGACTGGCCGCCGTGCAGATCGAACCAGAATTCGCCGCTGGCGGGATCGAATGTGCCGTCGGGCGCGACGGCGCCGGACATGGCGGTTGCGGGTTCGCCCTGCGCCGGTGCCGGACGGCTGAAAAGCGGCGTGCGCGGCCCGGCGACGCCGCCCTGCTGCGCCGACGCGCTTTCGCGAAGCGCGGCGACCTGCACCGCCAGAGGACGGCCGTCGGCCGTCAGGACGACGCGCGCCAGCCCGGCGAGCGTGGACTTTTCGCCGCTTGCCGTCTCGTGGTTGCGCAGCAGGTGAAAGCCCGAGGACAAAGCCGCGTTTTCGTGATCGGTGAAGCTGTGCTGCGCGCTTTGCATCAGCCGGTCGCGCAGCGCCAGAATGTCGCGCTGCAACGGCATGAGGTAGGAATTGGGTTCGCTGTTGATGACCACCATGTCCACCGCCAGCCCGCCGAAAGTCCACCACGGCAGCGCCCGCAGCAGCGCATTGACCAGCGGCATGCCGATGGCGGAGTGGATTCGCACCAGCACGATGGGCTTGTCGCCCGAAATGCCGAAACGCCACAGCTGGCGCTGGTCAAGCTGCGTGCGCTCGGCGCCGGGCCGGGGCATGCTGTAGAGCAGGGCGGTCGTCAGGTCCTGCAGCGCGAGGTGTTCCTCGGGCCGCAGGGCCAGGTCGCGCAGCCGCACCTGCGCCAGCGTCGCGGCCATGCGGCCCGCGCGTTCGACATGCATCGGCTGCAGGTATTTGTCGATGCGAGCCGCCAGTTCGCCGGCGGTTTCAGCGGCGGCGGTGGCAAAACTCAGCCTGGCCACGGCGCCGGGCGCCAGCCGCAGCTTGATGCGCAGGCTTGCCACCGGGTCCAGGCCGTTGACCGGGTTGCCGTCGGCGTCCAGGCTCTGCGCCAACAGGGCCGGCTGATGCGCAGGCTGGTTGCGGCCGGAGAACTGCCGGCGATCGGCGATGCAATCGACAGCCAGCACGTCGGCGTCGGCTTCCGCCAGGAAATGCGCGACAGCCATCTGCGGGTCGCCGTGAAGGCGCGGCTTGCGCGTGAGCATCAGCGCGCGCCACTGCGGCTCCCAGCGGGTCTGCACGAACAGGTTGGAAAAAGCCGGATGCGCCTCATCGGCGCGCGGATCGGCCAGCACGGCCTCGAAGCACGACACCAGCTCGACGATCTGTTCGGCGCGGCCGGTGTTGTGCAGATGCACGGTGCGCAGCTCGGTATCGTCTTCCGGGCTCACCAGCACGGTGATCGTGGCGTTCATCCCCCCGCCCTCGTTCTCGGCATCGAACTGGACCCGGTCGGCCATGAAATGCGCCTGGTAGCGCCAGCCCGCTCCGGGCGCCGGCGCGGAAGTCAGCGACACAATCTCCGTCGTTTTCTCTCGGCGCAGATAAAAGAAGCTGCCGTAGCCATCGCGCAGAAGGTCGTCGCGCCAGCGCGTGATGTGGCGGCCGCGCCAGCGGCTCACGCCTGCGCCGCTGGCGCGCAGGGCGACGTTGTAGCGGCCGTTCGACAACAGATGCGTCGGTTTCCAGGCAATGTTCAGCGGATTCACGCTGCGCAGCTGGAACACCGGCGCCAGGATGCTGCCCTCGGACTCCGGCGGAAGACGCGGAGGGGCGGCTTTGACAATCCGGCGCGGCGTGCGCTCGTGCAGCAGCGCTTCATGCGCCGCGACCTGCGGCTCCCCGGCAAACCAGCGCCTGGGCGCGTCGCCGCACAGGACGTTGCACAAAGCCACCAGCGACATGCCCTGGTGGTGCGCCATGAAGGCCTGGACGATGCTGAACGGCTGCTTTTCGGGCTGGCGCGAAACCGTAGAGTCGAGCGCTTCGAACATGCCCAGCTCGCCGCGCACGCCCAACCGCTCCAGCCGTTTCAGGTTGGCGACCGCCGTACGCGGCTCGAACAGCGTTGCCAGCAAGGTCGCGTAGGGCGCGATGACCCGGTCGGCCAGCGGCGTGCGGCGCAGCGCCAGAATCGGAACGCCGAAGGGCGAATACTGGTAGGCCAGCGAATGGTCCTGGGCGAAATACGCCGATTCCGACACGCCCCAGGGCAAACGCTGCTGCGCGCCAAACACCCGGTGCGCCGCGATCGCCGTTCGCGCCGCCGTATGCAGCAGGCCGTGGCGGGGTTCATGCATCAGCAGCGACGGCATCAGGTATTCGAACATCGAGCCCGACCACGACTTCAGGCCCGGCGCGCCGTTGACCGACAGGAACGGACGGCTCAGCGCGGCCCAGTGGCGGGGCGAGACTTCGCCCTTGGCAATCGCCAGAAAACTGGTCAGCCTTGCTTCCGAAGCGAGCAGGTCGTAGTAGCTGGCGTCAAGCACCTGGTCATCGACCCGCAGGCCGATATGAAAAAGATGGCGCTTGGCGTTGTACAAGCCCTTGAAATCCATCGCGTCGTAAAGCAGGCGGCAGCGTTCGGCCAGCCGCGACAGCGCGGCCTGCGCCTGTGGTCCGTCGGTGCCCTTGTGCGCCAGCTGGCCGCAGGCTTGCGCCACCGTCAGCAGCAGGCCAGCCAGATTTCCGCTGTCAACCGACGATACGTAGGCGGGCGGCAGAATTTGCAATGTGCGCGTGTCGTACCAGTTGAGCAGGTGGCCCTGGTGCTTGGGCAAGCGCTCGGTACTGGCCAGCGAGGCTTCAAGACGGCTGATGAGCTCGGACGTCGAGATCCAGCCGAATTCCCGGGCGCAGCACACGGCCAGCAGGTACAGGCCGATGTTGGTCGGCGACGTGCGGTGCGCGAGCGTCGGGTCGGGAACGAGCTGCAGGTTGTCCGGCGGCAGGTGGTTGTCTTCGGCGCCGACGCAGCGCTCGAAAAAGCGCCAGGTGTCGCGCGCCAGGGCCTGAAGGTAATGCCGGTCCTTGGCGCCCAGTTCCCGCGAAATCCTGTCGGCAAGCGGCCGGCTCGCCCACCACGCCGCGACCGGCGCGGCAGTCCAAAGCAAAAACAGCAACATGCCGCCCCAGGGGTACGCGGCCAACGGCGCGGCGGCGGCCAGACCCGCGCAAAGCAGCGTAGCGCCGGCTTGCTGGCGGATGAAGAAAACCAGTTCCTTGCGCGACGCCGACTGGGCTTGCGCGGCGGTGGTCCATTCCAGCAGCCGGCGGCGGCTCGCCAGGCGCCACAGCGAGCGCGCCGCCGCATCTAGCAGCAACAGCGACTGCGCGGGAATCTGGCTGAACTGCCATGCGGCGCTGCCCAGGGTACGCCGCAATTCCGTTCGCCCTTCCCGCAGAAAGTGACGCCAGGCGATGCCCCGGCGCGTCGGCACCAGGCCCGCCAGCACCCCCATCAGCGGGCCGGCGAGCAGCGCGGCAAAGACGACCAGCAGCGTCAATCCAAGCGGCAACGCGCCGGTAAACACCACCCAGACCAGAAGCGCGAAAGTGGCGGGAATGACCAGCGAGCGGCGCAGGTTGTCGGCCATCTTCCACACGCCGAGCGCATCGACGCCGTAGTGCCTGGCGCGCCACATGAACGGCAGCAACTGCCAGTCGCCCCGCGTCCAGCGATGATTGCGCGAAGCCGCCACGCCCGCATGGTGCGGCGCGTCTTCCACCAGCACCACGTCGCTGACGAAGCCGCAGCGGGCGATGCTTCCTTCCAGCAAATCGTGGCTTAACACGGCTTCATCGGGAAGTCGGGCGTCAAGCACCTCGTACAGCGCGCCGACATGCAGCAAGCCCTTGCCGCTAAAGCTGCCGGTGCCAAACAAATCCTGGTACACGTCGGAAACGCCGCTGTTGTAGGGGTCGATGCCGCCCTGGCCGGCGAACAGCCGGTGATAGGGTGTGTCGCGCGGCGGGTCGGGCAGCGGCGTCACCACGCGCGGCTGCAAAATTCCGTAGCCGCCGACCACGCGGCGCGAGGCGTTGTCGATCCGCGGCAGATTCAGCGGGTGGGCGGCGACCGCGACCAACTCGCGCAATGCGCCGGGCGGCAGGCCGGTGTCGCTGTCGAGCGTGACGAGGTAGCGCGTACCGTCGGCCAGACGAAAATTCGACGCCAGCGGGACAAAGCCTTCCATGCTGCCCGTGACCAGCGTTCGAATCAATTGCTCGAGCTTGCCGCGCTTGCGTTCCCAGCCAAGCCAGCGGCGCTGGGTTTCGCACCACGACCGGGGCCGGTGCAGAAGCAAAAAGCGCGGTGGCAGCCCGTCAGCCGCCGGATAACGCGTGTTGAGCGCGGCGACCTGCGCCAGCGCATCGTTCAGCAGCGCCGCATCGCCGGACAGGCTTGCGCTGGTGGCGTCGGTCCAGTCCGTCAGCAGGGCGAACTGGGCCTGGCGCTCGCGATTGGCCAGCCAGTGGAATTCAAGCTGCCGGACCAGCTCGCGGCTCGACGCCGCCGAGCTCAAGAGTGCCGGAATCACGACCAGCACCTGATGCTCCACCGGAATGCCGTGCGAAAAATCCAGCCGCGGCAGGTGATGCACCTTCAGCGACTCGGCGATCAGGCGGTGGATGAAGGCCGCTGAGGCTTCGAACGCCGGCCAAACCAGCAGGAACAATGCGACGGCGACTGGCCAGCCGTCGGCGACGGCGCTGTGCGCCGCTAACAGCACAATGAGCGCCGCGCCCAGGGTGATGATCGCGATGTACGCCGGCAGCCGCCACTGGCGCCAGTTTCGCTCGCGCCGTGCGCGCCGGGCAGGCAGTCCGAGTGCGGACTCAATTCGGGAGCGCCCCGGTCCAATCAGGTAATACCCCGCCGTCCGCTCGACGGCGACAGCGGACATTGCGACTGCGGACTGCGCCTCGGACACCACCGCCTCGGCGACCTCGCGCTCGGATTTCAGGCTTCGCCGCGCCAGCCGTTCCATCGCCTGGGTGATCTGCTGGCGGGTGATCTCGCTTTCCTGGCGAAAACTCGGCAGCTGCCGCAGCACCTGCAAGGAGCGGCTGACCGGTTCGATCAGCTCGATCCAGTCGACCTGGCCGATCATGCGCAAAGTCGTGATGATGTTGCCGACCGTCAGGTTCGACGCGACCTGGACGATCTGGCTTTCGAGCATCAGCGCGTGCCCGTCCCGGCAATGCCGCTCGCACCAGCCCACCAGCGCGGGCGAATTTGTCATCGGATCGGTCGGCATGCGCTGCCACAGCTGGGTCAGGTACCCGCGCTGCAGGCCGCGCTCAACGATAAGAGCGTACACCGCGTCGAGATCGGCGTCATCGAGCTCGCCGGCGCTGTCCCATACCGAATGCGCCAGCTCGCGCGCCAACTTGCCCTGGGCAATGCCGTCGGCCATGCGGCGCAGGTTTTCAAGCAGCACAACACGCAGCGTGGTCGGCAGAGCCCACAACTCGCTCAGACGCAACTCACCAATGCCTTGATAGGCATTCAGAAAAGAGGTGAAAATTTCCGGGTTCAACACGCTGTCGGTATGCGCGACATAAGCCCAGGCGATGCCGTAAACGCGCGGCAAACCCCGCAGCGGCGCCGCCGCCAGCTTGGGCAAGCTGGCGTAATAGCGGCGCGGCACGCCCTCACGGATTTGCTGCAACTGCGCTTCGATCAGCGGGAAGTTGTCAAGCAGCCATTCGGCGGCGGGCGTGGTGTAGTGGCCGCTGAGCGAGGACAGCGCAACGTAGTCGAAGGCCGTGCGCAACGCTGCGAGGTTTTCCTCGACGCGCGGAAAAAATGAAGGGCGGCGGTGCGGTTCGGCGTCGGTTTCAATGACCTGCGCTTGCGCCAGACTGCGGCCATGTTCCTCGAAGCGCTGCAAACCGAACAACTCGGCGCGAATGGGCTGCTCGGCCGGCGCCGAGCTGGACAGGAAAAGTTTCCGCGCGTGACTGCTGAGTGTGGAGAGCCTGTCGAGTACCTGGGGATTCCCGGTACTCACCTGTTCAAGCCAGCGCCAGGAAACCCACGCCCAGCAATCCCAGGCTGAGCGTTACCAAAATCACACCTGTAGTCACAATTCGCGGCGCGATCAGCGCGTGCAAGGTTTCAAGCGATGCGCGCAGACTGAAGAAACGGCCGCGCGATTGCCTGCATGCACTCATATGCGACTCAAGCGCCATAAAGTCGCTGGTGACGACCTTGCTGCCGTCGGAAAATCGCTGATCGCCTGTAGTCGTGGAAGCGGACATCATCATTCTTACTCCTGGAAAAAGCGATCGGCTGCGCCGGATAAATCACCGCGCCGACCACGTTGTAAAGCTATCGTAAACCCCGAATTGGTTTTCCGGTAGCGAACGTGGCCGCGCACTTTGTAGGAATCCGCCGACAAACAGTGTCAGCCGGTATTGCGCAGCCCGGCGGCAATGCCGTTTATGGAGATATGGATGCCGTTTCGCACCCGGTCGTCGACCAGGCCGGCGCGGTAGCGCCGCACCAGCTCGACCTGCAGGTGATGCAGCGGATCGATGTAGGGGAAGCGGTGGCGTATCGAGCGCTGCAGCGCCGCATTGCCGGCCAGCCGCTGCTTTTCGCCGGTGATGAGCCGAAGCGCCTCGGCGGTACGCCGCCATTCGGCCTCGATTGCGCCGAAAATCCGCTTGCGCAGGACCGCGTCATCGACCAGGCCGGCATAGCGCGACGCCAGCGCCAGGTCGCTTTTGGCGATGACCATGTCCATGTTGCTCAACAGCGTTCGGAAAAACGGCCATTGGCGGTACATCTTTCGCAGCAGCGCCAGCGCTTCCTTGTGGCTCGCAGGCGTTCCGCCTTCACCCAGAAAGCGCTCGATGGCGGCGCCGAAACCGTACCAGCCCGGCAGCGTCAACCGGCACTGGCCCCAGCTGAAGCTCCAGGGAATTGCCCGCAGGTCCTCGATTTTTTGCGAGGCGAATTTTTCCGACGGGCCGCCCCCAGGAGAATTTGCACCCTCGCGCGCAGTACGTGAAGCGACCAGCGTGGGGCCCATGTACCGCGAAGCCGGGCGCGAGCCGATGTTGAGCTCGGCGATTTCGCGGATTGGCGTCGCGCTGAAAAAATACTCTGTAAAGCCCGGCGTTTCGTAAACCAGCGCGCGGTAGGCGGCCATGCTCGCCTGCGACAGCTGCTCGGCGGCCTGCAAAAAGGCGGCGGTCGCCGGCTTGGTCGGCTGCAGCAGCGTCGCCTCCAGCGTCGCTGCCACCAGCGTTTCAAGATTGCGCCGGCCGATTTCCGGATTGGCGTATTTCGAGCCGATGACCTCGCCCTGCTCGGTCAGGCGGATCTGCCCGCGCACGGTGCCCGGTGGCTGCGCCAAAATCGCCTCGTAGCTCGGGCCGCCGCCGCGCCCGACCGTGCCGCCTCGGCCGTGGAACATCCTGAGCGTGATGCCGTGGGCACCGGCGAGTTCGTCGAACAGCTCGACCAGCGCGATTTCGGCGCGGTACAGCTCCCAGTTGCTGGTGAAGATGCCGCCGTCCTTGTTGCTGTCGCTGTAGCCGGGCATGATGTCCTGCTCGCTGTACTGGTCGGGGAGGCCGCGCCTCACCAGCTGCGCCACCCCCGGCAGCGCATAGAACTCGCGCATGATCGGCACGGCGTTGCGCAGGTCGCCGATGGTTTCAAACAGCGGAACGACGATCAGGTCGCAGGTCGAGGCGGCGCCGCCTGCCGTGTCTTGCAGCAGGCCGCGCATCAGCCCGACTTCTTTTTGCAGCAGCAGCACTTCGAGCAGGTCGCTCGCGCTTTCGGTGTGGCTGATGATGTAGTGGCGGATGGCTTCCTTGCCGTAGCGGGCGCGCGCCGCCAGCGCGGCCTCGAAGATCGCCAGTTCGCCCTGCGCCAGCGGCGAATAGCCATGGCCCAGCACACGCAGCGGACGCGCTTCATTGAGCAGCCGCAGCAGCAGCGCCTGCCGCGCCGCTTCGTCCAGCTTGGCGTAGCCCGATTCGATCCGCGCCACCGCCAGCAGCTCGGCGATCACTTCCTCGTGCTTGTCCGAACTCTGGCGCAAATCGACCGTTGCCAGGTGAAAGCCGAACACTTCCACCGCGCGGATCAGCGGATGCAGCCGCTGCGCCATTAGCGCCTGGCCATGGTGCGACCGCAGCGAGACCTCCAGCATTCGCAGCTCCGCCAGAAAATCCTCGGCCCGCGGATAAGGATTTTGCGGCGCGACCGCATGCCGCGCCGCGTCGCCGCCCGTAAGGGTTTTCAGCGTAGCCGCAAGCCGGGAGTAGACGCCTGTCAGCGCCCGCCGATAGGGCTCGTCCCGGCGGTGCTCGCTGGTGTCGGGCGAGCTGTCGGCAAGCCGGCGCAGGTCGTCGCCGCAGCCCGCCAGCCCCTCGGACATCGACAGCTCGCCGCCCAGCAGATGCACCTCGGTCAGGTAATGGCGCAGCGCGACCTCGGCCTGCCGGCCGAGTGCGTAATTGAGAGTTTCGGCGCTGACATTCGGATTGCCGTCGCGGTCGCCGCCGATCCAGTTGCCCATGCGCAAAAAGCTGTGTACCGGCTGGCCGGCAAGCTCGTGCTCCAGGTTGGCGTAGATTTTTGGAATTTCGCGCAAAAACGTCGCTTCGTAATAGCTCAGCGCGTTCTCGATTTCGTCGGCCACCGTGAGCTTTGTCAGGCGCAACAGGCGTGTCTGCCACAACTGCGTCACCCGGGCGCGCAGCTGCGCTTCGTTGGCCGCGAGTTCGCGCGGCGTCAGCGCGTCCCGGGCCGCAACGGCGGGGCTGCCTGCTTGCGCCTGCGCCTTGACGGCGTCGCGCGCGGTGAGCAGTTGGGCGATGCCGCGCTCGGCGTCGAGGATGCTCTTGCGCTGCACTTCGGTCGGATGCGCCGTCAGCACCGGCGAGACGAAACTCCGGGCCAGCGTCGCAGCTATGGTTTTAGGAGCAATCCCCGCCCAGCGCAGGCGCGCCAGCGCCACTTCGATGCTGCCTTCCTGAGTGTCGCCCGCGCGCTCGTGAACAACCCGCCGGCGAATGTGGTGGCGGTCCTCGGCCAGGTTGGCCAGGTGGCTGAAATAGGTGAAGGCGCGAATTACGCTGACGGTCTGGTCGCCACTCAGGTCCTTGAGTAGCGTCCTGAGCGCGGCGTCGGCCTGTTGGTCCGCGTCGCGCCGGAACGCCACCGACAGCGTGCGCACCTGCTCGATCAGCTCGAAGGCGGCAACACCTTCCTGGTCGCGGATCACGTCGCCCAGGATGCGGCCGAGCAGCCGGATGTCCTCGACCAGCGGGCGTTCGTTGTCGCGGCCGCGCGCGGCAGGCCTGGGCGCCGCCATGCCGGCCTGGTTTCGGGCCGCGTCCTGATCGGCATTTTTCGCTGCTCTGGCGGTCCGTGTGGCGGTAAGCATGCTGGCCCTTCAGTGGTAAACGCCCATGCTAGCATCGCCTTTTAGTTTGCATCACCGACAGGCAAGCCGTGGCCGCAGCGTTCCAGTTACCGTCAAAAATCACGAAAGTGGTGATCGCCACGCGCGAAAGCCGGCTGGCACTGTGGCAGGCCGGCCATGTCCGGTCGCTCCTCGAATCGCGCCTGGGCTGGCAGGTCGAACTGCTCGGCATGACGACGCTGGGCGACCGCATCCTGGACACCTCGCTGAGCAAGGTTGGCGGCAAGGGCCTTTTCGTCAAGGAGCTCGAAGTCGCGCTGGCCGAAGGCCGGGCCGACCTTGCGGTGCATTCGCTCAAAGACGTGCCGATGGATCTGCCCGACGGTTTTGCGCTGGCATGCGTGCTCGAGCGCGAAGACCCGCGCGACGCCCTCGTCTCCAACCGCTTCGCGATGCTGGCCGAGCTGCCGCCAGGCGCCGTCGTCGGCACGTCGAGCCTGCGCCGGCTGGTGCTGCTCAAGGCGCTGCGGCCCGACCTGCGCATTGAGCCCCTTCGCGGCAACCTGGACACGCGGCTGCGCAAGCTCGACGACGGCGGCTACGACGCCATCGTGCTGGCCGCCGCCGGGCTCAA
>Ga0136611_10000829_pt1 | contig 20826 bp, 18 predicted proteins | sample AntDrymUQ2232306_2_FD_106645 | JGI IMG/M metagenome (GOLD analysis project Ga0136611, IMG submission 106645) | Polar desert sand microbial communities from Dry Valleys, Antarctica - metaG UQ223 (23.06) | ecosystem: Environmental > Terrestrial > Soil > Desert | place: Antarctica: Dry Valley...
CGACCGCTCGGGGGCGTGCTCATCGCGTGCTGGCCATGGGAGATCTCCTCGGGTCGGGACGGCACCTGTCCGGACGCAGCCGGCGGTCGCGTGATTGCGCGGGCGGTCGGACCGTGCTCGCTTTGTCACGGCACCGCAGGTTGCCGTCGGACGGCGTCGGACCCGCAGCCGGGGCACCCTTCGGGTGCGACGGGAACGGTCCCGGAGCTACCGGGAGCCCTGGCCGTGCAATCACCTGACCCCGCCCCGCGTCCGGAGCACCGAGGGGACGCCGCTCGGGCCGTCCGCCGGGAGGTGGACGTGGACGACCGGGGCTTCCTGGACGCCTTCGCCGAGCACCTCGACCGGGTGCACAATCTGGCCCGCGGGCTGACCGGTTCCCGGCAGGACGCCGAGGACCTCGTGCAGGAGACGTGCCTGCTCGCGCTGCGCGGCTGGCGCAGGGAGCCACCCCGTGATCCCGCCGCGTGGTTCGCCACCATCTGCCTCAACGCGGCGCGGTCGTCCTACCGCCGCAGCGCCGCACGCCCGGTCGAGGTGCTCGCCGACGAGTGGCTGCACGCGCTGCCCGACGACGGTGACACCGCCGACCACGCGCTGGCCTCGCTCGACGTCGACCGCGTGCACCGGGCGCTCGCCCAGCTGCCGGCGGTGCAGCGGGAGGCCATCACGCTGATGGACCTCGGCGGCTACTCCGCGTCCCAGACCGCTGCCATCGTCGGGTCGCCGCGCGGGACGGTGCTGGCGCGCGTGCACCGGGGCCGCAAGGCCCTGGCCGGCGTGCTCGTCGCCACCGACGGGGGCGGCTGGTGAGGCGGCACGACCCCGAGCGGGACGCCGCGCGGTACCTCGGCGGCGGCCTGTCGCCCGAGGTCGCCGCGGCCTTCTCCAGTCACCTCCTGCACTGCCCCGACTGCGCCCGCGAGGTGGACACCGCGCGGCAGGGGCGAGCGCTCGCGGAGTCGCTGCGGGGCGTCCCGCCGGTCGCCCTGCGAGAGCGGGTGCGCGCCCTGGTCGAGGCGGAGTCCGCGTCAGCACCGGAGCCCCCGGTCCGGTGGCGCCACCGGTGGTCGGTCCCCGTCGCCGTCTCGGTCGCCGCCTCCGTCGCGGTCGCGCTCGTCGTGGTGACGGGCGGCAGCGGGACGACGGAGCCGCCGTCGCTGCGGGAGGCGGTCGCGGACTTCCGCGCGGCCGAGCTCCCGGGCGCCCAGCTGCCCAGGGCCGGGGCACCGGACCTGTCGGCGCTGCAGCTGCAGCCGACCGGAGCCGGCGGCGGGACGTACGCGGGGCTCGAGGTGGACGGCTACGCCTACCGGGACCCAGCTGGGCGCCGGGTCGTCGTCTACCTGTCGGACGCGCCGTTCCCCGAGGCGCCAGGTGCCCGGCGGCTGGCCGGCGAGGACGGGCCCTGGATCGCCCAGCGGCAGGACGTGGTCGTGCTCTGCGCCCGCGTCCCCCACGCGCTGCTCGTCGTCGGCGAGGACGACGCGCTGGTCCGGGAGACCGCCGGAGAGCTCGGGGTCCTCTGAGCCGGGCGTGCGTGGCGCGCGTGATCCGCACCGGCAGCGAGCGCCACGCACGCATTCGGGCGCCGCTCCGGCGTCCCTACGCCCTCCGCGGGGAAGGGCTGAGGCATGGCAGACCCCGCACAGGCCACCGGCTTCGGCATCGACGTGGGTGGGAGCGGCATCAAGGGCGCCCCCGTCGATCTGCGGCAGGGAGCCCTGTCAGCGGACCGGGTCCGCATCGAGACCCCCCAGCCTGCGACCCCCGACGCCGTCTGCGACGTCGTGGCGCAGGTCCTCGAGCAAGCCGGTGCGCCGGAGGGCCCCTTCGGGTTGACCCTCCCGGCGGTCGTGGTGGACGGCGTGGTCCGCACCGCCGCCAACATCGACAAGGCCTGGATCGGCACCGACGTGGTGGCGCTGGTGGAGCAGCGCACGGGCCGCCGACCGGTCGTCGTCAACGACGCGGACGCGGCCGGGCTCGCCGAGACCAGCTATGGAGCGGCGCGAGGGGTCGCAGGCACCGTTCTCGTCCTCACGCTCGGCACAGGCATCGGCAGCGCCCTGGTCGTCGACGGAAAGCTGGTGCCCAACACCGAGCTCGGGCACCTGGAGCTGGACGGCGAGCTCGCCGAGCGGCGAGCAGCCGACTCGGCGCGCGAACGGGAGGACCTCAGCTGGCCGGACTGGGCGTCGCGGCTCGAGCGCTACCTGCGGCACGTCGACCGGCTGCTGTGGCCCGACCTCGTCGTCCTCGGCGGCGGGGTGAGCAAGAAGTCCGACAGGTGGTTGCACCTCATCGACGTGCGGCCGCCGTTGCGGCCGGCTGCACTGCGGAACGACGCCGGCATCGTCGGCGCAGCGCTGCTGGCAGCGGAGCCGCGGGGCTGATGCCGGCCTGCGCCGCCGTACACCGACTGGCCGTGCGCCGCCGCGGTGTCGACGAAGCCGGGAGCATGCGGGGCGGCGCGACCGGCAGCAGCAGGTAGTCCCCCAGGGCGATCCTGGTGCTCGACACCAGCGCCGGTCGGGTCCGCCGGTAGGCCTCCGGCACCGAGCACAGCAGCCACAGCAGGGCCAGTGCGGTCACCGGGAGGTGGGCAGCTCGCGTAGAAGGCGTTCGCCGGCCTGACCACCGGCTCGGCGGACAGCAGCACCTCCGGCACGTCCTGCTCGGCCGGCAGCCCCTGCTCGAGAGCGAGGACCGACCGGGCGTGATCGAGGGCGGCCTCGACGTCGCGCCCACCGAACAGCCGGGACGCCTGGTAGACGAGCAGCGGGATCACGGGTGCGGACATGCCGGTCAGTCACCCTGCCGCAGCTCCTGCGTGGTTGCGCCAGTGATCGACCCTGAGATCACCCTGAAAGATCAGGCTGGCGGATCAGGGTCGGCTAGACCAGTCCCTGGGCGTGCACCGCCTCGGCCACCGTCAGGAAGCCGGCCACGTTGGCGCCGAGCACGAGGTTGCCGGGCTCGCCGTACTCCTCGGCCGTCTCGTGACAGCGCGTGTGGATGCCGCGCATGATGTCGGCGAGCCGGGCCTCGGTGTGCTCGAACGTCCACCGGTCGCGCGAGGCGTTCTGCTGCATCTCGAGGGCCGACGTCGCGACACCCCCCGCGTTGGCGGCCTTGCCCGGGCCGAAGCCGACTCCCGCGGCCTGGAGGACCCGCACCGCCTCGGGCGTGGTCGGCATGTTGGCGCCCTCGACGACGACCTGGCAGCCGTTGCGGACGAGCGTCCCGGCCGCGCTCTCCGGCAGCTCGTTCTGGCTGGCCGACGGGATCGCCACCTGGCAGGGCACTTCCCAGACGCTGCCGCCCTCGACGTAGCGGGCGGAGGGCACGCGCTCGGCGTAGGCGCTGATGCGCGCCCGCTCCACCTCCTTCACCTGCTTGAGCACCTCGAGGTCGATGCCACGCTCGTCGACGACGTAGCCCGCGGAGTCCGACACGGTGACCACGGTGCCGCCGAGCTGCTGCACCTTCTCGACGGCGTAGACGGCGACGTTCCCGGCTCCGGACACGCTGACGGTCTTGCCGTCGAGACCCTCACCTCGCACGCCCAGCATCTCGGCGGCGAAGAAGGCCGCGCCGTAGCCGGTCGCCTCGGTGCGCACCAGTGCTCCGCCGTACGACAGGCCCTTGCCGGTCAGCACACCGGCCTCGTACCGGTTGGTGATCCGCTTGTACTGCCCGAACAGGAAGCCGATCTCGCGGCCACCGACGCCGATGTCGCCGGCGGGCACGTCGGTGTGCTCGCCGAGGTGGCGATAGAGCTCGGTCATGAAGGACTGGCAGAAGCGCATGATCTCGCTGTCGGAGCGGCCCTTGGGGTCGAAGTCGGAGCCGCCCTTGCCGCCGCCGATCGGCATGCCGGTGAGGGCGTTCTTGAAGACCTGCTCGAAGCCGAGGAACTTCACGATGCCGAGGTTGACCGACGGGTGAAAGCGCAGCCCGCCCTTGTACGGCCCGAGCGCGGAGTTGAACTCGACGCGGAAGCCCCGGGCGATGTGGACCTCGCCACGGTCGTCCTGCCACGGGACACGGAAGATGATCTGCCGCTCCGGCTCGCAGATGCGCTCGATCGTCTTGCGCTCGGTGTACTCGGCGTGCCGGGACAGGACCGCTCCGAGGCTGTCGAGCACCTCGCGCACAGCCTGGTGGAACTCCGGCTCCGCCGGGTTGCGTCGCACCACGTCGTCGTAGATGCGCTCCACGGTCGTCGAGACGTCCTGGCCCACCGGTGTCCTCCGTCGCTCGTGCGGCCCCCGGCGGCACCCTACGTGCGGCATGCGGGTACGGGGCTACCGGCGTCCGCTGCCCGGCCCGAGCACCGCCTCGAGCGCGTCGTCGTCGGGGGCGTCGGTGCGCACGACCTTGGCGGGGTAGCTGCCAAGCACCTTCAGCGCCAACGACGCCTCGCGGAGCTCGTCGACGACGGCCTGGGTGCGCGGGTCAGCGACGTTGCCCGCGAAGTCGAGGAAGAACAGGTACTCGAAGGGGCTGCCCGGACGGGGCCGGGACTCCAGCTTGGTCATCGAGTGGCCGGTGCGCGAGAGGATCTCGAGGCAGCGCAGCAGCGCGCCCTCCTCGTGGCGGGTGACGAGGACGAGGCTGGTCTTGCTCGGCACCCGGTCGGGCACCCTCACCGAGCTGCGCGACAGCAGCAGGAAGCGCGTCCAGTTCTCCGCCTGGTCAGCCAGGCCTCGACGCAGCACGACCAGCCCGTGGGCCTCGGCCGCCTCGGCCGAGCCGATGCCCGCCCACGTCGGGTCACCCGCCTCGGCGACGGCGCGCATCGCCTCGGCGGTGTCGAACACCGTGACCGGGACCGCACCGGGCAGGGTGCGCAGGAAGCCGGCGCACTGCTCCAGACCCTGCGGGTGGGACAGCACCCGGGTCAGGCTCGACAGCGGCACGTCGCGGACGGTGGCGAGGCAGTGGTCGACCCGCCAGGTCTCCTCGCCGACGACGTGCACGTCGCTGGCCTGGAGCAGGTCGTACACCTGGTTGATGCTGCCGGCGGTGGTGTTCTCGATCGGCAGGAACGCAAGGTCGCAGCGGCCGCTGGTCAAGACCGCGATCGCGTCGGTGAACGACACGTGCCCCTCGTAGGTCGCCTCCTGCCCCCGACCGGCCAGGTGCTTCCGCGCCGCCAGGTGGCTGTAGGCGTGCTCGACCCCCTGGAAGGCGACGACGAGCGGCCGGTCCGCCGTGCCGGTCAGCTCGGCCACCTGGCGGTCGACCGCATGGCCGATGATCTCCCGGAAGATGCGGCGCACCAGGTCGCCGGACACACCCCGCTCCTCCGCGATCGCGACGACGCCGTCGAGCACCGCCCGCTCGCGCTCGGCGTCGCGGACCGGCGTGTCGGTGCGCGCCTTGGCAGCGCCCACCGCCGCGACCACGTCCAGCCGGCGCGCGATGAGGTCCACGAGGCCGCGGTCGACCTCGTCGAGCTCGCGGCGCAGCTGCGCCAGGTCGGGAGGAGCGGTCATGGCGACAGTCTCCTGCACGGGCTGCTGCGGCACGCGACGGGTCACGCGCGACGGTCAGAGGTCGGCGTGCCGCTCGCGGGCCCACTCCCGCAGCGTCCCGGTGCGGACCTTCAGGCCGTTGGGACCGTCGGTCATGGGCAGCGCCGCCACGAGGTGCACCGCGTCCGGCACCTTGAATCGGGCGATCCCGGCCGCACACCACTGCCGGAGCTCGTCGGCCGTACCCGCCCCGGAGGTCACGACGAACGCGACCGCCCGGGTGGCCCCGTCGGCGCCCTCGATGCCGACGACCTTCGCCGCGCTCACGGCCGGATGAGCCGTGAGGCGGCGCTCGACCTCCGCGGGGTCGACGAGGAAGCCGCGCAGCCGCAGGGCGTCACCGGTGCGGCAGACGTAGACGAAGGCGCCGTCGTCGACGAGGACGCCGAGGTCACCGCTGCGGAGCCAGCCGTCCGTCGTGAACGCGGTCGCTGACACCTCCGGGGCGCCCAGGTAGGCGTCGACGACGGTCGGCCCCCGGAACTGCAGCTCTCCCTCGGCGCCCCTCGCGAGCTCCTTGCCCGACTCGGGGTCGACGGTGCGGACAGCCGTCTGCGGCACGACCACCCGGCCACCGGCGTCCCAGCGACCTGGCTCGGGCTCGTCCGCCGGCCAGCACGAGGTCAGGGCGAAGACCTCCGAGGAGCCGTAGACACCGGTCACGTGCGTGCCGAAGGCGGTCCCGGCCCAGGCCGCGAGCTCGCGAGCGCGTCCCTGGAAGTCGGCGATCCCCAGCCACCGCCAGGAGGGCAGCTCCTGCGGCCGCGCCGTCCAGGCCTGGTGCAGCCGGAGCACCAGGTCGTCACCGCCGACCACGTGCGTGACGCTGTGGGCGGCCAGGTCGTCGAGCACCGCGTCGCCGTCGAACACCGGCTCGAGCACTCCGGTCCCGCCGCCCGCGAGCGTCGCCATCAGGGTGTTGAACCCGAACACGCCGGACAGCGGCAGGGCGCAGAGCACCGCGTCGCCGTCCTCGATCCCCAGCGCCGCCGCCGCGGCGGTCGCGTGCGCCAGCACCGCACCGCCGCTGTGCGCCGCGAGCTTGGGACGGCCGGTCGAGCCCGACGTCGTAAAAGCCGTCACGAGGTCGGTCGGGTCGCCCTCCGGGAGCTCGGGAGCCGCGGGGTCGACCGGGCCGGGCGTCCAGGCGCCGCCGCCGACGTCGACCGCAGCCGGATCGGGAACTGGCGGCCGTCCCGGTCCGGCGACCGCTGCGACGACCGGAGGCGGCACGTCCGCCGCCTCCGCCACCGCACCCCGCAGCGTCGTCAGCAGGTCCAGCCCGTGGAAGCCGACGGCCAGCGCGAGCACCGACGGCCGCGCGCGACGCAGCACGTGGGCCACCTCGTCGACGTTGTAGCGCGTGTTCAGCCCAATCACGTGGGCCCCGCGGGCCGCTGCGGCGAGCTGCCAGACCACCGTGTCGCTCCAGTTGGGCAGCCAGACGGCGACGCAGTCCCCGGGCCCGACGCCGCTGCCCGCCAGCTCCACCGCCAGCGTGCGCACCCGCGCTGCGAGCTCACCCCGCCGGACAGGGAGGGAGGCGCCGTCCGGTGCCTTGTCCACGAGCACCACCGGCCCGGGGTCCCGCCGCACGAGCCGCCCGAGCAGGTCGGGCAGGTCCTGCGGCGGGTCGGCGCACAGCTGTGGCGACGGATCGGGGTGCCGCGGCACGGTCCGCCGGGGCGCCGTCGGGGAGAGCTCAGCCACGGGCGCGGACCGCGTCGACGTGCGCTTGGAGCCCGGCGCGCAGGTCGTACTGCCGCTCGTAGCCCAGCAGGTCGGCGAGCGCCCTCCCGGACACCTGCGTCGGCAGACCCGCGACGTCCGGCTCGCCGGCCGAGGTGACCTCGATCTGCGCACCCGGCACCAGCTCCCGCACCAGGTCGGCCAGCTCCCGGACCGTCGTCGCGTCGCCGCCGGTGTTGAAGAAGCGCCGACCGCCCACGCCCGGCTCCGGGAGCCGCTCGGCCGGCAGCTCGACGAGGCGGACCAGCTGCTCGGCGACGTCGGCGACGTAGACGAGGCTGATCCGGGCGTCGCCGCGGTCGAGCGTCACGGCCTCGCCGCGCATCGGCCCCTCGACCAGCTCGGCGAGCCAGCCGGACACGCCGCGGACACCACCCGGGCCGTAGACGGGGCTCGGCCGGATGCCGACGCTGAGCAGCCCGTACGCGCTGCGGTAGGCCTCGGCGAGCTGCTCCAGGTAGAGCTTGCCCGCTCCGTAGAGCGCCATCCCGGGCGACAGGTGGGTCGCCGCCCCCTCGTCGAGCGGCAGCGCGTCCGCTGGGTAGCGGCCGTCCGACCCGTAGATCGCCACCGAGCTGGCGAGCACCGCACGCGGGACTTCGGCGATGCGGGCGGCCTCGAGGACGTTGGCCGTCCCCTGCACGTTCAGGATCGTGGCAGGGAACGGCCGGGCGCTCGTGTCGGCGCCGAGGCTGTAGGCGAGGTGCACGACCGCGTCGACGTCGCAGACGGCGACCGCCAGCTGGGAGGTGCTCAGCACGTCCCCCTGCACCACCTCGACGGCGGGCCCGGCGCCGGCCGCGGCCGACGGCTCGGGTCGCGCGTCGAACAGCCGTACCGAGTGCCCCCGCTCGGCGAGCAGCCGGCCGGTCAGGCTGCCGATGATCCCGGCGCCTCCTGTCACGAGCACCCGCACGACAGACTCCTCTCAGCCGGCCATGTCGGACGTCAGCTGGCCGGCGTAGCTGCGGAAGTCCACCTCGAGGCGGTAACGCTCGGTCCCGACGAAGCTGCGCGCCACCCAGCGCCGGTGCGCGTCGATCTCCCACTCCATCTCCTGCCGGCTCGGCAGCGCGACCTCGCCGCCGAGCACGCGGGCGATCCACCGGCCCTGGATCTCCACCAGCGGGATCGTCGGCCCTACGGGCTGCACGAGCCCGGCGAACAACAGGCTGGGCGCGTCGGGGTGCACGATGCGCCGGTAGAGCCGGCCGCCGGACTGGGCGCTCGCCACGAGCTCGTCGGGCAGGAAGCGGAACGACGCGTCGTACCCCGTCGCGCAGATCACCACGTCGGCGGTCACGCTGGTGCCGTCCACGAACCGGACCTCGTCCCCGGCCAGCTCGGCCACGTCCGGCTTCATGCGGATCCAGTCGTAGGCGACGTAGGGCAGGAGCTCCTGCCCGACGGTCGCGTGCTCGCGGTGGACGGGGTGGGCCGGCTTCGGGATGCCGAACCGCTCCTGCCGACCCCCTGAGGCCCGGGCGAGGGCCTTCACGGCGTTGCGGGCGACCGGGGTGGGGAGCCGCAGGCTGCGGGCGAACAGCGCAGTCAGGCGGTCCGTCGGCATCCCGAGGACGTACTTCGGCAGCACCCACGCGCTGCGCCGGGTCGACAGGTAGACCTGCTCCGCCACCCGCGCCAGGTCGACGGCGATGTCGCACCCCGAGTTGCCCATGCCGACGACGACCACGACCTTGCCGCGGAACGGCTCCGACGTGCGGTAGTCGTGCGAGTGCAGCTGCTCCCCGGTGAAAGCGCCCGCGAAGACCGGCGTACGAGGCACGCTCAGGTGGCCGTTGGCGACGACGACCGCGTCGTACTGCCGGGAGCCGGAGCGGTCGGTCGTCACCTCCCATCGCCCGCCCACCGGCTGGACCGAGGTCACCTCCGTCGAGGTCTGGACGAGATCGGCCACGCCGAACCTGCGGGCGTAGGCCTCGAGGTAGTCGAGGACGCGGTCGGCGCCGAGGTAGGCGGGCCAGTCCCCCGGCACCGCGAAGTCGGGGTAGGCGAGGCTTTTCGAGCTCGTGTCGATCTGCAGCGAGCGGTAGGCCGACGACGTGCCGCTGTCGTTGTCGTACCGCCACAGGCCGCCGAGAGCCGATCCCTTCTCGAACCAGTCGAAGGCGATGCCGCGCGCGTGCAGGCTCTTGGCCACGGTGATGCCCGAGGCCCCTGCTCCGACGACGCAGACGGTGCTCACGGCGCGAACATAGCGGGGGCTACCTCGACGACCGACCTCTGGGACGACAAGGCCCACGGCGGCGGGCTCCGCTGGAGCGGCATCCGCCGCCCCCGGCGGCTGCCAAGCGTTCGGAGCCGACGGCGGTGGTCTTCCCGGAGCAGGCTGTCCCCTGCGCGTAGGGGTCGGTCCCGGAGCTCGGGCTCCCGGGATGACAGCCTGACGATGGCCGGTCTGCACGAGACCGCGTCGCTTCGCTCAGGAGGGCACGGCATGGACGTCCAGGAGACCCCGCTGCCCGGCATCGGCCTGCGGCACGAGTTCACGACGGCGCAGGGCCAGCACGTCGGCCTGGTCTCCCACCGGTCCGGACGCCGCGACCTGCTTGTCTACGACGCGCGCGACCCCGACGCGGCCCGCGACGCCCTGACGCTGACCGCCGACGAGGCCGAGGTCGTCGCCAGCCTGCTCGGCGCCGCGCGCATCACGCGCGAGCTCATCGACCTGCCCGAGCAGGTCGCCGGACTGGTCGTGGAGTGGCTGCCACTGCCCGCCGGCTCGCCGTACGCCGGTCGGCTGCTGGGCGACACGCGTGCCCGTACCCGCACCGGCGCCTCGGTCGTGGCGCTGGTGCGAGGCGGCACGGTCGAGCCCTCCCCCGGCCCGGAGCACGACCTGCTCACGGGCGACACGCTGGTGATCGTCGGGACACCGCACGGCGTGCAGGCGCTGGCGGACCTGCTCGACGGGTGATGCCCGGGCCCCTGCCTCTCGCTGCTGCCGCCCCCGACCAGGCCGCGGTGTTCCTCGAGCTGGGCCTGCTGCTGCTCGGGCTGGCGGTCGTCGGGCACCTCGCGCTGCGGCTCCGCCTGTCGCCGATCCCGTTCTACCTGCTCGGCGGGCTCGCCTTCGGCGAGGGCGGGCTGCTGGCGCTGGACGGCCCGGACCGGTTCGTCGAGATCGGTGCCGAGATCGGCGTCCTGCTGCTGCTGCTCATGCTCGGGCTGGAGTACACCGCCGACGAGCTGGTCTCCAACCTGCGCCGTCATGCACCGTCCGGCCTGGTCGACCTGGTGCTCAACGCGACCCCCGGCTTCGTGGCGGGCCTGCTGCTGGGCTGGTCGCTGCCGGCGGCGCTCGCCCTGGCCGGGGTCACCTACATCTCGTCCTCCGGGATCACTGCCAAGCTGCTCGGTGACCTCGGGCGGCTCGGCAACCGGGAGACGCCGGCCGTCTTGTCCGTCCTGGTCATCGAGGACCTCGCGATGGCGGTCTACCTCCCCGTGCTCGGGACGGTCCTCGCGGGAGTGGGCCTGCTCGTCGGCGGCCTCACCGTGGGTGTGGCCCTGCTGTCGGTCTGCGGCATCCTGCTGGTCTCCCTCCGCTTCGGCGGGCACATCAGCCGGCTGCTGCATTCGGGTGACCGGGAGAACTTCCTGCTGCGCCTGCTGGGCGTCACCCTCCTCGTCGCGGGCGTCGCCCAGCAGGCCCAGGTGTCCGCCGCGGTCGGCGCCTTCCTGGTCGGCGTGGCGCTGTCCGGCGAGGTGGCGACCAGCGCACGGGTCGTCCTCACGCCGCTGCGTGACCTGTTCGCCGCCGTCTTCTTCGTCTTCTTCGGCCTGCAGACCGACCCGTCGGAGATCCCGCCGGTCCTGCTCGTCGCCCTCGGCCTCGCGCTCGTCACGACGATCACGAAGATCGCGACCGGCTGGTACGCCGCGGGGCGGGCTGGGGCAGCGGGCCGCGGACGGCTGCGAGCCGGCACGGTCCTCGTGGCCCGCGGCGAGTTCTCCATCGTCATCGCCGGGCTCGCCGTGACCGGCGGCGCAGACGCGCAGCTCGGTCCGCTTGCCGCTGCCTACGTCATGCTGCTCGCCGTCACCGGTCCCCTCCTCACCCGCGCGGCGGAGCCGACGTACGACCTCGTTGTGGACAGGCGGGACAGGATGAGGGCATGACGCGCATCTCACGCTTCCCCGTGCCCGACGTCGCCGACCTCCCCGAGGACCTGCGGGAGCGCATCCTCGAGGTGCAGGAGAGGTCGGGCTTCGTGCCCAACGTCTTCCTCGCACTGGCACACCGACCGGCGGAGCTGCGGGCGTTCCTCGCCTACCACGACGCGCTCATGGACTCCGACGTCGGACTGACCCGTGCCGAGCGGGAGATGATCGTCGTCACAACCAGCGCCGCGTGGGACTGCACCTACTGCGTCGTCGCCCACGGGGCGATCCTGCGGGTCCGGGCGAAGGACCCCCTGCTGGCCGACGTGCTCGCCACGAACCACCGGCACGCGGCCCTCTCCCCCCGTCAGCGGGCCATGCTCGACTTCGCGCTGACGGTGTCGCTGCGTCCCCAAGAGGTGGAGGACGCGCACCTCGCCGCCCTGCGCGAGCACGGCTTCGACGACGAGGCGATCTGGGACATCTCGGCGATCACCGCCTTCTTCTCGCTCTCGAACCGGATGGCCCACGTGCTGGCCCTGGTGCCGAACCCGGAGTTCCACCTGCTGGGCCGGGTCCCGCGCGACCGGGCCTAGCGCACGGCCTCGCCGGTTGCCCGGCGGCTCGGGAGGGCAGTACTCCCAGCCTGCAACCGGACAGGGAGGAGCAGCGTGACGACGTGGGGACGCTCGGTGTGCCTGTACACGCCGTCCCGCGACGCCTCCGGCATGGGCGCGCACATGATCGACCTGGCCGCCTCCTTCGCGCCGGAGCACGACGTGTCCGTCATGGCCTGGGCGACGCCCTCCGGAGTTCTCCTGCTGGAGCGGTCCGAGGCGGTGGGGGCCCGCCCGGTGGCCCTGCCGCACCCCCGGGCGCCGGCGTTCTCGAGCGTCATCGCTGCCCACCTGGCACGTCACCCGACGGGGGTCTTCCACGTCCACGTCGGCACCGGCCGGGAGGACTTCGACGGTGCCCGCACCGCCCGCGCGGCGGGCGTCCCGGCCGTGGTGCAGACACTGCACTACCCGTGGCTGATGGGCAGCACGAAGCACCGCATCCCGTTCTTCCACGCCCTCGAGCCCGTCGACCGCGTCCTCACCGTCTCGCGGGCGCAGCGGCGGACGTACGAGCGCATCGGCGTGCCGCGCGAGCTGATGTCGACCGTCGCCAACGGCATCCGTACGCGCGAGCCGGCCCTCGGCCGCGGCGCCGCTCGCGAGTCGCTCGGCCTCCACCCGGACCAGCCGGTCGTCCTGACGGTCGGGCGGTTGACCGTCATGAAGGGCCACACCCACCTGCTCGACGCGGTGCCGTCGCTGGTGCGCCGCTTCCCCGACCTCGCCGTGGTGGTCGTCGGCGACGGCCACCTGCGCGAGCAGCTGGTCGACCAGTCCGTCTCTCTCGGTGTCGCTGACAACGTGCGTCTGGTCGGCCACCGCGCCGACGCACGTGTCCTGCTCGACGCGGCTGACGTGTTCGTGCTGCCCTCGCTGCACGAGGGGATGCCGCTCGTCCTGCTGGAGGCCATGGACGCGGGCCTGCCCGTCGTCGCGACGCGCGTGATCGGCAGCGAGGAGGTCGTCGTGGACGAGGAGACCGGCCTGCTGGTGCGCGCGCGCGATCCCGGGGCCCTCGCGAGCGCTCTCGGTCGGCTGCTCGACGACCTGGGGCTGCGCGCCGGACTGGGCGCCGCCGGGAAGCGCCGCTACGAGGAGCACTTCACGAGCGCCCGCATGGCTGAGCAGACGAGACAGGTGTACGAGCAGGTGCTCCTAGCAGCGTCGACCGAGCGGCGGGCGCCCGGGGGGCGGCTCGCCGACCCGGTGGCCGGATGACCCGGCTGCGGGTGGCGTGCGTCGGCACCGGCTTCATCGCCGGAAGGCACCTCACCGCCCTGTCGTCGTTCGACGACGTGGCGGTCGTCGCCGTCGCAGACGCCGTCCCCGAGCGCGCCCGCGAGGTGGCGGCCCGCTACGGCGCTCAGGCGTACGACGACGGCGCAGCACTGCTGCAGCAGCAGGAGCTCGACGCGGTCTGGCTGTGCGTCCCGCCGTTCGCCCACGGACCACTCGAGCACGCCGCCGTGGCGCGCGGCTTGCCCTTCTTCGTCGAGAAGCCCCTGTCAGTCGATCTTCCCGTGGCGGTAAAGGTGGCGGCGGCGGTCCGGGAGCAGGGGCTGCTCACGTGCGTCGGCTACCACTGGCGCTCGCTCAGCGTCGTGGAGAAGGCACGGGAACTCATCGGAGAGGCTCCGGTGCAGCTGCTCACCGGGTCGTGGCTCGACAGCACCCCGGCCGCGGCCTGGTGGTCACGACGCGAGAGCTCCGGCGGCCAGCTCGTCGAGCAGAGCACCCACCTCGTGGACCTCGCCCGGCTGCTCGGCGGCGAGATCGAGGCCGTGACCGCCCTCGAGACCACCGCTGCCCGTGCGGCGTGGCCCCGGGCGAACGTCCCGACGGCCTCGGCGCTGCTGCTGCAGTTCCACTCAGGCGCCGTCGGCACCATCGCCTCCAGCTGCGTGCTGGACCGGCGCCACCAGGTGCAGCTGCAGGTCGTGGTCGAGGGGCAGACGCTCGACCTGCGGGAGGCAGGGCTCAGCGACCACGAGCTCCGGACCGCCACGTCGGCGGGCGAGCAGGTCGTGCGCACCACCGAGGACCCGGTCGCCCGCGAGGACCGGGCCTTCCTCGACGCGCTGCTCGGCCGCTCGCCCCACGTCCCGGTGCCCTACGACGAAGGCCTGCGGACGCACGCCGTCGTCTGCGCGGCCGACCGCTCGGCTCGAGCGGGAGGAGAGCGGGTGGTGGTCGCCGACCTGCTCGGCGACCTCGACCTGCTCCGCGGAGGTGCTCCCCGTGGGTGAGCCGCGGACCGTGCGGACGCTGGGGGTGGCGGCCGTCGGCCGACCAGAGCTTTTCTCCTACGTCGAGCAGCCGCCGGCCGACGGCGAGGTGCGGCTGGACACCCTCTTCACCGGCCTGAGCGCCGGGACCGAGCTCACCGTGCTCAAGGGGACCAACCCGTACCTCCACTCGTCCTGGGACGCCGAGCGGGGGGTCTTCCGGGCAGGCGAGCCGTCGACGTCCTTCCCGGTCGAGGTCCTCGGCTACATGGAGAGCGCCGTCGTGGTCGAGTCGCGCAACGACGCGGTCCCGGAGGGCCAGGTCGTCGCTGCGGCGTACGGTCACCGCACCGGTCACGTCGTGGATCCCGCTGCGCAGGTGCTGATCCCGCTGCCGCCGGACCTCGACCCGCTGCTCGGCGTCTACGTGGCGCAGATGGGACCGATCTGCGCCAACGGGCTGCTCCACGCAGCCGCGGACCGCCTCGGCGCAGACCCCGGACTGGCGCTGGGCGACGGGGTCAGGGGACAGCGCGTCCTCGTCACCGGCGCAGGCGTCGTGGGGCTGTTGACCGGCCTGCTCGCCTCCGTGCACGGCGCGGCGGACGTCGTGCTCGCGGATCCCGATCCAGCTCGGCTCGCCGTCGCAGCGGAGCTCGGGCTGACCCCCCTGCTGGACGACTCCCCGGAAGCGGTCTGGGAGTGGTGCTCCTCGCGCTGGCGGCACGGACCGGCCGACTCGGGCGCTGACGTGACGTTCCAGTGCAGAGGGCAGGCGCACGTCCTCGCGACGGCGCTGCGCAGCACCCGGCCCCAGGGAAGCATCATCGATCTCGCCTTCTACCAGGGCGGGGCACCGGATCTCCGGCTCGGCGAGGAGTTCCACCACAAGGGCATGACCCTGCGCTGCGCGCAGATCAACCGGGTCCCGCGCGGGCTGGCCGGGACCTGGGACCGCAGGCGCCTCGCCGCCGAGACGCTGGCGCTGCTCGCCGAGCGGGGGGACGCGGTGCGCCGGCACGTCGTGACCGACGTCGTCCCGTTCGACGCGGGACCCGCGCTCATGACCGAGCTGGCGGAGCTGCGCCGCCCGACGGTGTCGGCCGTCTTCGCGGTCGACGGGTCGAGCGCCTAACCACCCTTCTTGCGGGCGAACACGAGCCCCGCCACCTCGCTCGCCCCGGCGGCCCGCAGCACGCGCGCCATCTCCCGCATCGAGAAGCCCTCGGAGTAGACGTCGTCCAGGACGAGGACGCGACGGCCTGCGACCCGGTCGGGGTCCAGGACCGCGAGTGCCGAGCGCAGCGAGTGCTCAGCGATCGCTCGACGCGTCTCGACGCCGCGGCCGAGGAACTGCCCGGTCGGGCCGGACTTCGTGATCAGGTCGGGGGCGAACGGCCACCGCGGTCCGTGCTCCTGCGCCGCGTCGAGGACGAGTCGCAGGTGGTCCCACAACCGCCTCGCGCGCGGCCCGACGTAGAGAGCTCCCGTGGTGATGAGGTCGTAGCGCGACAGCTCGTCCCGCCGCTCGTCGAGGAAGCCGACCAGGATCCGCCCCAGCAGGTCGGCCCACCGGCGGTCCTCGTCGTACTTGTAGCGGCACAGCGCCGTCCAGAAGTCCTCCGTGCGGCCCGACACGGCGTGGATGCGGGAGAACTCGCGGTCCTCGTACGCGCACACGGCGCTGGCGCAGGGGCCGTCGTCGGGCAGCAGGCCGCCGCAGCTGCCGCACCGGGCGGCGGCGATCGGCTGCGACCCTCCGCAGGCGCACGCGAAGCAGATCGCGGGCGACCCGCTCTCGAGGTAGGGGCAGGCCATGCAGCCCGGGAAGCCGGCGGGGGCAGGGTCGAAGGTGCGGAGGTCGATCACCTGTCCTGTCTTCCCCGATCGACCAGGTCCACTGCCCCGGACGCGCGGACGCCCCCGCGCAGGTGCGCGGGGACGTCCGGTACGGGCGCAGCGACTACGGCCGCAGCGCCGGGTTGTCGAAGTTGAGCGGGAGCAGCGATGCCGGGTCGGCGATCGGGACCTCCCAGATCGGACCCCCTCCGTCGGGGTCGATGACGAGGCCCCGGCCGAGGAAGGCTGCTACCTGCGCCTGCGCCTGGAGGGCGTAGGTGGCGGTCGGACCGGCGAGCTGCAGCAGGAAGCTGTGCGGGTTGCTGCCGGCCAGCGGCGTCTTGTCGTGACGGTAGAGGCTGGTCCGGTCGAACAGGTCCCCGGCGTCGATGATCGTGTACGACGTGGGGTTCGGCACCGTCCGGTCACCGAACGCGACCTGGACGAGCACCCGCTCCGGCGCGATGAGCGGCGCGAACGTCTCCGGGCTGCCGGGCCGCGTCAGCCAGGTGGTGAGGGCCAGGTAGTCCTGGATGGCGATCGCACCGGGCACGGTGGCCGTCACGGGACCCTCACCCCGGAGCGGCATCTGCTCCTGGAAGAAGGCGCGGGAGGCGTCGGGGCTGTTGAGCAGGCCCTGCGCCTGCAGCGCCTGGGTTGTCAGGAGCCGGAAGGCGGGGGCGATGCGGGCGATCTCGCTGATCGGCCCACCGGGGACGTTGAGCACCGAGCGGGTCACCTGGGGGTCCGCTCCGGTCAGCAGCGTGCCGTAGATGCCGCCGAAGCTCTGCCCGAAGTAGGTGACCCCGGAGCCGCGCAGGTCGCTGTCGCCGTCGCCGTCCACATCGGTGCCGCCGACGGCGCGGATGAGCGTCGAGATGTCCGTGGCGGTCTGGCGCAGCGCGTCACGGCTGCCGATCGCAGCCGCCTCCCCCGTGGCGGAGGAGCCCTCGGTGCTACCGATGCCGGCGCCGGAGTCGCTCTGGTCGACGCCCCGGCCGTAGGTCGGGATCGACGTGGTGGTGCCGCCGCTGGTGATCTCCCAGGTGCTGTCCTCCCCGAAGCCGTGGCCGACGACGAGGGTGCCGATCGTGGCGATGCCGGCGCGGGCGTTGGTCGCTGCCGCGAGGAAGACGCTGGTCGTGGAGGCGGTGAAGCCGTGACCGAAGACCGCCACGGGCCAGCCGCCTGCCGGGGCCTCGCCGGCTGGCAGCACCGCGACGAACGGAAGCCGCTCGTCGCCGACGGCGGCCGGCCCTGCGTCGCGCGTCGGGGTCTGCTCGATCTCGACCTCGTCCCCGAGCCACGAGGGTGCGAGGTAGGAGCCGAACACGTAGGTCGCCCCGGTGCCGGCGGCAGGGAGCGCGACCGGAACGGCGTTGACGCCGGTGCCGAGGTCCTGCCGCCACGTGATGGAGGTGTCGCCAGCGGGGAACACGCCCTCGACCCGTAGGTCCCGGTCCGCGATGCCGGCCGCCTGGAAGGCCGCGCCGCTGTCGAGCTGGCGCCGCAGGTCGAGCAGGCCGTCGGTGGCGCTCAGCGTCGTGAAGTCCTCGTGGGCCGCTCCCGAACTTGGACCGCCCTGCACCTTGAGCCGGTAGGTCGTGCTCGGTGCCAGCTGCTCGGCCGGGTGCGCGTAGAGCGTGGTGGTGGCCGGGTCCCACACGACGCGGTCCACGCCGATCTTGCGACCGCTCCCCTTCGCCTGCAGCGTGATCCGTGCCGCGGCAGCCGCGACGTCCGTGACCGGGCTGTCGTAGCGGATGGCGAGCCGCGGGTCGAGGTCGAAGCCGTCGAGCTCGTTGAGCCGCTCGACCAGGCCGCACCGGATGACGTTGCCGCAGTCCTCGCTCGGCAGGTCGACCCGCAGGCCGGTGAGCTGCGACGCGTCCCGGACCGTGAGGTCGTTGGTCGGGAACAACGAGACCGGACGCGCCTTGTCAGGCGCCGACCGGGCCTTCTCAGGGGCCTTGCCGGGGCCCGCGAGGGCCGGGCTGGCCGTGGCGGCCAGGGTCGTCGTGGCGAGGGCCAGGGCGCCGACCGCGGCTGCGGTCGTGCGTCCGGCCCGGGTGCGGAGCAGCACGGGCATCTCCTTGTGGCGGGGATGCTCTCTGTACCTCGCGGTGTCCTAGGTCACAAACGCCGGCGTCACGCTGTGCGTACGACTACATGCACAGCGTGACGCCAATGATCCACCTGCGCGCAACGTCCCACGGGGTGTGACGCAGATCACAGATCAACGAGGAGGACGGGACCCCTTCGAGCCCTTGCTCTGCAGCTGCCGGAAGAGGTCCTTGGCCTTGGCCTGGTTCGCCGGCTTGCGCCCCTCGTCGTAGACCTTCTTCGCGATCCCGGCCTTCATCAACCCGCTCAGCATGCCCACGGCGATCTCCTTCGGTGTGTCCCTCGGTGCGTCCTCGGATCCCTGCCACCTACCCCGCACCCGGACGGTCAGACGATCAGGCGGCAGGTCGGGCAGTGACGAGGGCCTCCCTGGCGGCGACCGCGGTGTCCGGGTTGTCGCTGAACAGGCCGTCGACGCCTGCGGCGAAGAAGGCCGCGTACTCCTGGAAGGCGTCCCCGTAGGCGGCGGGGTCAGTGCCCCGGCGCAGCGCCGGCGGCAGGAACGCGTTCTCGTTGCGGAACGTGTAGGGGTGGACGAGCAGCCCGACGGCGTGGGCGTCCGCCACCAGCGCGGTCGGGACGCCGAGCGAACCGGCAGGAGTGCGCGGGATGACGCGGTTCTTGTCAGGGCCGACGCCGTCGGCGTACGTCGCGATCTCCCGCAGGCCGGCCGCGGTCGACAGGGCGTCGTAGCTCGTCCCGGGCCGGTCGGCCGGGCCACCGCTGCCACCGAGCAGCTGCACCAGCGGCAGCCGGGTCATGCGGTCGAGCTCGCGCAGGTTGGCCGTCTCGAACGACTGGAGGAAGACAGGGGCGTTCGGCCGGTCGAGCCCAGCCCGCCGCAGCGTCGCGAGCAGCGGCTCCTCGAGGGAGAGCCCGATGCCGTCGAAGTAGGACGGGTGCTTTGTCTCGACGTAGATCCCCACCGTGCGGTGCAGCCGCTTGCCCTCGGCCTTCGCGAGGGCGAGGACCTCGTCCAGCGTCGGGATCTCGTACCGACCGTCGTAGAGGGTGTTCTCCTGCCGGAGCTGCGGGATCCGCTCGACCGCGCGGAGCTCCTTGAGCTCGGCGAGATCGAAGTCCTCGGTGAACCAGCCGGTGAACGCCACCCCGTCGATCGTCTTGGTGGTCCGGCGGTCGGCGAACTCCGGCCGCGACGAGACGTCGGTGGTGCCGGAGATCTCGTTCTCGTGGCGGGCGACCAGGACGCCGTCACGGGTGCTCACGAGGTCCGGCTCGATGTAGTCGGCCCCCAGGGCGATGGCGAGGCGGTACGACTCGAGCGTGTGCTCAGGCCGGTAGCCGCTCGCCCCCCGGTGACCGATGACGAGCGGCGCGGTGGCGGTCGGCGGAGCGACGGCCGGGCGCCCGCCCTTCCGGTCGCCGCCGTTGCCGGCAGCGGCTCCCGCCGGCGCGGCGACGAGGGCCGCGACCAGGGCGAGCGCGGGGAGTACGGCGGTGCGGGCGAGCAGGCGCGACGTCCTGTGGGACACGGGATCTCCTCCGGGGCGGTGCACCGGATCCGCAGCCGTTCGGCCAGGACGTCACCGCCGCCGCAGGACAGGCAAGCGGCCGAAGGTGACCTCCGCCCGACGCGGTGACCAACAGCCGGCAGCGGGTCGGGGATCACTTCGCGGGATTCTGGTCGCTGGGCACCAGGCAGCCTGTGGACAGCCGGCCGGTCCGGCCACCGCCGCTGGTAGACCGGGCGGCCAGCGGCGCCGGAGCCGGGCAGGTCGAGCGGAAGGGGGCCGCGTGGAGCTCGAGCTGAGCCTGCTCGTCCCGGCCACCGGAGCGCGGGCCGACGTCCTCGTCACGGCCGCGGGCAGTACCTCGCTGGCGGACGTCGTCCCCGCGCTGCTGGCCCGCGCGCTGCCTGCCGGGACCGCTGGGCGGGTGCTGCACGCGGACCGGCCCCTCCCTCCGGAGGCGGTGCTGGGCCAGCCTCCCCTGCTCCGCGGCGCGGTGCTCGAGGTCGTGCCCCCGGACAGCGAGCGGCGGATGCCCGCTGCCGCCCTGCCGACGACCGGGCCGGTCCTGCACGTCGTCGGCGGTCCCGACGCCGGTCGCACCCACCGGATGGCTCCGGGCGGGACCGTCGTCGGCCGGGGGGAGGGCGCCGACCTGCCGCTCGACGACCCCGACGTCAGCCGGCGGCACTGCCGCCTGGAGCCCAGGCCCGGGGGCTGGCGGGTGGTCGACCTCGGCTCGGCCAACGGCACCACCGTGGACGGGGTCGACGTGGAACCGGGGCCGGCGGGCGCCGCTCTCCCGCAGGGGGCCGTGCTGAGGGCCGGGCGCTCGGCCCTCGCCGTGGTGGAGGGCTCCAGCGCCGCCGCGCCGCTGCGCCCCACCGGGGACGGTCGAGCCCGCTTCAACCGGCCGCCGAGGATCCGCACGCCGCACACCCCGGTGCAGGTCGTCGTGCCGGCTCCGCCGGGCGAGCGGGAGCGGACCCCGCTGCCGGTGCTCGCCGCGCTCGCGCCTCTCGTGCTCGGGGTGGTCATGTGGCGCATCACCGGCAGCCTGACGTTCCTGCTCTTCACGCTGCTCTCACCGGTCCTGCTCCTCGGCAGCGTGGTCACCGAGCGGCGCAGCGGC